>ENA-UONV01001275-UONV01001275.1-human-gut-metagenome-genome-assembly--contig:-CS4-NODE-1275-length-22785-cov-16.844523_pt1 | contig 22785 bp, 19 predicted proteins | sample MGYA00242461_ERZ724008 | MGnify/ENA metagenome assembly ERZ724008 | reverse complement strand
AAAAAGTAATTTTTAAATCTGACGATTTTTACAGATTTATTATAAAAAAATCATAAATAGAACCGCCTTGCGCTTTACCGACGGCGCTATAGCTTGCAAAAAATTTTTTAACTGATTATAATAATACAGTAATATAATTTTTATGAAGGTTTTATTTTGACGGACAACGAAATTTCAGAAAAAGAAAATATAAATTTGGACAAAAGCGGCGAAAAGGATATTAAAAACGACCGCGCGGCGGCGTTTTTCACAAAACCGCTCGTAATCTGCATAGGCGCGATTATCTGCTGCATTTTATGGGGCAGCGCGTTCCCCTGCGTTAAGATAGGTTACACCCTCTTTTCCGTGGATACAACTCACGTTCCCTCCATCATCCTGTTTGCGGGACTGAGGTTTACCCTCGCGGGAGTGCTGGTCATAGTATTCGGCTGCATTCAAAAGAAGAAATTTCTGTTGCCGAAAGCGAAAAACTGGTGGTGCGTTCTGCTGGTATGCCTTTTTCAGGCTGTTGCGCAGTATATCTTTTTTTACATAGGTCTTGCGAACGTTTCGGGCGTCAAAGGCTCGGTTCTGAACGGTCTGGGCGTATTTTTTACCATACTTTTCGCCTGCTTCGTCTTCCGCACAGAAAAATTTAACCTCATAAAATTTGCGGGCTGCGTTGCGGGCTTCGGCGGCGTTATTCTGGTAAATCTGGGCGGAGATTTTTCGTTCACATTTACCATGCTCGGCGAAGGTTTCGTTATCCTTTCGGGACTTTCCGCAGCGTTCGCGGCGGGACTTGTTAAAATCTTTTCCAAGCGCGAAGACACCGCCGCGCTGTGCGGCTGGCAGTTCTTCATAGGCGGAATAATTCTTATTATTGTAGGCGCGAGCTGCGGCGGACACGTCGCGCCCACGGGCGTCGGCTCGTACTTCATGCTGATATACCTCGCCCTCATATCCTCGGTTGCGTTCACATTGCAGGGATACCTCGTCAAATACAATCCCATTTCCAAAGTTGCCGTTTACAAGAGCACCAACCCCCTCTTCGGCGCGGTTTTTTCAGCGATAATCCTCGGCGAAAGCGAACAACTTTTGAGCTATTACACGCTGATTGCAATAATTTTGGTCTGCCTGGGCATATTTATTATAAATAAATACGGCGAGCGGAGCAAAAAAATATAAATTATGACGCATTTTTAATTGTAAAAATATTAAAGGTGTGTTATAATCTTCAAGTAGAAAATTTAAAGGGTAAATTTTTATGTACGAAGCATATTTAATCAGTTCGGTCGTATTATATGTTTGTTTGTTCGTCGCCGCGTTGGGCGCGATACTTCTGGTACTCTTCCAGCAGAGCAATTCGGACGGTATTCAGGGCATTACCGGTTCGAGCGAAACGTTCTTCGGAAAGAACAAGGGTCGCTCGCTTGAGAGCAGAATGAAAAAATGGACGTGGATTTGCCTGGCTGTTATTGCCGTGCTGGCAATCGTCGCTTATGCAATCGCGCTCATAGCAACAAAATTACTCGGTGCTTAAATCTAAGGCGGCTGTTTTTCAGCCGCCGTTTTTTATATAAAAGTATGAAGATTAAAGAAAGAATTTTAGAAAAAATTAAAAACGGCTCGCTCGCGTTCAGGGACGTAAAGAGCATATGCGGCGCTTTGGGCGTCAGCCACGCCGAGCGCAGAAAGGTGAAAAACTCGCTCGACGAACTCGAAGACGAGGGACTTTTGCTGCGCGACGAAAAGGGCGGATATGCCACCCCCGAACAGCTGGGAGCTTTCCGCGGCACCGTTCAGGGCAACGAGCGCGGCTTTGCATTCATCATTCCCGAAAGCAAAAAGGACGCAACGCAGAAGGACTACTTCGTCCCCCGCCGCTCGCTTATGGGCGCGATGAACAGGGACGTCGTTCTCGCCGTGCATAAAAAGGGTACCGAGGACGAAGCGTATATAGTAAAAATTATAGAGCGCGGTCAAAAGCGCATTGTCGGCACGTTTGAAAAGGACAAGCGCGCGGGTTATGTTATTCCCGACGACAAAAAATTTGACAGCGACGTATATGTTCCATTTAACCTTTGCATGAACGCAAAGCCGGGTGACAAAGTCGTGGCAGAGATTACTTCCTACCCCCGCGACAAAATGGTTGGCGGCAAAATTGTTGAAATTCTCGGCGAGAGCGGCGATTTCTACACCGAAGAACTTTCCATAATACGCAGTTACGGACTTACGGAAGAATTTTCCCAAGAGGCAGAAAAACAGGCAGAAAAGGTTTCGCTTGAGCCCGTTCTGCCTGACGGAAGAAAAGATTTCCGCAATCTTCTTACGGTTACCATTGACGGCGAGGACACGAGGGACATCGACGACGCCGTATCGCTTGAGCGCGACGGAGAAAATTACGTTCTTGGCGTGCATATCGCCGACGTCAGCCACTACGTAAAACTCAACACCAAGCTTGACAGGGAAGCATACGAACGCGGTACGAGCGTCTACTTCCCCGACATGGTTCTGCCCATGCTGCCCAGAGCGCTTTCTAACGGGGCTTGCTCTTTAAACGAGGGCGAGGACCGCTACGCAATGAGCTGCATTATGACCTTCGACAAGACGGGCAAAAAACTAGGATATGAGATTTATCAGAGCATTATAAGAAGCGACCACAGAATGACATATACCGCCGTTACCGCCATTCTGGACGGCGACGAGCAGACTACAAAGCAATACGAAGACGTTGCGCCCATGCTCAAGGATATGGAAAGGTTGTGCCTCAAACTCGAAAGCAGGCGTAAGGCGGCAGGTTCAGTCAACCTCGACGTCAAAGAGGCGCACATATACGTCAACGAACAGGGTGAAATAGTCATTCCCGATTATATAAGAAGCGTTTCGCACAGAATAATAGAGCAGTTTATGGTTTCGGCGAACGAGAGCGTTGCCGACTATGCGTTCAGACAGAAAGCGCCCTTTTTGTACCGCGTTCACGAACAGCCCTCGCCCGAGAAGGCTTCCTCCTTCTTCTCCTTTCTGCGCGATTTGGGAATTAACCCCGCAGGCGATATTAACGACTTAACGCCCGCAGATTTCCAGAAAATTTTAAAGCAGACGGAAGACAAACCTTTCTATCCCGTCGTCAACCGCGTTATGTTGCGCTCCATGCAAAAAGCAAGATATTGCGAGGATAATCTGGGACATTTCGGACTTGCTTCCGAGTGTTACTGCCACTTTACCTCGCCCATAAGGCGCTACCCCGACCTGTTCGTTCACCGCACGCTCAAAAAATTGCTTTCGGGCGACGCAGAGGGCGCAAAGAACGCTTACGGTCCGATTGCGCGCGAGGCCGGCATACACACGAGCGAATGCGAAAGAATTGCCGACGCCGCCGAGCGCGACGTGGACGATTTATACAAAGTGGTTTACATGCAGGACAAGATAGGCGAAGAGTTCGACGCAGTTATTTCGGGCGTTACGAACTTTGCCGTGTTTGCCGAACTGCCCAACACGATCGAGGGCATAATGCGAATAGAAGTTCTGCCAAAAGACAACTATGCATTTATCGAAGATAAGTTCCTTTTAAAGGGCATAAGACATTCTTTCAGAATTGGCGACCCCATAAAGATAAAGGTGGTCGGCTGCGATTACGGCGACATGCGCGTGGAATTTGCGCCCGTGCTGTGAGAGGGACGCGCGTTTGCTTTACTTTGACGCGCATTGTGATATAATGGTAAGTATATGAAGCAGATAGCTTATAACCGTTCGGCGTCGTTTGAATATTTCATCGAAGAAAAGTTTGAAGCGGGAATTGTTTTAGAAGGCGCGGAAGTCAAGTCTTTAAGGCGGGGCAACTGCAACCTTAAGGACAGTTTCTGCTATATCGACGGCGGAGACGTTTACATCAAAAATATGCACATACCCGTTTACGACAAGTCGGGCGCATTCAATTCGCACGACAGCAAGCGGGACAGAAAATTGCTCATGCACAAGCGCGAGATTGCCCGCATTGCAGGCAAAATCAACGCCAAGGGCATGACGCTCGTGCCGATATCTCTCTATTTCAAGGACAATCTTATTAAAGCGGAAGTCGCGCTCTGCCGAGGTAAACAGAACTTTGACAAAAAGCGCACTATAAAAGAGAGAGATTTGAAGCGCGAAGTTGAAAGACAGATAAAAAATTATTGAGGTTTAACATGAAAGAATATAAATTGGACACACTGTGCGTTCAGGCAGGCTGGCAGCCCAAAACGGGCGAAAGCAGAATTCCTTCCATATGCCAGAGCACTACATTTTTCTACGGAGACAGCCAGGCAATGGCTGACTGTTTCGACCTGAAAAACGACGGCTATTTTTATTCCCGTCTCGCCAACCCTACCGTTACGGCTTTTGAAAACAAAGTTGCCGCACTCGACGGAGGCGTTGCGGCTATCGGCTGCGCTTCGGGCATGTCCGCACTGACGCTTACGGCACTTACCATTGCTGGAAACGGCGACAATGTTTTGTGCTGTCAGTCGGTTTACGGCGGAACTTTCAACCTCTTCGGCACGACATTGCCCAAACTCGGCATTGAAGGAAGATTTTTCAGTGCGGACGACAGCGCGGACGATATAGAAAAGCTCATAGACGACAAGACAAAGTTCATCATCGCCGAAACTATAGCAAACCCCGCGATGGTTGTTCTCGATTTCGATAAAATTTCCGCGATAGCAAAAAAGCACGGATTGCTCTTTATCGTGGACAACACCCTCGCCACCCCCGCGCTGTGCAAACCCAAGGATTTCGGCGCGAATATTACGGTATATTCGACTTCCAAATACATGGAAGGTCATGCGGCGGCGCTCGGCGGAGTAATCGTAGACCTCGGCACGTTCAACTTTAAGGGAAACAAGCGTTATCCTTCGTTCAACGTTCCCGACGAGAGCTATCACGGTCTTGTATACGCAGACCTGCCTGTGGCTTTCGGCACGAAGTGCCGCGCACAGCTCATACGCGACGTGGGCGCTATTATGGCGCCTATGAACGCTTATATTTCCTTTATCGGCTGCGACACGCTCGCTCTGAGAATGGAAAAACACAGCGACAACGCAAAAAAGGTTGCGGCTTTCCTTTCTTCCCATCCCAAGATAGAATGGGTTAAACACCCCTCGCTCAAAGACAATAAGTACCATGCGCTTGCAGAAAAATATCTGCCCAAGGGTCAGGGCGGCATGCTCAGCTTCGGCATTAAGGGCAACATAGAACAGTGCCGCAAGTTTATGGAAAGCCTTAAACTGATTACTCAGGAAACGCACGTCGCTGACGTGAGAAGCTGCGTTCTGCACCCCGCTTCCACCACTCACAGACAGCTTTCCGAAGAGGATCTTGTCAAAGCGGGCGTACCTGCAAACATGGTCAGACTTTCCGTAGGCATAGAAAACCCCGAAGACATTATAGAAGACCTTAAAAACGCACTCGAAAAAGTCTGATTAAAAAATAAAATCAAAGGACTGAACAATGCCCATAGTCATAGATAAGGACATTCCCGCATTCAAAATTCTGACGGGCGAACGCATCTTCGTGATGGACACCGACAGAGCTTTTTCGCAGGAAATCCGTCCCATAGAAATAGCTATACTCAACCTCATGCCCACAAAGGAGACGACGGAAACGCAGTTCATGAGGCTGCTTTCCAACTCGCCTTTGCAGGTTAACATAACCCTTATAAAAACTTCAACCTACAACCCCACCCACACGGAGCAGGCTCACCTTGAAAGATTTTATAAATCTTTCGACGAGATAAAGTCGAGGCGCTTCGACGGCATGATTATAACGGGCGCGCCCGTCGAAAACATGCCCTTCGAAGAGGTTGCTTACTGGCGCGAGCTGGAAGAAATTCTCGACTGGACGACGACAAACGTTACCTCCACCTTGTTCATATGCTGGGGCGCGCAGGCGGCTCTGCATTACTTTTACGGCATTAAAAAACACCCGCTGAAGGAAAAATGCTTCGGCATTTTCGCCCACCAGAGAGTTTTCGACGGCACGAGAGAGCCGCTGATGAGAGGAATTTCGGACGAATTCCACATGCCGCACTCCCGCCATACGATTATCTACGCCGAGGACATAAAGAACGTTCCCGAGCTTAAAATTCTGGCTTATTCAAAGAGGGCGGGCGCAAGCATTATTAAAAGTCTGGACAACAAGAGAGTGTTCGTTACGGGGCACATGGAATACGACCGCGAAACGCTCAAAAATGAATACGAGCGAGACAAGGCTAAAGGTCTGCCCATTAAGCCGCCCGTAAATTACTTTGCAGACAAAGAAATGACTAAGGTCAAGATGAACTGGACGTCTACGGCAAATCTGTTTTATATCAACTGGCTCAACTATTACGTTTATCAGGTTACGCCTTACAAACTTTAAAAATAATGCGCGCCGCACATTGCGGCGCGCATTTTATTTATTATTGCACATAAATGTTTTGAGCAAAACGGCAAAGCCGCCCGCATTTAACCTTAAAACCACGCATTAAAGCGTGGATTAACGCAGCTTTCAGGCGTGTAAATTTTCATATTAATACAGAAGCGAAAGCCCGCCCGCACGAAACCGTGCGGGCGGGCTTATTTTATCCGAAATGATTTAAACTTCCAAAGTAAGCGAAGAACTTGTTATAACCATGCTGAACGAAAGGTCGCTTGCGCTGCCCGAGCGGCTGACCGTTATAGTAACCGTGTCGCCTTCGTAAGCCGAAAGCATTACGTCGCTTACGCTGTAGAAACGCGTGATTGCGACGTCTTCCTTTACCGTTCCGTCTGAACTTACTATCTTAATATTTTTTATTATATCGCCCTCGGCGAGTTTACCGTTTGCAAGTCCCTCGGAAACCGAATAAACCTGAACCGTATCTACAATTTCTGTAAGGTTCGTCTCGCTGTTGAAATACGCGCTGCTGCCTACAAGCTGAAATTCTATGCCGATCTTCGCCCTGTAAATACCGTGAGTTTCGCCGCCGCGCTCTTCGTAGCGGTTTATCATGTTGTTTACGACGCGCCTTACTGTTGCCGCGGGCAGGGCGTAACCCATATTGTCGATAGACTCATCGATAGATTTGGCGTTTACAATGCCGACGAGCTGACCGTTTTTGTTGAAAAGTCCGCCGCCCGAATTTCCGCCGTTTATCGCGGCGTCGGTACGAAGCACTCTGTAAGTGAAGTCGTCGGTAGTTTGGAGAGTGTCATACATATCTATACTGATATATTCGCTGTCTCGACTGATAATACCCGTCGTTACGCTGAGCAAAGTGCCTTCGGGATTGCCCACGGCGTAGACGCTTTCGCCTGCAAATACAGTTTCGGAATTTGACCACTCCGCCGCAACGGCATGACTGTTTTTGACGAGTTCCGAACCTTCCACCTTAAGAACGGCTATATCGTAGGTGAGCGAAACGCCTACTATGCTTGCTGAAATTGCCGTACTTTCCGTATCGCCGGAGGCATATTCGCTGCCGTAAAGATACAGATTTATGTCGTCGCAGTAACCGTCGCCCTCCGCGCCGGAAACGTAAACGACGTGTCCGTTGGTAACGACGTACATATCGCCGGCTTCCTTATCTATGTCAATAATTACGCCCGAGCCGGCATAAGTTTCCTCGGTGTCCGACATATAAGGTCTTGTTGCGGGAATGGTGAAAGTCGTGAGTATAGATACAGCCGACAGCAGCGAACGGTTTATTGCCGCTTGCAAGGACGTTGCCTGTTCAAGCTCGTCCCCGGTGTAGTTGAGATATTCGGCAATGAAATCAAGGAAAGTAAGGGTCGGAAGTCCCGCTTCCTCTCTCGCCGCGTTAGTTGCGTCATAAATTTCGTAAATGGATACGTCCTGACCGTCTTTGCCGTCCGCTCCGTCTTTTCCGAGCATTACGGCGCAACCGCCGAAAATCATTGTTCCTGCAACAGCTGCCGCGAGCGCGGTGCATGCAAGCGTCTTAGAAATGCGTTTCATCTATACTCCTGATTATAAAAATTATAATTCAACGCCGTTGAGTTTTAAAAGTTCGCGAGCGCTGTCGACGCTGTCGACGCCCGTTTTATTTTTTACGGGCGCAAATTCTCTTGTTCTTTCCACCTCGACAGCAAGGCAAGTACCCATGAGCCTGACTATATCCACGACGAGAGTTTCGAACTTGTATCCGCACGGAGCTTCGGGAACGACTTTTTTCCCGTTTTCAACGTGCGCTATAGCCTTTACAGCGAGATGGCAGGGAAGCTTATCTTTATATATCTGGTTGAGTTTATCCACCGCGAAAAGATAATTGAGTATGACGCCGTAGCGATAAGTCAGTTCGCCGTCGGCATCGCGCATGCACGCATACTTTTCGGGCATTTCATAGTATTCGATTATCGTGGGCAGTCCGTCCTCCTTGCAGAGAACGCCCACTTTTTCCTGCGGGGAAACCTTTTTAACGACTTTGCTGCCGCAAGCGCAGCCGCTATTTATTGTTGCACCTATGAATACGGGGTCGCATATGCGCTGAAGAACGTTGTCTACGGCGTAAATATTGAGCCATTCAATGCCGTTTTCGCGCAAAAAGTCGCCATAACCCGCCTCTATCAGGGAAGAATACCAGCCGCCGTTGCCGTTGGGAGAAAGGGAAATTTTGTCCTTTTCTTCCAGGTAAATTTTACCGTCGAACGAGCTTGTGGGGGCAAGTTTCTGCTTATAGAAATGTATTTTTTGGGGATTGTAGCCGAAGTAATCGTTTTCTTTGAAAAAATTGCAGGTGTCGGCATGGTTTATGTCGCTCGTCATGACGAAGATATGAAAATCTGCGCCGACCTTGTTCACCACCTGTTTTATGTTATTCATCTGCTGTTCGAATATCGACAATTTTTTGTTTACGCCGATATTGAACATACCCTTCGGAAGGGACGAACCGAGGCGCGTACCCTGTCCGCCTGCAAGCAGAACAGCTGCGACTTTGCCGCTTTTTATAGCCTCGATACCGACTTTTTCGTACTTTTCTCTGTCTTTATCAATCTCTTCGACGGAAAGCGCGTCCGCGGGCGAAAGGCTTCCTATTTTTCTTTCTTGTCCGCTTCCTATGTTTTCCAGAACGGAAAAATCAAGTTTTTCTATGTCGCAGAGAAGTCTTTTTTGCGACTGTTCGTCCAGCTCGTCGTAGTAATCGAGAAGCTGGGTCTGATTGTATTTTTCAAGCAATTTTTTAGCTTGTGTGTAATCCATAACAAACCGCCTTTAAAGCTGAATTTTATTATGAATATTATACATTATAGCCAAAATTATGTCAACACCATTTAAAAAGAGTGAAAAATGTGTTAAAAAACTGTAAACGGCGATAAACAATCCGTTTCAGGCATATTTTTACACAAAATTAACAAGATATCTTGAATTTTTCACCATTATGATTTATAATATTGTAGTGAACAATTACGATAAGGAGGTAAAAATATGTATTGCAGCGTATGCGGAGAAAAGTTGGCGCTTGTCGTGCATAAAACCGAAGGGCTTGTGCCTTTTTGCAAAAATTGCAACGAATACCGCTTTCCACAGTTTGCAACAGCCGTATCGCTCGTGGTTACGAACAGAACCAAGGACAAAGTTCTGCTGGCAAAACACATCGGTCAGGAAGATTACATTCTGATTGCCGGTTACGTTAAGAAAGGCGAAACGGCGGAAAAAGCCGTTACCCGCGAGTTCAAGGAAGAGACTAAACTGAACGTAGTTAAATACAAATACATGTCTTCACGCTATCACGAGCCGAGAAACGTGCTTATGCTCAACTTTCTCATTATTGCCGAAAACGGCGAAATTTACGCTGACCCCGACGAAATAGAAGAGGTTAAATGGTTTGACTTCGATGAAGCTCTTGAAGCCGTGAGAAAGCAATCTACAGCCGAAGCATTCTTAAAGAACGCCATTACGGAAATAAAAAACAATAAAATTTAAGGAGCGAAGCTATGACATTATGGATTACAATAGGCGTCGTCTGCGCAGTCGTATTGATTTTGATAATATTGATCTGCTGGGCAATTGCTGTGCGCAATAACTTCGTGCGCATGCGCAACACGTGCGAGGAGGCATTTGCCACCATAGACGTATATCTTAAAAAGAGATACGACCTTATTCCCAATCTTGTGGAAACGGTCAAAGGCTATGCAAAGCACGAAAGCCAGACGCTTGAAAACGTTATTAAGGCGCGCAACAACGCCGCCAGCGCGACGACTACAGCCGAAAAGATTGAAGCCGACGCAAACCTTTCAAATGCGATTAAGAGCATTAACATTGTTGCGGAGCGTTACCCCGAACTCAAGGCGAACGCAAACTTCCAGGACCTTTCGGCGCAGCTTCAGCGCATAGAAGCCGACCTCGCAAATTCGAGAAAGTATTACAACGGCACGGTTAAAACTTTCAATACCGAAAAGGATATCTTCCCGAAGTCAATCATAGCCAATATCATGAAGCTCGAAAAGTTCCCTTACTTTGAACTCGACAGCGATGAAGAAAGGCAGAACGTTAAAGTCAGCTTTTAAAAATTGATATAAAGAGCGGTCGTTTATAACCGCTCTTTTGAATATGAGGGAAAACAAGATGATTAACAGTAAATTCAGGCGCATTGCCTTAATTATTGCGGCATTCTGTCTGGCGCTAATCGCGCTCTTAATACCTTCCGCTTCCCCAGTCTTTGCGGCTGACAGTTATTACTCGCCTAAAGATTACAATATAGACAATTTCACGGTAGTTTACGACATTCGCTCAGACAGAAGCATGTCTGTAGAAGAACGCATAACCATTGATCACACGGGCTACGACAGCACGGGATTTTACCGCTATATCCCCGTCAATGCGGGCGACAGGGCGACGAACATAGAAGTCAGCCAGATTTATAACGGCGAAGAGACTTCCGTCGATTACACAGTTTCGCTCGAAAACGAGATGATAGTGCTCAATATAGGCGATTACAGCGTCAAGACAGGAAAAGTTATTACATACATAATTAAATACGATTATGCCATAACCAAGCCCGCAGACGAAAATATTTTATACCTTAACCTTATCGGCTATGACTGGGACGCGCCCATAGACAACGCGTCGGTCACCATTCATCTGCCCGACGGGTTCGAGGGCGGAAAGCTGTTTATAGGGAACACCAACGTTGCGTCCTATTTCGACGTCAGTGCGGATAAAAAGACCTTGACGGCAAACGTTTCCGGACTCGGAAAGTATGAAGGCTTAACCGCGGAACTGACTTTTGACAAAGGCACGCTGACGGGCATTTTCGACATGACGCCCATATTCATTCTCATTGCGGGTTGCGTGCTGATAGCCGCCCTCGCCGTTACTAAATTTCTGGCTTTCCCCAAAAAGCCGCTCACGCCCGTAGTCAACTTTTCCGCTCCCGACGGCATGGACCCCGTGGTGATAGGCAAACTCATCGACAACAAGATAGAATCGAAGGACGTTACCGCGCTGATATATTACTGGGCGGGCAAAGGTTACATTAAAATTGACTTTACGGACGAAAAAGACCCCGTTCTTATAAGAATTTTCAAAGAGTTGCCCGCAGGCGCACCCGAACATCAGGTTGCAATGTACAATGCTTTATTTTCCGGCGACAGGGATATGGTTAAAATAAGTCAGCTCGAAGGAAACTTTTACACGCATATTGACTATGTGAAAAAGGTTGTCAATTCGCAGTATTCATCCCTTTACATATCTAAAAGCATAGGCATTTCGATACTCTTTGCGCTGCTCGGCGGACTGCTGATGGCGCTTGCGCCCGCATTCATCGCGCTGATTGCCATAAGTTCTAAACTTTACTACTATCAGTCGCTCCTGGCGCTCGTCCCCGCCCTCATCGTTTATGCCCTGGCGGAAACTTTAAAATACAGTTTCAATAAACTAAAAAAATCTACCAGATATATATTTATGGTTGGAATAATCCTGCTTGCGGCGGGCTTCACAGCGGGATATGCCTTGCTGTTGCCCTCTGCGATAATGGGGCTTGCTTCCAAAATCATAGTTTGCGCTGCCTCGTTCGTCTGCATAATTTTTTCTGTTACGATTATATCCCGCTCGGATGCTTACACCTCTTACCTCAATCAGATAATAGGCTTCCGCAATTTCATAATTTATGCGGAAAAAGACAGACTTGAGGCTCTGCTTGCCGACAACCCGTACCTTTATTACGACATACTGCCCTATGCACTCGTTCTCAACGTTTCGGACATTTGGGAAGATAAGTTCAAGGGACTGGAAATTGAACCTCCTCAATGGGTGGTTAGTCCTGCCGATACGATTATAACCTTTGCCCTGTTAAACGCTGCTATACGCACATCGAGCGGCGCAATTACGGCAAAAATGGCTACAAAACATTCCTCGCGCTCTTATTCGGGCGGCTCTATAGGCGGAGGGCACTTCGGCGGCTTCGGCGGTGGCGGACACGGCGGTGGCGGCGGACGCGGAAGATGACAAATTAATCAAACAATAAAATTAAGCGGACGGCGAATGCCGTCCGCTTTTTCCGTCTGTTTCTTTCGTTCGCTTCTTTCCGTCTGCCTTTTTGTCCGACTTTGCCCGTTCGTCTTTGTCCGTCCGACTTTTGCATGCGACTTTATTTTTCGGCTGATTTTTATTGGTATCTGAAACGCAAAAAACTTAAAAGAACAGCCGCTTGCGCGGCTGTTCTTTTATTTTTCTTCGACTACATTAACTTTAATTTTTGCGGAAATGCCTTCGAGCAGTTTTAAGTCCACGTCGTAGACGCCCATGCTCTTTATGGGAGAGGACAAGACGACTTTCTTTTTATCAACGTCGTAACCTGCCGCCTTGAGAGCGTCTGAAATGTTTGCGGCGGTAACCGAACCGAACACCTTGCCGCCCTGACCCGCCTTTATGGGAACTTCCACGCTCTTGCCCTTAAGCTCCGCGGCGAGTTCCTGCATGGCTTTGATTTCCTGCTGTTTATGATAATCGGCAGCTGCCTTTTTCTGTTTGAGATCGTTTATTTTATTGGCGGTTGCAGCCTCCGCCATTCCCTTTTTAATGAGGAAGTTGCGCGCATAACCTTCGTTGACTTCTACAAGTTCGCCCTTCTTACCCTGTCCTTTTACGTCCTGCAATAATATAACCTGCATAAATGCTCCTTCCGGCGCAACGCGCCGCTTATCTTTGATTTATTTTAAACCAAATTATCTGTTTTGTCAATAGGCGCGCGCATAACCGATGAGAACAATGCTCAAAATAATATCGTAGACGGGCGCAGGCAGAACATGAATAACTGCGCGCCGCCGCGAAGATTTTTTCGCGGCGGCGCGCATGAGATTGTATGCCCGTCCGAATACGCACGGAGGTTTTATGGAAAATATCAATTTCGGTATCGCATGCAACGTTAACAAGTGCATGTACAACCACGACGGCTGCAACTGCACGCTTGACAAAATTCAGGTAGGCAGCACTTGCGAAGGCGAAGAATGCACCTGCTGCAAGAGCTATATGCAGAAGTAAAACCGCTTTTAAAGCATTAAAAAACAGGGTCGTTTTTGCGACCCTGTTTTACTTTTTTGTTTAACCTTTAAGACCGAACCAGCTGCGGATGGGCAAATTCTGCAAAGCGGCTATGGTATTGAAGATGTTATCGTTGTAGAGCGCCTTGGCGAGGCAGGAAGCGTTCATATAATCGTTGAAACGCTTGAGCGCTGCGAGGTCGTTAATCTGGTAAACGAACGCTCCTATAGCGAGAAGAATGAAGAATACTACGCCCGTAAGCACTATCGCGCCGACGACGCCGTCTATCGCCATCACAAACTTGATTTTGCGAAGTTTTTCTATTGCATGAGGTATGAATATTGCTATTATTATAACAACTATAGCGAATACTATGAACAAACCTGCGGCTACGACTATCTTTGCCACCATATCCGCACTGACGCCGATAGAGTTGAGCATAGGTCCGACGTTTGCCAGAACACCGGCAAGAGCGCCCTGTCTGAGCCCGTCAGCCATAGAAGCGAATGCAGGGACGTTGAACGCGAGATAATATCCGAGATAGCCCGCCCCGATGAAAAGTCCGATTATTACAAGCGTGCCGAGAGCGGAAACGAAACCGCTCTTGTAGCCGAGGCGTATGCACATGCACATGAGGGTTGCGATTACTATATCGAGGCTGTAATTGAAGCCGAAATGCGTCCATGCGGGATTTTCGTAAATCTCGCCGAGAGCATTGTATGCTACGGTTATCTGCGCGGCATCTATAATAAAGAGCGCAAGGCTTAAAAGCACCGCAAGCGCGACAAAAGTATTGACAGCGAACGTTATGCCGCCGAACACTCTGTCGACAACGCCCCAGGCTCCGCGACTTTCGCTGAATTTGCGCTTTGCATACTTGCGATATGCCTTTTTATCTCCCTTATCGAGCGAAACGAGAATATGTTCATCGTTTTCTGTGCGTTCGTCGTACTGGCGGTAAAACGAGAGCTTGCCGCTGCTTTTCATCTGCCTTAATATGTATCTTCTGACGAGCTGACAAAGTATCGTCAGAACAACCATGCTGAAAGCAGCTACGGCGAGCATGACTATGCCCCTTTCGTTAAACTCTCCCATATAGCGGTTGACAATCATCGACACGAGTACTGTGCCTATGACTACGCCGCCCCAGCACGATAATTTTGCATATCCGCGATAAAAACCGAAAAGAAATGCAAGCACGGCTATTACTGCCACTGCTATTATTATATAGATGCCCATATATTAACCTCACTGAACGGTTATTTATTAAAATTATCTTTTAAAGTTACAATTTCGGAAAGCACCGTTATGCCGCCGTCCGTACATTTTTTGTAATACCCTGTACGCATTAGCTGGAAGGGTTTATCTTCCTCGCTCTCGGCGATATACGGTTCGGCTTTGCCGCAATATACCTTTTCGCTGTCTTTATTGAGGCGCTCGGCATAGTCCTGATCGGGATACTCCTCGTCCTTTAAAAGGGGCTGGTATCTTCTGAACTGGACGTCCCTGCCGTACTTCGCGTCTACCCAGTGAATGACGCCCTTTGCCTTTATATCGCTCTTGACTTCGCTGCCCGAACGGGTTTCGGGGAAATAGGTGCAGAAAATTTCTTCAACCTCGCCGTCCCCGTTTATCTTTACGTCGTCGCAGCGCACGATATACGCCGATTTGAGGCGGACAAACGCGCCCTTTGTAAGTCTTTTATATTTGGGCGGGGGAACGAGAGCTAAATCGTCGCGGTCGATGTAAACCGTGCCGCTGAACTTTACCAGCCTCGTTCTGCCCTGACCGTCGAGAGGGTTCTTTTCGAAAGTAAGTTCTTCCTCCCCCTCGTAGTTGGTTATTGTAAGTTTTACGGGATCGATGACCGCCATAGCTCTTTCTGCAGTCGCGTTGAGTTCGTCGCGTATGCATTCGTCGAGCTGAGCAAGTCCCACAACCGAGTAATTCTTTGCTACGCCGACGTCGGCACAGAATTTTTTGAGCGCCTCGGGCGGAACTCCGCGGTTTTTAAGTCCCATGAGCGTGGGCATTCTGGGGTCGTCCCAACCGCGCACGAAATGTTCGTCCACAAGTTTTTTAAGGTAACGCTTGCTCATCAGCATATTGGTTATGTTGAGCCTTGCGAACTCTATCTGTCTGGGAACGGGCGGGCGGAAGCCTGCCTTTTCGATTACCCAATCGTAAAGAGGACGATGATTTTCAAATTCGAGCGAGCACAGCGAATGGGTTATGCCCTCGATTGCGTCCGACAGCGGGTGCGCATAGTCGTACATGGGATATATGCACCACTTGTCGCCCTGACGGTAATGGGGAACGTGCGCTATTCTGTAAATGACGGGGTCGCGCATGTTGATGTTAGGCGAGGACATATCTATCTTTGCCCTCAGAACCTTTGCGCCGTCGGGGAACTCTCCCGCCTTCATGCGGCGGAACAGATCCAAGTTTTCTTCCACAGTTCTGTTGCGGTAAGGCGAAGGCGTGCCGGGCGAAGTCAGAGTGCCGCGGGTTGCCGTTATCTCTTCCGCGGAGAGGTCGCACACATATGCGTTGCCTTCCATAATGAATTTTTCGGCTATTTCGTAAAGTTTGTCGTAATAGTCGGATGCGAATACAAGTTTATCGTATTCGAAACCCAGCCATTTTACCGCGTCTATTATGGAATTTACATATTCGTAATCTTCCTTGGCGGGGTTTGTATCGTCCATTCTTAAGTTGAGTTTGCCGTTGTATCTTTCCTTGACGCCGAAGTTAATGCACAGCGCCTTGACGTGTCCTATATGGAGGTAGCCGTTGGGTTCGGGCGGAAAGCGGACGCATATCTGATTGCCTACGCTTTCGAACTTGCCCGCGGCAAGCTCCTCGTTTATTATCTGTTCAATGAAATTGGTTGCTTCGGGTAATTGCATTTGTCTGCCTTTCTCTCGTTATCAGGATAATCCCGTGATGTTGCCGTCTTCGTCTATATCTATCTTTTCCGCGCAGGGAATTGAGCCGAGCCCTGGCATGAGCATTATATCGCCCGCTATCGCGACGATGAAGCCCGCGCCGCCCTTGTATATTATATCCCTTACATGCACTTTAAAGCCCGTAGGACGGGATAATTTTTTTGCGTCGTCCGAAAGAGAATACTGCGTCTTTGCTATTATTACGGGCAAGCCCGAAACGCCGCTTCTTTCAATCGTTTCTATCGCCTTTTCCGCCTGTTCGGAATAAGTAGCTCCGTCGCCGCCGTAAACGTTGACGACTATGTCTTCTATCTTCTTTTTTATGCTGTCATTCAGGTCGTACGCAAAGCCGAGTTTGCTCTTTTGCTCGCAAGCGGCAATTACTGCCTTTGCAAGCTCCTTGCCGCCTTCGCCGCCCTTTAAGAACACGTCGGTGAATACGGCTTTCGCTCCTACCTGTCCGCACGCGTCTTCTACGATTTTAATCTCTTCGGGAGTATCGGTTACAAATCTGTTCATCGCCACGACGACGGGCTTTTTATAGACCGTGCGCATGTTTTCGACGTGCTTTATGAGGTTGGGAAGCCCCTCTTTAAGCGCTTGTTCGTCGCATTCGGAAAGTTTGATCTTATCAGCTCCGCCGTGAAGTTTTAAAGCCTTGACGGTCGCCACGACGACTATACAGTCGGGCTGAATGCCGGCTATTCTGCACTTTGCGTCGAGGAATTTTTCCGCGCCGAGGTCAGCGCCGAAACCGGCTTCGGTTACGGCATAGTCGGCATAAGTCATTGCGGCATAAGTTGCGCGCACGGAATTGCAGCCGTGAGCTATGTTGGCAAAAGGTCCGCCGTGAATTATTGCGGGCGTGCCTTCGAGCGTCTGCACGAGATTGGGCTGCAAAGCGTCTTTTAAAAGCGTAGCCATTGCGCCCTCTGCCTTTATCTCGCGGGCGTAGACGTATTCGCCCTTTTCGTTGACGCCGATTATTATGTTGCCCAGCCTCTTTTTGAGGTCGGCAAGGTCGCGCGCGAGGCAGAGTATCGCCATAACCTCGCTTGCGGCGGTAATTTCAAAACTTTCTTTCCTTTCGTAGCTTTGGCAGCCTTTCATCTTGCCCGCTTCAGAGGAAATGGTTATATCCCTAAGGGCGCGGTCGTTCATGTCCATGCAGCGATGGAAAAGAACTTTTTTAATGCCCAGTCTGTTGCCGCGGAAGATGTGGTTGTCTATCATGGCGCACAGCAGATTGTTGGCAGCCGTAATTGCGTGAAGATCGCCCGTAAAATGCAGGTTGATGTCCGCCATGGGAACGACCTGAGCGTATCCGCCGCCCGCCGCGCCGCCCTTGACGCCGAAGACCGGACCTAAAGAAGGTTCTCTCAGGGCGAGGCAGACCTTTTTGCCCAGCTTTGCCATGCCGTCCGCAAGACCTATGGAAACAGTCGTCTTGCCTTCGCCGCTCGCCGTGGGGTTAATCGCCGTAACGAGTATTAGTTTGGCATCGGGGCTGAAATTTTCGCACCTGATTTTCGCCTTATATTTTCCGTAAAGCTCCAGCTCGTCTTCGCCGAGACCGAGCTTTGAAGCTATCTCTCTTATGTCCTTTAACTTGCAACTTTCCGCAATCTGAATGTCGCTGAGCATTTAAACCTCTGTACAATAATATAGTCCGTTACGATTATATCACACTTTAACACCAGTTGTACATAGTTTTAAGTAAATTTTTAAAAAATTATAAAAATTAGGTTATAAAATTATGAAGCCCGTATTCGCTTGACTTGAACGGGCGTTTTTTATAAAATATTTTTGTATTTTATTTTGAAATTGCGCTATATTGCGCGTAAGGAGATTTGTTATGTCGCAGAACAAAAGAGCCGTTACCCAGGACAAACTGGTCGCTCTGTGCAAAAACCGCGGATTTATCTTCCCCGGCAGCGAAATTTACGGCGGTCTTGCCAATACTTGGGACTACGGTCCTCTGGGCGTAGAACTCAAAAACAATATCAAAAAAGCATGGTGGAAAAAATTCGTAACCGAAAACACCTTAAACTGCGGCGTGGACTGCGCGATATTGATGAACACGCGCACATGGAAGGCTTCGGGACACCTCGGCGGCTTCTCCGACCCCCTCATGGACTGCAAAAACTGCAAGACGAGACACCGCGCAGACAACCTAGTGGAAGCTTATGCGCAGAAACATAACCTCGATGTAAAAGTCGAAGCCATGGACAACGACGCATTGGAAGCGTTCATTAAGGAACACGGCGTCGTCTGCCCCGTATGCGGCAAGAGCGATTTCACATCGATAAGAAAATTCAACCTTATGTTCAAGACGTTCCAGGGCGTAACCGAGGACAGCGTCAACACCGTATACCTCCGCCCCGAAACTGCGCAGGGAATATTCGTAAACTTCAAGAACGTTCAGCGCGCGGCGAGAATGAGAGTGCCTTTCGGCATCGGTCAGATAGGCAAATCTTTCCGCAACGAAATCACGCCCGGAAACTTCATATTCCGCGTGAGAGAGTTCGAACAGATGGAACTTGAATTCTTCTGCAAGCCCGGCACCGACCTCGAATGGTTCTCTTACTGGAAGGAATACTGCAAAAACTTCCTCCTCTCGCTCGGCATGAAGGAAGAAAACCTTAAACTGCGCGACCACTCGCCCGAAGAGCTTTGCTTCTATTCCAAAGCTACTACGGACTTTGAATATAACTTTGCTTTCGGCTGGGGCGAACTCTGGGGCGTTGCCGACAGAACGGACTACGACCTCACGCAGCACCAGACGGAGAGCGGCGAAAGCATGGAATACACCGACCCCGTAACCAACGAAAAATATATTCCCTATGTAATAGAGCCTTCGCTCGGCGTGGAGAGAATGGTACTCGCTTACCTCACCGACGCTTACGACGAAGAAGTGCTTGACGAGGAGAAAAAAGACGTGCGCACCGTGCTGCACCTGCACCCCTTCCTCGCGCCCTACAAGGCGGCAATTCTGCCCCTGCAGAAGAACCTTTCCGAAAAGGCGGACGAAGTTTATAAGGCACTTGCCAAAAAGTTCAGCGTAACTTACGACGTTACCGGTTCGATAGGCAAGCGTTACCGCCGTGAGGACGAAATAGGCACGCCTTTCTGCATTACGGTTGACTTCGACACTCTCGAAAATGACACCGTAACCGTGCGCGACCGCGACAGCATGCAGCAGATACGCCTGCCCATTTCCGAGCTTGCTTCCTACATCGAAAAGAGCCTTGAATTCTGACTTTGAATATCTGAAAAGCCCCGCGGCGCAGCGCGCCGCGGGGCTTATTTTTTTACTTGTATTATTGCGTGTCGCCATCAAGCGGCATAATCGTATTATAATTTTACGGGGAAGGGATAAAAATACTTTCTCTTTTCCCCGAGAGCAATCCTGCCGTTCAGACGGTTTATGAGGCGCGCGTCGAAGTCCTTTGAAATCTCGTCGCGCACGGCGACTGTGAAACGCACGCGGTCATCGTAGTTTATGCCGCAGACCGAGCAGTCGTTCTCGTCAAAAAACTTTTTCGCGCCGTCGGCAAAGGCATAGTCTGCAATGTATTCGCCCTCGCAGCACAGCTCGTAACTTACAATATCCGCTTCGGCAAGGTTTTTGGCAACGCTGCCCGAGTATGCCCTGACAAGCCCGCCCGCGCCCAGCTTTATTCCGCCGAAGTAACGGGTAACGACAACAGCCGTCTGCACGAGCGACTTAGCCTTAAGCACTTCGAGCATGGGCATTCCCGCCGTTCCCTGAGGTTCGCCGTCGTCCGAAAAACGCATGAAATTGCCCGTTGCATCGCATATATATGCGTAGCAATTGTGCGTTGCGTCCCTATATTTCAAGGAAATTTCCGCTATGAAATTTTTTGCCTCCTCCTCGCTTTCTACGTGCGCGGAAGATGTTATAAAGCGCGACTTTTCGATTATTATTTCCGTTTGAAGCCGACCGCCTACCGACAGATAATTTTTCATAAATTTTATAAAAAAGCGGCTTTGAAGCCGCTTTTTGATTTTATTAAACGAGCACGATTTTTACGTGTACTTTTTTGCCCTTGTGCAGTACGTCGCCGGAGTTGACCTTTGCGTTAATATCCGTAACCTTTGCGTCGTTGAGCGACACGCCGCCCTGGGCGACGAGCCTTCTCGCCTCGCCGTTGGATGAGCACAGCCCCGCAGCGACCAGCACGCCGATAATCGTATCGTTTTCCGCGCTGACCTGCTTTTCGGGCAGTTCGCCTTCGCCGCCGAATGCAGCCTTTGCCTGAGCGCGGGCTTTTTCAGCCTTTTCTTCGCCGTGAACGAGCTTGGTAAGCTCGAACGCGAGGATTTCCTTCTTTTCGTTTATGCGCTCAGCGCCCCATTTTTCCATTTCGGTAATTTCTTCGAGGGAGATGAAAGTGAGCATTTTTATGCACTTCATGACGTCCGCGTCGTCGACATTGCGCCAGTACTGATAAAAATCGTAGGGCGACGTCTTATTCTCGTCCAGCCAGACAGCGCCCTTTGCCGTCTTGCCCATCTTTTTGCCCTCGCTGTTCAAAAGCAGGGTTATCGTCATGGCGTATGCGTCCTTGCCGCTCTTTTTGCGGATAAGTTCGGTGCCCGCGAGCATGTTGCTCCACTGGTCGTCGCCGCCGAACTGCATGTTGCAACCGTAATGCGTATTGAGATACCAGAAGTCGTAAGCCTGCATTATCATGTAGTTGAATTCGAGGAAGGAAAGTCCCTTTTCCATGCGCTGCTTGTAGCACTCTGCGCGGAGCATGTTGTTTACGGTGAAGCAGGGACCTACTTCCCTGAGAACGTCGACATAGTTGAGCTTTAAAAGCCAGTCGCCGTTGTTGACCATTATAGCCTTGTCTTCGCCGAATTCTATGAAGCGCTCCATCTGCTTTTTGAAGCATTCGCAGTTGTGATTGATGACTTCGTCCGTCATCATCGTGCGCATGTCCGTTCTGCCCGAAGGGTCGCCTATATGTCCCGTTCCGCCGCCGACGAGCACTACGGGTTTATTGCCCGCCATCTGCAATCTCTTCATGAGGCAAAGCGCCATAAAATGACCGACGTGCAGACTGTCCGCCGTAGGGTCGAAACCGATATAAAAGCGCGCTCCGCCGTTGTTTATAAGCTGCCTTATTTCCTCTTCGTCGGTTACCTGCGCTATAAGTCCGCGTTCGCGGAGTTCTTCGTAAATTCCCATAACTAACCTTTCCCGTGAATGTATTTTTCTGCAAAAATAAAAGCGGTTTGCCCGCAGGTAAACCGCCTTATTCGCGATATATGCCCGCGGCAAATCAACGCATTACCAATAGCGATAATACGAATAGCCGCAGTATAAAAAATTTGCAGAATTTGCCGTAATCATATGCGAATTATAGCACGCGCGCGCAATACTGTCAAGTTATTCGGTGAAAAAATCCTGCGCGTTCAGCCTCAGTCTGGCTTTTTCTATGGCGCGCTTTTCTATGCGCGATATGTAAGAGCGGGATATGCCCAGCTTTTTCGCAACCTCCCTCTGCGGCAACGGCACGCCGTCTTCCAGACCGTAGCGTAGCGTTATTATTGTATATTCGCGCATGTTTAAAATATTTTTTAAAAGTTTTACGAATTTTTCGCGCTGGACGGACTGCTCGACTTTTGAAAAAACGCTCTCCTTTTCGGCGACGACGTCCATTATGGTAAGCTCGTTTCCGTCCTTATCGAAACCCACCGGGTCGGACAGCGAAAGCACGTTTTTATGCTTTTTGCCCGCGCGAAGAAGCATTAAAATTTCGTTTTCTATGCACCTTGCCGTATATGTGGCGAGAGCCGTTCCCTTGCCCTCCTGATAGGTATTTATCGCCTTTATAAGCCCTATCGACCCGACGGACATAAGATCGTCCGTATCCGCCGCGCCGGAGTATTTCTTAACGATGTGCGCCACGAGGCGCATATTGTGCTTTACGAGTATGTTTTTAGCTTCCTTGTCGCCCGCACGGGCGAGTGCGAGGTACTTTTTTTCTTCCTCCGGCGGCAGAGGCTTAGGGAATGCGCCCTTGCCCTGCACCACGCCCGTAAAAAGAAAAATTTTACTTAAAAATAGCCCTATCACATCAAAAAACATAAGCAATTCCCCTTTTTTATCAGTTTAATAGCTTATGAATTGCACGGTTTGTACTATTCAGGCGGACAAATTGTATTTTTTTAAAGCTATAATTTTATTTTTTCTTATCTGCTCGGTTGTTCACTTTTTCAAATAATTTTTCTGCGGACAGGCACTTTTTTTAATAAATTTAGGGGGGCGCGCATGACGCATGGGGCGGTTGCGCAATGCTGGCTTTTTATATGACGCAGGGCGCGCGCCGCT
>ENA-UONV01001270-UONV01001270.1-human-gut-metagenome-genome-assembly--contig:-CS4-NODE-1270-length-22821-cov-8.292058_pt1 | contig 22821 bp, 20 predicted proteins | sample MGYA00242461_ERZ724008 | MGnify/ENA metagenome assembly ERZ724008 | reverse complement strand
TACGGCCGGGCTTTACCGGGATCGTCATCACCGGCACCTTGATGCCGAGAATTTCGGTGTACTCGCTGTCCATGCCCATGCGGTCGTAGACCTTCGTCGCGTCCCAAATCTCCAGGTTGATGCACATGTCGATTTTCTCCTGCAGCTTAACGGCGCCCATACCGAAAATGCGACGGGCGTTGATGATACCGATGCCGCGCAGCTCGATGAAGTGGCGGATGTTCTCCGGAGACTGACCGACGAGCGATTTGCTGGATACGCGTCGAATTTCCACCGCATCGTCCGCGATGAGACGGTGGCCGCGCTTGATGAGCTCGATGGCCGTCTCGCTCTTGCCGACGCCGCTGTCGCCGACAAGCAGAATACCTTCGCCGTAAACCTCCACCAAAACGCCGTGGCGTGTGATGCGCGGCGCAAGCTCGACGTTCAAATACGCAACGAGCGACGCGACAACATTTGAGGTCGACTCCGTCGTGCGCAGCACCGGCACGTGGTACGTTTCGGCAATCTCCATGAAGTCCTTGCCAGGGTCAATACCGCGGGCAACAATCACTGCCGGCGGCTTCAGGGACAGGTAGCTATCCAGCGCCATGGCGCGGCGCGACGGCTTTAAGCTCTCCAGCATGTACATTTCCGCACGGCCTAAAACGGCGATACGATTCGGGTCAAAATATTCGTGGTAGCCGTTCAGCTCCATGCCGGGGCGAACAACGTCTCTCGATTGAATCAAAATATCATCGGCGCTCTTCGGCAGAAAAGCGGTCTCAAGCTGTAACTCGTGAATGATCTTGGAAAGCGGTATGGTGTAAACTTCCGGCATCGTGATCTTCCTCCCTAAAGTTAAGACGGCTGCAAAAGCCTTTTTATGCTGTTTTAGCGGCTTTTGCTCCTTTGTTTTCGGCGTCCCACACAAAGCACGCCTAAGGTACCTGTTATCTTATACTATTATAGCGGATTTGCCGCCAAAAATCAACTTAAACTCCGCTATCGGGCATTTTGCTTCCGAATCCGATTCGATGTGCTCCGTGCAGGCTCTATGGACAGAGACTAAGGCTATTTCATCGATACGCTTGCGGGCGAAGAAAGCCGTGCTCGAAAACCGGAAGATTATCGCTTTCGACGACAACTATGCGGACTATCTGCGCGTGACGGGTCACGCATAAGCGAGCCGAAATGCAATGAAATAACAAAAGCCTTACGCCTTGCTCTTTTTTGAGCTTGGTGTAAAGCTTTTTGCCGTTTATGCTTTCTTTTTCAGCGGATTCCACACGCCCAAAAGGTAAAACGCAAGCGACAATGTACTGGAAATCACCCAGCCGAACGGCCACGAAAGCCAGATGCCCGTGATGCCGAACGGGTGCACCAGAATAAACGCCAGAACAACGCGCAGAATGAGGTCTAAGAACGTGGTAATCATAAAATATACCATTGCGCCCGCACCGCGCAGCACGCCGTCCGCGGCAAGCTTTAATGCGAGGAACAGATAGCACAGCGAGACAATAAGCAGAAATTTTTTGCCGATCTCGATGGCCTCCGCCGAGGTGCTGTTCATAAAGAGCAGCAGGAGGTTTTCGCCGCAGAACACATACGCGCCCATAAAGACGAGCGCCACGGCAAACGACATCACAAGCCCTGCTTTGAAGCCGCTGCGCACGCGTTCCATTTTGCCCGCGCCGATGTTCTGCCCCGTAAAGCTCGAAACCGAGTTGCTGAGCGCCGTCAGCGACGTGATGGCGAACGTGTTGAGCTTTACGCCTGCGGAATAGCCCGCGATGGCGGAGGAGCCGAAACCGTTGACAAGTCCCTGAATGCACAAATTGCCGACCGAAACGAAGCTTTGCTGCAAAATGCTCGGAATGGCTACGATCGAAATACGGCGCAGCATCGCACCGGAAAACAGCGCAGGCTTTTCTTTTGTCTCAACGGACTTTAAGCGGCGCAAGACCGCCCAAAACGCACACGCGGAAGCCACGCCCTGTGCGAGAAACGTCGCCCACGCAACACCGCCAACGCCCCAGCGGAATACGATGACGAACACGGCATCAAGCACGATATTGCCGACGGACGACGCGATCAAAAACCACAGCGGCGTTTTGCTGTCGCCGAGCGACGTGAACACGCCGGAAGAAATGTTGTAGATAAAAAGGAATAAAAGCCCCCAAATGTAAATAGCAAGGTACAGCGCCGTATCTTCCATGATGTTCTCCGGCGTGCCGAGCATGCGTAAGATTGGCTCGCACAGCACCGTGCCGACGACCGTGAGCACCACGCCAAGCACCGCAACAGAAATAAAGCCCGTATACGCCGCCGTTTTCATTTCTTTAAAATCCTTCGCGCCGAAAAGCTGCGAGATGACGACCGAAATACCGATGTTCATGCCGAACGCGACCGCCATGAAGATCATCGTCACGGGGTACGAAGCGCCCACCGCCGCCAACGCGTCTTCACCCGCAAATTTGCCCGCGATGACGCTGTCTGCGATATTGTAAAGCTGCTGGAACGCCACACTCAAAAGCATCGGCAGCGTGAACCGCAGCAAAACACTCGCCGGCTTGCCGGTCGTTAAGTCCTTATTCATGTCCGTTTCCCCTTCTCTTTTCAAAATACGCACATTATTATAAGGAATTACAACCAAAACGACAATGTTCAAAATACCCAAATTTTCACCCACGCGCGGAAAAGACTGCGCGTTCGGCAAAATCCCGCCCAAAGTCATAAACAAAGCCCGCCGAAAAACGCATTTAAAACGTCTTTCAGGCGGGTTTATTCACTTCTATGCACGTCAGCGCGCCGTTTTCCGCTTTGTACAGGCGCGTGCAGTATTTCAGCGCGCCCGGGCGGTGCGTCGTCAAAATGCACGCGGTGTCCGGCAGCGCGGTTAAAAGATTTTTCAGAACCTGCGCTTCGGTCTTTTCATCAAGCGCCGAGGTCGCTTCGTCAAGGAGCAGGATCGGCGCGCCGCGCAGCACCGCGCGGGCGATGGCGATGCGCTGCGCCTGCCCCTCGGAAAGCCCGCCGCCGTGCTCCGCGATCTTCGTGTTCACGCCGTTTGGCAGCGATGACACAAACGCCCATGCGCAGGCGGTTTTGAGCGCCGCTGTCATTTCCTCCTCCGTGGCGTTCTCTTTTGCCATGCGCAGATTCTCCGCAATCGTGCCGGAAAACAGCGTGCTGCCCTGCGGTACATACGAAAACGCACAGCGCGTCTCCGCGCTGATGACGATTTCGCATCCATTCTTCCCGCGCAGCACAGCACGTCCGCTTTCCGGGTAAACGAGTCCGAGCAAAACACGCACCAGCGTCGTTTTCCCCGCGCCGGATGTGCCAACAAGCACAGCAATCTCCCCCGGCCCTGCCGCAAACGATACGTTTTTCAGCACCGCTTCGCCGTTTCGGTATGCGGCTGTCACATTTTTGAGCTCTACCATCAGTGCGCCCTGCGGCAGTGCCGTTTTACCGTGGCGCTCCTTCGGCAGCTCGCAAAGCTCACGCACACGGTGTGCAGAGATCGCCGTGCTCAAAAACTTCGGGATAAGCCCTGCGGCACTTTCAAACGCACTTGTCAGGCTGCTGCGCTGCTGCAAAAAAAGTGTCAGCGTACCGAATGTAATGGCGCGCGTCCACAATAAATACAGCCCGTAGCCCATGGCGGTAAACTGTGTGAACGCCCCCGCAACCCGCAAAAGCGCATTCACGCGCACGGAAAACATGTTGTATTGCAAACTGCATGTGCGCAGCGCTTCCTGTTTTTCCTTTAGCTTCCGGCTTTGGCTTTGCATTGTGCCGAGCGATTTCACCGTATCGACCGTGTAAAACGTCTCCGCTTCAAACGCGGTCATTTCGCTGCCGAGGCGGCGCAGCTTATTTTCGAATACCCGCCGCTTTTTGAGTACGGCGGCAGACAGCAGCAACACCACCGGCGCGCCGCCGAGCGCGATGAGCGCCATCACGGGGCTGTAAATCCAGATGAGGAAAAACACCGCGCACAGCCTGTAAGCCGTCACTAAAATTTGCGGCAGCCAGCTCACTGCCCCGCCGCCCACAGCGCCCGTATCCGTTTCAAAGCGGTTTAAAATGTCGCCGCAGGAAAACGCGTGCAGCGCCTGCCAGTCCGCGTCCAAAATGCGGTCGAACACATCGGCGCGCACGTTGTTATGGAGGTCAATCTCCAGCTTTTTCAGCACGCGGCTCACCACGCAGTCGAACGCGATGGAGACCGCCGTGCTGCCAATAGCCGCGAAAACCAAAAGCGGCAGACGGGCGGTATCGTACCCCGTGACGATGTCGATGAGGTACTTGCCCGCCACGCTGCCGAACAGGCCGACCGTGGTACCGAGCACGCCGAGCGCGATATACAGCGCGATCATTTTCTTGCAGCGGCGGCTGTACGTGAGCAGCCATTTCCAGTCCGCCAAAACCTCACTGCGCTCGCAAAAGCGCACCTTGTTTTCTTTACGCTCCATTTGGCACCTTTTCTTTTCGGGCATGGCAGCGCGCAAGCATCACGATAAAAAGCGGCCTTACCGGTGTCAAAACGAGCCACACGGTTTTGAAAAACCGCCACAGCGCACTGTTTCGGCCATACCACTTACCCTTGCGGCGCACGGCAATGACAAGGCAGCAAATTTGCTCGCCGTGCACGGGGCCCTCGGGGTCGGTCTGGCTGTCGCCAAGGAGATACCACCCGCTTTTCGTCACGCGCCAAACGCGGTGCAGAACATACTGCCCGTCTAACCGCCGAAACAGCACGATCTCCCCGCGCTTTGGCGGGTGCGTGCATTTTACAAGCCGCACGGCGTCCCGCCCGTGGATGAGAAACGGCGCCATACTGCTGCCGAACACCGGCATTTCCATCACGCCGCCCGCTTCCGTTTCGGAAAGGACCGCGCCGATGTACGCGCGCAGCCCCGCAGCATCTATAAGCATGCGCGCAGGCGGACGGTCTCCGCCACGGTCGCGGGGTACAGCGCCTCATACAGGCAGTCGACCGCTTCTTCCGATATGGTACAATCCAGCAAAAACGCCGGTACGCGGCGCAGCAGTGCTTCCACGGCATCGAGCACACGCGCAGATTCCGCCTGATCCCAGCGGTTCACCGTCACCTGTCCGTAAAGCCGCAAAAACGCCTCCCCGCGCGAGAGCCTGCGCACGGCGTTCTTTTTCGCCTGCCGCAGCAAAACGACGGCACTCAACCGCGCATCCGCATTTTGGCAGATGCCCGACGTGCCGCAGACCGGCCAACCGCGCGCCATCCAGCAATCCTGCACCTTCTGCAATAAAGCGCGGTCGCCGTTGATGATCTCCGCCCCGGCGTATTGCGCCCAGAGCGAGGCCTGCGTGCTCTTCCCCGTGCCGGACGGTGCCGAAAACAGAATAGCCCGTCCGCGGTGGCGTATGTAGGCGCTGTGCAGAATAAAGCTGTCCTTTTGCAGCATGCGGCGCTCAAGCGCGAAAAGCGACGCGAATACCGGGTCAAACACAAGGCAGCCGCGGCAGTCTTCGGCGATCATCACCTCGGCGTGCGTGTCATCCAGCTCGCGATACAATGCGTAAAAGCCAAGCATGCCCTGTATACCCAAAAGCCGCGATTCCTTTTCGCCGTCGCGATACACGATGAGGTCTTCCCGTACGGCCGTGCACACGCCGACGGGGTTCGGGATGCTCTTTACAAAGCGCAGCGTGTAGAAATACGCAGGCTGCACGTCTTTCGTTTCAAAACGCAGAAAATTCGGTGGAAAAACAAGTGTATCGGGGTGATCTGCCGCAAAGCAGAAACCGCCCAACTTAAAGAGCCTGTGCATGGGGTACAGTCTCTCCTTTCTTCAAAATTTCGGGCGCTGTGCTTTCCGCGCACAGCAGGCGGTAGAGCGCTTTTGTGTAGGCGCATACATAAGGCGGCACCGTGCCGAACGCGCCGCCCTCGCGCAAAGACGATGCCGGACACGCGCGGCACAGCGGACGCAGCTTGCACACGGCGCACGCTTCATTCTGTTTAAGCGCCGCGGATTTCTCCCGCACCGCACGCCAAGCGGCCTGCACGTCGTTGTGTTCGATCGGCACGGAAAGCGCCCCGAGCATCACGCACGGGCGCAAATCGCCGCGCCAGCCGACGGCAAACGAACACTGCCCTGCAAGGCAGCGCATGCCGGCTTCCGTTTCCGGAACAGCGCTTTCCAGCGCCTGTACCGTGCGTTGCGCATATTCGTGAAAACCGACTGTGCCAAGCTTTATTCTCGTTGCGGCAAGGCTTGCGGCCGCGGCTTCCTCCGGCGAGAGCCGCGCTTCATGCTGTCCGCTTTCTGTGGACATCATATAGGTGTCCGGCTCCAACTCTGAATTTCGTTCCTTTGTGATTTGAAATAACGTTTCAAGGTCATGCCGGTTTTGCCTGACCACGCTGACACCGACCTTCACCGGCACGCCGTGCGCCTGCAAAAGACGAATGCCGCGCATCGCTTTTGCGTACCCGGTCTCGTCACCGCACAGCGACTTGTAGGTCTCTCCGCTTGCGCCGTACAGCGTAACGTTCACGCGGCGCGGCGGATTTTTCGCAAAAAATGCCGCCCAGTCTTCATTCAAAAGCGTGCCGTTCGTGTTCACCGTGACGATCATACCGCGCTTTCGCACCGCGAGATACACCGCGCGAAACGCGGGGTACAAAAGCGGTTCGCCGCCCGTGAGCAGCAAAAACAGCGTGCCTGCGTCGCGTAGCTTTTCCGCAAGCGCTGTCCACTCCTCCGCCGTTTGCAGGCGGCTGATTTTCTCCTGCTCTGTCCTGTTCATGCGAACATAACACATTTTGCAGTTTAAGTTACAACGTGGGGTCAGCTCAAAACTGCCGGTGATGGGCACGCCCGCTTTGGCGGCGCGGCGCAGTAAAAACGCTTCCGCTGTGTCTTTCTCCGGGTGCATCACGAGTGGTTCGGCCGCTCGTTCTGCGTCAGCGTTGTGGTGACATGGTAATCGTCAAAGTTCCATACAGGTGTCGCATTTCCGAACCAGTCCACGACGAATGCGTTCTTCGCCGGCATCACGGAATCCTGCCCGGTGATGGAATACTGCTGTCCGCACGCCTCGTTATAGTACTTTCTGCTGTCAATGCCGCGGTCATACACACCGTTGCCGTTCGAGTCCAAAAACACCTCTCCCGAAATATCGCACACGCCCGTGTAGCACGCGGCGATGTATTCGTTTGCCTCAAACACCTCCGTTTGCAGCAGCGGAGCGCTCCATGCTTTTTTCATTTTATACCGCCTTTCCTTCCGTTTTTTCCGCAGCGGAAGCCTCGCGCAGCAGCCCTGCGCGCAGCCCCGCCCGTACAAAGTTTTCTATGCCGCGCAGCATTTCTGCCGGCTGCCCGGTGTACTGCGCCTCTGCCGCAGCCGCGGCTTCTGCCACCGTGCACGGGTGCTGAAACTGCATCCACAAAAACCGTCCCGTTTCGTTCAGCGCGGTAATGCGGTTCTGTGGCGCGTCCGTCTCCCCGGCAGGGATCAGCACGTACAGCCCGGCGATCTCCCGCAGCAAGTGCCTGCCGTTTACATAAAATCTTTTCCTGTCATTCGGCGGCAGCCCTGCCGTTTCCATTTCCGGGCTTTTCGCTTTTTCCGCCCGCTCCATGCTTATCCCTGCCTTTCTGCTTCGTGGCTTCGGTTATAATCATAACAGAATTTTTGGTATTGTCAACCAAATATATTTTGTAAAATTCAATTATAATCAGTAAAAATCAATATATTTATGCGTCTTTTTGTCAAAAAAAGAAGAGCCATGCAGGAAAACGGGGTGCGATTTTTCCGTTTTCCGCACAGCTCTGAGCTTTATCGGTATTCTGTTTTCACATTGTGATCATGACCTGTACGTTCGGGTTCTTCTCTCCGACAATCACGATCATCTCAATCATTTTGTTTACATAATCTAAAAGTGCACCGGAAATTTTGCCGTAGTCCGTAAACTCAATTTCCGCTTCCGTTTTCGGCATTTCCAGTGCCGCCTGCAAAGCTTCCAACGTCGGTGCAACGCGGCGCAGACGCAGCTCCGCGTTGATATACTCGTGCAAATCGCGAATGTCTTTCACGTCCGTCAGCTTTATTTCTGCTCGCATACGCTTTTCCCTTTCGTGATGTAAATTTCGCGCATAAAGACCTCGTCGCGCGCAGCGGTAATCTGTACGCGCACGCCGGAAAGCTTTTTGTTCGTGTGGCCCGTCAGCGGGTTCTGCACGGCGAACGGATCTTCCAGCTCGCAGATGTGCTTATTACCGATGCACGTGCCCTCGAATAACGCGTAATCCGCCTTGTTTTCTTCGTCGATGCCGAGAATGCGGAAGCCCTCCACGCGCTGACCGTGCGTGAGATCCTCGCGCAGCACAACGCAGCCGATCTCCACCGGCCCCTCAGTCTTCAGCTCATACACGGGCTGCGTGGGCGTGCCGCCGATGTGCTCCACCGTGCACGGAATGCGGTTTTCGGTCGTCTCGCGGATGAGGTCGCCGAACTCCTTCAAGCGCTTCACGTCGCGTTCATCGAACTTGCCCTCGCGCGTCGGCGGTACGTTAAGGTTCAGGCAGGCGTTTGCGCCGCAGGAACGCAGGTAGGTGTTGTACAGTCTCTCAAGCGAATGCGGTTCCTCGTTTTCGTGCCAGAACCAGCCCGGACGAATGGACATGTCGATCTCCGCCGGTGCGAAAACAAGCCCCTTCGAGTAGAGGATGTTCGGCATGGTGCCAATCTCGCGGTTCGTGTTGTACATGTAGCGCAAAGAGCCGTCTTCTGCCATCGGACCCGCGCCGGTCTGCACCTCGCTGTAAAAGCACAGCTCGTTCGGCACAACGGCCCATTCGGCATGGCGCGCCTCTCCGGCCTCGTTGCCGCACCACCGGGTATCCGGGCCGAAATCATTGAAAATAACGGCGTTCGGCTGGTACTTGCGGATGAGCTCAAAGTAACGCGGGAAGTCATATTCCTGCTTTTTGCCGTTTTCGCCCTCGCCGCAGGCGTTATCGAACCACACGCAGAAAATATCACCGTAGCCGGTCAAAAGTTCCGTCAGCTGATTGCAGAAGTAATCGTTATATTCCGGCGTGCCGTAATATTTTGAGTTGCGGTCCCACGGAGAAAGATAAAAGCCGAACTTGATGCCGCCGCGCTTGCAGGCTTCTGCAGCTTCACGCACGACGTCCCCCTTATAAGGGCTGTTTTTCACGCTGTGCTCCGTGTATTTGCTCGGCCACAGGCAGAAGCCGTCGTGGTGCTTCGCCGTGAGGATGAGTCCCTTGAGGCCCGCAGACTTCACCGCTTCCACCCACTGGTCGCAATCGAGCGCGGTGGGGTTAAAAATCTTCTCGTCCTCTGTGCCCTCGCCCCATTCGCGGTCCGTGTAGGTGTTCACACCGTAATGCACAAACGCATAGCGTTCCATCTCAAACCAATCAAGCTGTCGTTTAGACGGCACCACACGTGCCGCCTCCTTCAAAAATTCAACCATACTGTCCTCCCGAATTTCGGTTTTGCTGCTCTGCTCGTATTATAGCACAACCGCGCAAAATGTCAAAAATATAAATGCGGCGCAGAAAGCTCGCTTCCGTACCGCATTTAATCGTTATTTTAGAACGTGACGCGCACCGTGGTGCCCTTGTTCGGCTCGCTTTCAAGCGACACGCGCGCATGGTGGAACATGGCGCCGTGCTTTACAATGGAAAGCCCAAGTCCCGTGCCGCCAATCTGCTTGGAGCGGCTCTTATCCACACGGTAGAAGCGCTCGAACACGCGCTCGCGGTCAGCCGCCGGAATGCCAATGCCCGTATCGCTGACCTGCATATATGCGTGGCCGCCTTCCGTGCCGGTGGAGATCACCACGCGGCCGCCGGGACGGTTGTACTTTACAGCGTTATCCGCAAGGTTATACAGCATCTCGTCTAAAATGTACGGCACGCCGGTGACGAACGCCGAGCTGCCCTGCACCGAGATGACAATACTGTTCTGCTGCGCCGGGATTTTCAGACGGCAGGCCACCTCCTGCGCAACGGCGTAAAGGTCTGTATCGGCGCGGCCAAGCTCTACCGCATTTTCGTCGAGCTTTGAAAGCTTCAAAATATCCTCAACAAGCGTGATAAGCCGCTGTGCTTCGGTATAAATATTGTTCGCAAAGCGCGGCACATCAGCACTCTTGACGAGCCCGTCCTTCATAATCTCCGCATAGCCCGAAATGGAAGTCAGCGGCGTTTTGAGCTCATGCGAAACGTTCGCGGTGAACTCGCGGCGCAGGCGCTCGTTCTCTTCCTTTTCGGTAACGTCCAGCAGCACGATCACCGCGCCCTGCACGCCGTTATCGTTCGTAACGGGGTTCGCGATGAGGCTGTAACTGCGCCCCGCCAGCTTTGTGATGCGCTCGCTCGCCGTACCCGTCAGCGCGGAATCCACTGCATCACGGAAATCAGGGCTGCGGTTAAACGCCAGCACGCTCTGTGGGCGGTCGTCCTCCGGGTGCACGTCCAAAAGGCGCACAGCACTCGTGTTGTACGAAAGCACATCGCCCTTTGCATCCACCACAATAAAGCCCTCGCGCATGTTTTCGGTGATGGCAGTAAACTCCGTCTGCTTGCGGTGCAGCTCTTCCATTTTCTCCTTGATGGTCTCGTTCTGGCGCTGCAAGCGCAAAAGCAGCGGCGAAAGCTCGCCGTACACGTCGTTTTCCATCGGATGGTCAAGGTCAATGGCGTTGACCGGCGCCACAATCTGCTTTGTGCGGTACGTGGAAAGCAAAATGGCCAGCACCAAAATAATGACGGAGCACAGCAGCATCCACGGCACCATGCGCTCAATGGAGCCAAACACCGTCTTCATGCCGACCGAAAGGCGCAGCACGCGTCCGTCCGAGAGCATCACAGCGTAGTTATACGACTGCACATTCAGCGTATCGGATTCACGCACGGATTCCCCCGCACCGTTTTCTCTTGCAGCAATGACCTCCGGGCGGTCGTTGTGGTTTTCCATGTTTGCGGCATCTGCAACACTGTCAAATCGCACCGTGCCGTCCGTATCGATGACGGTCACGCGCACAGACTGCGCGGCGGCTGTATCATACCCGGCGGAGCGGATGTCGGAAAGATAATCGTCCCCGCCAAGGGCGATGCCGTTTTGAATGTAGTGACTTTCCGCTATGGTCGCCTTTTTCACGATTTCCAGCGAATCGTAGTACGAAACGACGCCGGAAAGCACCATAGAAAGTAAAATGGAAAGCAGCGCAATGCACGACATGCTGAAAATGATCTTTTTCTTCATGCGTCTTTCTCCTCTTTAATCCTGTGCCAGCCGGTAGCCCACGCCGCGCACGGTCTCAATGAGCGCACCGGCATCGCCGAGCTTTTGCCGCAGCGTGCGGATATGCACGTCTACCGTGCGGGTCTCGCCGCTGTAATTGTAATCCCAGATCTTCGTGAGGATCTGATCGCGCGAAAGCACCACACCGCGGTTTTCCAGCAGATAGCACAGCAGTTCAAATTCTTTGTACGTGAGGATCACGGGTTCACCATCAACCGTAACGGCGCGGCGCTTCACATCCACCGCAAGCGAGCCCGCCGTAAAAAGCTTATCCTCCGCTGCGGGCTTTGCGGCCCTGCGCAGCAGCGCACGCACACGGGAGACAAGCTCCATCATGCCGAACGGCTTCGGCATGTAATCGTCCGCGCCGCTGTCCAGCCCAACCACACGGTCATATTCGCTGCTTTTCGCCGTCAGCATCATCACGGGCAGGTCGGCCGTTTCCGCACCCGCGCGCAGACGCTTCAAAATATGCAGACCGTCTTCATCCGGCAGCATAATGTCGAGCAGCACGAGCTGCGGCAGCTCTTTTTCAAGTGCCTGCCAGAAATCGGCCGCATTCCGGAAGCCCTCGGCTTCAAAACCGGTGGTGTGCAGTGTATAGAGTACAAGCTCGCGGATGCTGTCGTCGTCCTCCACAAGATAGATCATAAACCCTTAAATCCTTTCTGTGCGGCTTTGCCGCTTAATCGTGCTCGCCGGTGAGTGAGAACACGACCCACTCCGCAATATTGACCGCGTGGTCACCGATGCGTTCAAAATACTTCGCCACCATCAGCAGGTCAAGGCATGTCTCTCCCTCCTCGGGCTTTTCGGCGATGAGTGCGATGATCTCACTTTTCACCTTGTTAAAAAGCGCATCTACTTCGTCGTCCGCTTTTTCCACGGCGCGCGCAATATCAATGTCACGGCGCACAAACGAATCGACGCTGTTCGTCACCATTTTCACGGCAGCGCGCGCCATTTCGGCAATGTGCAGACTGCCCGGCAGCACCTCTGCGCGGATATGCTCGACCATTTCGGCAATATCCGAAGCCTGGTCGCCGATGCGCTCCATATCTGCGATCATCTTCATCGCGGCAGAGATGAGACGCAGGTCTTTCGCAACAGGCTGCTGCTGTAAAAGCAAGCGCAGGCAGATTGCTTCAATCTCGCGCTCCTTGCGGTCGATTTCCTGTTCCGTTTCGTCCACGGCGCGGCGCAGCGCTTCGTCTCGTGTCACAAGCACCTTTGCCGCCTGCGAAATGCCGTCTTCGCACAGTGCGCCCATGCGGATAAGCTCTGTATTGAGCAGCTCCAGCTGCTCGTCCAAACGATTTCTCATTGTAGTCACGTTCCTTTCTGCAAGCCTTAACCGAATCTGCCGGTGATGTAATCCTCCGTGCGCTTATCCTTCGGCATGGAAAATAAGCTCTCCGTCTCGCCGTACTCGATGACCTCACCGAGCAGGAAGAATGCCGTTTTGTCCGAGATACGCACCGCCTGCTGCATGTTGTGCGTGACCATAACGATAGTATAATCCTTTTTCAGCTCCACCGCAAGGTCTTCTATCTTGGAAGTGGAGATTGGGTCAAGGGCGCTGGTCGGTTCGTCCATCAGCAGCACCTCCGGCTCCACAGCCAACGCGCGTGCAATGCACAGTCTCTGCTGCTGTCCGCCGGAAAGCCCCAGTGCGCTTTTCTTCAGTCTGTCTTTAAGCTCGTCCCAAATAGCGGCGTTTCTTAAAGAACGCTCCACAATGTCATCGAGCTTCGCCTTAGAGCGGATGCCGTGCGTGCGCGGTCCATAGGCGATGTTGTCGTACACGCTCATCGGAAACGGGTTCGGCTTTTGGAACACCATGCCGATACGTTTTCTCAAAAGGTTCACGTCCATGCCGTGGTAGATGTCCTCGCCGTCCAATTTTACTGCGCCAGTGATACGGCAGCCCTCAACGAGGTCGTTCATGCGGTTCAAGGATTTCAGCAGCGTGCTTTTGCCGCAGCCGGAAGGCCCGATAAACGCGGTGATCTCGTTCGGCTGAATTTCCATATGGATGGATTTCAGCGCATGGAAATCACCGTAATACAAATTCAGATCTTCGATTGCCAATTTACAGCTCATATCGTTTCCCCTATCTTTTTCTGGTGTGATTTTCTAAAAGGCTCGCTTTAGCCCTGTTTCTTCGTAATTTTCTTCGCGACGAACGAGGACAGTGCGTTGATGCCGATGACGATAACAAGCAGCACAACCGCTGTGGCATACGTTTTGTCGATGTGCAGGCCCTCGCTCGAAAGCACATACATGTGCACGGAGAGGGTTCGCACGGAATCGAACAGACCGCCGCCCGCCTGGCCCGGCATCTGCGCCACGGAGCCCGCAGTGTACATCAGCGCCGCGGATTCACCCACAACGCGGCCAATGGCCAAAATCACGCCGGACAAAATGCCCGGCACGGCGCTCGGCAGCACGATGTGAAACACCGTGCGCAGTCTGCCCGCGCCAAGCCCGAAGCTGCCCTCGCGGAAGGAATCCGGCACCGAGATGAGCGCCTCCTCCGTTGTGCGCATGATGAGCGGCAAAATCATGATGGCGACCGTAAACGCACCGGCAAGCAAAGAATAGCCCCCAGTGCAGCGCCGTCACAAAGCACAGATAGCCGAACAGGCCGTACACGATGGACGGAATGCCCGAAAGTGTTTCGGTCGTGATGCGCACAAGCTGCACAAGCTTGTTGCCGCGCTTTGCGTATTCCACAGAGTAGATTGCCGCGCCGATGCCGAGCGGCAGTGCAATAACGAGCGCGATGATCGTCATGACGATTGTAGAAATCAGTGCCGGCATCAGCGACACGTTATCCGATGTATAGGTGAACGAGAAAAGATCCGGTGTGATATACGGGATGCCCTTCACAAGAATGTAAAAGATAAGGTATAAAAGCGTCAGCATCGTGATGAGCGCCGCGCCGCAGACAAGCAGCAATAAGATAAGCGAAAGCGGCGAGCGCTTATACGCGCGCATTTTATCCTTGAAGGTGAGCTTGTTGATGGTCTCTGCCGCCACGGGTTTACAGGTACGTTCCATAGTCATTTCCGTATCCTTTCCGGGTCATGCCCTGTCTTTTCTGCGCAGAAGCGAGAACGTAACGTTGATCATTAAAATAAACACGAACAGCACGACTGCCGTCGCAATGAGCGCCTCGCGGTGCAGGTCTGTGGCATAGCCCATTTCCATAACGATGTTCGCCGTCATGGTGCGCACGCCATCGAGCAGGCCCTGCGGCATACGCGCCTTGTTGCCCGCCACCATGACGACCGCCATCGTTTCGCCGATGGCACGGCCGATGCCGAGCACCACACCCGCCAAAATGCCGGAACGCGCCGCCGGCAATGTCGCAAAGAACACGCTGCGCTCATGGCTCGCGCCGAGCGCCAGAGAACCTTCATAGTAGCTGTCCGGCACGGCGCGAATGGCACTTTCCGAAACGCCGATGATTGTCGGCAAGATCATAATGCCGAGCAAAACGGACGCTGTCAGCATCGTGTTGCCCGCCACGCCGAAAATGTTCTGCACAAGCGGTACCAAAACAACGAGGCCGAAGAAGCCGTACACAACGGACGGCACACCGGCCATCAGCTCCGTTGCGGGCTTTAAAATCTTATAAAGACCCTTCGGGCAGAACTTTGCAAGAAAAACCGCCGTCAGAAGTCCAATCGGCACACCGATGATGATTGCGCCCGCCGTGACGTAGAGGCTGCCGAGGATCATCGGCAGAATGCCGTAGATGTCGTTGCCCGGCTTCCACTTAGTGCCGAGCAGAAATTTAAACACACCGATCTTACCAATGGCCGGAATACCGTTTGCAAACAGAAACACGCAGATCAAAACAACGGCAAAGATCGATACGCAGGCTGTGAGAAAAAAGAGGATATGCATGAGAAGCTCTTTTATGTTGCTCCACTTCACGGTTTGCACGCACCTTTCAAACTTTCAAAACTACTTTATTGGCTTCCTTGCGAAAAGAGCCGGACCTTTCCGCCCGGCTCTCCTGCGTTTTATGGATTGTTTCTTACGGAAGCTCGGACCAATCGGTCGTTTCGCCGGTGTAGATGCTCAAGACCTGCTCGCTCGTAAGGCCGGTCAGCGTGTTTTCCTTGTTGACGATAACAGCGATGCCATCCTGTGCGATGACAGTCGGGGTAAGACCGGCTTCAAGCTCGCTGTCCTTCAGCTCACGGGAAGCCATGCCGATGTCATACGCACCGTCGATGGTGGAGGTCATGCCCGTGGTGGAGTCGCTCTGCTGCACTTCAACGGTAACGTCCGGGTTCAGCGCCATATAAGCTTCCTTCAGCTTTTCCATGACCGGCGTAACAGAGGAGGAACCGCCAACAACGATCTTGCCGGAAACGCCGGATGCCGCATAAGCCGGAGCCGCATCATCAACGGTGATATAACCGTTTTCGGAGACGACCTTCTGACCGTCAGCACTCATGATGAAGTTGATGAAGTCCTGTGCAACTTCGCTTGCCTCGCCCTTTGTTGCAATATTGAACGGACGAACAACCTTATAGGTGCCGGCCTTTACATTCTCAACGGTCGGCGCCGCACCGTCGATCTCCACGGCTTTGACAACGCTTTCGTCAAGGGAGCCGAGGGAGATATAGCCGATGGCCTTCGGGTTGCCCTGTACGGTGGTCATCATAACGGAGGTGCTGTTCGTAATCTGCGCATCATCCGTCGTCATATCTTCCTTTTCGCCAGCGTCGTTCTTCTGCTCGATGCCGAACAGCTCGATGAACGCGCCGCGTGTGCCGGAGCCGTCTTCACGGGAAAGAACGGTGATTTCCCCGGTCATGTCGCCGCCGGTCGTTTCTTCGGAGGAAGTGCTCTCCGCAGATGCAGCGGAGGATTCGGAGGACGGTGTCTCGGAGGAAGCGGAGCTTGCTGCGCCGCCGGAGCAAGCCGTCATAGCTGTCATGGTGAGAAGTGCGGCTGCAAGAACCGCGGTGATCTTTCTGAGTTTCATAAATTACTCTTTCCTTTCGGGAGCTTTCTGCTCGCCTTTTATCTTTTCCTTTGGTTTACAAGCGAAAGTATAGGGCCGTTTTGTAAACTCAAAAAGAAGTCTTGTGTAAAATCCACGTAAAACTGCTTAACATTTCGGGTTTTACAAAGCCAAAATCAAAAAGAACATTGAAAAAAAGCCCGTTTTGCGGTAAAATAAGCCTATAAAACATGGAGGAGTTTTTATGCGCAGCGAAAAAGAAATGTATGACCTAATCCTCGGCTATGCAAATGCCGATGAAAATATCCGTGCCGTCATCTTAAACGGTTCCCGTGCGAACCCGAACCGTAAGCCCGACCCGTTCAATGATTTTGACATTGTGTACCTCGTGCGCGATCTTACTCCGTGCAAGGAAAAAGCCTATTATAAAGATTTCGGCGAAATCCTCGTCTGCGAGCGCACCGATGAAACCGAGCTTTTTAAAGAGCACTTTCCCGAGTTCGTATGCTATCTGATGCAGTTTGCGGACGGCAACCGCATCGACCTGACCGTATCGAGCATCGACCGCTGGGAAGTATATTGTTATGACGACCGCCTTTCCGTCGTATTATTAGATAAAGACAACGCTCTGCCGAAGCTGCCGGAGCCGAATGAGAGCACGCACTACGTCAAAAAGCCGACCGAGCGTATGTTTTTTGACTGCTGCACGGAGTTCTGGTGGGTCTCGCCGTATGTCTCCAAGGGCTTGTGGCGCGGCCAGCTCCTGTTTGCGCAGACGCACATGGAAAGTTGTATTCGCAAAATGCTGCTGCAAATGATGAAATGGTACGCCGGAACGCTGCATGGGTTTGATTACAGCGCCGGCAAATGCGGTGACGCCTTAAAAGACCTTCTCCCCGCAGACATCTGGAACGGCTACCTTGAAACCTTCGCCGTATGCACCGAAGAAGACATTTGGCGCGCACTGTTTAAGGCAGGCGAGCTTTTCACGGAGCTCACCAAACGCACCGCAAAAGCGCTCGGCTTTACGGTCACGGGCGAATACGACCGCCGCGTCACAAGCTTTTTAAAATACACAAAAGATTTGCCGAGAAACGCCAAAACGCTGGATTTTCATATTGACTAAAAGAAAGGACCCCTATATGCAGATATTATGTATCGGCGACGTGGTGGGCAGCCACGGGTGCGACTTTCTGCGCCGCACTCTCCCCGCCTTCAAGCGCACTAAGGGCATCGATGTCGTCATCGCAAACGGCGAAAACTCCTCGGACGGCAACGGCATCACCCCTGCCTCCGCAAACCACCTGCTCGATAGCGGCGTGGATATCATCACCACCGGAAACCACACCTACCGCCGCCGCGAATTTTACGATTATATCGATGAAAGCGACTGCGTCATCCGCCCCGCAAACTTCCCGCCGGAAGCCCCGGGTAAAGGCATGACCGTCTTAGATCTCGGCCGCACGCAGATCGCCGTCATCAACTTAATGGGCAATGTATACCTTGACGAGCACCTCGCCTGCCCGTTCCGCACACTCGATACGCTTTTAAAAACGCCCGACCTTCCGAAAATCTGCATCGTGGATTTTCACGCGGAAGCCACCGGCGAAAAGCGCGCGTTCGGCTATTATGCAGACGGCCGCGTCTCCGCTGTGTTCGGCACGCACACACACGTGCAGACGGCCGATGAAACCGTTCTGCCGAAGGGCACCGGATACATCACCGACGTCGGCATGACCGGCCCCATCGAGTCCGTACTCGGCGTCAGAGCGGAGCTCGTCATCAAAAAGCAGATAAGCAAAATGCCCGTGCGGTTCGATTTTGCGGACGGTCCGTGCAAGCTCGACTGCATTTTGTTCGATATCGATGAAAAAACAGGCCTCACCCGCAGCACAGAGCGTTTCTCCCTGCGCTAAACGTGATTTCTGTGTGGTATTACCCTTGTTTTTTCCCGCAAACTATGGTATAGTGTAGTTTGAAAATACATGCAAATATCTATCGGGAGCCGGTTTTTCGCCTTCCGAACGTTTTTAGACAGGATGTGTATGCAGTGATTACAGGTAAACAGCTTCGCGACGCAGTCATCTCCGGCGCGAACAGCATATTGAAAAACCGGAAATTTGTGGATGACCTCAACATCTTCCCCGTTCCGGACGGCGACACGGGCACGAATATGTCCATGACGATCGGTGCAGGCAGCGACGCCATGCAGGCGCTTGCGGATAACGAAACAACCGCTAAGATCGCAAAGACGGCGGCTTCCGCCATGCTGCGCGGCGCAAGAGGCAACTCCGGCGTTATCCTTTCTCTTCTGTTCCGCGGCTTCTCGAAGGGTCTCGAGGACACCGTAGAAGCAGACGGTACACAGCTCGCAGCGGCGCTCGCCATCGGCGTGGATTCCGCTTATAAAGCCGTCATGAAGCCGACCGAAGGCACCATTTTGACCGTTGCCCGCGTGGCGGCGGAAAAAGGCGCTGCGGCAGCCGAGATCGACAACGACCCCATTTACGTTTGGGATGCCATCTGCATGGGCGCGGCGGAAGCACTGGCCACCACACCGGATCTTCTCCCCGTTCTGAAAAAAGCAGGCGTCGTCGATGCCGGCGGTCAAGGTCTCTGTATGATCTTCGATGGCATGATGCAGGTTTTCAAGTACGGTGAGATCGTCAAAACCGACATGACCGAAGCCGAAAAGGCCGAGGAGACCGCCCAGTTCTTTGCAAGCGTTGCGGCGGAATTTGACAGCGAAATCAACTTCACCTACTGCACGGAGTTCATCGTCGGCCGCGACCCGGAAGTCACCACCGAGCCGAACGAGCTGCGTCTGTTCCTCGAAACCCTCGGCGACTGCGTTGTTGTGGTCGATGACGAGGAGATCATCAAGGTGCACGTACACACGGAGCAGCCGGGTATGGCGCTCACAAAAGCGCTGGAATTCGGTTCCCTGCTGACCGTAAAAATCGAAAACATGAAAGAGCAGCACAAAAAAGCTGCCGAACTCAATAACGCAAACCGCGCGGCTTACGAAGCGGCGCAGGCCAGCAAAGAGGAAAAGGAGACCTTAAAGCCCGTTTCCCCCGAAGAGGAACTCGGCTTTGTTTCCGTAGCGGCAGGCGACGGTCTGCGTGCACTCTTTGAAGAACTCGGCTGTGCACAGGTTGTCAGCGGCGGCCAGACGATGAACCCCAGCACGGAGGACATTGTCGAAGCCGTTCTTGCCACCCCGGCAAAGACGGTTTTCGTACTGCCGAACAACAAAAACATCATCCTTGCGGCAGAACAGGCCGTGCCGCTCGTCACCGACCGCAAGATTATCGTCGTACCGACCCGCACCATCCCGCAGGGTCTCTCCGCTCTTCTGAGCTTTGACCCGGATGCTTCCGCAGACGAAAACGCTTCTGCCATGCTTTCCGCAGCGGAAAACGTCGCGACCGGCACGGTCACGTTCGCCGCACGCGATTCCGAATTCGGCGGCTTCAAAATCAAAGAGGGCGACACCATGGGCATGACGAACGGCAAGCTCGAGTTTGTCGGCGACACGCCGGTGCGTTCCGTCTACAAGGTCGCAAAGGCGCTGATGAATAAGCACACCTCTTTTATCACGCTCATTTACGGCGAAGGCATCACCGAGGAAGAAGCCAACGAAGCACTGCGGCTCATCAAGAACAAGGCAGGCGACGGTGTGGACATCAACCTCGTAAACGGCGGCCAGCCGGTCTACTACTTCATTCTTTCCGTGGAATAATTTCAAAGCAGCTTAGGGCGGGGCTTTATGCCCTGCCCTTTTTCGTTTTATGTCGGAGGTTTCATGGCGTCTTTATTTGAAGCGGACATTGCGTCTTTAAAGGGAGTCGGCCCAAAGCGTGCGGAGCTGTTCCGCAAGCTCGGCGCGCCCACGGTGGGCGATCTGCTGCGTCTCTATCCCCGCGCTTATGAGGATTGGCGCGACGCGGTGCCCATCCGCAATACACTCTTAAACGAAGTGAATATCGTAAAAGGCACAGTGCTGCGCCGTCCTGTCGAGCAGCGTATCCGCGGCGGCATGACGCTTTACAAGACGACCATCACGGACGGCGAAGACGACATGCAGCTGACATTTTTCAATAACCGCTACATTACAAGTCTGCTCACGGAGGGCGCGGTCTACGCGTTTCGCGGCAAGGTAACCGGCACGTTCATGCGCCGCGAAATGGCCTCCCCGGAGTTCGTTCCCGAAAGCCGCATGCAGGACATGGTGCCTGTTTACCCGCAGACGAGCGGCCTCACCTCTCGCATCATCGCAAACGCGGTAAAAGAAGCCCTGCGCCTGCTCCCCGAGACCGTCAAAGACCCGTTGCCCGATGCGCTTCGCCTGAAATACGCGCTGTGCCGCCTCGAATACGCGCTCAAAACGATCCACTTTCCGAATTCGCCTGAAGCGCTTTCCACGGCGCGCAGACGACTCGTGTTCGAGGAACTGCTCGTCTTGCAGCTCGGCATGGCGGAGATCCGCCGCGCAGGTGTGCGCGAAAATCCGTATCCGCTCAAAAAGGATTATACAAAAGAGTTTGCCGCCCTGCTCCCCTTCACGATGACCGGCGCACAGCAGCGTGCCGTGCAGGACGGCATCCGCGACATGCAGGGCCCGCACCCGATGAACCGCCTCATTCAGGGCGATGTCGGCAGCGGTAAAACAGCCGTGGCGGCGGCGCTGTGCCACACGGTCATTCAAAACGGATTTCAGGCGGCGCTCATGGCTCCTACGGAAATTCTGGCGGCGCAGCATTACGAGTCCCTCTCCAATCTCCTCGCCCCCTGCGGCATCAAAACGGTGCTCATCACGGGCAGCATGCGCGCCAAAGCAAAACGCGAAGCCACCCAGGGACTCAAGACCGGCGAGATTCAGCTTGCCGTCGGCACGCACGCACTCATCAGTGACGGCGTGGAGTTCTCGTCCCTCGCGCTCGTCATCACGGACGAGCAGCACCGCTTCGGTGTCAATCAGCGCACCGCGCTCGCGAAAAAGGGCAACTTCCCGCACACACTTGTCATGAGCGCCACTCCAATCCCCCGCACCTTGGCGCTGATGATTTACGGCGACCTCGACGTTTCCGTTCTAAACGAGCTTCCCCCGGGACGTCAGCCCATCGAAACGTATCTCATCGACCCGCCAAAGCGCCGCCGCGCGTTCGGGTACATCAAAAAGCACATCGACGAGGGACGACAGGCGTACATCGTCTGTCCGCTTATCGAAGAGGGCGAAAGCGACGCGGCAAGCATCGCGGCGTATGAAAAGATCGTGCGCGATTACTTCGGTGACATGCCCATCGGCATTCTGCACGGCAAAATGAAGCCGAAGGAAAAGGACGCCGTCATGACCGATTTTGCAGAAAACCGCACAAAATTGTTATTGTCCACCACGGTCGTCGAGGTCGGCGTGGACGTGCCGAATGCCGTCATCATGATGATTGAAAACGCCGAGCGCTACGGCCTTTCGCAGCTGCACCAGCTGCGCGGGCGCGTCGGCCGCGGCAAATACGCCTCCACCTGCATTCTGGTGACGGAAGCACAAAACGATGAAACATTACAGCGTTTAAGGCTCTTTTGCAGCACCACGGACGGCTTCAAGGTCGCGGACGAAGACCTGCGCCTACGCGGTCCGGGCGATTTCTTCGGCGAGCGCCAACACGGCCTGCCGAAGCTCAAAATTGCCGATATGTTAAACGACATGCAGATTTTGCAGGAAGCGCAGCAGTGCGCCAAAGAATTGACCGAGAGCGACCCGGAGCTCAGCTCCCCCGCCCTGCGCGGCCTGCGCGCCGAGATTCGCCGCCTGTTCGCGGCAAACGGCGGCAGCGTGACTTTATAATCTGATTTCATAAACCAAAAACAGCTTCCGGAAAATTCAAACCGGAAGCTGTTTTTCTGTTTTTGAAAATTCTTTTACTTTTCGTCTTTCGTAAAATACTCTTTCACGAAAATCGCAAATCCCAGCACGATAAACACAATAGCTAACACAAACGGCAGCGTCATGCCGGTTTCGGAAACCGTCGTCAAAAATCTGCCCGGCGGTGTCGACCATCCGTTCGTCAGGTTCATTCCGCAAAAAACACAGATTGCAAGACCCCAAATGGTTCCGATCAGCATCAAAAATCCGCCGATCAAAACTCTTTTCATCGCATTCTTCCTCTCTTTTTATTCCATAATCAGCTCTTTGTCCTCCGGCAGCTTAAATGGCACCGGCTTCGGCTCTGTCTGGTACCAATACGCCACCGTTGTGTAATCGTCATAGCGCGGGCCAGTCCAGCCGAGATTATCGATCGTCATCTTAAAGCTTTCGTCAAAATAAACCGGATCTTTCACGTGCCAACGGTACAGCATAAAGCGCTTTTGGTGGTTATACATTTCCTTCGTGTCGCCCAAAATCGCATATAAGCCCGCATAAAGCCCGCTGAACGTCTGGTAGCGGTTGAGATAAATGTCATTGCCAAAGCCATACGAGCCGCAGAAGTAATCCTCCGTGCCCGTGTAGTTCAT
>ENA-UONV01001236-UONV01001236.1-human-gut-metagenome-genome-assembly--contig:-CS4-NODE-1236-length-23267-cov-5.103783_pt1 | contig 23267 bp, 38 predicted proteins | sample MGYA00242461_ERZ724008 | MGnify/ENA metagenome assembly ERZ724008 | reverse complement strand
ATATAAATATCCATGCCATGTAATAATATATAACCGAGATTTTCCTGCTTGGGGAGTCTCGGTTGCTTTTGGGCGTTTTTTTACAGTGCCTTTTTCAGTTAAGAGATAAAAGAGAAGAGAGAAAAGTTGTGAAGTCGGCTAACGCCGACGGATTTAAAAGCGGCTTAGCCGCAAGTCGCGAAGCGACGGCTATGCGCTTCGCGCGATACGCCGCCAACGGCGGCACCTCATCTTTTCTCTCTTCTCTCTTATCTTTTATCTCGAACGTCCCATCAAGGAACAGAGCTGCAAGCCACATCAAGCTATCAATAGAAACAACTCGTCCCCCACCAAATCTCGGTGAGGGACGTTCGTTTTATACCAACTGAATAATAGCCATTTCAGCAGCGTCGCCGCGTCTGGGACCAACCTTGATTATCTTGGTGTAGCCGCCGTTGCGGTCTGCATACTTGGGTGCTATCTCGTCAACAAGCTTCTTTGCAACGTCTTCCTTGGTGACGTATGCAAGAATCTGACGCTTTGAGTGAAGGTCGCCGGTCTTGCCGATGGTAATCATCTTTTCGGCCATTGCGGCAACTTCCTTTGCTCTTGTTACAGTGGTTTCTATCTTACCGTTTTCAAGCAGATATGTGACCATAGCTCTGAGCATTGCTTTTCTCTGGTCGCTTGTTCTGCCCAACTTTCTTGCGCCTGGCATAGATACTCACTCCTTACTTTAACTTTGTTATTCCTCTTCGTAGCTCATTTCGAGACCCAGAGAAGCAAGCTTCTCCTTAACCTCGTCGAACGACTTTTTACCGAGGTTTCTAACCTTCATCATTTCTTCCTCGGATTTCTCTATCAGATCGTTTACAGTGTTGATTCCCGCTCTCTTCAAGCAGTTGAAGGATCTAACCGACAAGTCAAGTTCCTCAATGGTCATCTCAAGGACTTTATCCTTGGACTTATTGTCCTTTTCAGCCAAAATCTCATCAACACTTGTCTCTTCAGAAAGGTTGATAAACAGATTCAGATGCTCGTTGAGGAGTTTGGCTGCCATGGAAACGGCTTCCTTTGCGGATATAACGCCGTCTGTCCATACCTCTAATGTGAGTTTGTCGTAATCGGTTATCTGTCCAACACGGGTGTTTTCAACCGTATAGTTTACTTTGAGTACAGGGGTGTAAATACTGTCAACGGCGATAATACCAATGGGCGCATTTGCCATGAGTGCCTTGTTCTTCTCGGCGGAAACATATCCGCGTCCCTTATCAAGGACAATTTCCATGTACAGCTTTGCGCCGGTATCCAGGGTTGCAATGTGCATATCGGGAACTAAGATCTCAACCTCCGAATCGGTCTTGATATCGCCTGCGGTAACCTCGCACTCGCCCTCTGCTTCGATGTAAACGGTCTTCGGACCATCGCAGTAGAGCTTTGCTGTAAGTCCCTTAAGGTTCAGAACGATTTCCGCAACATCTTCCTTAACACCGGGAATTGTTGATAATTCGTGCTGTACGCCGTCGATCTTGATAGATGTTACGGCTACGCCCGGGAGAGATGAAAGCAATACACGTCTAAGGCTGTTGCCAATAGTCGTACCGTAGCCGCGCTCCAAAGGCTCTAAAACAAACTTTCCGTATGTTCCGTTGCTTTTAAGCTCGACTGTTTCTATATCCGGCTTTTCGATTTTTTCCAGCATTATAGCCTCCATTTCTTATCGGTAGTCCGCTGCGCGCGATTATATTCTCGGCTTCAGCGGACAAAATGCCCTCCCGCCTATGACCGGCTTATAGCCGAGCAGACATATTGCTTTATAACCTGCCCGGACTGTAAGCAAGATGAACTCAAAATTTAATTATTTGGAGTACAACTCGACGATCATGTGCTCTTCTACTTCGTAATCAAGGTCTTCCTTAACGGGAACTCTTGTTACCTTTGCGGTAAGGTTTTCCTTATCGACTTCGAGCCATGTGGGGATAAGTCTTCCGTTGGTAGCCTCAACGATTTCCTTGAACTTAACGCTCTTCTTGGAATTTTCACGCAGGGAGATAACGTCGCCAACCTTAACTCTGTAAGAGGGGATGTCAACTCTTGCGCCGTTTACGTTGAAGTGACCGTGAGAAACGAGCTGTCTTGCTTCACGTCTTGTGGTGGAAAGACCCATTCTGTAAGCAACGTTGTCAAGTCTGAGTTCGAGCAGAGTCAGAAGGTTTGCACCGGCCTGACCTTCCATCTTTTCAGCCTTCTCGTAGATGTGTCTGAACTGCTTTTCAAGAACGCCGTAGATGAACTTAAGCTTCTGCTTTTCCTTTAACTGACGAGCGTATTCGGATTCTTTCTTTCTAACGTTTGCCTTGGGGTCTCTTTTAGTTTCCTTGGCAACGCCCATAACCATGGGGCTGATGCCTAAAGCCTTACACTTTTTAAGTATAGGTTCCTTGTTTAAAGCCATAATAACTTTCCTCCGTTTTTAATAAATATCGGATATAGCGTTCAGTTTTAAACGCTTCTCCCGACTCCGAGTAAACTTTGGTAAACTCGGTTGTGAATAAAATCGTATATCTTTTATATGAGATAAAAAACTATACGCGGCGGCGCTTGGGAGGACGGCAGCCATTGTGAGGAATAGGAGTTACATCCTTGATAAGTCTTACCTCAAGCTCTTCAGACTGTAAAGCTCTGATAGCTGCTTCTCTTCCTTGACCGGGTCCCTTAACGTAAACCTCAACGATCTTAAGACCGTGCTCCTTGGCTGCTCTTGCTGCAGTTTCGGCAGCGGTCTGAGCTGCGAAGGGAGTGGACTTCTTGGAGCCTCTGAATCCCAAGCCTCCTGCGGAAGCCCATGAGATTGCGTTGCCCTGCATATCGGTGATGGTAACGATGGTGTTGTTGAATGTGGACTGGATATGAACCTGTCCCTGTTCAATGTTCTTTCTTTCTCTGCGGCGACGAACGGTTGTAACCTTCTTGCCCTTAGTATTCTGAGCCATGTTCTATATCCCTCCTTACTTCTTCTTATTTGCGATAGTCTTCTTGGGTCCCTTGCGGGTTCTTGCATTGGTCTTGGTTCTCTGACCTCTTACAGGAAGTCCTCTGCGGTGACGTGTACCGCGGTAGCAACCAACCTCAATAAGTCTCTTGATGTTGAGCTGAACTTCTCTTCTCTTGTCGCCCTCAACAATAAGATGCTTGTCGATATATTCACGTAACTTAGCAACATCGTCTTCAGAAAGGTCCTTAACTCTGATATCAGGGTCAACGCCGGTTTCCTTGCAGATCTTTGTTGCAGTAGGCTGACCTATGCCGTAGATGTAGGTGAGAGCCGCTTCGATTCTCTTATCTCTGGGCAGGTCTATACTTGCTATACGAGCCATATTTTTATGGGCACCTCCATTTTTCGTTTTTATCCCTGACGCTGCTTGTGCTTGGGGTTAGAGCAAATTACCATTACCTTGCCTTTGCGTCTTATAACCTTGCACTTTTCGCACATGGGTTTAACTGAAGGTCTTACTTTCATTGAAATTCCTCCTTCAAATGATCGCGGATTGCTTATGCAATACGCAGCTGTTTTTACTTATTTCATCCAAATAATTGCCTGAATTTCTATCCACCTCGGGATGAAATTAGTAGTTTATTTAGATCTCCAAGTGATTCTGCCCTTAGTCAGATCATAAGGAGACATCTCGACCGTAACCTTGTCGCCGGGAACGATTCTTATGTGGTTCACACCCAGCTTTCCGGATACATAGGCGAGAATCTTGTGACCGTTTGCAAGCTCAACCTGGAACTTTGCACTGGGAAGCGCTTCTAAAACGGTGCCTTCAAGTTCAATTACATCTTCTTTTGACATTAATAAAATCCCTCACTTCTCGTCCGGTCGTTTCGGAGCGTCCTCGGAATTTTGGGTTGAAAACTCCGAAAGAAGCCTTTTAAGTTTTTTGTTTGTCAGACCTGCGGTGTCAATCAAACGGTGAGTAGGTGAAATGTGTTTTACATTCTTTCGCTTGGGCTTTTCAAGCTTGCGCTCTTTGCCGTTTGCGATAAAAACGAAGCGGTCCTCGGCTTCTACTGCAACGTAATAGCCGCCTTGATCTCTGCCCGCTGTTGATTTAACCACCAAGCCTTTTTGGATATTCACAAACGCCCCCATGATGTTATTCAGGCAGGGTGAGAATTACCGCACCCTCGGGCGTAATTGCGATCGTATGCTCGAAATGAGCTGCCAGCGACCCGTCGCGGGTCTTAACGGTCCAACCGTCGGAAAGAGTTCTAACTGCGGGCTTGCCAAGCGTTATCATCGGCTCAATGGCTATTACCATTCCGGGCAAAAGTCTTGGACCGTGACCTGCGCGCCCGAAGTTGGGAACCTCCGGTTCCTCGTGAAGCTCCGCTCCCACGCCGTGACCGACATACTCGCGGACAACTCCGAACCCTCTTGACTCATTATACTCCTGAATCGCTGACGAAAGATCTCCTATTCTGACGCCTGGCTTTGCCATTTCTATTGCAAGCATAAGGCTTTCCTCGGTAGAGGCAAGAAGCCTTTCAGCCTCTTCGCTGACCTTGCCGACCCTAAAGGTCTTTGTGGAGTCGCCATGGAAGCCGTCGATATAAGCTCCAACGTCCACCGAGACTATATCACCTTCGTGCAGCTTGATATTCGGCGACGGGATGCCGTGGATAACGGTATCGTTCACCGAAATGCAAGCCGAACCGGGATATCCGGCATAGCCCAGAAAAGAGGGCTTTGCACCGTGTGAGGTGATGTAGTTGTGAACAACCTTATCAAGCTCTTTTGTGCTCATGCCGGCATGGATGGCATTGCCTGCCGCTATCAGCGAACCGGCGGTTATCGCGCCGGCGCGGCGCATTTTTTCGAGATCCTTTGCAGATTTAATGCTTATCATTTTATCACGCTTCCAGCGCTTCAAGCGTAAGCTTGGAGGTTTCGGCAACCTCTTCCTGACCGATAACGGTAGTAAGCTTGCCCTGAGCGAAGTAGAAATCCTTGAGCGGCGCGGTCTTTTCGTGGTAGACCTTTAATCTGTCCAGAACGGTAGCCGGCTCGTCGTCCTTGCGGATAACGGTTTTGCCGCCGCAGGCGTCGCACACGCCCTCAACCTTGGTGGGCTTGAAATCGACATGATAGGAGTTTCCGCACTTCTCGCAGACGCGTCTGCCGCCCAAGCGCTTTGCAATCGTTTCATCGGGAACGTAGATCTCTATTACCTTGTCGATGGTAACGCCCATTCTGTCAAGAGCCTCCGCCTGAGGAACAGTGCGTGGGAAGCCGTCCAGAATGAAGCCGTTTTTACAGTCGTCCTCGGCGATTCTGTCCTTTAAGATGCCTATAACAACATCGTCGGGCACCAAAGCTCCTGCGTCCATATAGCTCTTTGCCGCAAGACCGCTGGGAGTGCCGTTTTTAACAGCTTCTCTCAACATATTTCCGGTCGAGATGGCGGGGATTCCCTTAGCTGCGCATATAACCTCAGCCTGAGTACCCTTGCCTGCTCCCGGCGCTCCTAATAATATAAGATTCATACTGTTTCCTGCCTTTCTTTGCAAAACTCCCCGTCCGGAAAATACCGGACTGCTTCCTATGGGTCAAGCCCGGCTGTGCGGTGTTAAACCGCAGCCGAACTGATTTTTACTCTAAGAATCCCTTGTGATGACGCATCATCATCTGAGATTCGAGCTGACGGACAGTCTCTAAAGCAACGCTTACAACGATAAGTATTGAAGTACCGCCCAAAGCGAGGTTTCCGACGCCGGTTATCTGAGCAAAGATGATCGGGAAGATAGCTACAACGCCCAAGAACAGAGCACCGACAAGAATCAGCTTGGAAAGGATTCTTGTGATGTAGTCGGCAGTGGGCTGACCGGGACGGATACCCGGAACGCCGCCGTTGTTCTGACGAAGATTATTGGCTATCTCAACAGGATTATACTGAATGGAAACGTAGAAATAGCTGAACAGGATTATAAGGATGAAGTAAATTGTAGCGTACACGGGATGAGTGTAGCTGAACACCCTGAACAGTCCTGCCCAGAAGGGCTTCTGCTGAGTTTCCTGACTCATAAACATCTGAATGGTCTGAGGTATGGACAGGAAGGACATGGCGAAGATTATGGGAAGTACGCCTGCCATAGCTATCTTTATAGGAAGATAGGAAGACTGACCGCCGTACATCTTTCTTCCGACAACACGCTTTGCGTACTGAACCGGAAGTCTTCTTTCGGCATTGTCCATAAAGATGATGAAAGCAATCATCAAAACAAAGATTACGACAATTATCGGGATAAGAGCAATCTTAACCGGCTCGCCGCTCTTGGCAAGAACGCTGAAGGTTGCACCGAACGATGAGGGGATTTCAGCAATAATACCTGCAAACAGGAGCATTGAAATGCCGTTGCCGATTCCCTTTTTGTCGATAAGCGAGCCCAGCCAGATAACCAGCATAGCACCTGCGGTAAAGCAGCTTACTATTACTACTGCCGACAGAACCATTGAAAGTCCTGTGGTGTAGGAAAGCGCACCCTGATTTCTTAAGGTCAGGAAGTATGCAATCGACTGGAATATCGCAATGCCAAGCGTTGTCCACTTGGTGATCTTGTTGATTGTCGCTCTGCCGGCTTCGCCTTCCTTTGCAAGTCTTTCCAAAGCGGGAATTGCAAAGGTTAAAAGCTGAATGATGATCTGCGCATTGATATAGGGTGAGATTGAAAGGCACAAAAGTGTTGCTCTTCCAAAGGTACCGCCCGAAAGAGTGTTTAAATAAGCGAAGATATTGTTGCTTCCGCTTATCATTTCGCTGATCACCGAAGCATCCAAAAACGGAACGGGAACATAACCGCCCAGTCTGTAGATAACGATGATGAGCATGGTATAAAGCAGCTTCTTGCGGATTTCCGGTACCTTCCAGGCATTTCGCAATGTTTCTAACACTTTATATCACCTCTGCCTCTCCGCCGGCTTTCTCAATCTTTTCCTTAGCGGAAGCAGAGTAAGCAGCTGCCTTAACGGTAAGCTTTTTAGTAAGCTCTCCGTTGCCCAAAACCTTGATACCGTTGCCGCAGTCCTTAACAACTCCGGCAGCAACCAAAAGCTCTCCGTCGACTACAGTTCCGTCAACGAATTTTTCAAGGTCGGAAACGTTGATTGCCGTGTACTTAGCTGCAAAAATATTGTTGAAGCCTCTTTTAGGGATTCTTCTTGCAAGTCTGGTCTGACCGCCTTCAAAGCCGGGTCTTACACCGCCGCCCGAACGCGCGTTCTGACCTTTATGTCCTTTTCCTGCCGTCTTGCCCCATCCGGAGCCGTGTCCTCTGCCGATTCTTTTGGAATCCTTGGTAGAGCCAGCAGCAGGAGCCAATTCGTGCAATTTCATTAATTCGCACCTCCTTGTTTTATGCTTCGGTAACTTTGATCAGGTGTACGATCTTATTAATCTTACCTTTTGTCTGGGCGTTATCGGGCTGAACCGTAACGTCACCGATTTTGCGAAGACCTAAGGCGTTAGCTGTAGCAATCTGATCCTTGAGTCTGCCGTTAAGGCTCTTTACGAGCTCAATTTTTACGGATGCCATAACTTAACCCTCCTTAGAATATTTCCTCAACGGTCTTGCCTCTCTTGGCAGCTACCTGATCGGCAGATTTAAGTGAAGCCAAGCCGTTGAATGTTGCTCTTACGACGTTGCAGGGATTGTTGGATCTAAGCGACTTTGTTCTTATATCCTTGATTCCGGCAGCCTCGATTACGGAACGAACAGGACCGCCTGCGATAACTCCGGTACCGGCAGCGGCGGGTCTCATTAAAACTCTGCCCGCGCCGTATGCACCGACGATTTCGTGGGGGATTGTTGTTCCTTTAAGTGAAACTTTGATAAGGTTTTTCTTAGCGTCTGCGATACCTTTTCTTATAGCGTCGGTAACTTCGCCCGACTTTCCGATACCGAAGCCTACTGTTCCGTTTCCGTCTCCGACAACGATGAGCGCAGAGAACTTCATGATTCTACCGCCCTTAACAGTCTTGGATACGCGGTTAATTGCTACAACCTTTTCGGTAAGTTCCATTGATGAAGCATCTATTAAAGCCAAAACAATTACCTCCTTTTAGAACTTAAGTCCGCCTTCGCGGGCGCCTTCTGCCAAAGCCTGAACACGTCCGTGATAAACATAACCGCCTCTGTCGAATACGACTTCTTCGATTCCCTTTTCCTTGCAGGCGCTTGCCAGCATTTCGCCGACCTTCTTTGCACCTTCAACGTTGCCGCCGTTGCCTTCAAAGCCCTTTTCCATGCTTGAAGCGGCGCAGAGAGTGGTACCGGTAACATCATCTATAACCTGAGCATAGATGTGCTTTGCGGAGCGGAATACATTAAGACGGGGGCAAGCGGCAGTTCCGGAAACCTTTGCGCGTACTCTTGCGTGTCTGCGGGCTCTTGCCTTTGCTCTGTCAACTAATTTAACCATAGCTTGTTACTCTCCTTATTTACTTCTTTGCGCCTTTACCGGCTTTACCTTCCTTGCGGATGATAACCTCGCCGTCATAGCGGATACCCTTGCCATTATAAGGCTCAGGAGGACGCTTTGCGCGTACTTCGCAGGCAAACTGACCTACCTTCTGCTTGTCAATGCCGCTTACTATTATCTGGTTGGGCTGCGGAACCTCAAGCTTGATGTCATCAGTCTCGGAAACGATAACCTGATGAGAGTAGCCGAGGTTAAGAACAACGTTCTTGCCCTGCTTTGCGGCTCTGTAGCCGACGCCCTCGATAATAAGCGTCTTGGAAAATCCGTGCATAACACCCTCAACCATGTTGTTTACGAGTGTTCTTGTAAGTCCGTGAAGGGCCTTGGATTCCTGCTCGTCGTCAGGACGGGAAACGTGAACAACTCCGTCCTTAACGTCAACAGTAAGACCGTCATGGAACTTTTGAGTAAGAGTTCCCTTGGGACCCTTAACCGTTACAACGTTTCCGTCTGCAACGGTAACAGTAACTCCGGCAGGAACGCTAATGGGTTTCAAACCTATTCTTGACATAGAAATTAGCCTCCTTACCAGACGAATGCGAGAATTTCACCGCCGACGCCAAGCTCTCTTGCCTTCTTGTCGGTAACGATTCCCTTTGAAGTGGAAACGATCGCAACGCCCAAGCCCTTCATAACCTTGGGCATATCCTCGCAGCTGGAATAGATTCTAAGACCGGGCTTAGAAACTCTCCTTATGCCGGAGATGACCGGTGTTCTGTTCTCGTCATATTTAAGTGTGATTCTTATAATACCCTGCTTACCGTCCTCAACGATCTGATAGGACTTGATGTAACCCTCATTAAGAAGGATTTCAACAATCGCCTTTTTCACGTTGGAAGCAGGAATGTCTACTGTAGCATGCTTTGCTGAGCTTGCATTGCGAATTCTTGTCAACAAATCAGCTATCGTATCAGTAATCTGCATACCGTTTTGCCTCCTTTGCTGAAATTTTACCAGCTTGCCTTCTTAACACCCGGAATCTGACCGTCATGAGCCAATTTTCTGAAGCAGATACGGCAAACGCCGAACTTTCTCAGATAGGCATGAGGTCTTCCGCATATCTTGCATCTGTTGTAAGCACGAGTTGAGTACTTTGGCTGCGCCTGCTGTTTTAAAATCATCGACTTTTTAGCCATTTATCGTATCCTCCTCTTACTTTGCGAACGGAGCGCCGAGCAAGCTTAAAAGCTCCTTGGCTTCTTCGTCGGTCTTTGCGGTTGTGATGAAGTTAACATCCATACCGCGAACCTTATCTACCTTGTCGAACTCGATTTCAGGGAATATAAGCTGCTCCTTGATACCGGTCGAGTAGTTGCCTCTGCCGTCGAACGAGTTGCCGTTGATACCCTTAAAGTCACGTACGCGGGGGAACGCAACGTTGAAGAGTCTGTCAATGAACTCATACATCTTGTCGCCTCTTAATGTAACCTTAATGCCGATGGGCATGCCCTCACGCAGCTTAAAGTTAGCGACAGACTTCTTGGCTTTGCACACAATAGGCTTCTGACCTGTGATAGCTGCAAGGTCATTTACAACAGCGTCGATAACCTTGGAGTTTTCCTTAGCTTCGCCGCACGCAACGTTGATGACTACCTTGTCGAGCTTGGGGATCTGCATAACGTTCTTATAGCCGAACTTCTTCATAAGTGCAGGAGCAATTTCTTGGACATACGTATCTCTTAATCTTGCCATATTTCTCCTCCTACTTAATCTCAGCACCGCAGTGCTTGCAAACTCTTACCTTGTTTCCGTCACCGTCGAGCTTAACGCCGGTTCTTACGCCCTTGTCGCACTTGGGGCAAACGAGCGCTACCTTGCAGGAATACATTGCGGCTTCTGCCTTAACGATTCCGCCTGCCTCGCCCTGTCTGCGGGGCTTAACCGACTTGGTTGCAACGTTGCAGCCCTCAACAATGACCTTTCCTTCCTTGGGGGATACAGCCAGCACCTTGCCGCGCTTGCCCTTATCCTTACCGGAAAGGATTACCACAGAGTCACCGGTTTTAACATGAATCTTATTCATAATATCGGATCCTCCTTACAGTACCTCAGGGGCTAATGACATGATCTTTACGAAATCATTGTCTCTGAGCTCTCTGGCTACTGGGCCAAAGATACGTGTTCCCCTGGGTGTTTTATCTTCTTTGATTATAACAGCTGCGTTCTCATCGAAACGGATGTAGGTTCCATCCTCACGACGAAGACCCTTAGCTGAACGAACGATTACTGCTTTTACAACGTCGCCCTTCTTAACCATGCCGCCCGGAGCTGCTTTCTTTACCGAAGCAACAACAACGTCACCGATGTTGGCGTACTTTCTGCGTGTACCGCCCAAAACTCTGATACACATAAGCTCCTTAGCGCCGGTGTTATCAGCAGCCTTGAGTCTTGTCTGCATTTGTATCACAGCAAGTTCCTCCTTTCAGTATTTAAGAAATCTGAACCTTTATAAGGCTCACCCTACTTTTTTACTTAGCCTGCTCAATAACCCTAACGAGACGCCATCTCTTATCCTTTGAGATCGGGCGGGTTTCCATAATTTCAACCTTGTCGCCGATGTTGCAGGTGTTATTCTCGTCGTGTGCCTTGAACTTGACTGTTCTTTTGATGATCTTCTTGTAGAGGGGATGCATAACGTTGTCCTCGATGGCAACGACTATTGTCTTATCCATCTTGTTGGAAACAACCTTGCCCACTCTGGTTTTTCTAAGCTTTCTTTCAACCATTTCGCTCACAGTAAATCCTCCTCTCAATTACTTGGACTCTTGTTCACGAATGAAGGTTTTTACACGAGCAATATCCTTCTTAACAGCCTTAATCCTCATGGGGTTGTCAAGCTGGTTTACAGCATGCTGAAAACGAAGGTTAAACAGCTCTTTTCTGAGGTCTTCCAGCTTATTGTTGAGCTCTACAAGAGTCATTTCTTTGATTTCACTTGCTTTCATTATTGCTCACCACCCGTTTCTTGCTCTTTAGCAACGAACTTGCACTTGATAGGCAGCTTGTGCATAGCCAAACGCATAGCCTCTTTTGCAGTTTCTTCACTTACGCCGGCGATTTCAAACAAAACCTTGCCGGGCTTAACAACAGCTACCCAGTGATCAGGAGTACCTTTACCTGAACCCATACGAGTACCCAGCGCCTTTGAGGTTACCGGCTTGTCGGGGAAGATCTTTATCCAAACCTGACCGCCACGCTTGATGTAACGTGTCATTGCGATACGGGCAGCCTCAATCTGCTGCGAGGTTATCCATGCACACTGAAGTGCCTGCAAACCGTACTCGCCGTATGCAACCTTGTTTCCTCTTGTAGCCTGACCCTTCATGCGTCCGCGCTGCTGCTTACGATACTTAACTCTCTTTGGAAGTAACATTACTTATTACCTCCTTCTTTTCTTTCTGTTCTTTCGGGTCTGGGTCTGCGATCATCTCTGCGGCGGGGTCTGTCGTCGCCGTTTCTGGGGCGGCGGCGCTTGTTGTCGGGTCTTTCCTCAGTCTTAGGAGCTTCACCCTTTAATACCTCGCCCTTGTAGATCCAAACCTTAACGCCGATCTTGCCGTAGGTTGTTCCTGCTTCTGCAAAGCCGTAGTCGATGTCGGCTCTGATGGTCTGAAGCGGGATGGTTCCTTCGTGATAAGACTCGCTTCTTGCGATTTCTGCGCCGCCCAAGCGTCCGCCTGCCTTAACCTTGATACCCTTTGCACCAAGCTTCATAGCTCTTGCAATAGCGGATTTCATGGCTCTTCTGAAGGATACTCTGTTTTCAAGATCCAAAGCGATCTTCTCAGCAACCAGCTGAGCGTTGAGGTCGGGAGACTTAACCTCAAAGATGTTGAGGTTAACGGTCTTGCCGATCATCTTTTCGATTTCAACTCTTAATTTCTCAATAGCCTCGCCGCCTCTGCCGATAACAACGCCCGGCTTTGCGCAGTGGATATTGATTTTAACCTTGTTTGCAAATCTTTCGATTTCTACCTTGGGAACGCCGGCGGCGTACAGATTCTTCTTGATGTAGTTACGGATATTGTAATCTTCAACAAGGGTATCGCCGAAAGTGCTCTTATCTGCAAACCAGCGGGAATCCCAATCCTTTATAACTCCCACACGAAGACCGTGGGGATTAACTTTCTGTCCCATAGTTTACCTCCTCTTCCGACTTATTCCTTCTCGGTGAGAACTACCGTTACGTGTGAAGTTCTCTTAAGAATCCTGTGACCTCTGCCCTTGGATACTGCTCTCATTCTCTTCATAATCGGTCCCGGGCAAACATAGCAGGTCTTAACATAAAGATTGTTCTTATCCATATTAAGAACCTCTGCGTTTGCGGCAGCCGAATTAAGAAGCTTTACCAAATACTCGCAGGCAGCCTTGGGGGTGTGCTTAACTATTGCAAGCGCGGTCTCCAAGTCTTTTCCTCTTATAAGATTGAGAACTATCTCAACCTTGCGAGGAGCAATACGCGCAGTTCTTAATACTGCTCTTGCTTCCATTTGTTATTTCCTCCTTTCGGCCTACTTACCGTTATTGGATGTCTTTGAACCGGCATGACCCTTAAAGGTTCTTGTCGGAGCGAACTCACCCAATCTATGTCCTACCATATCCTCAGTAACATATACCGGAACGTGCTTGCGTCCGTCGTGGACGGCAAATGTATGACCAACGAAATCAGGGAAGATAACCGACGCGCGGCTCCAAGTCTTAATAGCCTTCTTTTCACCTGTTTCGTTCATGGCAACGACTTTCTTGTAAAGGGATTCCTGAACGTATGGTCCCTTCTTAATGCTTCTACCCATTATTCATCTGCCTCCTTTCAAATTACTTGGCGTTGCGGCGCTTTACAATGAACTTATCGGAGCGGTTGTGCTTTGCTCTGGTCTTGTAGCCCATTGTAGGCTTGCCCCAAGGAGTAACAGGGGAGGGATGTCCGACGGGAGACTTGCCTTCACCACCACCATGAGGGTGGTCGCAGGGGTTCATAACTGAACCTCTTACATGAGGTCTAACGCCCATGTGGCGCTTTCTGCCCGCCTTGCCGAGGTGGACGTTTTCGTGGTCGATGTTTCCTACCTGACCGATTGTCGCCATGCAGTTTGCGGGGATATAGCGCATTTCACCGGAGGGAAGTCTTACTAAAACTCTCTCGCCCTCTCTGCCCATGAGCTGCGCCATGTTGCCGGCGGATCTTACGAGCTGAGCGCCCTTACCGGGGTAAAGCTCAATATTGTGGATAAATGTACCAACAGGGATGTTGATAAGGGGAAGAGCGTTGCCGGGCTTGATATCGGCGCCGGTTCCTGCACAGATTGTATCGCCAACGTTCAAGCCGTTGGGAGCCAAAATGTATCTCTTCTCGCCGTCTTCGTACTTAACAAGAGCGATATGAGCGCTGCGGTTGGGATCGTACTCTAAGGTGAGAACGGTTGCGTTCATGTCGAGTTTGTTTCTCTTGAAGTCGATTACACGGTATTTTCTTCTTTCGCCGCCGCCGTGATGACGAACGGTGATTCTGCCATAGCTGTTTCTGCCGGAGGTCTTTCTCATGGGTTCGAGAAGGCTTCTCTCCGGAGCGACCTTGGACAAACCGCTGTAGTCGGTAACAGTCATACCTCTACGACCGTTTGTGGTCGGCTTATAGCTCTTTATAGCCATGTTTATTCACTCCTTATTCTGGTTTTGCGGGAAGGCTTGCTTCCCATACATACCCCCGGATTAATGTCTTACCGGGGCTTTTGCCGGAATGTGCGACTTCTTTCAGTCGCAGGCTCCGATTCTTATCAGATCATGCCGTCGAAGAAGGCGATGGTCTTGGAGCCCTCGGCAAGTGTTACGATAGCCTTTTTCCAGTTGGGAGTTCTGCCTTCGTTTCTTCCCATTCTGCGATAGCGGCCTCTTACCCTCATGGTGTTTACGCTTGCAACCTGAACGCCGAAGATTTCCTCAACGGCTTTCTTTATTTCAATCTTGTTGGCGGAAAGCGCAACCTTAAAGGTGTATTTGCCGGCTCTCAAATCCTCCATAGAGGCTTCGGTTACAACCTGCTTTAAAATAATGTCTTGAGCAGTTTTAGTCATTAGCAGTAAACCTCCTCAATCTTTGCAACGGCGTCTGTAACGACGATGAACTTATCGCAGTTAAGAATGTCATAAACATTCAGGGTGTTTACAAGAGTGGTCTTAACGCCGGGAATGTTTCTTGCGCTCTTGATAACCTTTTCGTCAACAGTGGGCATTACTATAAGTGCCTTGCCGTCTGCGCCCAATGCCTTAAGCATTTCAACAACGCTCTTGGTCTTGATCTCTTCAAGCGAGATGCCGTTCAGAACGACAACGCTGTTATCAGCCAGCTTGGAGGAAAGGGCAGACTTCATAGCAAGTCTTCTAACCTTTTTGTTGATGGTGTATCTGTAGCTGCGGGGCTTGGGTCCTAAAGCGATACCGCCGTGTACCCACTGAGGAGCTCTTGTAGAGCCCTGTCTTGCATGACCTGTACCCTTCTGTCTCCAGGGCTTTCTTCCGCCGCCGGAAACCTCGGTTCTTGTAAGAGTGGACTGTGTGCCCTGTCTCTGATTAGCCAGATAGTTAACTACCATGGCGTGCATTGCACTAACGTTGGGTTCGATTCCCCATACTGCGTCGTTAAGCTCAGTGTCAGCAACTACATTGCCTTTAATATCATAAACGGAAACCTTAGACATCGTTTACTTCCTCCTTCCACTAAGCCTTCTTAACGCTGTTTATAACGGTTACAATACCGTTCTTGGGACCCGGAATAGCTCCCTTTACAGCGATAAGATTATTTTCAGCGTCTACCCTTACAACCTCAAGGTTCTGGATGGTAACTCTTTCAGCACCTAAGTGACCGGGCATTCCCTTGCCCTTGAATATTCTCGAAGGACTAGAGCAGGCGCCCATTGAACCCGCATGGCGGTGAACAGGACCTGTACCGTGAGTTTCCTTTAATCTGTGGTTGTTCCAGCGCTTGATGGTGCCGGCAAAGCCTTTACCTTTGCTGGTGCCGCAAACGTCTACAAAATCGCCCTCGGCAAATACGTCTGCCTTAACGATGTCGCCGACGTTAACGCCTTCCATGCTGTCAAGTCTGAATTCCTTAAGGGTTTTCTTAAGGGCGACGTCCGCCTTTTTGAAATGACCCGTAAGAGGCTTTTTAAGGCTCTTTGCGGTAGCGTCTCCGAAGCCGTACTGAGCGGCGTCGTAACCGTCGTTAGTGGCGGTTTTGAGCTGAACTACAACGCAGGGACCTGCCTCGATAACCGAAACCGGAATTACCTTGCCGGCTTCGTCGAAGATCTGAGTCATACCGATCTTCTTTCCGATGATGGCTTTCTTCATTTGGTTTTCCTCCTATTGGTTATTGGTCGGTCTTGCCGACATGACCTGTAAGCGTGATTTCGCTGAGAAATCGGTATTGCGATTTCTTTAGGAAATTACTTGATCTCCATTACGATATCAACGCCGGCAGGAAGCTCAAGATTCTGCAGAGCTGCAGTGGTGTCGTTGGTGGGGTGCAAAACGTCGATAAGTCTTTTGTGAGTTCTCATTTCAAACTGCTCACGGCTGTCCTTGTTGACGTGAACGGAACGCAGGATGGTGATTATCTCCTTGTCCGTGGGGAGCGGAATGGGTCCTGAAACCTTTGCGCCGCTTCTTTTTGCTGCCTCAACGATCTTAGCGGCTGCTGCATCTACATTCGAGTGCTCATAGCCCTTGATCTTGATCCTGATTTTTTCATTGACTGCCATTTTTTAAAGCGCCTCCTTATGTTTTTTTGCTTGGGGGCAACCGGCTTGTTTGCTTAGCTTGCAAGCCTTTCTGTTTTTTAACACGCTTCCGTGCGTTTCGTGTATCCTCATAAAAAAACCGAAAAACAACGGCTTTCGACCGCTTCGGTTTTTCGGACACATAATACCGCACGATATTAATACGCACATTTAGACACAGCAGACTTAATGCCGCAAAAGCACAAAATCCCGCTGTTCGCAAGATGCTAAAGCACATACCGTGTTGTTATTACAGTCGCCCGGTTTAAAATCGGACATACTCGGCTGAAATTACCCGGCACACAGCCGGCAACCTTCAGCTTCATCGCATATCTTTGCAGTCACGCAAGATATATAATAACACGAAAATACGGCTTTTGCAAGCGTTTTGCGAAATTTGCGGGAATTTTTGGCGTAGAATTTCAGAAAATTTTAATCTTCTTTTTTGTGAAAAATATACAACAAATGCTTATATGAGGGTTCCGCCACCGTCCGGCTCCCGAATCGGAGCTTCTTCGGGCTCATCCTCCGGCAGCTTAACCACGTTCGGAACGGACTCAACCTCGTTCCGCTCGGTAATGTAAACGGAGTAGCTGTAGGTTTTTTCACTGCCGTCCGGCTGCTTCATTCGGGATATCTCCTTTAAATAAAGCAGGTTGCCCTCGCCGTCGAAAAAGTACTTAACGGTAAATCCGACAATGCTTTGGTCGGGCGCGGAATCGCCAAGCTTGGCAATGTCGTAAACGTGGCAGACCTCAATTGCTTCGTCGTTCTGTGCAATGTAAGACTGCTCGTCAATAACCGCCTTTTTGTAGAAAAGTATCAGCCCCTCGTCGGCATAAGGATACTTGACATCGCGGGAGTATGCGGCAAAGTCGAGGTCGGTGGAGGTTTTAACGGTAATTTTGCCGTTTTCCTCGGTGAACTCCTCGTAGCCGTTGTTGTACTGGGCGATGTAGGTGCCTTCGGACCGACCGATGTAGGAATAGGTCATCATGTCGGTTTCGTCGTATTTGAAAATGAAAATCTGCTCAGAAACGCCGGTACCGTCGTTGATAACGTCCACACGAGCGGAATCAAGCGAGGTGTATGCCTTTCGCGCCGCAAGAATGTAATCCTCACCGGCAACCTCACGTCCGGCTTCGCAGCCGCATAAACATAGTAATGTTATAAGCGCTGTAAAAACAGCAAAAAATTTTTTAGACATAATTATACATCCCAACAAACGATAAAAACCAAAAAACTAAAAAGTTCGCCAGCCTTTCAAGGCAGCAGGTGACGGCGCAAACTTTGTAAGTCGCTTGTCAATAGTATGCCGTCACGCAATGCGTTTCCTTCGTAATTGACTTTACTTTCTCTATAAAACTCAACCATATGTTGTTTATGACATATGCTTGCAATCGATGGACGGAAACGCCAGACTTTTGATGTCGACTTGGGCAGAGCCCTCGCGAGGGTCAAGGGGCGAGCAGCCCTTGCGGGGTCGAGGGCGAGGAGCCCTCGTCGCGACCCGCAGGTCGCGAAATCCCCAGCGCAAGCAAAGCGCAGGAGAGGGAGAAAAAACAGTCCGGTGGACTGTTTTTTTCGTGGGAGGACCCTCGCCGGGGGTCCTCCTATGGGCGCACGGAGTGCGTCCATCCCTGCACAAACTATAAGTTCACAACAACCTATAAATCAACAATCAAGAGTACGATAAAAGCAAAATAAACTCTCAGCCTATTTTACTACTTCCTCCTATACCCTCTCTTCTTAACATCCATATTCTTCTTAAGGCTCGACATCCTGTCCTCACTCGAAGCCTTAAATTTTGAAAGCATATCCTCAAATCCGGCGTCGGTGACGGTGGAACGCGGTTCGTAGGCGTATTCAAGCTCGCTCGGATCAACAACTTCCTTCTTCACCGGCTTTTTGGGCGCGGGACGCCTTGAAAAATTGGGAGCGTCCTTGTCCTTATCCTTGTCAAACGCCGGCTGCCGCTGAGCGTCCGGACGCTTTTTAAACTCGCGCTGCTCCTTCTGAGGGGCAGGCTCTGCCTTTTTTATGGAAAGAGCAATCTTTCCGTCATCCCCGATGGAAATAATCTTCACCTTAACGCCGTCGCCGACCTTTAAAAAGTCGTTGATGTCGTTAACGAAAGAGTTTGACACCTCGGAGATATGTACCATTCCGCTTTTGCCGTTCCCCAAATCAACAAAAGCTCCGAATTTAAGTATTCCTGTAACCTTGCCTTCAACAATGCTTCCCTGTTCAAGCTGCATAAAAGTTTTCTAATCCTCTTTCACTTTATATTGTCCCGCGGCAGATAAGCCGCCGTATTATCACAGCGAATCATTCAAGATTGTTCTTGGGATAGAACCGCCTTTCTCTGGGATAAGCGTAGCCCCGCTCGATGGCGGCTGAAAGCATATATTCGTATTCGTCGCCCGCATTGAGAAGCCTCTGATACTCGTCGTTTTCCTGCTGAGTCTCGGTTATCTCATTCTTTAGCTTTTCTATGGCTGCCTTCTGCTCCGCAATGTCCGCCTGAGTTGAAATGATAACGCTCACCGAATAAACAAGCAGCAGAGTAAACGCGGAAATCTTTACAAGATCCAAAAACGGAGAACGCCGCTTGCCATGCTTTTTACTCTTGATGCGCGGCATACGCGCCGGCGCGGTTTTATCGCCCTGCTTTGTCTGCTTGCTTACCGCCATTTTCTCTGCCTCCTTTATCCGATAATAATACACTGTATATTATACATCACGAAAAGGCGCAATGGCAAGTGTTTTGACTCAATTATTTCTTAAGTTTTTGAAAAACCGTCAGCCCGCACAAATATCTCACAAATTTTTTGACGATTTTGACTACAATCATGTAAAAACCTGTAACCAATCCGAAGACGCGGCTTATTATCCCGCAGATTATTCTGCCCAGACTTACAAGATATACTCCGAAGCCTATCAGCATTCCCGCCAGCAAAAACAGCCGCAGCGCACCCTCGGTAAACGTCACGCACAAGGCATAATAGACCGTCCCGAACAGCGCGCAGAACAAAAAATCCTCCGCAGCCACCGCAGCCGGATGGTGCCTTATGCTGATTCTCAACGCCCTAAAAATATCGTATACCGAACCAAGCAGCGCGCCGGTCAGAATAGCATAAAGAAAAAGCGTTATTTCGCGACCGGTTCCCAAAAACATCCCCTGATACATTTATATCCCCATGCCTTTCATACTGCTGCTATCTTGTTATTTTGCCCCATAACGACGGCTTTTTAGTGCGGTCCTTGTCGCCGTAGACCAGGGATTTGACATCACCCGATATGGTTATATTCCCCGATTCAAGGCTCATTTCGTCAACGTGCAGGCACTTGCCCTTTACCGACAGCTCGCCCAGAGTGGTGTAAAGCGATATTTCGTTTTCGTCAAAGCTTTCAACGTCGGTAACTCCCGATATGGACAGCTTGGAACGTTCCTCTAAAATAATGTTGTGCTTTTTTGCCGCCGATACCTCTGACATGATGATTCCTCCGATATAGAATATTTTACTAAATTTTATGCAGAGCTTATAGCAATGATGAATAAAAATCAGCCTGCGACACCAAAAGCGGTATCGCAGGCTGAGAAAATCACACTATGTAATTATTTCAGTTCGGCGTCTCCGGCGACTGCTGCATTCAGCTCTTCGAGATAGTACGCTATAGAATCGGCGTGCTTTTCTTTAAGCTGAGCCCATGTCGAAGGATTGTTGCCGGTTGTACCGGTGATAAGGTTGTTTACAGCGGTGTTCAGAGCCGCAGGACATCCCGACGAGAAGTTAACAACAGGATTATCCTTTGCAAGCTGCTGGCAGATGTCGTTCATGTCGAGCATTTCCTGAGTCCAAAGGTAAACCTCTTTAAGCTGCTTGATATCGATGTCGATAACGGTCGGGTCGAGAATCTTAAAGCGCTCGCACATTGAAAGCAGTACAACGCCGTCCGGATTCGCTGCGCCGGAAATGATGTGATATCCTACAGGCTGACCGCCAAGATAATACTTGCCGTCGCCATTGGGGTTTCTGGGAATCGGAACGAACATAAGCTCGCCTGCGGCGATATCGCCCCAGATTGCACTCATATCGTCAACCGGACCGGTGAATGCCCACTTTTCTCTCAGCTAGAACAGGCAATCGCCTTCCTTCATGCCTGCGCCATCCTGCTCGGTGCCTCTCATAACGGTGGGGCATCTGCAATCGTTTTTGTTAAGGTCGTAGATAACCGATTCAACTGCCTCAAGTGCCGGATCGTCGATATTGGAGACAAACTTGCCATCCTCATCAATGGCAATAAGAGTAACGCCGGTGGAGTTTACCAAAGCGGACTGCCATGCCCAGCCGTCAAGAGCGTATCTGTTATCGTCGGGGTCGGAGAAGTCTACGCACATGTTGTAGAATTTGTCCCATGTCCACTCGTCGTTGGCAAACAGCTCTGCGGGATCGTCAAAGCCCCACTCGTCGATAACTCTGCGGTTGTAGGCGCAGACATCGGTTGCCTTAACGTCGGTGCAGATTATCCAGCGCTGACCGTTCATTGAAAAGTATCTGTCAACAAACTCTGCGTTGCCCTGCCAAAGCGGGTCGGTGTAGTCGATATAATTGTCTACGGGGACAAACATCGACTTTAAGCACTTTTCGGGGAAGGTAGTTACCGATGCGGTGGTAAAGTCGGGGCTGCTGTTGGCAAGAATAAGGTTAGCCAGATCGTCAAACCTTGTGCCATATGTAGTTTCTACCCACTCAATCTCGCCGCCGTACTTGTTGTTAAAGGTCCAGTAGCCGGTGTTGATGATTTCATCATCGCTGTAGTTGTGGAAAGCGTCAACCCAGTGATGATACTTGACTGTTGAATTTGCTCCGACAGCCGTTTCAGCGTCGGGCAGCATGATTCCGGCGGCAGCCATAATTGCCTCGGCGTCTTCGGTGGAAAGAGTAAGCTTGATTATCTGTCTCTTTTCCTTACCGCAGCCTACCAGCGCGAATATCATAAGCGCCGCAAGAAGAATCGCGAAAATTCTTTTAAACATAATATAATTTCCTTTCTGATATGCTTGATAACGTTATATGCACAGCATCTATCATTACTTATACATTTTATCACACTTTCCTCAGAAATAAAATTATCTTTTTTAACAGTTTAATTTATGATTCTTTGTGCATATTGATTAATTAGATTGCTAATTTTTGACCGATAATGCGCTTTTGACATAAAATTAACCAAAATCCGCTCCGTTATCCTGCTCATACTTTTCAATGGATGTGTTAAGCTCTTCAATGTAGAACTCAAACTTATCGATATTGCTCTCCTTTGCCTGAGCCCAGCTTACGGCGTTGCTCTGCCTTGAAGAACACTTTATCTGCTCGGCGGTCATCCAAAGATTGTCTCCCAAGCCGTTGCCGTAATATATGGTAGCCGTTTCGCCGCTTTGTGCAAGCAGCTTGCAGTGGTCGTACATCTCCAGCATCTCACGCGTCCACAGATATTTTTCCTCAAGCTGTCTGCGGTCTATATCCACAACCGTCGGGTCGAGCTTTTTAAATCGCTCGCAGGAGGCAAACAAAGCCACTCCCTCGGGATTTCCCGCGCCCTTTATCATGCAGTAGCCGGTAGCCATTGCCTGAATGTAATATTTGCCGTCGCCCTCGCTGTCTCTGGGCAGGGGAACAAACATAAGCTCGTTGGCAGGAATATCTCCCCAGTTGTGAGACATTTCCTCAACCGGTCCGGTAAACGCCCACGGACCTCTTATGTAGAACAGGGTAAGACCTTCCTTCACTCCCGCGCCCTCGTTGTCGGTGCCGTTCCTTGTGTTGAAATTGTAGTTCCACACAGGATATATGCATTGGTTCTTTGCAAGATTATACAAAAGGTCTGCGGCTCTTTCCAGCCTTGGGTCGTCAAGATTCGATTCAAACCTTCCGGTTTCCGGATTTAGCGCAACAACCGTCGTGCCGGCACATTCCATTATCGCACCGGAGTAAGCCCAGCCGTCAAGGGCGTATCTGTCAAAGTCGGGGTCGGAAAAATCCACGCACATCTCGTAGAATTTATCCCATGTCCACTCGTCGTTGGCGTAAAGCTCTGCCGGGTCGTCAAAGCCCCATTCCTCAATTACTCTGCGGTTGTAAGGTACAACGCTTTCAAAGCTGTTTTCGGTGCAGATAACAAAATGCTTTCCGGCAAGGGTGAAGTATTTGTCGACAAACGGCTTTACCCCCGCCCAAAGAGGGTCGTTGTAATCGATATAGTCGTCGACCGGCGCAAACATTCCCTTTATGCAGTAGGTGGGAAAGGTATCGTTGCAGTCCGAGCCGGAAGGGAAGAAGTCGGGCGGGTCGCCGCCTAAAACAAGGTTGGCAAGGTCGTTATACCTTTCCGCCCATGTTGTTTCAATCCAGTGTATCTCGCCCTTGTATTTGTTTGAAAAGGTCCAGTAGCCGGTGTTTACTATTTCAGCATCCGAATAGTTGTGCAAAGTGTCATACCAGCAGAACCATTTGATGGTTGACCCCGCTCCTGGAGCTACCTCAGCATCCGGAAGCATGATTCCGGCGGCTGCAAGAATCGCCTCGGAATCCTCGGTGGAAAGCGTAAGCCGAACAATTTCTCTCTTCTCGCCCGAACAGCCGCAGGCAAGCACTCCGAAAGCCATAATCAAAACAAGGATAACAGATAAATACCTTTTAGTCATTTGCGGTCAACCTCTTTTCAGCTAATTTTTTGTTGTCATCAATTAATCTAATAATTAAATTAGATTTCTACTTAATAAGTATATCACACCGCCGCAAATTATTAAAGGTGCTTTTTTCACAGATTACTCTATCTGCATTTGTGAATTATGAATATAATTAAAATTATAATGGATGATTATCCCATATATCCGAGACATCCGCCGACAAAAAACCGCCCGACCGAAAAGCCTCCGGTCGGGCGGTAAATCCCATAATATTACTTTTT
>ENA-UONV01001232-UONV01001232.1-human-gut-metagenome-genome-assembly--contig:-CS4-NODE-1232-length-23359-cov-5.219018_pt1 | contig 23359 bp, 23 predicted proteins | sample MGYA00242461_ERZ724008 | MGnify/ENA metagenome assembly ERZ724008 | reverse complement strand
ATAACCACAACGTTATCCGAGTGATTGAGAACAAGGCAATCTAACGGCTTGCCTACTCAACACAAAGGAAAATCTAATGTTGTGCATAAATAAACGGCTCTACAGGTCCCATCGGTCCAGCCGGCGTTGACGGATTAAGCATTACTGGTCCAACAGGTCCAACCGGTGCGGATGGCGCTACAGGCGCAACCGGACCCACTGGACCTACCGGTGCAGACGGTGCTACCGGAGCTACTGGAGCGACCGGTCCAACCGGAGCAGCCGGTGTTGACGGTTTAAGCATTACAGGTCCGACAGGTCCAACCGGTGCTGATGGAGCTACTGGTGCGACCGGTCCCACAGGTCCAACAGGAGCAACCGGTGCGGATGGTTTAAGCATTACAGGTCCTACCGGTGCTGATGGTGCTACAGGTGCGACCGGTCCTACCGGTCCCACAGGACCAACCGGACCTATAGGTCCCACCGGTCCCGCAGCACCTGCCGCGCTTTCCGATTACGCCCTTGTCTACAACGCGGGTGCGCAGACCGTTCCTGCCGGCGGGGCGGTTTCCTTCGACTCGAACGGAACCGTGCGCGGAGCCATCGCTCACACTGCCAACACTTCCGATATCCTTCTCGGCGCAGCCGGAGACTATGAAATAACCGTCGGAGGAGCAGACGAAGGCTTTGTCGTTTATCTGAACGGCGTTCCTGCCCCTGCGGGACGCTCCGGCGAGATTATTTTAACCGCTCCGGCAGGCGCAAGGCTCAGCCTTGTAAACACCTCCGGCGCGGAAATATCCCTCCCCGAAGACGGAGCAGGCAACATCAGCATGGTAATCAAAAGGCTGGCATAAGACTAAACCACACCGTTCTTCTTTTAACTTAAACCGAGCCAAACGGTAAAAAACCGCCCGACTGTCATTTTAACAGTCGGGCGGTAGGTATTCAGCTGATTTTTATTGGCTTTTTACTTTTGGGTTTCGGTAGCGTCGGGGTCGAACTCGTCGATCTGCTTGTTCAGCTCATCGATATAGTACTTAACCTTTTCGTTGTTGGCTTCCTTAAGCTGAGCCCATGTCTGAGGCTCAACAGAACCGAAGTAGCAGCCTTCCATATCGCCGATAACGCTTGAAAGCTGATCGCCTATACCTGCATCATAGGTAACGATAACGTTGCCGGTGGTGGACAGGCGGTAGCACTCATCCCACATATTAAGCATCTCGTCGGTCCAGAGGTAGATTTCTTCCTTCTGACGTCTGTCGATGTTGATAACGGTCGGGTCCAGAACCTTGAATCTGTCGCAGGAGGCAAGAAGCGCAACGCCCTCGGGGTTGGTGGCGCCCTTGACTATGCAGTAGCCTGAAGCGGAAGATTCGGTGTAGTAGTAACCGTCGCCATTGGGGTCACGCGGGAGCGGAACGAACATCAGTTCATTTTCGGTAACGTCGCCGAATACTGCGGAAATGGTTTCAACAGGACTGGTGAATACATAGTCGCCTCTGATGTAGAACAGGCAAAGACCTTCCTTCATACCTGCGCCCTCGGTCTCGTCTCTGAGTGCCCAGCCGTGGTTCCATCTGGGCCAGATGCACTGATTCTTTGCAAGGTCGTTTAAGAAGTTTGCAGCTCTTTCAATAGCAGGGCTGTCAAGATTGGATTCGTAACGCTGGGTTTCGGTGTTGTATATAACCATGGTATCACCGCAGGAATGCATAAGACCTGTGCAGAAGCCCCAGCCATCGAGTGCATAGCGGTCATCATCGGGAGAAGAGAAGTCTTTGCACATTTCTGCGAAGACATCCCATGTCCACTCGTCGTTAGCGTAAAGCTCGGCGGGATCATCAAAGCCCCAGTCCTCCATAATTCTGCGGTTATATGCGCAGACGTTGTTGAAGGCATTGTCGGTACCGATGATATAAGGTCTGCCCTTGATGGAGAAGTACTTGTAGATATAGTCCTTCATGTCCTTCCAGAGTGGATCATCGTAGTTGATGTATGTATCAACAGGCTGGAAAACGCCCTTTATAGGACGGATCGGGAAGGTGTTGGCTTCGCCGGGATAGAAGTCGGGCGAATCGCCTGCAAGGATGAGGTTTGCAAGATCGTCAAATCTCTTTTCCCATGTGCACTCTATCCACTCGAGGTCGCAGCCGTATTTCTCGGTGAACGTCCAGTAACCGGTGTTTACAACTTCATCGTCCCTGTAGTTGTGGAAGGAATCCCACCACGAGAACCACTTGACGGTGGTGTTGGCGGCGGTAGTCTCCGTAACGTCGGGGAGCATGATTCCGGCGGCTGCCATTATAGCCTCGGAGTCTTCGGTTGAAAGGGTTAGTTCAATTATCTGCTTCTTATTCTTGCCGCAGCCTACAAGTGCGAACACAAGCACAACGACTAAGAAAAGAGATGCAAAGCGTTTCATAGATATCCTCCTAAAATCAATATTCTATTGTTATATTATACTCCTATTATTGATTTTTTCAATAATCAAATCCAACTAATACTATGGTACTTTTTTATATACTTTTCACTAAAAATTGCTTGGATATTCATATTATAATATAGATGACGAATATTTTGTTATCGCCGATAAATAATTAATCAATATTAATTAGTGGACTAATCAATGCTGAACAGCTCGATATTAAAATATTAAACTCAATAAATGGGGTGTTTAAAAAATAAAACATTGATAATTCGGCATTGCCGTCAGCCTTGATTTTGTGTCTAATTTGTGATATAATGATTTTCAGGTTACAAAGCAATATGGGGATAGGCAAGCTGAAAATATCATAGGAAGGTAAAACAATGCTATCAATAGAAATTCAGAATATAAATCCGATTCTTGAAGCTTATGGCGTCTCTATTGCCGAAAGCTTTGAGGAATTACAACGCTATAATTATGAAGACGAAGGCGAGGACGCCAAGCACGTAAGGCTGATACTTAAAGCAAAGCTTTCAGGCGGTTCGGCGGTAGTCATCCGCTTAAAAAACGAAAGCGACGTCACGCTTGAAATGATTGAGCAGCAGTGCAGGTTTGCCAATCTTTTGTATGAAAACGGCATACCCACTCCGTGGCAGTACAGCTGTCACGGCTCGTTTGCTAATCTTTATACCATAAACGGCTACGAGCTGATTGTATGCGTTGAGGATTTTGCCGAGGGAAGCATAACCGAGGTAAACGCCGAAATTGCCGAAAAGACGGGAGCTTTGCTTGCCCGCACACATAACATATCCGAACAATTCAACGCTCACGTTGAGGCAGACGTTCTGTTCGACCCGTTTAAGCTGAACGACCTGTTTACCGTTCCGGATTTCGACAAGGTAATTCCGCCGGAGGACACAGAGCTCAGAGAAGTCTCTCAGAAAATTATGTCTGTATATAACGAATATATGGAAAAGCTGTCTGAGCTGAAAGCCGAGCCAAGCTATGCCGTTCAGGGAGATATCAGCGACTGCAACCTTTACCGTACAAAGGAAGGTCAAATCGGGCTGTACGACTTCAACAACAGCGGCGACTGCAATCTTTTCTGCGACGCCATTATGCAAGCCGTCTTTGAAGCCCGTTTGATGGCTTACTCGGAAGAATGCAAGCAAAACAGCGAGCATATAATCCTGCCGGCGTTTTTAAAGGGCTACAATTCGGAACGCCCGTTCAGTGCGCTTCAGAAAAGGCTTATGCCATATTTATACGCGATAATAGACGCATTCTGGAATACTTATACATATTCGTTATGGTGGGAGGACTATCTTCAGGGAGAAGAAGCAAAAAAAGAAGACCCCGCTCAGATAAAGAACTGCGTCTATGGCGTTTTAGAACGAATCTCTGCTTTAAAGCCATGTATTTTTTGAGAGCTTAACGCTGCTCTCGCGGAATTAAGAACAGGAAAGGAAAATCACCATGAAAAAACCGGCATTGATAATAGGAGCAATAGCCTTGGCGGCAGGAGCGTTTTTTGGAGGGATTGCGGCAGGAAAGCTTATCCCGTCGAAAAAGCCCGCTCCGAGCGAGCCACCAGTATCGGAAGACAACAAGCAGGCAGAACCGGAAAACACGGCAGTAAACGTATTCTTCTCGCCCCACACCGGAAGCGACGAAACCGGCGACGGCAGTCAGCAAAACCCTTTTGAAACCGAGGAAAAAGCCAAAGCCCACGCCGATACCCTTGAACTTAAGGAGAATGAGGAAGCGGTGATCCTTGAATTTCTGATGTCGGTAGAGGTTCACACTCAGGCGGGCTATGGCGTAAGCTCGGACGCGGGAACCATCAACATGATACCCTTCACCGGCAGCTCGGACGGCTACTATTTCAAGGGCGAAATAGTCGGCACAGGCTGCGACACACAAAAGTTCGGCGTTGAGGGCTGCCCCGCTTTCTCGGCAAGATATCTCTTAAAGGGCACCGACTACAGGGGCAAGGAATGCTCGATATTCATAGAAAACAACGGCGACAGCTTAGACAAATGCACCCCGACCATCATCACCGACAGCCTTGGACTTTCCAAATGGCAGACAGCCAACCTGCGCACAATAGTCACCCCGGTAGGCTATGGCGTTATTGTGGACTGCTACGAGATTCATTGAGGATAATACTAATTTCCCATAAAAGTGTACAGGGGTTGCTTTGGCAACCCGCGTAAAATCGCCACAAAACCGCTGTGCGATGGGTTTTGCGGCGATTTAATGACCATGCATGGTCTGGACACTTTTTAATGGGAAATAAGTATAAATACAGCCTCGGCAAGATATCGCAAGGATATCCCGCCGGGGCTGAAATTGTCTTTTAAAGTGCCGATTATTTCATATACGTGATCTGCCCGCAGGTAAGATTTGCAGAGTTTACATTGCCAGAGCACTCTATACTTTTGTCTTCCAAGCGATAGCAGTCGGATATGGTGTTGCAGACGATTTTTCCGCAGTTGATCCCGTTTGCATTGATATCTCCGTCCGACCTGACATCGCCGTTGATGGAGCCGTCCGAAACTATGTGACTATAAACCTCCACCTTGAAGTGCTGCGTTCTGTCGTTGCAGTTGTGCGGAAAGGCGATCTCGATGGGAGGGGCGTCCGGCGAAATAGGAGTTGTAACCTTGATTATCTTTCTTCCCCTCATCTGCACGATTCGGATTATGTCGTCGTCCTTTGCAAGCGACAGGGCTTCGGAAAACTCGTTGATATCATCCGAGAACAGCGAGTCGATAGTCACTCCGAAAAGGTTAGCAATTTCGGGCAGAAGGGCTATATCGGGCGTGTTTGCGCCATTCTCCCATTTGGAAACCGCCTGATAGGATACTCCCAGCTTGCCTGCGACCTGCTCCTGAGTTAAATTATTCTTCTGTCTTAATTGCTTTATATTGTTGCCGATATTCATAAATCCCGCTCCTTTCAAGAATTATTATATCATGCTATGCACATTTTACAATAGAGCGTTTCTTTTGCCGCTCAACCGATGGTTTAGTTGGATTGACTGCCGGAGCGAATTAGTATATAATTATATTCAATAATAGCATTAAGTGCGGATAAATCTGCGAAAGATTACTGCAAAGGGATTTTGAAAGACAGCCCCGCGTTTGAAAACGCCTCCGATAAAGCAATTGCTTCGTCGGAGGCATTTTTTATCACAAAACCCATTGACAACATAATTCCGATATGCTATACTACAAATGAAAGGAGAACCTTGTGCTTAGAGCGATAAATAATTTTAATCAACCAAGAAAACTGATTTACTTTTGCAAATTGCAGAAGTGCGTGTGCGTTTTTCTTGGCTTTTTATTTTATTTGCGTTCGATGCACTTACCGTAGACATGTATTGTTCATCACACAGGATATTAGTATTTTTTAATTAATTTTATGGAGGATAATGAATGAACAATACAAATTATACTATTTGCAAACCAAATCAGGCTCAGCGGGAGCGTGCTTTAAAGCATTTCGATATCAAAACCAAGCAGGAGCGTGAGTCAGCTGTTATATATACGGCTGTTGACGAATCGGGCGAAGTAATCGGAAGAGTTATCGCCATTAAAAGAGATATCCCATCATCGATCAAAGGGCAGTATTGGCTTATAAAAAGCCTGTTTGTCGAGCCTGAATACAGGCGAAAGGGAATTGCCACCGCTTTGGTAAACGAGGTAAAATTGCAGGCAAAGGCTTCGGGAGCTGTTTATCTTTACGGCAGTGCAAAAGCATCTTTTGAAGCAAGTATGTTCTGGCTCAAACAGGGCGTGACGCTGAATGCCTACGGAAAAAAGCAGGAGGACCCAAGCAAGCCGCTGCTCCTTGGCAATTACTTTCATATGTTCAGCTATCGCTTAGAGCGCAAGGAACTGTCAGCAGACAGCCGATCTGTTTCTGTCAGGGCGTTATTAAAGGACGAGATCCCACATTTAATAAACAAATATGCACCCACCGAAAGCAAAAGGTCTTATTTGCTGGGCAAATCGGACGAGCTTTTCGGCTTTGCCGCCGTGGGGACGGACGGTGAGCCGCTCGGCATTATTCTCGCCCTTTCAGACAGCATGAAAGCCCCGCTTGACAGCACTCAGTGGGGAATATTCCTGTTCGTCGAGCCGCAGTACCGAAATCGGGGGATAGGAAGAGCTCTTGTGCGCAAGATGTATCAATGCGCAAGGGAAAATGAAGATAACGTTTTGCAGCTGACAAATATCGGCAGCGAGGACTATATCGGCTTTTGGTATGAGTTAGGCTTTGATATTTTCCTTTGGGGAGTCAACGAACAAACGAGAAAACGTGCTGCCACGGCAATGATACGCGTTAAATAAAGCAATAATAAGGTAATATGATCCCCCGCGCTTTGCAAAAGTTCTTAAAGGACTTGGAAGCGCGGGGGAGATTGGAGTGAAAACCGCCCCCGATATATAAGCCGCGAAGCGGCAGAAAAGCAGGCGAAGCCGGAATAAAAAATAAGTCGGCGCAAGCCGACACCGACACTTTTCTCTTTTCTCTCTTAACTTTTATCTGGAAAATCCGCCTAAGCATATTAGAGAAAAGAGAAGAGAGAAGAGATAAAAGAGAAAAGAGAAAAGTACAAAAAGAAAACCCGCCTTGTCGGCGGATTTTCTTTTTGGTCGAGGTGACGGGACTTGAACCCACGGCCTCCACGTCCCGAACGTGGCGCTCTACCAAACTGAGCCACACCTCGATATATTCACTTGCAATTATGCATTATATCACATCATATCGCGGTTGTCAAGTAATGAAGGGCGGAAATTTTGAGCGGTTTTTGCGTTTTTTCCTTGACTTAAATTCGTTAAGGAGTTACAATATAATTAGCGAGATGTATGCGAATTAATCGTGACACGCCGCTTTATAAGTCCAAAAACCTACAACCCCAACAAGGAGGCGCATTATAATGAGAAGAAACTGCCCTGAATGCGGCGAAAGATTTGAAGGGAACGTCTGCCCCAAGTGCGGAGCCACCGTATCGAAAAAGACAAATACAACCGCAGCCAAGCTTGCCGAAAACGCTATAGCAGATAAGTTCTTAACCGAGGAACAGCGTGCCGCGGCTCAGGCTCAGCTTGCAAACCGCAAAAAGGACCGCAGCGTTCTTATATTCCTTATTATAATAGTGCTGCTTGCCGTCGGGCTTATTTTATACCGCAGCGGTTTTGTTGGCGGGGGAAGCTATAAAAAGCCGATAGAACAGTATTTTCAGGCTATAAGCACCCGCGATTTTGATATGTACGTCGGCTCGATGCTTGATAACATCGGCAAGGAATATGTCAAAGAGCGAGACGGACTTACCTACTCCGGCTATGACTATATGAACAAGCTCTACCGCGACCTTTTTGAGCAGTTCGGCGAGGATATGACCATATCCCTTACCTTCAACTCAAGAGGTAAAACCGAGCAGGAGTATGTTCAAAGCTTTGCCGACGGCTACGTCGAAACCTACGGCGAAACTGTCAACACCAAATCCGTATATACCGTAAACGTTACCGCACACTTTTCGGGAAGCATTTCGAGCGCGGACGTTGATATGGAGTGCTTTGTCCTTCGTCACAAGGGAAAATGGTATATAGCCGGCTGCGATTTTGCAACCGAAGAAGCTGCATAGCCAAGGCTTTGCGCGCCGCGCGGAGTATATCACAAAAAATCAGGAGATAAAACCATGAGATACACTTGGATAGATGAATATTTAATGTCGAAGCCGGCAGTCACAAAGGATCTTAAGGTTGAATGGAACTGGATCCGATACATGATAGGCGGAAAAATGTTCGCCGCCGTCCTGCTGGACGGCGAAAACAAGCCCTACTACATAAACCTTAAGCTCGACCCTGCCGAGGGCGAGTTTCTGCGCGGACAGTATGAGGATATAATCCCCGGGTACTACTCCAACAAGCAGCACTGGAACTCAATCAAGCCAGACGGCGCCGTTCCCGACGAGCTTTTAAAGGATATGCTGGATAAGTCCTATGCGCTGGTTTTGCATGGGCTTAGCAGAAAAAAGCAGCAGGAGCTTATTGTAACGACTTTCTGCGGGCTTGACTGCATCCGCTGTGGCTGGAAGGAGCCCTGCAATTGCCAAGGCTGCGTTGCCACCAAGGGCATGGCTTTTCATTGCCAAAGCGAGCCTTGCCCCGTCGCTGCGTGCGCAATGGGCAGGGGAGTCTCGTTCTGCGGAGAGTGCAAAGAGTTTCCTTGCAAGCTTTTAAATGATTACTCCTGTGATCCGGAACATGGAGATAATCCCGCCGGGGCGAGGATAGAGACCTGCCGGAGAGTTCGGGAGCTGTTGGAAAGATAAGCGCCAGCGCCGGAAATGTGTTATGCGCCGATGAAAGCTGTTATTGTCCGCATAAGATAAAAAAGTTAAAGGGTGGAAAAGTATTTTGTACACACACAGAACTTATAGAGAAAAATCAAATGATTTTGAAAATATGGCTGCTTTCATCTCATTTTTAAATTCAATACAAATTGATGATTGGCTGCTTGGAAGATTATACGCATGGCGATATAGCAGATGGAGCGAAAAAGCACAGGACGATTTGCAATTTGAGAAACAAGCCGAATTATTTTTCGATAACTCGGATAATCTCTGCGGTATAGTAATAACAGAAAACTTTGGTTATGAATACCACCTTCTTTCTGAAAAAAATGAAGATATAATTTTTACGATGGCTGACTTCTTAACAGGTGGTAGAAATCTTTGCAAAGATTATTCTGTAATTCTGGGAAAAACGGATACCGTTCAGCAAAATGTCCTTACCCAAAAAGACTTTATTTATCATGAGGATGCCGATACAACATACGTCTACACAAGAAACGACATTATTTTCCCGCAAATTGTGATTCCAAATGGTTTTACTTTAACCGACCAAAAAAACTTCACCGACGCTGAGGCTGTTGACCATCAACGTTATTTCTCTTTCAATCCCGATGCTATATACGATGAGGTGATTGATAAAGCTTACAAGTATAGCAATAAAAATCAGTTTCTTGTGCCAACACTTAATATAGTTTTATTAAATGAGTGTGGAAAGCCTGTTTCATCTTGTATGGGTTATTGGGATAGGAATAACAACATTATGGAAGTTGAAGTAGTTGCGACATTAAGCGCATATGAAAACAGAGGATTTGCTAAAATGGTTATATCCGAATGTATTCGAAGAGGAATAAGTTTAGGCGTAGAAAAAGTTGAAATATCAGCATGGGAAGATAAAACAAGGCATTTATACTCTTCGTTCGGAAAGCCTGTTGCCGTCCAAAAAATCAAGTGTAAAAAATAAGAACTAGTCGGTATACTCGCTGACAAGCAGCATTATACCGCAAAAATATTAAAGTCGGTTGACCCAAAATGGTCTATCAAGCTCTCTACGGAAGCGGCAAATATCAAGGCTCAGAAGCTTTATTGCTCCATCGGATTTGTAAAATCCGATGGAGATGGATGGAGACGATTTGGTGTTTGTTTACTAAATTTAAATTTAGAGGAGCATCACAACGCTGGAAATACAGACATACACAAAAAACAGAATCCCTGATGTACTGGATTTTGAAAGAAGACTGCGTGAAGAGGAAAACTTTTGGGGATGAGAAATCGATCAAGCCTATATTGAAGCCGTCGAAAAGAGCTTTGAGGATAAAAGCTTTAACGATTCCGTTTCACTTTTGGCGTATGATGACGGCAAGGTCGTCGGGCGGATTGACTCTTCGCTGATTGCAAGCCACTTTGACGGCTCAAAGAAGGCATATCTTGATTGGATTTGCGTTATAAAAAGCCAAAGACACAACGGAGTGGCGCAGCAGCTGTTGGAATCCCTAAGAAATGTCTTAAAGGACAGACATATTGACACCCTGATTGCCCTGACCGCCGCAAACGAAGAAGCACAGCGGTTTTATAAGAGTATTCCCAGTTCCGTGATGAGAGATGTTGGCATCTGGATTGATATTGTGTAGACTGCCGTTTGTCGACTGAAAGATGGACTTCCGGCGGGCAAATCCCGAAAAACCAAAATCGCAGAATAAAAATTTCAAATAATTTAAGATTTTTTTCGCAAAAGGGCTTGACAAAGCCCTTTTATTCGTGATATGATTATTTTACCTCTTTGCGGGGTCTTTTTTGGTGCGCATTTTTGCGGGCAGGACTTTTCGCGAACCGTTGTAATATACGGCGAGGGCGATATCGGCGGCGGGCAGTTGCCGCGGGCAGAGCGTTCGGAGGGAGGCAAGCCCCGATTCGGGGCGGTATCGGGACAAACCCCGATAAGACAGCGTTTTTGTTTTAACCGCGAAAACGTAAATTTCGTCAGGAGGTGCCGAAAATGAGGGTTAAGATTATGTTGGCGTGCACAGAGTGCAAGCAGAGAAACTATAACACCAAGAAAAACAAGAAGAACGACCCTGACAGACTTGAAATGAACAAGTATTGTAAGTTCTGCAGGAAGCACACTCTTCACAGAGAAACTAAGTAAGGGGGCTGCGACATGAGCAAGGATACCTCAAAGGGCAATGTCTTTAAGAAGCTCGGCGTTAAGATAAGAAACAGCGCCGTTGGCAAATTCTTCAGAGACCTCATTGCCGAAACCAAAAAGGTCGTCTGGCCCAGCAAAAAGCAGGTCGTCAACAACACGCTTGTTGTTCTGGCGGTTTGCCTTGTAAGCGGAGTTGCGCTTTTTGTAGTCGATACTATCTTCGGTCTGCTGTTGAGACTTATTTAAGTCTTAAGCAATGCAAAAAGTTCAGGCTCTTAAACTGAGCAAATCCGGAAAATTCCGGATATCTGTTCAAAAATAATCTGAAAGGAGAACAATTTATTATGGAAGAGACCTCATCTGCAAGATGGTATGTTGTTCACACCTATTCCGGATATGAGAACAAGGTGGCTCAGAATATTGAAAAGGTTGTTGAAAACCGAAAGCTTCAGGATATTATCCAGCAGGTAAGAATCCCCATAGAACTGGTGGAGGAAACAGACGCTAAGGGTAATAAAAAGGAAGCCGAAAACAAGCTGTTCCCAAGCTACGTTTTAGTTAAAATGGTAATGACCGACGAGTCGTGGTATATCGTAAGAAACACCCGCGGCGTTACGGGCTTTGTAGGTCCCGGATCCAAGCCGGTCCCGCTTTCCGATAAAGAGGTTGCCGAACTGGGCGTTGACGTTAAAAAGGTCGCAACCAGCGTAAACTTCAAGGTTGGAGACGACGTTACCGTTTTGGGAGGACCCTTCAACGGCTGGGTAGGAAACGTAAAAAACATCAATCTCGACGAGCAGACCGTGGATATAGTAGTATCCATGTTCGGCAGAGAGACTGCTGCAACGCTTTCCATCACTCAGGTAAAAAGGGCAGAGGAATAGCACTTAACAGTATTTTACGGAATTCACCGTAAACAGTGGGAGAGCCGGAAATTTTTTAGTCGGCTCGCCTAATAAGTCGGGATACCCGATTTATCACCACATTATTGGAGGAAAGTAATTATGGCACAGAAGGTTACAGGCATTATCAAGCTTCAGATCCCTGCCGGTAAAGCCACTCCGGCACCCCCGGTTGGTCCGGCTCTCGGTCAGCACGGCGTAAACATCATGGCTTTTACAAAGGACTTCAATGAAAGAACCAAGAACGATATGGGTCTTATCATCCCTGTTGTAATCACCGTTTATGCAGACCGTTCATTCACATTCATCACAAAGACTCCTCCGGCAGCCGTTCTTATCAAAAAGGCTTGCGGCATCGAGTCCGGCTCGGGCGTTCCCAACAAAACCAAGGTTGCTACCATAACCAAGGATCAGGTTAAGGCAATAGCAGAGCAGAAGCTCCCCGACCTTAATGCAGCTTCGGTTGAAGCCGCCATGAGCATGATCGCCGGAACAGCTCGTTCCATGGGCGTAACAGTTGTCGATTAAAGCGTAAGCGACTAAAAAAGTGGGAGGAATATCCTTTTCCGCTAACCGCCTTAATTATCGGCGGCATCACCACCTTATATAATAAAGGAGATTTTATATAATGAAACATGGAAAAAAGTATGTCGATGCGCTTAAGGCTATCGACAAGACCAAGCTTTACGATACAGACGAAGCCGTTGCTCTTTCCGCAGCAAACGCAAAGGCTAAGTTTGACGAAACCATTGAAGTACACATCCGCTTGGGCGTTGACTCGCGTCATGCAGACCAGCAGGTAAGAGGCGCAGTTGTTCTGCCCAACGGTACAGGTAAGACCGTCAGAGCACTTGTATTCTGCAAGGAAGACAAGTATGAGGCTGCAAAGGCTGCCGGCGCTGACTATGTAGGCGGACTTGACTATGTTGACAAGATCATGAAGGAGAACTGGCTCGACTTCGACGTTGTTATCGCTTCTCCCGACATGATGGGCGTTGTAGGACGCTTAGGTAAGGTTTTAGGTCCGAGAGGACTTATGCCTAACCCCAAGGCAGGCACCGTTTCTCCTGACGTTGCAAAGGCAGTTCAGGAGGCTAAGGCAGGTAAGATCGAGTATCGTCTTGACAAGACCAACATCATCCACTGCCCCATCGGCAAGGCTTCCTTCGGAACCGAAAAGCTTGCCGAAAACCTTAATACTCTGCTCGAAGCAGTTGTAAAGGCTAAGCCCGCCGCTGCAAAGGGTCAGTATTTAAAGAGCGTAGTAGTATCCTCTACTATGGGCGTTGGCGTTAAGGTCAATACCGCTAAGTACGGAGTTTGATTTCTGCCGTTATTTTAAAAATATTACCGTCGGGGGCTTGACAAAAGCTCCCGACTGTGATAGAATAATTGTGCTTCGTTTCTTAAGACAGTTGGTGGCGATATATTATCGTGGAAATCCAACCGAGGAAAGAGTATCAGTAAATTTACTTATACGTCCTTTTCTTTGCTGTTTTAAGTGAAAGAAAGGGATTTTCTTATATGTTTTGGGCGAAGCGAAATATCTTTTAAAGAGGTGAAAAAAATGCCCAACGAAAACGTTCTTAACCAAAAGAAAGCCAAGGTTGCCGAAATCGTAGAGCTTTTAAAGTCCGGAACAGCAGGCGTGCTGGTTGACTACACCGGTATCTCCGTTGAAGACGACACCAAGCTCCGTAAGGAACTCAGAGAAGCGGGGGTTAAGTACTTTGTTGAAAAGAACACCCTGTTAAGACGTGCTATGGACGAGGTCGGCTTAGACGCCATGACCAACGTTTTAAACGGCGCAACCGCAATCGCAGTTTCCGAGCACGACGAAACCGCAGCTGCAAGAATCTTAGGCAAGTATGCTGAGGAGCACGAAAACTTCAAGCTTAAGGCAGGATTCATCGGCAGCGAAACCTACGACGAGGAAGGCGTTAAGGCTATTTCCAAGATTCCTTCAAAGGAAACTCTTCTTGCTCAGCTGGTTGGCTCTTTGCAGGGTCCCATGCAGAAGCTCGCTGCTACCGTTGCAGCAGTTGCAGAAAAGAAGGAAGGCGAAGCTGCCTGAGCTTAAGGCGGCTTAACAAAGCGTATCCCGCAAAATTAATCGCGTGATACGGCAAAATCTTATTAAAAACTACATTAAAGGAGATATTAAAAATGGCTTCAGAAAAGATTTTAAACATTGTTGAAGAGGTCAAGAACCTCTCCGTTCTCGAGCTCAAGGAGCTTGTAGACGCTATCCAGGAAGAATTCGGCGTTACCGCTGCTATCGCTGCTGCTCCCGCTGCAGGTGCAGGTGCTGCCGCTGCTGCTGAGAAGACCGAGTTTGACGTAGTTCTCGCTTCCTTCGGCGACGCTAAGATGGGCGTTATCAAGGCTGTTAAGGAAATCCTCGGTCTTGGTCTTAAGGAAGCTAAGGAGCTCGTTGAGGCTGCTCCTAAGACTGTTAAGGAAGGCGCTTCCAAGGCAGAGGCTGACGAGCTTAAGGCTAAGCTCGAAGAAGCCGGAGCTACTGTTGAAATCAAGTAATTCACGCACTTTGAAGAAAAATTTTCGACCGCACATGAAGTTGTGCGGTCGATTTTTTATATCAAATGATTAAAAGCAAGAATTAAAAAAGTTTCGTCCACCTTTTCAAAGGTGGCAGGGTCTTGGGACAGAGTCCCAAGTCGCTCCCCGCAGGGAGCGAAATCCCCAGCAAAGCGAAGCGCAGGATGGGAGGTAAAACAGTCCGGTGGACTGTTTTACCGTGGGAGACCCTCGCCGGGGGTCTCCCGATGGACGTGCGATGAGCACGTCCATGACTGCACTCGCTCGGGTCTACAAACAAAACTCAGATATATAAACTAAGTCAGTCTGAATATAAACTTACTTCTTAACAAACGCCTCAATAGCCTTCTTGACAAACTCACCGGTTCCGCTTCCGCCGATACCGTCAATCTTCTCCTTGATATCGCCGCCGGAAACCGCTCCCGCTATCTTCTTAAGAATATCCTCCGAGCCGCCGGAAACGTTCTTTTCGATAAGTCCCTTAAGGTCAGAAACCTTGCTCTGAACCTTGTCATCTGTCGGGGCAAGATTTTTAAGCTTTCCGAAGCCCTTTATCGCGCCGGTTATGCCGTCAAGGTCTAACCCGTCGATGTCCAGCCCGCCGACGCCCTTAAGAGCAGAGGTGATGTCGCCCATGTCGATGCCGTCGCCGTCTTTGTCCAAGCCGCCCATTACCTTGCCGGCAAGCTTTGAAATGTCCTTAAAATCGAATGCCATAGTTATTATCTCCTTTTCTATTTGATGGGGAAAGTCCCCGAATTAACGCTTTTTATATCTCTTTGCTCTGCTTTCAAACTGCTCTCTCATCTCTTTCAGATGCTCATACAGCGGTCTCTTAGAGCGCATGAACAGGAAGAAATGCTGCTTTTCGTTTGCCTTTTCCCTTGCCGCCTGTATCTGCGCCTTAAGCTCTTCATATCGAACGACTACCTGATATTCGTCCGCAAACTTTTTCAGCTTGTAAATAAGGTTGGAGGAATACGCCACGTCTATAACGAAAACGCCGTAAAACAGACCGATAAAGAAGGAAAACGCAAGGTTGTTTGAAAGCCAATGCAGCGCGGAAAGTATGTGCGGATGCACCAGAAAGTAGTAAAGCGCGCCCAGCACCGCCCAGAAGAACGAAAACTTTGGGCAGATGATTCCCTGAATGTTGCCCCACTCCTTGGAATAGTCCCACAGGCGGACGTTTGTAAGCTTTAAGCTGATTATTCCCGCGATGTACTCTATAACCGTCATGCACACAGCCATGCAGATAAACAGCACGATTTTAGCCGTCACCGGATTCTCAAAGATATTGAACCTTTCCAGCGAGGCTATCAAAAACAGTATGCACAGCCCGCTGCCGTAAAGAGGAAGGTAAGGTCCAACGCAGAAACCCGGATTTATCCACTTGCGCTCGGGGTTGTTTGCGGATATAAAGCGGCGGAAGAACAGCTCTAAAACCCAGCCAAAAACCGAGCCTATAAAGAAAAGAAATGCCAAGGTCAGAAAGATTCCCAACAGTATTACCCCCATTCAGGAAAAGAATCCTGAATAGAGTATAGCATTTATTTCGACAGATTTCAATACTGCGCAAAAAAATCCGCTGCGGGCGAGAAGGGTTACCCGCAGCGGATTATATTATTGCAAATTAGTATCAGGGTCTTTCCACACCCTCGGCGGCAATATGCACAATAGCACACATTCCGGGACCTACGTGCGCGCCGATGATGGGGGAAAGCATTACGGTTGAGATATCCGCCTTCGGATTGACGGCAAGCACTCCCGCCTTGAGATACTCCGCCTTGGCAGGGTCGTCCGCGTGGATTATGATTATTCTTTCTTTGTCCCCGCCGACCGAGTGGGTTTTGTAAAGCTCTAACAGCTCGTTCATTGCAGCCTTTGCGCCGCGCTTTTTTGCGAAGGTTGAAAGAGTGCCGTCCCTTTCCACCTTTAAAAGCGGCTTGATGTTCAGCGCCGAGCCTACAATCGCCGTGGTTGCGGGTATTCTTCCGCCCCGTTTTAAATACATCAGATCCTCAACCATAAACCAGTGGTATATTCTCAGCCTGTTTTCCTCGAGATACTTGGCGTTCTCCTCGATGCTCATGCCGCCCTCGCGGTTTTTTACTGCCATCTCCAAAAGCGCGCCCATTCCGCCGGTGGCAGCGAGTGAGTCTACACAGACAAGTCTGGCTTCGGGATACTTTTCGTTAAGCTCGTCGGCGGCTATAAGGGAGGAATTATATGTATTTGAAAGTCCGCTTGAAAGTGAGATGTACAAAACCGACTTACCCTCTTTTAAAAGCGGCTCGAAAATCTCGACATACATAAAGGGGGATATCTGTGTGGTGTGGGTGAGGTCGCCGTTTCGCTGACCGTCGTAAAACTTTTTAAGGATTTCGTCCGGCTCGATGGAGGAGCAGACGCGGTCTTCGCTTCCTAAAGTGTAGCTCATGGGAATAAAGCGGATGTCCTTTTCAACGGCATAGGCTGCCGGAATGTCGGCTGAAATATCGGAATAAATGATGTAATCGCTGATTGGCATTTTGCTGATTTCTCCTAAAAAATAGATTTGCGCAGGAAATAATTTTTTTGCGCTATGTACTTGACATTATTAAGATACAAATGTATCATAATTATATTACTTCATTCTCAAAAAATCAACATCTTAGGACAACTTTGTTGAAAACTGAAACAATATTGCAAGGGTTGTATCTATTTTGTCCTCAAAAACCATCACAAAAAGGAAGATATTCATGCGCAGAAAAAACATCAACAACCAGATAATCCGCGAAAGCATAACCGAAGCCCTGCTGATCCTGATGGAAAACCTCAGCATTTCCGACATAACCATCTCCGCATTAACCCGCAAGGCGGGGGTTTCGAGGGTGTCGTTTTACCGGAATTACAAAAGCAAGGAGGAGGTTTTAGTCTCCATGCTCGAAGAACGCTCCCGCGAGTGGTGGGAGGAGTTCAAATCGTCGCCGTCGGAGGACTATATCGAAAGCTTTTTTGAAGCCTGCCTCGACTTTAAGGGCGTTGCGGGACTTCTTAAAAAGCAGAGCTTAGAGCATCTCCTGCTTACAAACATCCAAAACCTTGTGGGACCAAGACCGCAGGACAACCCCGAAACAGCCTTTAAAAAAGCCTGCCTTGCAGGGGGAGTATACGGTGTGCTGATGGAATGGATAAGGCGGGATATGCACGATACTCCCAAGGAAATAAGCGATATACTGTCCTCACCCGACAAAAGCATTCAGCAGTTTATAGCCTCCATAGATTTCTCCGAATAAAGTGCGGAAAACACAATGTAAATATTGGAGTTTTCGGCACGTCTCCGAAACATAAAAATCGCAGTCAAATCCTGCAAACGCAGTAATAGCGCAGGTTTATAGACACGGCTGAATCGGATTTGCACTTGAGCTTGTCTCCGAAAGGTAACACAATCTGTAACCTCTCATAGAAATCATGCACAAAAAGTGATTGACAATATTGATTGTTTATATTAAAATTAAAGTATACGCAAACAGATTGCGATTAATTGGAGAAACTAAAAATGAAAAGGATATTTGCGATTTCAGCGACTATTGTTCTTTGTATGTCTATGATCCTCACGTTTGGGGGATGCGGAAAGAAAAAACGTGAGATAGTAAAGCTTACTCTTTCAACAGAGGATTCCGAAGCTATCCTCGCCGCCGCAGGCATTATGCTGCCGGACGCAGAAACCACTTCCGCAGCCGGCACAACCGTTAAATACTATGGATGGGGAGATCCCTTCCACAACTACAGCAACGATGAAGTTGTAAACACCGGTTACTGGACATTTACACAAAAATACAACTGTGAGGTAAATTGGGTAGAATGCGACTACGGCGAAAGGTTCGACGGTCTTGCAAACCTCATTCTGGCAGGTACGGCACCCGATTTCTACAGCGCGTATCCCGAAAACTTCCCCGAAAAGCCGATAAAGCGTATGTTCCAGCCGGTAGATACATATATCGACTACGACGACGCTCTTTGGTCGGGCATGAAGGATTACGCCTACAGCTACTTCTCGCTGGGCGGACGCGCATATGTAATGGCTACCGACAACTATGCCGGACCGGTTTGCGCATATAACCGCAGAGTTGTGGAAGAGTGGGGCTTCGACGATCCTGCCGAGCTTTATGCCAACGACGAATGGACATGGAGTACCTTCTACGAAATGTGCCTTGAATTCTCCGACCCCGACGAAAACCGCTATGCTTTAGACGGCTGGAGCTTCTCCTCCGCCCTTATGCACTCAAGCGGCATGGGCATTGTTGAATACGACCCCGTCCAGCAGAAATATATCTCCAATGTCGACGAACCAGGTCTTGAACGCGCAGCGGCTCTTTTATACGACCTTGCAAAGAATGAGTGCGTATTCCCTGTATGGGCAAACGGCTTTTCTCTGCGCAACGGCGTTGAGGGCGGCGGAATGAAGGAAGGTGACCTTCTGTTCTACATCAGACACGACTATTGCTTTACAGGACCCGTTGCGGATATATCAAACGTCTGGGGCGATATCAGCGCAGGCGAAGTAATGTTCTGCCCGCCCCCGCGCGACCCGCAGGGCGACGGCAAATATTATGTCGAATCTATGCCTGGCGGATACTTCTTGGTAAAGGGTGCTGAAAATCCCGAAGGAGTTGCGCTTTTAGCCTCCTGCGACAGATTCAAGGTTTTAGACCCGACGGTTGTAAACATAGATAAGCGCCAGAAGGAGGAAATCTACCTCTGGACTACAGAAATGCTTGATATGTGGGACACCTGCCACGCTCTTGCAAATAACAGCGAGCATACCTTAGTCTACTATGAGGGCGGTCTTGGAAGCCAGCTTGCAGGCGTTGTTTCCGCATTTGAAGGCAACGGTCTTTCCAGCTCCAACGACGCAAAAACATGGGCACAGCTTAAAGAAAGCAACAGCGAAAAGCTTGCATATTATATTGATGAGCTTAATAAGCAGATTTCGGAATTTAATCCCGACAGTGAATAATTGATTTGAATTATATTGACTCCCGCGGAATTTTAAAGAATCCGCGGGAGTAATTTTTGGGTGTGGACCAACCACATTATAAGCACCGAAAGTAAGCCTAAAAGCAGGAAACGGAAGCCAACAGCGAAGCGACATCTCTTGTGGCATCATTTAAAAAAGACCCCGCAAAGGGGGTCTTTTTCACTATTCAAGCTCAAACGCTCCGGTATACAGCTGATAATACTGTCCCTTTGCTGCAATCAGCTCATCATGGCTTCCGCGCTCTATGATTCTTCCGTGATCCAAAACAATTATGACATCGGAATTTTTGACCGTTGAAAGGCGGTGCGCAATGACAAATACTGTCCTTCCAATCATAAGAGCGTCCATGCCGCGCTGGACTATCGCTTCGGTTCGGGTGTCTATCGAGCTTGTGGCTTCGTCTAAAATCATTACCGGCGGGTCGGCAACCGCAACCCTTGCTATCGAAAGCAGCTGGCGCTGTCCCTGCGAAAGATTTGCTCCGTTTTCGGTGAGCATGGTGTTGTAGCCGTCGGGAAGCCTTTCTATAAAGCTGTTTGCGCCCGCAAGCTCTGCCGCCGCCATACACTCCTCGTCGCTGGCATCAAGCCTGCCGTAGCGGATGTTGTCCATAACCGTGCCGGTGAACAGGTTGGTGTCCTGCAAAACTATGCCCAAAGAGCGGCGCAGGTCGTCCTTTTTGATTTTGTTGATGTTAATGCCGTCGTACCTTATCTTGCCGTCGGCGATGTCGTAGAAGCGGTTTATAAGGTTGGTGATGGTGGTTTTGCCCGCTCCGGTCGCGCCGACAAAGGCAACCTTTTGTCCCGGCTTTGCGTAAAGGGTGACGTTGTGCAGAACAGGCTTGTTCTCCTCGTACTCAAAATCGACGTCGAAGAACCGCACATCGCCGGTCAGCGGGGCATATGTAACGCTTCCGTCCGCCGAGTGGGGGTGCTTCCATGCCCATTTTTCGGTTCTTTCGGGAGTTTCGGTGATGTTGCCGTTTTCGTTGTACTTGGCGTTTACAAGCTTAACATAGCCGTCGTCGACCTCGTGCGCTTCGTCCATCAGATCAAAGATTCGCTTTGTTCCCGCAAGACCCATAACAACAGCGTTTATCTGGTGGGAAACCTGATTGATGTTTCCGGTGAACTGCTTTGTCATGTTCAGGAAAGGTACAACTATGCTTATCGAGAACGCCGCGCCCTTAATGCTCAGATTCGGAGCGCCGGTTATCAGGAATATTCCGCCGACGATTGCAATTATTACATACAGTATATTTCCTATATTATATAACAGAGGACCGAGAGAGTTGGCGTATTTGTTGGCGCGGTTGGCATCCTCAAACAAAGCATTATTAAGCTTGTCGAAGTCGGCTTCGGCTTCACTCTCGTGACAGAACACCTTTACAACCTTCTGTCCGTTCATAAGCTCCTCAGCATAGCCCTCGACCTTGCCGAGTGAAGTCTGCTGGCGTACAAAATATCTCGACGAGCCGCCGCCTATCTTTCTTATAAACACCGTCATCAGGATTACTCCAACAACTACAACCGCCGTGAGGGGAACGCTGAAGTAAATCATAATGCAGAACAGCGACAAAACGCTTGTGGCGCTCATAAGCATCTGCGGAAGGCTTTGGGATACCATCTGCCGCAGGGTGTCGATATCGTTGGTGTAGTGGCTCATAATGTCACCGTGGTCGTTGGTGTCGAAGTACTTTATGGGAAGCTTCTGCATGTTGGCAAACATCTTCTCACGGAGCTTTTTCAATGTTCCCTGAGTGATAACCGCCATCATCTGGGTAAAGGTAAAGTCGGCTATCAGGGAAAGAACGTAGAATATTACAAGTATTCCGACAAATCCGAGGATTCTGCTTGCCGCAGATTCCCATGTTGAGGTTCTGCTTTCCTCGATAATCTGGATTACGTTCTGCATAAAGATTGAGGGAATGCTGCGGACTACCGAGTTAAATATTATAAGAATCAGCATAACCGGCATTAAAACAGGGTAAAAGCTGAAAATAAGCTTTATAAGACGTATCAGCAAGCCCTTTTTGTTCTTTACCGGCTCGCGGGTTTTATTGCTCATTTGCTCTTACCTCCTTTTGCGATGCAATCATTCCTTCATCCGAGGAAGCCTTATTCTGCGATACATATATCTCGCGGTAAATCTCGCTGGATTTAAGCAGCTCGGAATGAGTTCCGACCGCCGCGATCCTGCCCGAATCCATAATGATTATCCTGTCCGCGTCCTCGATGGAAGCCGTTCTCTGGGCTATAATTATCTTGGTGGTTTCGGGGATGTATGTGCGCATGGCTGCGCGGATCTTCGCGTCGGTTCTGGTGTCGACTGCGCTGGTGGAATCGTCTAAAATAAGTATTTTGGGCTTTTTCAACAGCGCGCGCGCTATGCAAAGACGCTGCTTTTGTCCGCCTGAGACGTTCGAGCCGCCCTGCTCAATGTAGGTGTCGTACTTGTCAGGGAATCCCTCGATAAACTCGTCTGCACAGGCAAGCTTGCAGGCGGTGATGATTTCCTCGTCGGTTGCCTCCTTGTTGCCCCACCTTAAATTCTCCTTGATGGTTCCGGAGAACAAAAGGTTCTTCTGCAAAACCACGGCAACGGTGTTTCTCAGGGTGTCAAGGTCGTATTCCATAACGTTTCTACCGCCGACCCTTACTTCACCCTCGGTGGCGTCGTAAAGCCTTGAAATAAGCTGAATTAATGATGACTTGCCCGAGCCGGTTCCACCGATTATACCTATAGTCTCGCCCGACCTGATGTGCAAATCGATATCCTCAAGAGAGTTCTTTTTAGCCTTTTTAGAATACTTAAACGAAACGTTGTTGAAATCGATAGAGCCGTCTGCAACCTCGAAAACGGGGTTTTCGGGATTTGTCAGCGTTGCTTCTTCGCTTAAAACCTCGCATACACGCTTTGCCGATTCGTCCGCCATGGTTATCATAACAAAGATCATCGAAAGCATCATAAGGCTGTTGAGCATCATAAAGCTGTAGGTGAGCATTGCTGAAAGCTGTCCAACGTCGAAATCAAGCCCGCGGCTGGTTATTATCGTGTAGGAGCCGAAGGTCAGGGTGAACACCATAACCGCATACAGGCAGAACTGCATTAAGGGACCGTTTATCGCGACGATTCTCTCCGCAACGGTGAAGTCGCGGCAGACGTCCTCGGCAGCAGTGTTGAACTTTTGCTGCTCGTAATCCTCACGGACAAAGGATTTTACAACGCGGATGCCCTTGATGTTTTCCTGAATCGAGCTGTTAAGGTTGTCGTATTTCTTAAACACCCTGCGGAAGCGGGGCATAGCCTTGCGTGATACCAAAAACAGTCCCACGCCCAGAACAGGAACGACAAACACAAATATCCAAGCCATTTTTCCGCCCATGATAAACGCCATGATAAAGGCAAATATCAGCATAAGAGGGGAGCGGATAGCGGTTCTTATTATCATCATGTAGGCATTCTGGATGTTGCTGATGTCGGTTGTAAACCTTGTTACAAGTGATGAGGTTGTAAACTTGTCGATGTTTTCAAAGGAAAAGCTTTGAATCTTTGAAAACATATCATGACGAAGGTTTTTGGCAAGTCCGCAGGAAGCCTCGGAGCAGGTGAACGCCGCCACCGTTCCGCATATAAGCGAAAGGATTGCCATAATTGCAAGCAGGATTCCCGATTTTACTATGGAGTCCATTGTTCCGCCGTCCCTGATGGTGTTTACAAGGTCGGCAATAATAAAGGGAATAATGCAGTCTAAAATAACCTCCAGAACAACGAAGAACGGAGTTATTATCGCGGGCTTTTTATATTCCCTTATGCTTTTTGCTAACATTTTCAACATTTCTGATGACTTTCTCTCCTTTTTTGATTGATGACTGTTGTGAAATTTGCGGTTAAATAGCAAACTATTTTTCAAAAACAAAAAATTAAAAAGCTTTCCGCCCACCCTTTCTCGAAA
>ENA-UONV01001231-UONV01001231.1-human-gut-metagenome-genome-assembly--contig:-CS4-NODE-1231-length-23366-cov-47.545536_pt1 | contig 23366 bp, 19 predicted proteins | sample MGYA00242461_ERZ724008 | MGnify/ENA metagenome assembly ERZ724008 | reverse complement strand
CGCGGCGTCGTGCGCCTCGAAGGTCGCTCCCCGTGCGGGGAGCGTGGATTGAAATGTCCGCTTCGCGCGCGGCGTCGTGCGCCTCGAAGGTCGCTCCCCGTGCGGGGAGCGTGGATTGAAATTCCGGCGGCTGGTGCGGCCGCTGGTGGCTTCTCCGTCGCTCCCCGTGCGGGGAGCGTGGATTGAAATCTTTTATTTTGTTTAGACGATTAAGTTCCCGATGTCGCTCCCCGTGCGGGGAGCGTGGATTGAAATATCAGTCCGCGCGCCACAAGGTCATTGCGCTTCTTGTCGCTCCCCGTGCGGGGAGCGTGGATTGAAATTTCTCCGGCAGATAAATCACGTCGCCGTTTGTATCGTCGCTCCCCGTGCGGGGAGCGTGGATTGAAATGCGCTCTAAGGCGCTTCTGGTTTCGGATGGGGAAGTCGCTCCCCGTGCGGGGAGCGTGGATTGAAATGGTCAACAACCATTGCTTGTATCATCGGGCATCTTGTCGCTCCCCGTGCGGGGAGCGTGGGTTGAAATCGACCATTCACGGCGTGAGCGAAAAACAAGTCGAAGTCGCTCCCCGTGCGGGGAGCGTGGGTTGAAATTTGCTCCGGGTCGCCCTGAAACGTCGCGCGAAACTGTCGCTCCCCGTGCGGGGAGCGTGGGTTGAAATTCAAAGGTGCTTGCCCGAAGACCAGTCGTCATTTTGGTCGCTCCCCGTGCGGGGAGCGTGGGTTGAAATACAAAGTCTATGATAGATAAGCTGCTGCCGTCGCGTCGCTCCCCGTGCGGGGAGCGTGGGTTGAAATGCCAGAGCCTTGACAAATCCCCGTATAGGTGGCGTCGCTCCCCGTGCGGGGAGCGTGGGTTGAAATGCCCTTTGCCCGAACCGCTTGCCATGCTTTATTCCGTCGCTCCCCGTGCGGGGAGCGTGGGTTGAAATTGTTTTTGGTGAAGCTGTTTGCGTCCGCGTATGCCGTCGCTCCCCGTGCGGGGAGCGTGGGTTGAAATCTTTCGCGGCGGCGCTTGTGCGTCGCCGTCCGTCGTCGCTCCCCGTGCGGGGAGCGTGGGTTGAAATGGGAACGTCACGTCAGGGCTTGTCCGCGCAGACCGTCGCTCCCCGTGCGGGGAGCGTGGGTTGAAATTGCTGGCGGCTGGCGGCTCTGGCTGGCCGCTGGGTCGCTCCCCGTGCGGGGAGCGTGGATTGAAATACCGGGCGAACGCGATTCTGGGAAAGTACAGCGCGTCGCTCCCCGTGCGGGGAGCGTGGATTGAAATGTTACTTTTCTGTGCGTGTACGACAAAAGTCGTCGCTCCCCGTGCGGGGAGCGTGGATTGAAATAGCAGCGACGGGAACAGCTTCTTGAGCGCGCCGTCGCTCCCCGTGCGGGGAGCGTGGATTGAAATCAGCAGCATCCGCGCCGTATGCGCCCGCTCTCCCGTCGCTCCCCGTGCGGGGAGCGTGGATTGAAATATCTGGTCGTGCCAAAGACCATTGACGAGAAGGGTCGCTCCCCGTGCGGGGAGCGTGGATTGAAATTGCGATAGCTGGGACGAAATGCTGGATTCCCCCGGTCGCTCCCCGTGCGGGGAGCGTGGATTGAAATTCGAACGCGATGGGGCTGTAGCCCAGCACGCCGTGTCGCTCCCCGTGCGGGGAGCGTGGATTGAAATGAGCGGTGATACGACCATGCGCGTCAGCAAATACGTCGCTCCCCGTGCGGGGAGCGTGGATTGAAATAAGCTCTACCCGCGCAAGGAAGCCTGACCCGCCGCAGTCGCTCCCCGTGCGGGGAGCGTGGATTGAAATGAAAGAATCCTCGGCAGCAAACCCAACGAATAAGCGTCGCTCCCCGTGCGGGGAGCGTGGATTGAAATTTTTCTGATGTGCGTTCCAGTTTCGTGGGGTCAAGTCGCTCCCCGTGCGGGGAGCGTGGATTGAAATGACTGGTATACCGCCGTTTTGAGCAATTCCAGCGTCGCTCCCCGTGCGGGGAGCGTGGATTGAAATGACTGGTATACCGCCGTTTTGAGCAATTCCAGCGTCGCTCCCCGTGCGGGGAGCGTGGATTGAAATAGGAACGCGCGGTCTTTGAGTTCCACGCGATCCGTCGCTCCCCGTGCGGGGAGCGTGGATTGAAATGAGCATTGCTTTAGTGTTAGCTTCACGTCCGCGCGTCGCTCCCCGTGCGGGGAGCGTGGATTGAAATTTCCACGCTTTTCAAAATGCCGTCTGCTCCCGTCGTCGCTCCCCGTGCGGGGAGCGTGGATTGAAATTGGAAGGGATTCGGAAGCTCTGCGAAGAGCTGGATGGTCGCTCCCCGTGCGGGGAGCGTGGATTGAAATTATCACAGCGAAGCGTGGAAGAAAGCGCGAAAAGCGTCGCTCCCCGTGCGGGGAGCGTGGATTGAAATGCCGCCCTTGGCCGAGCCGAAAGCATTGCAGGGGTCGCTCCCCGTGCGGGGAGCGTGGATTGAAATAATGGACGAGCAGTCCGGCACTTTGCTGTCCCCGCGTCGCTCCCCGTGCGGGGAGCGTGGATTGAAATCCCTGCTTGCCGCCGTCATTTCGTCGGCGTTGCCGTGTCGCTCCCCGTGCGGGGAGCGTGGATTGAAATATCAAGCCCGGCATCTGACCGGGCGAACAGCCGGTCGCTCCCCGTGCGGGGAGCGTGGATTGAAATGGCTCCCGTGGGCGTCCGCTGGTTGCGGGCGCTCGTCGCTCCCCGTGCGGGGAGCGTGGATTGAAATAGCCGGATGTCCGCAAGGATGACGGCCGCTGGTACGTCGCTCCCCGTGCGGGGAGCGTGGATTGAAATAGCTCTCGCTCGATGTCCGTGTAGCAGGCAACGAGGTCGCTCCCCGTGCGGGGAGCGTGGATTGAAATGCTCATCCTGCGGCTCAATCGTCCAGACGGCGACGGGTCGCTCCCCGTGCGGGGAGCGTGGATTGAAATAAAGCGCGGCAAGGAATGCCCGGTATTCTACATCGTCGCTCCCCGTGCGGGGAGCGTGGATTGAAATCAAACCTTATCGGGCAGTCAGCGCGTCGATGATGTCGCTCCCCGTGCGGGGAGCGTGGATTGAAATGAAGCAGTTCCAGCAGTAACAATTTTTCCTCATCGTCGCTCCCCGTGCGGGGAGCGTGGATTGAAATATCCGGGCGGGCTGAAAAATGCCCGCCCCGGCGGTCGCTCCCCGTGCGGGGAGCGTGGATTGAAATAAACTGTCAACACTATTGAGAACGCTGTCGCACACGTCGCTCCCCGTGCGGGGAGCGTGGATTGAAATCCATTGCGAGGAAGGAGGCAGCAATGCGGTATAGTCGCTCCCCGTGCGGGGAGCGTGGATTGAAATGCCGGGTGGCGACGTGTTTGCTGGTGCGGAGCTGTGTCGCTCCCCGTGCGGGGAGCGTGGATTGAAATATGATGCGCTGACCATCGCGGGCGGCGACCCTGCGGGTCGCTCCCCGTGCGGGGAGCGTGGATTGAAATTTGTGTGTACAGCAAGACCGGAAGGCTCAACATAGTCGCTCCCCGTGCAGGGAGCGTGGATTGAAATTGCTTTCACACTCTGCATTTGTACATTTGTACCAGTCGCTCCCCGTGCAGGGAGCGTGGATTGAAATGGTCAGGTGTCCATCGGCGCGTACAAGCTGGGCGTCGCTCCCCGTGCAGGGAGCGTGGATTGAAATCCGAGCTGGAAGCTGCCATCCGTCAGCAGGAGAAGTCGCTCCCCGTGCAGGGAGCGTGGATTGAAATTTGACGAACTGGACGACGACAAGCTCGTGAAAAGTCGCTCCCCGTGCAGGGAGCGTGGATTGAAATCTCGGTTGTCTATACGCATGGGGAAGCGTTGCGTCGCTCCCCGTGCAGGGAGCGTGGATTGAAATCAGCAGTTCCAGCGCGGTTTGGCGCGCGGCATACGGTCGCTCCCCGTGCAGGGAGCGTGGATTGAAATGTCAAGCTGCTGCTTGAGCGTGTCGCGCTCCGTGTCGCTCCCCGTGCAGGGAGCGTGGATTGAAATATCTTCTCCGGGTATGCGCGTACTGCCATGTTTCGGTCGCTCCCCGTGCGGGGAGCGTGGATTGAAATAATAAGGTCGTTGTCCCAGTTCGCAAGCACTTTTCGTCGCTCCCCGTGCGGGGAGCGTGGATTGAAATGCGGTCGTCCCGGAAATATGCTGCTGCTTGTCCTGTTGCTCCCCGTGCGGGGAGCGTGGATTGAAATCTTTTGTGTGCCGCCATAGCCCAGCTTGAGGTTGGTCGCTCCCCGTGCGGGGAGCGTGGATTGAAATGTCAGCACGTCCAGCTCATTGGCTTCCCGGAAGGGTGTCGCTCCCCGTGCGGGGAGCGTGGATTGAAATACCATCCGCTACCGCCGGAGCATCCGGCAGGAGCAGTCGCTCCCCGTGCGGGGAGCGTGGATTGAAATACCTTTAACGGGCGGCATTGCCGCCGGGACATGGTCGCTCCCCGTGCGGGGAGCGTGGATTGAAATCGTTTCCACCTGCTGCTTGTAGGCGTCGAACGCCTCGTCGCTCCCCGTGCGGGGAGCGTGGATTGAAATCATTTCTCGCACAACGCTCTCAAATTACGAAGCAGGTCGCTCCCCGTGCGAGGAGCGTGGATTGAAATTGGCATCGTTGGCACCAATAATGGTCGCGCTGCGTCGCTCCCCGTGCGGGGAGCGTGGATTGAAATGTGCATCAGGTCACGCACAAATCGCTCATAGGCAAGGTCGCTCCCCGTGCGGGGAGCGTGGATTGAAATGTGGCAGATCACGCAGACGCTTTGCAGGTTGTCGTCGCTCCCTGTGCGGGGAGCGTGGATTGAAATATCATGCGCGAATTGCTTGCTTACGCAAAGCAAGCTGTCGCTCCCCGTGCGGGGAACGTGGATTGAAATGCGCTGTCCAAAAACTCAACATCCTGCGCGAAAACGTCGCTCCCCGTGCGGGGAGCGTGGATTGAAATACGTTTGTCTGACAGCCTCTTGCACTCGGAGACATGTCGCTCCCCGTGCGGGGAGCGTGGATTGAAATGCCGCAGAAGTCAAGCAAGTCCATGCCGGGACAAGTCGCTCCCCGTGCGGGGAGCGTGGATTGAAATTAAAGGGGAAGGAAAACCCTTAGGGCAAATCATCCAGCTTGTAAACGCCATCGGACAGCTCCTCCATCTGATCCACGAGCTTTCCGTCACGGTACACCTCAAAGACCGCGCCGCTCAGATGGTGGTCGGGATAGTCCTTATCCACCTTGGTCAGCTGAACGCTGCCGCGAATGAGCTTGTTGGTGATCTCGATCTCTACCCCAGCACCGTTCTGATCTACCTTCACGGTATAAGGCGTATCATCCATTACATAGCCCTCCGGTTCGGTGATTTCACGCACCACATACTCGCCATAAGGGATGTCCGCGAAGGAGAAGCTGCCGTCCTCTGCGGAAACGGTGGTCAGGATAGGCTCGGTGCCGTCTGTGAGGAACAGCCCGATGGTAGCTCCGGCCAGCGCCTTGCCGTCCTCATCCTTCTTCATGCCGTAGATCTCTCCGTAGATCATCTCGTTGGTAATGCTCTTTCCATCATTGACGGCAAGCTCCACAACGGGGATTTCCTGACCGGCATAGGCGAAGGTCACAGGGTACTTCTCATCGGAGAGCATATAGTGGCTGTCGGTGCTGATTTCTCTGACATAGTAGCTGCCGAAGGGGACATCGCTCTTGAGCACGGCTTTCCCGTTTTCGTCAAGGGACAGAATCTCAATCAGTCCGTCCGCAGGAATGACAGAGCCGTCTGCTGCGGTAAGCTCCTCGGCGGCATAGAAGCCGAAGGTCACGGCGGAAAGCTCGTTATTCATGCCGATACCGAACTGCTTGTTCTGCTCCAGTACCTTGGAAAGAGAAATCCGCGCCTTCTGTCTGTCATTGCAGAAGCTGGCAGCGGTTTCGGTGATCTCAATCTCCTGGCCGGCGTAGACAAGCTCTGCGGTATGGGCGTCCTTGTTAATGACCATCCCGTCGGGGGCTTTCATCTCGGTGATTTCGTATTTTCCCAGATACAGCGGCTTGCTCTCCGCCATGCCATCTGCGCCGGTGGTCTCCGTATCCACCACCTCGCCGGCACTACAGCGCAGCGTACCATCCGGGGTGTAGATGTCCGCCGCGGCCTTGATCTCATAGGTTGCTCCTGCAAGACCCTGCACCGTATAGACCGGCTGGTAGACTCCGTCCGCCGCCGTAACAGAGGCAAACACCTCGCCGGTTTTGGAAATCTTGATAATGCCCTTCTGCGCGTAATTGCCCAGCTTCACTGCAACGATTGTCACGCCGCTTTCCTCGGTGGAATTCTCTTCGGTCACATCGAACTTGACCGCCTCATGACTGAGCACATAGCCGTAAGGAGCGGAGACCTCCTTGAGGGAGTAGCCCTTGCCAAACTCCAGCTTCTCCGGCGTGATGAGCATGCCGGCGTCATTGGTGTAGAAGGTGTCGATGGTGGTAACCTCCGGATAGGTAAAGGTCATTTCCACCTTGGAGCCATCCGGACGGAAGATCTGGAAGCCCGCACCTGCATAGGGAATGGTATTGCCGGTCTCCGCGTCTACCTTGATGGCCTTAATGAAGGACTCGAAGTTGACGTTGTTGATGAGGTAGCGGTAGGTTTCGCCGTTCTTGGCAATAAACACATCAAAGTCGCTCATCAGCTCACGGCCCTCCCAGCCGGAGATCTGATGGACGGTATACACGCCATAGGGCAGGTCCTTGCTCTGGGCAAAGCCGTTTTCATCGCAGGTCAGATAGTCCCGCTTCGTATCCTTTGCCGCTTCATAGCTGCCTGCGGCTTTCAGATAGACGGCGAATACTGCGCCCTCTTCGGGAGTTTCGATCTGCGTATCACCGTTATCCGAGTGCTTGATGATGGCGATATTGCCCTTCTGCACCTGCTCGCTCACAGCCACGGCAGGCGCAGCGTTCAGCTCAACAGTGTAATTGGCCGCCTCTGCGCCGACAGGATAAACGGTGCTGTCCAGCAGATAGCCCTCGGAGGGGGTGATCTCACGAATCGTCCAGTCGTTGCCGCAGACATAATAGCCGGTGGTGAACTGGCCGTTCTCGTCGGTGTAGTAGGTATCCACAAGCTGATCGCCCTTATAGATGCCGTAGGCAGCACCGGCAAGCGAAGCGTCGCCCTGCGCCATTCCGCTCTCACAGTCGCTCTTGGTGACGGTGACATTGAATTTCTTGAGGATGTTGGAAAAGCTCTTATTGGTTACACTGTTCCATTCCACTGCGGCGCTCTGGCTGTTGGGAACCACATAGCGAATGGCGGTGTCCATCTCCTCCAGTGTGTAGCCGGTGCCGATAAGCACAGCCTTGAAAGTCGCCACACCGTTTTCATCGGTGACAGCAATTCATCCACAGGCAGGTCACTGAGAGAGGTTCCAAAAAGGTGGAACTTCACACCCTGGTTCAGCCCATCCTCGGAGGTCTTGGTCACGGTCAGATCGCCGCGACGGAGCACATTGTTGAAGGAAACCGTCGCCGTCTGCCCGGCAAGCACGGTGACACGGTGGCTTTCCTGGGGCACATACTTGTCATAGCTCTGCTCGGTGACGGTATAAATGCCGGGCATCAGATTATCGATGCGAATTTCACCGTTCCGGTCGGTGGTAACGGTCTGATTGACGCCCTCGCCGGTGATGGTGAAGGTAATGCCTTCCACCTTGCTGTCCTCGCTGGTCTTGATAATTTTAGCGCCTCCATAGCTGACCTTCAGCTTGACAAACGCTTTTACGGGGTCGCTGACGGAGGCCGTATAGGTGATGGTATCCTGAACGCCGCCGTTGGGGCCGTACTTATAGTCCGTCCAAACAAGAACGCCGCAGCGGGAAGCGCTTCGAGTTGCGGAGATCGTCACATTGCCGCCGGGAGCCGTATCGGTGGTGATGGTAAGCGTATTGCCCGACACGCTGAAATGAAAGCCCGTCTCACTGGCGGAGAAGGTAAACTGTGACAGCACGCGGTTGGTATCCGTGAGCTCGGCAATGTACTGACTGCCATCCCACGCAAGCTCAATCGTCTTTGCGCCGCCGCTGCTTCTGCTCATAAAGCTCGGGCAAACGGCATGGCTCTGCACGCTGTACTCGATGCTGTCGTAATAGTCCATGATTCGGCTATACAGCGGGTGATTGGGAGAAACCAGCGACAGGATCGCGTCATAGCCGCCGGTGCTCACATGGTCAAAGTCTGCATCGCGCTCGCCCACAACCGTTTCCCAAACGAGCAGCTGGGTAGCAAAGGCGTGGGCCAGCTTATCCGCATCGGAATCGTTCTGCGATCTCCAGGAGGTGGAAAGGTTGCCCTGATAGCCATACTGCATGATACGCCCCAGCAGCAGCTTAATGTCATCCGGCTCGATGGTGTTGTTGTACTGGCTGGGATAGTTATCCCAAAAATCCTCACCGAAGCCGTGGTAGGTATCGCCGACATTTCGGGAAAGGCCCGGCTCGATGCAGTGGCACACCTTCCCGTCAAAGGAATCCATGCAGTGTGGTGTAGTTGCTGGAGCCTGTTGCCCAGCCGTTCATATAGTTTTTCGCGGAGTGTCCCCATGCGTCCTCGGAGTAAATCTGAGCAGCGTCCCCGTCACGGGGGAAGGAAATCATATAGGACTCCGCTGTTTCGCTTGCGGCGAAGGCCGTGGTCGTGCCAAAACCCGCAATCACGGTGAATGCCATGAGGACTGCAAGCAGTCCCGACATTCCTCTTTTGAAAATCTTCTTCATTCGTTCTGTCCTCCTTCAAGGCATGAAAAAAGCACCGTGCTTCCACGATGCTCATTTCGGCGTATTGACTTGTTGATGCTTATGCCGACTCAAATGTTGATTTTCTCCCTCTGGTTCGGCTTTTCCTCGCTCATAATCGACTCGATGACCTCGTTATTCAGCTTTCCGTCCTGAGAGAACCGCTTCAGCTTAATGGCTTGGGCAAGGGACGGCGTGGCATCTGCGTAGGCGATTTGCTCCAGCAGGGCATTCTGCTCCTCCTTTTGCAGGTACGAAAGCTCCACCACCGGTCTGAACGCAATACGCCCCTCGTCAACCAAATCCAGAAGCTTCGGAATGAACTCGGTAAGGCGAATATAGCAGTATACTTGGGCTTGTCCATCACCGGTTTCTTCTTTCAAAAGAGATGCCGATTTCACTCCCCTTACAGTCAATCAGAATGTAGTCGTAGCTCTTTCTCATGCCGTCGATGGCATTCTTCAGAACATACTCGCGGCTCATGACATTGAACAGACCTGTTTCCATACCGGAGAGCTCAATGTTCGAGGGAAGCAAATCCACACCTTCCTGGTGCCGGATAATTGCACCCTCCGCAAGCGGCTCATTATCAATGACCGACTGCATAAGGGAAGACAGCGACACTTCCAGCTCATCGGGGTTCTTTACGCCGAGGTTCACGGTTAAGCTGCCCTGCGGATCAGCATCCACCAACAGAACCCGTTTCCCAGAGCTTGCAAGTCCCACGCCGAGATTGACTGCGGTCGTCGTTTTGCCGACGCCGCCCTTCTGATTTGTGATGGCGATCACCTTACAGTTTTCCATGGGGTTTTCCTCCTTTCTCTTTATTTGAATCATTTCTGATCCCCGAAAGCCTCAAAATACCTTTTGGTGCTTTCGTCGCTGCATTTCATTTTTCCTCGAACCCAAAATGTAGAAAAGGAAATCAACAGGCGTTCGGTTGCTGACCAAACTCATAGGAATTTCACCTCTGCCGGGTACTCCGCCAACCCCATAGGGAAGTATCATTGTCCCTGAATCGTTTCATCGCCTTATCCGTAGCAAGCGGATATTTCAGAATGGTTCGGAATCGCTACCAACCTTGCTTTCCGTGATAACCCTTATGGGCAGGAAGTTCGTGGCGCACCTTCATCCGACTGGAGCTTACGCCCCGATCAGGAATGTACCTGTTGAATGTGTATTCGATTGTCAAGGAACAGGTGAGAGGTTATTTGCCCCTCAAGTGGTAGATCACGGGAAAGGGCAAAAATTAAGCATCTGGAGAAATTTCTAAAAAATTTTTTCACGGTCTCCTCCTTCGAGCATTCATCATTGGAATATCAGAAAACAAAAAAGGCCCAGCTACCACAATGGGTAACTGGGTCTCAACCATCCGTATATGGTATAAACGGGAATAAACTTCGCCAAAAGGATTCAAAGTAAAACAAAGATACCGGGAGGGAAAATTGTCTCTATAGATGCGCCTCGCAGAGCTCGGAATGGAGGGAGATTTTCCCCTATTTTTTTAACCCATTCATCGCTCCAAACCCGGTTTTCCCCTATGGTTAACCCATTAAAAATGGGATAGAGAGTATCAAATTTTCTCAAAAGGAAACAGCAGAATCAAAAAAGAAAAGCCCCGGAAACCGTTGCGTTTCCAGGGTTTTTGGCATTTTGAAGTCTCGATCAGCGCTTGCTGAACTGGGGCGCGCGACGAGCAGCCTTCAAGCCGTACTTCTTACGTTCCTTCATACGAGGATCGCGGGTGAGAAAGCCAGCCTTCTTCAAGGCAGCACGCAGTTCCGGATCAGCCTTGCACAGGGCACGAGAGATGCCGTGACGAATTGCGCCGGCCTGACCGGACACACCGCCGCCGCAGACATTCACCAGCACGTCGAAAGAGGTCGTGCTGGTCAGCGTCAAGGGCTGACGAACGGTCATCTTGAGGGTCTCCAGACCGAAGTAGTTATCAATATCACGCTTGTTGATGGTCACTTTGCCATCACCGGCGACCAAGCGGACGCGGGCAACAGCCTTCTTGCGGCGGCCAACAGCGCTGTAATCAACCTTAGCCATTTGTTTTTCTCCTTTCCGCCTTACACGAGGTCAAACTTCACGGGCTTCTGCGCCGCATGGTCATGATTCGGGCCAGCGTAGACCTTGAGCTTCTTGGCCATCTGGCGACCCAGCGGTCCCTTGGGCATCATACCCACGACAGCACGGCGGATTGCAAATTCAGGCTTCTCAGCCAGCAGCTTGCGGTACTTGGTTTCCTTCAGGCCGCCGACATAGCCGGTGTGATGATAATAAATCTTCTGATCCAGCTTCTTGCCGGTCATGACGATCTTATCCGCATTGATGATAATGACATAATCGCCGGTATCCACATTGGGGGTGTAAATCGGCTTATTCTTGCCGCGAAGGATGTTCGCGACCTGGCTGGCCACACGGCCAAACACCTGACCCTCGGCATCGACAACATACCACTGACGGGTAATGTCAGCCGCTTTCGGCATGAACGTCTTCAAAGGTTTTTCCTCCCTAAGTGATGGTTCTCTATGTGTGTGCGGCACGGCATGATGGTCGCATGTCCTCCGCGGGTGTTTCAATAGTTTCCGGGGCAAGCGGAGCTATTGATGCCATCCACTATTGTACAATAAACGTGCCGCTTTGTCAAGCGCAAAATGCGCATTTTTCAAGGATTAACTGTGATAAGGAACTAATTTACTTAGCTGTACTGGCATATTCATCGGTATTCCAGAAGCGTTCTTCGGACATTCGGCGCACCTCCCTTCATTTGAAAACTGAAAGTTGTTTAATTCTTTTCGTAATAAACAATATCCATTTTATCATTTATATTTTCAACCAATCCTGTCCTTTTATATCCCAACTTCTCATATAAATAACAATTTCCTTCTTCTTGAAGAATGGTGTCAAGTTTCCAATTATCATGTCCATGAATTTTTTCGACTTCTTCAAATGCTTTTTGTGCCAACCCTTTATTTCTAAATTCTTTCATAACAAAAACAGGTGCTACTCTTTTTCTACTTCCATCTTTTTTATCTACAACTCTAATCGCACCAACTAAATTATCTCCGTCAAAAATATAATAGAAATATGTAAATTCTTGTGATAATTTAGCTTCTATTCTTTCTTTTGCCTCATTTCCAGGACTTGTTTCATAGTCTTGATATCTTTCTAACAAATCGGAAAAAGCTTCTGTTTGCATTTTCCATATTTTTTCACAATCATTTACATTTGCTCTTATTAGTTTCATAACATCACCTCGTCAAATTCAACGTTTCTTCTTTGTTTCTTTCAATAAAGTTGCCTGTTCCATTTCCTTTTCATAACTGCCATTGGCATAGGCAACGTCCAAAATAGCACGTTCCAGTTTATCTTTCGCCAACCGTTTCATTACGGCGGCGGTCTGCTCGTCCAGCGTGCCACGGCGGAGATACTGCGTGATCGTATTCATGCGGCGATTGTAGATCGCCCTAATCGGATGATCGTCCGCAAGCTCTCGTTGCTCTCTGCCTTTGAGATTGCCGATCTGTCTGCAAGTGCGCCCACGCTTATCCCCCGGAGCAAGTCCTCCGCAGTATTTGGTCTGCCTTGCATCCGTGATCAGAAACCACTTGCCGCAAATAGGGCATAGTTACTTGCCACTATTAAGCCAAGGGTTTTCGGAGGTTTTTTCCCCTTTTGACGCGCCTTTTTGATGATTTGCCGCTATGCTTCCCAAAAGCCGTCAGCGTTTCCGCTTCTTCGGCGGACGTTCCGGCAGTTCTTCCCACATCGCCTGCACCATGGCGCGGAGCTTTGCGGAATCGGCGAGAATCGGGACGTGCAGCATGGGCTTCGCGCCGTCATAGGGCGGCTCGGCGGAAGTACCCGGCATGAAGCGCCACGCTGCCGGGACGTTCTTGACCATGAAGCCCGTGCCGTATACGCCGCCGAAAATCCGCTCGCGGTAGTAGAAGATGAACCCGCCCATCATGGGGATTCGGCGGACTTCCGGCAGCGGTGCCAGCTGGGCAGAGACGAAATCCGCCAGCTCGCGATTCGTCATGCGCTTCCGCAGATTATCGACGCGCCCGGCGATATTCGCGGCAAATTGCTCGTCCGTGAACGACGGGTCGCGGGTGCTTTTCCAAAGGCTGCACGGCAGGTCGGGACACTGCGCGCAGTTCCGCAAGCCCTTTTTCTCCCGCACACAGGCGTAAATCGGGCACGCGCAGCCCGCCGGCGCATGGAACACACGCCCCTGACATTCGTTGCAGCCCCGGCACAGTCCCCCAAAGAATGAACACGCGCCGCAGTCCGTGCCGCAGACGCTGATGTTTTCGCTCATGTTGATGCCTCCTCCGGCGGATAAACGCCGTTTTCCTCCATTGTACGCCCATTTTCGCACGATGTCTTGAAGAAACGCGACACGTTTTCCCCGTGATAGCGGCGAAACTCGCGGCACAGGTGCGCCTGATCCGCAAAGTCGTAGCGCGCCACCGCATCCTGCACGTTATTCAGCGTCCCGCGGCAAATCTCCTGATAGAGCGCTTGATACCGCACCAGCGCGCTCCCCTTCTTCGGTGTCATCCCCCAGTACTCGCCCAAAAGGCGCTCCAGCTGACGGCTGCTGATGAACAATTCGTGCGCCCACTCGCTGATGGTCGCCGTTCCCCGATGGCACAGCAGCACATCCGCCGCCGTCTCCACCAGCGGATTTTCCCGGCACTGAAACGCCAGCAGGACGCTCTGCGCATACGCCGCGCGCGCCGTCAGCCCATCCAGTTCCAGCAATCGCGCCCGCAGTGCCCGGTCAAGGCGGCCGAATCGGACTTCCGGCGATTCAAAGCCGTTCAGCGTGCCGCGAAGGGCATCATCCGCAAACGCATACGCGCCGAAAGCATGGAAGCGGATGGCGAATGTGCTCACCGTATGCCCCGGAATCAGCGGCAAATGCGCAGTGCCGCACACGTCGCTGACGCCGCAGAAACTCGCTTGAATGATGCGTCCTGCCGTTTCGTCAATGTGGTAGATGAGGTCAGCGCAGACATCGGGGATGATGCGCGTCGGGGATGCGCCAGCGCCGATGATGCCGCCCCAGAAGCAGCGAATCCACCTTTGCAGGGATTCACAAGGCGGGATTTCATGGTGTGCCGCCGTTGCGAGGAAGGGAGTGGCCGTCAGGGGCTGCCACATGCGGCGGATGTTTATCATTCGCAGTTCTCCTTCCTTATACAACGCTTTTGTTGCAGGGGATTTCGCCTCTGCGGAGGCAAAAAGTTGGGCTTTCCGTTCGCCCCTTGACCCCTTCGGTCGTCACTTTTCCGTCTCAAACGTCACATTCCGCCCGTCGGAGCGGCAGATAATTGTCCCCTGCTCGTCGGTTCGGAAAACGACAACATCCGCGTCGCGAAGGCGGCTCAGGGTGCTTTCCGCCGGATGGCCATAGGTGTTGCCCTTGCCGACGCTGATGACGGCGTACTGCGGCATGATTTCACGCAGGAAAGCATAGCATGTCGAGGTTTCACTGCCGTGATGGCCGACTTTCAGCACCGTCGCCTGCAGCGGTTCGCCATTTGCCAAAAGCGCGTGTTCCGCGTTCCACTCCGCGTCGCCCGTGAAGAGGAACGACGTGCTGCCGCAGTCCACGCGCACGACCAGCGACATGTCGTTTGTGTCCGTGAAGCCCTGCCCGTCGGAGAGGAACGTCACCTGCGCGCTGCCGAGATAAAAGCTGTCGCCGATGCTCGGCACAGTCAGCGAAATTCCCTGTCTTTCGGTGTACTTCACCAGTGAGCTGAATACCTTCGTATCCCACTGCGTCACGGGCGAATACACCGCGCCGACCGTGCAGGCATTCAGCGCGCCGGGCAGACCGCCAATGTGATCTTCATGCGGATGCGTCGCAATGATGGCGTCAAGGTGCTCAATCCTCAGTGTCTTGGTCAGGTAAGCGTAGACGAATTGGCTGGCGGAGGCTTTGCCGCCGTCAATCATCATGGCGTGGCCGTCGCTGACGAGAATCGCGCCGTCCGCCTGACCGACATCGAGGAAATACACCGTTAAATCAGCGGATGAAACGGGTGCGGCGGTCGCCATCGGCAGCTTCGTCGGAATCGGTGCGAGGAAATCATCCCCGTTCGGCGCGTCGCTGCGGACGAACAGCAGCACCGCCATCAAGAGTGTCAGCAGCAGTTGGAAAATCGTCCGGCGTGTCGCCTTGCGCCGCGTCGTCCGGCGTTTTTTCTTCTTCATCGTGTACCCGTGCTGCCGAAGCCGCCGCGGGAAGCGTTATCGAGGCGTTCCACCGTCACCAGTTCCGGCTTGTCCATCTTTCTCATCACGCGGAACTGGCAGATGCGGTCGCCACGCGCGATCGTCGTGTCGCGCATGGCCAGCGCTGGAAAGCCCCACACGTCGTCGTCACCGCAGTAGCTTTCGTCGATGACACCCATGCTGTTCGCCTGCAGAATCCCCCACTTGCGGAAGGTCGAGCTGCGCGGCACAATGTGCGCCTCGTACCCCTCCGGCAGCTGCATCGACACGCCCAGCGAAATAATGCGGAACTCCCCCGCGTGCATCGTCACAGTTTCCGCCGCGCACAGGTCAATCCAGTCCCCCTGCGGCAGGACGGTCAGCGGCACTGCGCCGTCATGATAGCGAACGAGAATCTTCATGCTTGTTCCCCTTTCTGTTTGCCTTTTTATCATAGCACAAAAAGGCATTGCGGGGAAGGCGAACACGCAGATTTTTCTTTTCCCAAAAAAGTTCCTATTTTCGGGATGAAAATGCCATCGTGCTCCGTTAGATGGGGAGATGCCACCCCAAAGACGATTTAATTAGGAAAGGATTGACCCGATGAACATCACGCTCAAGCCCATTGACGAAAACAACTTTCTGGATGCATTCCATTTGCAGCTCCGCGACGACCAGACGCAGTACGTCTCCCACCCGATTCGCAGCCTTGCGCAGGCGTATGTCTACCGCAATCAGTGCCAGCCGTTCGGCATTTACGCTGACGCGCGGATGGTGGGATACGTCATGGTGATTTACGACTACGACGTGCCGGAATACGACATTTGGCACATGATGATTGACGCCGCCGAGCAGGGCAAAGGCTACGGAACAGCGGCGATGAAGGCGGTGCTGGACTATATCGCGACGAAGCCGTTCGGGGATTCGGGGCGCGTTGTGCTGACGTGCCATCAGGCGAATATTCCGGCGATGCGGCTGTACGAATCGCTGGGATTCCAGCACACGGGGAATGTGGATGAGGACGGCGAGGAGGAAATGGTGAAGGGGGTGTAAGGGAGAATTTTCCTTTGAAAAAGCATTCTCGTCGCGTCTGCGGACGCGAATCTGCCTCATGCCTGCCGGAATAGCGTATTCTTGTCGAGAAAAGCGCGGAAAGCCACATCAGCCTTCCGCACTTTTTTGCTGCCTTATACTATTTCCAAATAAGAATGCGCCAAGATGCGAAGCGAATTCTTCATTCTGGCTAACGAGCGTGAAACGCAGCATAGCAGCGCTACGCTAAGTGGAACGACCGGACACCAGAATGGAAAAGGCGCGAGAAGATGGCGCAGGTGAATTGGGAAATAGTATTATCATGCGGGTTTTCCTTCCCTTACCCTCTCCCGCACCAACTTGTCATCTCCCTCAAACTCGCCACAATCCCCGGCAGCTTCTTTACCACCTCGTCCACATCCGCCTGCGTGGTGTCCGTGCCGAGGGTCAGCCGCAGCGAACCTTTCGCTTCGTCGCGCGTCAAACCAATCGCCGTCAGCACATGGCTGGGGTCAAGGCTGCCCGCCGTACATGCCGAGCCGCTTGATGCCGCGATGCCCTCCAAATCCAGCCGGAGCAGCACCGCTTCGCCCTCAATCCCCGCAAAAGAGACGTTCACGTTGTTCGGTAGTCGCTTGTCCATCGTGCCGTTGATGCGCATGTCGGGAATCGCCGCCGTCAAGCCGCTGACAAGCCGATTGCGCAGGAAGGTCATCCGCGCCGCGTTCTCCGCCAAGCCCTCTTCCGCCAGTTCAATCGCCTTGCCCAAGCCGACGATGCCCGGCAGATTCTCCGTGCCTGCGCGATGCCCGCGTTCCTGCGCGCCGCCGTGAATCAGCGGGTCGATTTTCACGCCCTTGCGGATGTACAGCGCGCCGATGCCCTTCGGTCCGTGGAACTTGTGCGCCGAGAGGGAGAGCATGTCCGCGTGGAGCGCCTCGACATCCAGCGGAATCGCGCCGACAGCCTGCACCGCGTCCGTGTGGAAGAGTACGCCGCGTTCGTGGCAGAGTGCGCCAATCTCCGCGACGGGTTCAAGCGTGCCGATTTCGTTGTTCGCCGCCATCACGCTGACCAGCACAGTATCCGGGCGCAGGGCGTTCTCCACCTGCTGAGCGGTCACGAAGCCATCCGCGTCCACCGGGAGATACGTCACCTGCCAACCCTGCGCTTCCAGCCACTGGCAGGTATGCAGGATGGCGTGATGCTCAATCTGCGTGGTGATGATATGCTTCCCCTTCTCCTGATGCGCAAACGCCGCGCCCTTGAGCGCCCAGTTGTCGCTCTCCGATCCGCCCGCGGTGAAATAGATTTCCTGCGCGCTGCACCCCAATGCCGACGCGACCTGCCGCCGTGCGCGCTCGACCGCTTTTTTCGCATCCCGCCCCGTAGAATGAATGGAGGACGGGTTGCCGTACACCTGCATATAATAAGGAAGCATTGCCTCCATCACGGGCTGCGAAACGGCGGTCGTCGCCGCATTATCCAGATAAATACGATCCATGTGTGTTCCTTCCTTTTCGCTTTCTCCTTCTGGGAATTGTAGCACGCTTTCTATCGCTTTGTCAACCGCTGATTCGCCGCTGCACAATCGTTTGTTTTGTCCTCTTTGCATCACTTCAGCGCCATTTCCCACAAAAAAATTTGCGAAAGATTCACGAAAACGTTTGCGTAAACGCAAAAGCTGTGATACAATAAGATTGCAACAATCACTGCGGCTACGTCCGCTGCTCTGGAGGATTAGGTGCATGAAATACGGTCACTTTGACGACAAAGCCCGCGAGTACGTCATCGACACGCCGCGGACGCCCTACCCGTGGATTAACTATCTCGGCTGCGAACAGTTCTTCGGCATCATCAGCAATACCGCCGGCGGCTATTGCTTCTACCGCGATGCCCGACTGCGCCGCGTCACCCGCTACCGCTACAACAACATGCCTGTGGACAACGGCGGCCGCTACTTCTACATCAAGGATGGCGACACGGTCTGGAATCCCGGCTGGAAGCCCGTCAAAACGGAGCTGGACAGCTATTCCTGCCGCCACGGCATGGGGTACACCATCATTACCGGTCAGAAGAACGGTCTGACCGCCAGTCAGCTCTCTTTTGTGCCGATGGGCGTGAACGCCGAGGTGCATCAGGTGACGCTGCGCAATGATTCCAACGCGCCCAAGAATGTCATTCTGACGTCGTTCGTCGAGTTCTGCCTTTGGAACGCGCAGGACGACATGACGAACTTCCAGCGCAACTTCTCCACCGGCGAAGTCGAGGTGGAAGGCAGCGTCATCTACCACAAAACTGAATACCGCGAGCGCCGCAATCACTATGCGTTCTACGCCGTGAACACCCCCGTGGACGGCTTCGACACCGACATGGAGACGTTCCTTGGGCTGTACAACGGCTTTGAAAACCCGCAGGCGGTTTTCACCGGCAAGATGGGCAACTCCATCGCGTCCGGCTGGCAGCCGATGGCGGCGCATCAGGTGAAGGTGTCCCTCGCCCCCGGCGAAGAACGCCGCTTCAACTTCGTGCTGGGCTACGTCGAAGTGCCGCAGGCGGAGAAGTTCGTCGCGCCCAGCGTCATCAACAAAGCCCCCGCAAAAGCCCTGCTGGAGAAGCTGACGACCGACGAGCAGATTGCCGAAGCGTTTAACGCGCTGAAGAAGCATTGGGACAACCTGCTGTCCGCCTATGTGCTGACCACCCCCGACGAGAAGCTGGGACGCATGGTCAATATCTGGAATCCCTATCAGTGCATGGTCACGTTCAACATGAGCCGTTCGACCTCCATGTTCGAGAGCGGCATCGGGCGCGGCATGGGCTTCCGCGATTCTTCGCAGGACTTGCTCGGCTTCGTGCATCAAATCCCCGAACGCGCCCGCGAACGCATCCTCGACATCGCCGCGACGCAGTTCCGCGACGGCGGCTGCTATCACCAGTATCAGCCCCTGACCAAGAAGGGCAACAACGACATCGGCGGCGGCTTCAATGACGACCCGCTGTGGCTGATTGCCGGTACGGCGGCGTACATCAAGGAGACGGGTGACTTTGGCATTCTCGACGCCGCAACGCCCTACGACTGCAATCCTGACGACTGCGGCACGCTGCTGGAGCACCTCGAAGCGAGCTTCTACCACGTTGTCAATAACAAGGGACCGCACGGTCTGCCGCTGATTGGCCGCGCCGACTGGAACGACTGCCTGAACCTGAACTGCTTCTCCGACGAACCGAGCGAATCCTTCCAGACCTTCTCCAACCCGAACGCGCCGGATGAGCGCGTGGCGGAATCCGTGCTGATTGCGGGCATGTTCGTCGCCATTGGGCCGGATCTGGTCGCGATTCTGCGCCGCCGCGGGCTTGACGACAAGGCGGACGCCTGCCAGAAGGAAATCGACGCGATGAACGAAGCCATCCTGCGCGACGGCTGGGACGGCGAGTGGTTCGTCCGCGCGTACGACGCCTTCGGCCACAAAATCGGCTCGAAGGAATGCGAGGACGGCAAGATTTACATCGAAAGCCAAGGCTACTGCATCATGGGCGGTGTCGGCGTGAAGGACGGCAAGGCGGAAAAGGCGCTCGAATCCGTCCACAAGTATCTGGAAACCAAGCACGGCATCGTGCTGCTCCAGCCCGCCTACAAGGAGTACCACCTCGAACTGGGCGAAGTTTCCTCTTATCCACCGGGATACAAGGAAAACGCGGGCATCTTCTGCCACAACAACCCGTGGATTATCGCCGCGGAAACCGTTGTCGGCCACGGCGACCGCGCCTTCGACCTGTACAGCCGCATTGCCCCCGCCTACCGCGAGGAAATCAGCGACCTGCACAAGATGGAGCCGTATGTGTACAGCCAGATGATTGCCGGCAAGGACGCAAAGAACTTCGGTCAGGCAAAGAACAGCTGGCTGACCGGCACAGCGGCATGGAACTTCTACGTCATCAGCAACTACATTCTGGGCATCAAGCCGGACTGGGAAGGTTTGAAAGTTGACCCGTGCATTCCGCACACTTGGGACGGCTATCAGGTGAGCCGCCGTTTCCGCGGAGCAACGTATGCGATCGCGATTGAGAATCCGTCGCATGTGTGCCGCGGCGTGAAGCAGGTGACGGTGGATGGACAGGCAATTGAGGGCAATGTCCTGCCGGTATTTGCGGATGGCAAGACGCATCAGGTCACGGTAACGCTGGGCTAAGGATAAAAACCTTCGGAAATAAACTGTTGGGTCAGCGCGCTCAAGCCGGGCTGCCCCAAACGGGTCAAGGGGCAATGCCCCTTGCAGGGTCAAGGGACAGCGTCCCTTGTGGGGTTTGGGGCAACGCCCCAACTGCTGCTCCGTTAGTCCAGTAAGCTAAGCACGCTCAACTCCGCAAAACGAGCGCTGAACAGCGAAGTGCTTTCAGCGCAGCGGTTGTAACTTCGCGCTCCCGCAGGAGCGCCCCTCAAGCCGCTTTATCAGCCACTTGCACATTGTCGCGCCAGATAGGCGCGACCGACCAGCATCGGGAGAAGTCGTTTCTCGGTGCTGGTCTTTTTTGTTGCAGGGAGATTTCGCCTCTGCGGAGGCGACCAGAGGGCATTGCGGTCGCCCTCTGGACTCCTCCGCATTGCACTCCCATGTTTCTTGATTTTTCATGTTACAGGGGGTATCGCGCCTGCGGGCGCGATAAGAGCGCAACAAAACAGGACGTTCCCTTTCGAGAACGCCCTGCCTTGATGATAGGATTAGTCTTCCAGATGCGCCGCCGCGTAAGCGCCAGCGTCACGACCGGAGACGAAGCAGTAGGACTGCGCGCAGCCGCCATAGTTGGTATACGCCTTGTCCTCGTTGAACAGAACGCCCATGCTGTCCGTGCCGCAGGCGAACAGACCCGGAATCACGTTGCCATTCGTGTCCAGAACTTGCAGGTTCTCGTTCACGTCCAGACCGCCGCAGGTGCTGTAAATGTACGGCGCGCCGGTGAAGGCGACGTAGTATTCCGAATCCGCCGCGACCGTGCCCAGACGCTCGAACTTGCTTGCATCCTTGCCGAATGCGTCGTTCTCCGGGTTGTAGCCCGCGACAGACGCTTTCAGCGCATCAGCAGAGAAGTCTCCGCCAATCTGCGCCGCCAGCTCGTCCAAGGAAGACGCCTTGTAGATGAAGCCCGCTTCGATGCCCGCGTCAATCACGGTGTCGATGTTTGTCAGCGGAACGTCCGCTTTGATGCCGCCCTGCGTCAGATAACGGCCAGACGCATTCGCGCTCAAGCCCTGCGCACGCAGGATGTCAATCTGTTCCTTGCTGTACACATAGTAGAAGTGATTTCCCTGATAGAAAGCGTTCATGGCGATGGACGATTCGTTGATGAAGCGCTCGCCCTTCATGTTGACCGCCATTCCCTCCGCCGTGCAGACCAACCCATAGGGAATGTCGTTGTCCTCGGCAGAGAACTGCGTGGTGATGACCGTCGGCGCAACGAAGTGAGACATCGGGTACATGCCGATGGCGCGGGTCGCCGCACCGTTTTCGATGGCAGACTCAATCATCTTGCCGTCGTTGGTGGACATGCCGAAGAGCTTGTACGCCTGACCGATGTACTTCTCCTGCATTTCGTCGCTGCCAGCGAAGCCGCCCGTGCAGAGGATGACCGCCTTGGCGTTGATGGTCACGCTCGTGCCGTCCGCCTTGATCGCGCGCACGCCGAGACGGTAGTTCTTTTGTCCCACAAAAAAGCCGATAGTTATATCCACATTGATGTGGAGTTTGGAGAGGGCGAGGGCAAGATTCCGGTAGATAGTATTGCTAAAAGAGCCGAAGCGTACAAGCCCAAAGAAAAAGTGACCTACAAAATGATTAAGGAGTACATAGAAGCGAAATACGGCTTCAAGGTACATACCGCATATATCGCAGAGGTAAAGCGAAATTTGGGATTGCCGATGTATGATGCTCCTAATGCGGTAGAAGAATTGAAACAGCCGAGGAAACATCCGACACCAGAAAAGGTAGAAGCAATCAAAGATGCACTTCGTTATTTTGCAGTGATATAAAACTTTACTTACAATCGAATATTTCTTACATAGCCGTTTATTCATTTATTTGAGTAAGCGGCTTTTTTCATCCCTATTTTTCGGAATAGGGATATTTTTTGTAGAAGGAGGAGGTTTATTTGAACACGCAAATCATCGCCATCGCCAACCAAAAAGGCGGCGTTGGCAAGACAACCACCTGCGCGAACCTGGGGATCGGGCTGGCCCAGGCCGGAAAGAAAGTGCTGCTGATCGACGGAGACCCGCAAGGCAGCCTGACCATCAGCCTGGGCCATCCCCAGCCGGACAAGCTGCCCTTTACGTTGTCAGACGCTATGGGGCGTATCCTGATGGATGAGCCGCTTCGTCCCGGCGAGGGTATCCTGCACCACCCAGAGGGTGTAGACCTGATGCCTGCGGACATCCAGTTATCCGGTATGGAAGTATCCCTGGTAAATGCCATGAGCCGTGAGACTATCTTGCGGCAATATCTGGACACGCTGAAGGGGCAATACTCCCATATCCTCATCGACTGCCAGCCCTCCCTGGGTATGCTCACAGTCAATGCGCTGGCCGCTGCGAACAGGATCATCATTCCCGTTCAGGCGGAGTATCTGCCCGCCAAAGGGCTGGAACAGCTGCTCTCCACGGTAAACAAGGTAAAGCGGCAGATCAACCCCAAGCTCCAGATAGACGGTATCCTGCTGACGATGGTGGACAGCCGAACCAACTTTGCCAAAGAGATCTCCGCGCTCCTGCGGGAGACCTATGGCAGCAAGATCAAAGTATTCGGCACAGAGATCCCCCATTCTGTCCGTGCAAAGGAAATCAGCGCAGAGGGAAAAAGTATTTTCGCCCATGACCCTGGCGGCAAGGTGGCAGAGGGGTATCGAAATCTGACGAAGGAGGTGTTGAAACTTGAAAAGCAGCGCGAAAAAAGTAGAACTGGCATCGGTAGATGATCTGTTTTCTACGGAGGAGAGCCGTGCCGATGCTCAGAGAGAAAAAGTAGTAGAAATCCCGCTGTCGGAACTGCACCCGTTCAAAGGGCATCCATTCAAAGTCAAGGATGACGAAGCAATGATGGAAACCGCAGACAGTATCAAGCAGTATGGTGTGCTGGTTCCTGCGATTGCCCGCCCTGACCCGGAGGGTGGTTATGAACTGGTAGCCGGACACAGACGGCACAGAGCAAGTGAACTGGCAGAAAAAGAGACCATGCCGGTAATTGTCCGTGATCTGGATGATGACGCTGCCACAATTATTATGGTTGACAGCAACCTGCAACGAGAAAGCCTGC
>ENA-UONV01001225-UONV01001225.1-human-gut-metagenome-genome-assembly--contig:-CS4-NODE-1225-length-23477-cov-4.355179_pt1 | contig 23477 bp, 24 predicted proteins | sample MGYA00242461_ERZ724008 | MGnify/ENA metagenome assembly ERZ724008 | reverse complement strand
TTATGATTATGGTGCTGCTTTAGAAGTGGTATAATATATAAAGGATTTTATTATTCCAGAAATTTATAACTGGCTAGAAGCAGCGGCGGCAAGATCGGTATTAGATTGGAATAAAATGAACAAAGCGCTTCCAAAGGGAAATGGTATTGTTACGCCAGTGAAAACAGATGATGTTAAACGCTCCCTCTTTGAATATACTTTAATTTTGGATTTGAAGCTAAAAAGAGGAGAATATGCGGATTTTATTCGAGCGTTTACGCCTTTGGGTGTTGATCTAATGGAATCTGTAATTGAGCAATATTGTGAAGTGAACATTTCGGATTATTATAAGGGAAAGAATTCTGCTAAGCAGTGGAATCAGAGAAAACTGGAAAGTAGTGAAATATTGCCGCTTTTGCAAGGTGATTTTTCTCGGTTTAATTTTGGACCAGTATATTCTATTCAATTAGTTAATTTAATAGAAGCGAAGTGTTCTGATGACTTATTGAAACAACGAGCAAGAGAGTTGGTTACAGTGGAACAAAACACACGAAATATTGCCGCTCATAATATTGTATCTGTGACAGAGAAATGGGTCAAAGAACAGACCGGAAAAAGTGTATCAGAAATTATGTGGCTTATAAAATACATTTGTTCGCGAGTGAAGATTAATATCAGAGAGGAAAATTGGAATTCATATGATAAAATGAATACTCATATTATAAAGCTGCTAGATGAATTATGATAACGTTTAAAGCAATATGAGGCTGTAATTGTAATATCCATTTACGGTGTAATAATTCTATTAAAACTGAGGGAGACTTCAAAATGAAGAGAATACCTATTACCCCATTTCTTATTCTCGCTGCGCTATTTACAGTTATAGGTGTCTCAGTTTATATGGAAGCTGAGGCAGAGAAACGTAAGCAGGAAGAACTGCAACGACAGCAGGAGGAGTATTTGGAGAAGTATGAAAAGGCGGAGAATGCTATTCTGATGCAGGATTATAATACCGCAGTAGAGCTATTGGAGAATTTGCCAGAGAACTTTAAGGACAAGGAATATGTTTTGGTTTATGCAAAGTATTGTAAAAGTGTAGCCGATGGAGAAACAATACATACGCAGTATCGGATAACGTGGGAGTTGCCTCATGAAGGTGATATGTATACGGGAGATTTTGCAGAAGAAATGAAAATTGCCAGGGAAACAGCAGCTAAGGAGAATGAAGCAGAAGAACGGCGGTTAAAGAAGGAGAAAGAAAAGAAAGAGCGAGAAAAAATCAAGCAAGATCAGCCGTATAGAGGAATGGATGAGAAATACATTACAAGTACTATCTGGGGTTTTTATGATAAAAAAGAGTCAGAAAATTACAGAGATAGTAATGGACAGGTGAAAGTGCAGAATACGTATAAGTGGAAGGGAAGCGATGGCGCGTACAGAAATGGAGCAGTCTGCCGGGATGGAAAAGTTACGGACCTTATACGATATGTACAGAAATCTTCTTCTAGTTATAGTAGTTCTTCCAATAAATATTCGTCACGCAGTAAATCCTCTTCCAACAATAAATTGTCACAGAAAAAAGATGAATATGATGTATATGATTATGATGATCCAGAGGATTTCTATTATGATCATGAAGATGATTTTGACGAATATGGAGATGCGGAGGATTACTGGGATGAGGCTCAATAAAGCTACTTCGATATAATGATAGAAATAATTGAAATCAATCAAAAAAACAATCGTAAAAAAATACGATTGTTTTTTTGCGCGTTTTTGCATATAATAATAGAAATATAATTGAAAAGGAGCTGAATCGTATGAAGGAAACACGAACAATGGAGTTTAAAGAAACTGTCACAAATACTTTTTTGAAAACTGTTAGTGCCTTTTCAAATTACAATGGCGGCATGATTCTTTTTGGCGTTGATGATAATGGTGTTGCCAAAGGGTTACCAGATGAAAAGCAATCATGTCTGGATATTGAAAATAAAATTAACGATAGTATTTACCCTCAACCAGACTATACACTTGAGGTGCAGCAGGATCATATAATTAAACTGGTTGTCAAAAGTGGCGTTCATAAGCCTTATTTGTATAAATCCAAGGCGTATAAAAGAAACGATACTGCTACGATAGAAGTAGACACGCTGGAACTGTCAAGACTGATCCTGGAGGGGAAAAATATAAGATTTGAAGAGCTTCCGTGCAAAGATCAGGAATTATCGTTTGAAATCTTATATCATAAATTAAAAGAATGCATTCAGCTTGAGACTTTTGATCAGGATACTTTAAAAACATTGAATTTATATAATAATACGAATGGATATAATAATGCAGCAGGTCTTCTGGCTGACGAAAACCATTTTCCAGGGATTGACATTATGAAGTTTGGCGAAAATATCAGCATTATTCAGAGGAGAGCAACCTTTGAAAATATATCAATTCTTGAAGTATACGATAAGACAATTGATATATTCAGAGATTACTATCAATATGAAGTAATTGAGGGGGCTGACAGGAAAAAGGTAGAAAAAATACCAGAGGCTGCGTTCAGAGAGGCGGTTGCAAATGCGTTGATCCACAGAGCCTGGGACATAGAGGCCAGAATCAGAATTTTAATGTTTGATGACAGGATAGAAATTGTTTCTCCAGGCGGGTTGCCATCTGGAATAACAGAAGAGGAATATTTAGCTGGGAAATTATCTGTTTTAAGAAATAGAAATCTTGCAAATGTATTTTATCGGCTGGGGTTTGTTGAGATATTTGGAACTGGAGTTATGAGAATCAAACAACTATATGAAGATGGATTCAGTAAACCAGATTTTGAAGTATCAGAAAATTCTATTAAGATTGTACTCCCGAATTTTGAAAAAGATGTGGACTTAACGGAAGATGAAAGAATTGTATATAAAATTTTGAGCAAGAATTTGATGAAATCAATTAGTGAAATTGCACCATATGTTCCTTTTGGAAAATCCAAGACAACGCAGTTGCTGAAGAGTATGGGACAAAAAGGCATTATAACAGTTGAGGGCAGAGGAAGAGGTACAAAATATATCATAAGATAAAGTGGTGGTCTTTTATGTTGCTATAAGGAGTCGCTGTCGGTTACTCCATTCACGGTAAGTAATTTGCAATGTATGGAAATAAAACTTCGCCAGATTTTTCAACAAAAAGAGAAGAGTACACTGATAGATAAGCTGAAATTGAGGAGAACCATTATGGAAAACAAAATTATCGTAAGAAAATACGAGGAAAAAGATCTTCCAGCTATGATCCGCATCTGGAATAAGGTTGTGGAAGATGGCGTGGCATTTCCACAGGAAGAATGTTTGGATGAGAAAACCGGCGCGGAGTTTTTCGCAGCGCAGACTTATACGGCGGTAGCCGAGAACAGGGAGAACGGACAGGTCTTGGGATTATATATTCTTCATCCGAACAATGTAGGCCGCTGCGGACACATCTGCAACGCCAGCTACGCCGTATCCCACGGTAACCGCGGACTTCATATTGGAGAAAAGCTGGTAAAAGATTGCGTAGCCCAGGAAAAAGTGCATGGTTTCCGTGTACTGCAGTTTAACGCAGTTGTGGCGGGCAATGTTCATGCAAGACATCTTTATGAGAGAGTTGGATTTCGCCAGCTGGGTGTGATTCCGGGAGGATTCAGATTGAAAAATGGGGAGTATGAGGATATCTGTCCGTATTATATTGAACTCATTAACACCGTTGATAAGTAGCGAACAAGATCGGAAAGATACTATAAAAATAGCTATATTACTTGCAAAACAGGATACCAGAGTAACCGCAGAAAAGACCGTAGCAATATTATATACAATGGCGGATAAGTTTTTGCAGGGAAGTGATTTGGAAGAGATAAAGGAGGTTGTAGCGATGACAAGATTAGGTCAGATGATTTATGATGATGGATTGAAGGTTGGTGAAGAGAAAGGTAGAGAAGAAGGTAGAGCCAGAATGATTGCTTTAACGAAAACATTGTTGGCTTCTGGTCGAATGGCTGACTTACAACTTGCGTTGGATGATCCAGGATATTGTGAAAAGTTGATGGAAGAATACGGAATAAAATAAAGTGAATTAAAGTAAGCGAAAAGTCGGAGAATTCTGGCTCTTTGTCTCAAAAGAAATGAATTAAAAAGGAGCAGAATATGAGAAAACCACAAAATTTTCAATGGAAAGAAATGACCATGGGAACCTGTTATTATCCGGAGCATTGGAGTAGAGAACTGTGGCAGGATGATTTACAGAGAATGAAGGCGGCAGGGATTACCGTGATCCGTGTAGCAGAGTTTGCCTGGAACAAAGTGGAGCCGGAAGAGGGCGTTTTTACCTTTGATTTCTGGGATGAATTTATGGAGTTATGTAAACAGGAAGAAATGCAGGTGATTTTTGGAACACCTACAGCTACACCGCCGGCATGGCTTACGGAAAAATACCCGGAAGTTTTAAATTGCCGTCAAGATGGAGTTCCATATCGTCATGGAGCCAGAAGACATTACAATTACAATTCACCAAAATATAGAGAATTATCTGCAAGGATCGTAGAAAAGCTGGCGCAGCATTACGGCAAACATCCGGCAATTGTGGGATGGCAGATTGACAATGAACTGAATTGTGAGGTGGATGAATTTTATTCAGAGGCAGATTCTGTTGCCTTTCGTAATTTTGTGAAAGAAAAGTATAAAACTCTGGATAACCTCAACGAGGCATGGGGAACTGTTTTCTGGAATCAGACCTATACGGACTGGGAGCAGATTTATGTTCCGCGACCGGTGTTAAATAATGGTTACAATCCACATCTCAGGCTGGATTATTACCGCTTCATTTCAGAAAGTACAATTTCTTTCTGTAAAATGCAGGCAGAAATAATCTCGAAGTATAAGAAAGCCGGAGACTATATCACCACAAATGGTATGTTCTGGAATCTGGATAATCACAAGATGGCAGAGGAATGCCTGGATGTTTATACATATGATTCCTATCCAAGCTTTGCATTTGGGTTGAACAGAGATCCGAAGACCGCGAAAGACCTGAATGACCGTCATTGGAGTAAAAATCTAACGGAAGTACGTTCCATATGTCCTCATTTTGGTATTATGGAACAGCAGTCTGGGGCAGGTGGATGGACTACAAGAATGGAAGGTCCGGCACCAAGACCTGGTCAGCTTACACTTTGGGCAATGCAGAGTGTAGCCCATGGCGCAGATTATATTTCTTTTTTCAGGTGGAGAACCTGTACTTTTAGTACAGAAATGTACTGGCATGGAATTTTGGATTATGACAATCGGGATAACCGTAAGCTGGCAGAGGTAAAAGACTTTTATAATAAATTAAAGTGTTTGGATGAAGTTTGCGGAGCGGATTATACAGCTGCATTTGGAGTATTAAAAGACTACGACAATATGTGGGATACGAATGTGGATGTATGGCATAGAAGGGTGGAAGCGCAGAGCTCAGAAGAAATCTTCATTGCTTCTGAAATTTATCACACCCCATATAATACGTTATATCTGAACGAGGATACAGATATAAAGGAATTGCAGAAATATCCGGTGCTCATCTATGCACATCCTGTTATCATGACGGGAAAAAGAGCTGCTTTACTTAAAGAATATGTAGCAAATGGCGGAATCCTGATCATAGGCTGTCGTTCCGGATATAAGCAGGAAAATGGCAAATGTGTTATGCTTCCGCAGCCCGGACTTTTGCAGAAAATTACTGGTTCAGATGTGAGAGATTTTACATTCACAAGTCCAGCAGAGCCGTCTGTCACCGCCAACTGGGACGGTCAGACGATTGACATGCCAATATTTAACGACATTATGGAGCCTGTAGAGGAGGGAGAAACTCTGGCTTTCTACGACAATAGCTATTACGCAGGAAAACCAGCCGTAATCAGAAAGAATACAGGAAAGGGATATGCAATTCATTTTGGCAGTACTTTTTCCAGAGAAAGCATGAAGGTGCTGTTAGAATACACAGGAATTCTGGAACCATTCCAGGCTATGCTTGAAGCTCCACAGGAGGTGGAAGTCATTCAGCGTGTGAAAGGAAATAAGAAATACTTCTTTGTCCTGAACTATATGGGTTCAGAACAAAAAATTGTGCTGAAAAAGCAGATGCGGTCCTTATATGATAATGTAATTGCAAATGGTGAAATCTGCATGAAACCATATGAGACAATAGTTTATGAAGTTTTGGAATGAAACAGGAAAATGTTTTTGAAAATTTGAAATTAAATAAATCAGAAATAGTTAAACGAAGAGTCGGAGAAATCCGGCTCTTTGTTGTTTATAAGGTAGTGAGCCAAATTCATAGAACGCGTTTGACTTCAGTTTTTTTAAACGCGCCATGGTTAGGTTATGGATAAAATAGGTTAATTCAACAGAAAAACAAGTCATATCCAACAATTGTCTTGCATACCTATTATTTAATCCAGTATAATGATTATATCAAAAATATTGCGGAGGGGGTATGCAGATGAAGACACAATCGAAGAAACATAAGATAATCCGTACGGTTTTACTGGTGATTCTTTTGCTTCTGATAGTGGCTGCAGGTGGTTTTATTTCAGTGTATGAGGGTCGTTTTCAAACCATAAGCAGTATTCAGAAAGTGACAGATTACGACGAGTACAATCTGTATCGCATGGATGTGAAATATGATTATGATCTGGATCAGCTGATCGAATACGGCATAACAGATAACCAGAGCTTTGTTGATGCCATTGTGAAAGAGGCACTTCCTATCTTGCCAGTACATATTAAAGCACCGGACTTTGGCTGCAGTGCTTTTACCCTGCAGGAAGCAGACGGAAATGTGCTGATGGGAAGAAACTATGATTTCAAACGGGATACTTCCGCAATGCTGGTTTACTGTGAACCGAAAGATGGATACAAATCCGTGGCTTTCGCAGCCTTGGATAATATCTCGGCAAATACTCCGGATGCGAGTATGAAGAAAAAGCTTGCCACATTAACAGCACCATTTATCTGCCTGGACGGCATGAATGAAAAAGGGGTATCTATTGCAGTCCTTACTTTGGACAGCGAACCGGTTCACCAGAATACAGGCAGGCCGGTGATCGGAACCACGCTTGTGATCCGTTTGATCCTGGACCGCGCGGCAACTACAGAAGAAGCCGTTGAGCTTCTGAACCAGTATGACATGTTTGCTACAAGCGGCAGAGATTATCATTTTTATATCACAGATGCTTCCGGTGATGGCAGAGTAGTGGAGTATGACTGTGAAAGCGAAACCAGAGAAATGGTTGCCACACCAATTCGTTCCATCACGAATTTCTTTGGACTCTATAGGGATAAAGTCCTTCCGAATCAGAAGAATGGCATTTACGGTCACGGAAAAGAGCGGTATGACAAAATGGAAGCTATTTTTGACTATGAGGAAGTTTACACCAGTGATGTTGCATGGGAGGCTTTGAAGGCCGCATCACAGGAGCCGTCAAAGGAGGAAGTTACCAGTAATACCCAGTGGTCTATTGTTTATGATGATACCAATCTCACCGCAGAGATTGCCCTTCGGAGAAACTGGGATGATGTGATCGGATATAATCTGAAGGATAACACGATTACATTAAAATAATAACATAGAGCCGTTTTCAAACATGATCCGGTAGTCTTAAAGTAAGAGAAAGACATGCTCTAGCAGTTCAGCAGTTCAACATAAGGTTTTTAATGCCTCGCCAAAGGAAAATTCATCATTTCCCCTGGCGGGGCATTTTGATTATTTGAAATATTAATCTCGTTACGGCGTTGACTGGAATGTTAGTTAAATTTGTCTATAAATTCAAAGCAATATATCAACTTAGTCTGAAAAATAACGCTTTAACACGTTAATTTTAATTGACTCCACAGTATACGAAGTGTATTATGAATTTATAATTGCTGTTTGCGGAGTGGATAAATGTATGAGGTATACATAAGAAAAAAGTGTAAAACTCTTCAGGCAAAGCAAATAGTTTTTATAATCCATCTATCTAAAGGGGGAGTCATTTATGACGGGAAAGAGAAAAAGAAAACTGGCAATGCCAGACACCCTGATCATCGTAGCATCCGTTGTACTTCTGGTGGCGATTCTTTCATGGATCATTCCATCCGGAACCTACGATTATCAGGAAATGAACATTAATGGAAGAATTCGAAATGTAGCCATTGATGGAACTTATCACACAATTGATAAATCCGAAGTTACCACAACCGGATTCCTTGGATTTTTCAGTGTACTGTATCGAGGCTGCGTGGAGGCTGCTGATGTAATTTTCATGATCCTCTGCTGCTGCGGAACCTTCGGTGTTGTGGTGAAAACAGGTGCTTTTCATGCAGGAATCGGAACCATTTTAAAGAAACTGAAGGGAAAAGAAATTCTGCTTGTTCCAATCATTATGATGATCTTCGGACTGGGCGGTTCCGTGTTTGGTATGGCAAGTGAATTCTATGGATTTTATCCATTGATCGTAGGTCTGGGAGTTGCACTTGGATATGATGCAATGTTCGGATTTGCCATTATTGCAGTTGGAGAGTTTGTTGGATTTATGGGCGCGACACTGAATCCATATTCTGTAGGAATTGCCCAAACAATTTCAGGTGTAGAGCTTTATTCCGGAACCGGATACCGTGCGATCTGCTTCGTGATCTTCATGGCAATTTCCATTATCTATGTAATGGTTTACGGGCGGAAAATTAAGAAAAATCCAGGTGCATCCGTTGTATTTGGTGAAAAAAACATTCATGCCTTTGACAGAGATGAATTAAATGAATACAGCTTTACCTTAAAAGATGGTCTGGTTCTTCTGGATGTTCTTGTAGTGCTGATTGTTCTTATGCTGGGTCTGATCAAATGGGGATGGGATTTCCCGCAGCTTTGTGGCTTGTTCCTTCTTATGTCCATGATTGCTGCAGCAATCTGTAAGTGGTCTCCGAATAAATGGTGCAGTGAGTTTATTGACAGCGCAAAGACTGCAATGTGGGGATGTATCCTGACTGGTATTGCGAAAGCTATCACAGTTGTTATGCAGGATGCGCAAATTATGGATACTGTTATCTACGGCTTGTCAAATGTGCTGAAAAATGCGCCTCATGCAGTTTCTGCACAGGTAATGCTTGTAGTACAGACTCTGATCAACTTTTTCATACCATCTGCAACAGGTCAGGCTTCTGCAACCATGCCGATCATGGCACAGCTTGCAGATATTATTGGTGTGAGCAGACAGACAGCAGTTCTTGCATTCCAGTTTGGCGACGGACTTTCCAATATTTTCTGGCCGACGGCAGATATCGTTATCATCTGTGGCCTTGGTGGAATTTCCCTGCAGAAATGGTATAAGTGGTTTACGCCGCTGTTTCTGATCTTGTTTGTGACACAGGCGATTTTGCTGGGAATTGCAACTGGAATTGGGTTCTAGAGTGTGTTTGATATTTAGAAAAGGTAAGTCTAATGGAAAGAAAAGGAAACTTAATTAAACTTACGGACCTGTCTTCCGATTTTATCATCGATCTGAAATATGCCACGCCGGATAATTTCACCGGCGTGCAGGTGTACCAGTCAGCGGACTGCTGGCTGGATGAGCACACCGCACAGATTCTGATAAAAGCGAAAGAAATTTTCGAAAAAGATGGATACCAGGTGAAAATCTGGGACGCTTATCGTCCCATTCGTGCACAGAAGCGGTTCTGGGAGATTATGCCAAATGATGATTTCATTGCCCGTCCACCGGATATGACGAAAATTAAGAAATTTCGTCCTACCCATATGAACGGAATGTGTGTTGACGTCACACTGACTGACAAAGAAGGAAACGAAATCGAAATGCCATCTCCGTTTGACACTATGGACGAACGCGCTTCACTGAATTATTCCGGTCATTCCGAAACCGGAAGAAGAAACGGCGAGTATTTGAAACAAGTAATGGAGTCCGTAGGCTTCCAGGCATATGAATGTGAATGGTGGCATTTTTATGATGTATCTACGGATCCGGCACCGTTTTCGGATTATGAAATTTAATTTTCTAAACTACTAACGGGCAGCATAAGTGCAATTATGCTGCCTTTTTCATTACTTTCTAATACTTTTACTGAGCCACCGTGTTCCCGGGCAATAGAGTCAACCAGCGCCAGCCCCAGTCCGGCACCTCCCATGGCCCGGCTGCGGGACTTGTCTACACGGAAAAAAGGATCAAAGATTTTTTTCTGATTTTCAGGTGAAATGCCAATGCCGGTGTCTTTTACCAGGATCATAGCCTGACCGTTTTTCTCCTTCACCGAAACTGTGACAGAGCCATTGGGACGGTTGTATTTAATGGCATTTTCCACAAGATTGTAGACTGCACGATAAAGAAGTACATAACTGCCTGTGATATTGCGAATATTGTTATTAAGTGCAGATGCATCAGGCGTGTGGACATCAGTATGCAAATCCTGACTGGAGCTGTCATCAAAATGAATGGAAATTCCTGCTTTTTCTGCAACTGGGTCCAGGTCGCAGAAAACCTCATCTACAAGCTCTTCCAGTGAAACATGGTCTGTTCGTGGAACAGACTTCAGATTCGTCATGTCAAGAAGGGTTCCCACCAGCTGGGAAAGCCTTGCGGTCTGTTCCTTGATCATAGTGAAAAGCTGTTGGTATTCAACCATTTCCGGTTTCTGCTTTTTCTCAAAAACTTCCAGGTTGGTCTGCAATACTGCAGGTGGTGTCCGCAGCTCATGAGCTGCATTTGCAGAAAACTGCTTTTGTGTACTAAAGGCATTGTCCAGCCTGGCCAGCATTTCATTGAAAGAGCTGGTCAGCTGTGCAATTTCATCCTTTGAATTGGGAACTGCCAGCTGGGTGGAAAGGTTCTGCGCCTGGATCTGACTGACTTCACTGGTTAGCTTCTGCAGTGGCGTAAGGGTCTTTTTCGTAAGAAAATAAGTACACACACTGGAAAGAAGAATAATGATCGTGGTTGCAATAACACTTCGTAGAAGAAAAGCTTCTTTGGTTTCCTGGATTTCCTGCTCGAACTGAGGAAAAAGAGCTTTGGGATCTACATTAAAGGTAATTGGTGAATCGCCATCCTGTGGGTCCACCTTGATCATATAATTCTGCAATCCGTCCATTCCCGATACGGCAGAATGGCTGATGAAGAAGTACATAAGAACACAGGAGACAATCATCAGTAAGGACAGCAATAAAGTGAGTTTCAGCTGAAGTGAGGTGTGGAAACGTTTTTTTATCATCTGTATTCCTCCAATATATAGCCCTGGCCTATTTTATTCTGAATAGGGTCAAATCCAATTGCAGCCTTTAGTTTTTTTCTAAGAGATGAAATGTGCACACGGATGGAATTGCTGAAGGTATTTACGCTTCCGTCCCAAATATGTTCAATCATTTCTTCCGGTGAAATTACACGGTTCTGATGGAGCAGGAAATATTCCAGAAGGCTGCTTTCTTTTCTGGTAAGGGAAATCGGCACTCCATTTACAGAGGTTTCTCTTGTTCTGGTATCAAAGGTAAGCTGATTCCATTTCAGGCATACATCCTCCTGAACAAATTTCCGCCGGGTAAGGCTTCGGATTCTGGCTTCCAGCTCCTGAAAGTGAAAGGGTTTGGTAAGATAATCATTGGCTCCCAGATCCAGACCGTTTACTTTATCTTCAATCTGATCACGGGCGGACAGGATTAGAACCGGGGTATTGGTATTGTGCTCCCGGAACTGGCGGAGGATTTCCAGACCGTCCGTGCCGGGAAGATTCAGATCCAGCAGGATCAGGTCATAATTTTCTGTCATACACAGGCAAAGCCCTTCGTCTCCATCGAAACAGATATCTGTTTCATAACCATCTATGCGAAGTCCCTCCGCAACAGAGCGGCAGAGCTGCTCTTCGTCTTCTATAATTAAAATGTGCATAACTGCTCCTTTCGTAATATGATTTTGCGCAGATCAGATACTCGCAAAAAAGAGAGTATTTATAATTTAAATATTATCATATTTTGAAAAAAATAAAAATCTTAACACAGATTTTATAGGAAAGATGTTAAAATACGTTCAGATAAATAAAAAACGCTGAAAGGAAAATTAAAAATGATGAATAAAAAAAGACTTATGGCAATTCTGGCAGCAGGAGTTCTGACAGCAACATCTTTCAATCCGGTTATGATTAAGGCTGAAAGCGTATCAGCAGAAGAAGCTGGCATGGCAGTTCCGGCAGATGCAGCAGGCATGAGCGTACCTGCGGATGCAGCTGGCGCAGCAGTTTCTGCAGATGAGGCCGGAGCAGCCGTTTCTGAAGACGAAGCGGGTGTTGCAGTATCCGCAGACGAAGCAGGCGTAGTGGTAGCCGGTGATGGTTCTGAGACAGCTGTTTTCTCTGAAGATGGCACACCTGTGAAAAAAACAGTAAAAGCAGCAGATATTAATATGAAGGTGCAGGATTCCTACGATTTCCCATTCCTTGGCTTAAAGGCAGTCCTTCCGGAAGAACTGAAGAAACAGATAGAAAACTCCGACATGCTTATGATCACAGAGGAAGAATGGAATGATGACAGTACTGGCTTCAAGTATGCCTTTTTCCACTGGAATAAGCTTACTGAGGATCAGAAAAACGAAGATGTAAACCTTCTTGGAACCGGCTATGAGGACTGGCTTAAGAGCATTGAAAGAGTTGGCACACTTGGTGTTTACAGCAAGGACGTGATCGATGATCTGGATTCCATCACAGGCTGCAATGAGCACAAAGAGCTGGGAACAAGTGAGGATGGAAATTATAAGTACTATCTCAGCATTAATAAAGATGCAGAGTCTGACCTGACAGACGAGATCGAAAAAATTGAGACTACGATCACAGAAATGACAGCCTTTGATCCAAGCAAATCCGTATTTGATATGCCGGCAGAAAATGCCAACCCAGATGCAGAAAATGTAGGCGCATTTGAGACAACAGATATTGATGGAAATGCCTATACAGAAAAAGTATTCAGTGACTATGACCTGACACTTGTAAACTGCTTTACAACCTGGTGCTCTCCATGTGTAAATGAAATGCCAGACCTTGACAAGCTTTATCAGGAAATGAAGGAAAAGGGTGTGGGCGTAGTTGGAATGGTTATCGATTCTGTAGGCGAGGACGGAACTACAGATGAAGATACTGTGAAAAAAGCGCAGATTCTCAAGGAAAAAACAGGAGTTACCTATCCTCTTCTGATTCCGGATGCAGGAAACATGAATGGTCGTATCAGCGGTCTCAGCAGCTTCCCGGAATCCTTCTTTGTAGATAAAGATGGAAACATTGTAGGAGATCCGATCATGGGCAGCAAAAATCTGGAAGACTGGAAAACAGCTGTAGAGGATGCACTGGAAAAAATTAATTCCGGAAAATAAAAAGTGGTTAGGGAATGTAGGATGAAAAATTATATAAATAAAATCACCCAGTCCAAATGGACAGGAATCGCCCTTGCAGCGGTGGGGATTCTGATGATTGCCTTTGGTATTTATCGTGGTGAAATGGAAGTTGTTTTTACAAAAGCTGTAAATATCTGTATGGAGTGTATTGGAATTGGATGATAAGAAAATGAACATAAAAAACTGGCCCAGGCATACCATACAGGCACTCTGGGCGGCACTTACAAATTCCCATATATCCGGATTTGTAACTGGAAAAATATATACAGGAAAGCTGAAAAATGCCTGTGTTCCGGGACTGAACTGCTATTCATGTCCCGGGGCAGCAGGAGCCTGTCCAATTGGATCCTTACAGGCCGTGGTTGGAAGCTGGAACTTTAAATTTGCCTACTACGTAATCGGATTTCTGATTTTTGTAGGAGCGATCCTGGGAAGACTGGTGTGCGGATTTCTCTGTCCGTTTGGACTGATCCAGGATCTGCTGAATAAGATTCCTTTTCCAAAGAAAATTCGTACTTTCAAAGGAGACAAACTTCTTCGAAAGCTGAAATACGTGATTTTTCTAGTGTTTGTAATTCTGCTTCCCCTGTTTCTCACAGATATAATGGGCCAGGGAGCACCCTATTTCTGTAAGCTGATCTGTCCGGCCGGAACTTTGGAGGGCGGACTGCCGCTGGTACTTTTGAACAAGGCTATGCGCGGTGCCATTGGCTGGCTGTACATATGGAAAAATACAATTCTGATCGTGACAATTGTTCTTTCCATTATTATTTACAGACCATTTTGCCGTTATATTTGTCCGCTTGGCGCATTTTATTCCGTATTCAATAAGGTCTCCATTTACCGCTACCGTGTAGATATGGAAAAATGCGTTCACTGCGGAAAATGTGCAAAGGCTTGCCAGATGGTGGTCAACCCTGTGGAAAACCCCAACAGTCCGGAATGTATCCGTTGCGGACGGTGTAAGCAGGCATGTCCGGTACACGCCATTGCGAGTGGGTGCAAGAGATAACTGGAATGCTTTGCCATTATCATAGGAATTAACTTTATGTATGTTTTATAAGTAAAAAAGCTTACTGCGATTTAGACATTGAAAAAATAAATGTCTAAGTTGTAGTAAGCTTTTATTGTTTATGGTGTCAGGAAATGCTCTTGATTACATTACGGAGATACTCGTAGCAGATCTTAAGATTTTTCTCCCCTTCTTTATCCAGCGGAATCTGCAGTGTGCGTTCCACTCCATTTCGTGAAATAACGCATGGAAGGCTCATTGCGATTCCCTCTAATCCGTATTCTCCTTCCAGAACAACGGAAGCCGGTACAACGGCACGTTCATTTCGCATAATGGCTCCTACCAGACGGCAGACGCTGAGGGCGATGCCGGAGCTTGTGTAGCCCTTCAGTTCTACAATGTCCAGACCGCTGACCTTCACCTCGTAAAGCAGCTTTTCACAGTCAATAGGCTCTTTCAGACCAAACTGCTTCTGAAAATCATGGAAAGGAATTCCTACAATATTAACCGCATTCCATGGAATAAAGCTTGTGCCGCCGTGTTCGCCCAGAACGAATCCGGTGACATTTTTTGCATCTACACCGCACAGGTCGGCAAGCATTTTATTGAAGCGGGCGGTGTCCAGAAGAGTACCGGTACCGATCAGAAGATTTCGGGGGTAGTTGAATTCCTTCTGTGCAATATAAGTAAGAATGTCCATTGGATTTGAAACATTGATAATAATGGCAGAACGGGTGTAAGTGGTAATCTGTGTCATGATCTCCTTCATCACCTGTACATTGGTCTGCAGCAGCACCATGCGGTCACGGGAGTTACCTGGCTGAATGCTGGGACCTGCGGTGTTGATGATAATTTGGGCGTCTTTACAGTCCTCGTAGGTACCCACCCGGATGTTTGCGTTGGCACTGTATGCAAAGGCGGTGGTGTGGCTGGCATCCAGTACGACTCCCAATGCTTTTTTTTCATTTCTGTTTATGACAACGATCTCATCTGCAAGATTCATTCGCAGAAGAGAGTCCAGAATTGCAGATCCCACATGACCTGCGCCGATCAGAACAATTTTTCCATAACTTATATTTTCCATGATGTCAGGCTCCTTTAGAAATGTAAACTTTCATATATAGTGATGTCACCGATAGACGACATGTCTGTTTTGTGAATAAGAATAGCACTTGTGTGCTGCAGAAACAAGAGAATTTTTGATTGCACTGTAAAAAATACGGAGTGATAAAAATGAAAACGATTTTCATATTGACTTTGAAAAAGAATCTGCTATAATATGAAAATGATTTTCAAATTGGAGGCGCGGGAAATGAGCGAAAAAGCACAATATCGTACCAGACAGATTACAGAGCTGGAGAATTATCTGTGCTCTATGGAAGGAAAACATGTTACAGTCAGCGATATATGCAAATACTTTAAAAGTCAGGGGATTTCTATCGGAACCACAACGGTGTACCGCCAGCTTGACCGGATGGTGGAGCAGGGACTGGTTGCTAAATATGTGGTAGACGGCACTAGCAGTGCATGCTTCGAGTATCTGGGACATGATGAGCATTGTCATAAGCATATATGCTTTCATTGCAAATGCGAGAAGTGTGGAAAGGTGATTCATCTGGAATGCGGGGAAATGACACATCTGGGCGAGCATATGCTGGAAGACCATGGATTTCAGTGGGATTTTACCAGGACGGTGTTTTATGGAATCTGTGAGGAGTGTAGAGGAAAATAATGAGGTTGAACATGCACAAATTAAAAAATAAATTCAAAAGGCTACTCATGTCAGCTGCCACAATAGGTACGGCCTGCCTTTTGGCAGGCTGCGGTGCAGGTGCGGCGGCAGGAACTGACAATTCCGGTGTGACGGAAAGCCAGAGCGGGGGAAATGGCAGCGAACAGGAGAATGCCAGCACAGATAGTCAGAAGCTTCAGATTGTAGCCACTATTTTTCCAGAATACGACTGGGTAAAGGAAATCCTGGGTGACCAGGCTGAGAATGTGGATCTTACCTTGCTTTTGGGTAACGGAACAGACATGCATAGTTTCCAGCCTACCATGGAAGATATTTTGAAGGTATCCACCTGTGACCTGTTTATTTATGTAGGCGGTGAGTCTGATTCCTGGGTAGCCGATGCATTGAAGGGCGCCGGAAACCCAGACCGAAAAGCAATCAACCTGATGGATGTGCTGGGAGATCAGGTGAAGGAGGAAGAGCTTGTAGAGGGAATGCAGGAAGAAGACGGCCACACTCACGAAGAAGAGCATACCCACGATGATGATCTGGAATACGATGAGCATGTCTGGCTGTCCTTGAAAAATGCGTCTCTGTTTTGCGACACCATTGCCAGTAGTCTTGCTGATGCTGATCCGGAGCATTCCCAGCTTTATCAGCAGAACGCCGAGGCTTATGAAGAAAAACTGGCAGCTCTGGATCAGGAATACCAGACTTCAGTGGAGAAATCCCGGTCAAAAACCCTGCTTTTTGCGGATCGTTTCCCGTTCCGCTATTTAATTGACGACTATAATCTTACCTATTACGCTGCATTTGCCGGCTGTTCCGCAGAAACAGATGCCAGCTTCGAGACCATCACATTTCTGGCTGGTAAGCTGGATGAGCTGAACCTTCCGGCTGTTCTCACTATCGAGAATTCCGATCAGAAAGTGGCGAAAGCAGTAATTGAAAATACAAATACTAAGGATCAGAAGATTTTGACATTAAATTCCATGCAGTCCGTAACTACAAAGGATGTGGAAGAGGGAACCACATACCTTTCCATCATGGAAAATAATCTCCAGATTCTGAAGGAGGCATTATGAGTCTGATTACTTGTGAGAACCTTACATTGGGATATGAAGGAAAAGCGATTTTGTCCGGGCTGAATTTCAGCGTAAATTCCGGTGATTACCTTTGTATTGTAGGAGAAAACGGCTCTGGGAAATCCACACTGATGAAAACCCTTCTTCATCTTCAGAGCCCTATGAGCGGCAGCATCATTCTGGGAGACGATTTAAAAATCAACGAGATTGGCTATCTGCCACAGCAGACTGCGCTTCAGAGAGACTTCCCTGCTTCGGTAGACGAAATTGTGATGTCTGGTTTCCTGGGAAGAATGGGGCTTCGTCCTTTTTACAATAAAGCAGAGAAAAAAGAAGCCCGCGAATTGATGGAGAAAACCAGGATTACGGATCTGGCTGACCGTTGTTATCGCCAGTTGTCCGGCGGGCAGCAGCAGAGAGTGCTTCTGACCAGAGCCCTTTGCGCCACAAGGAAAATCCTCCTTCTGGATGAGCCTGTTTCTGGTCTGGATCCGGTTGCAACTGCTGATATGTACCAGATTATCAACGAATTAAATAAAGAAGACCGAGTAACCATCATCATGATTTCCCACGATATCAGTGAAGTAGCAACTTATGCAAGTCATGTGCTGCATATTGGACAGAAGGTTTTCTTCGGAACAAAAGAGGAATATCTGGAAAGCAAGATTGGAAAGCGGCTTGTGGATGCTGGAGAGGAGGGAAAAGCATGAGCGGAATTTTTGAAAAACTGGCATTTTATTTCCAGTATCCATTTGTGTGGTATGCTTTGATCGTAGGCGTGCTTATTGCACTTTGCTCCTCTCTTCTGGGGGTAACGTTGGTGCTGAAGCGATTTTCCTTTATTGGGGACGGACTGTCCCATGTGGCATTCGGAGCTATGGCCATTGCATCAGTGCTGAATTTCAGCAACAATATGCTGTTTGTCATGCCGGTAACTGTGATCTGTGCGGTGCTGCTTCTTCGTACAGGACAGAGTACAAAGATCAAAGGAGATGCGGCAATCGCTATGATTTCGGTTGGAGCCCTGGCAGTTGGCTATCTGCTGATGAATGTGTTTTCCACAGGCTCTAATATTTCCGGAGATGTGTGCAGCAGCCTGTTTGGTTCTACATCAATTCTGACCCTGACCACAGCTGAGGTGTGGCTGTGTGTGGTGGTGTCTGTTATTGTTGTGGCACTGTTTACAGTATTTTATCATAAGATATTTGCGGTTACCTTTGATGAAAATTTTGCAAAAGCTACTGGAACCAGGACGGATATGTACAATCTTCTGATTGCGGTGATCACAGCGGTGATCATTGTGCTGGCTATGAATCTGGTGGGGTCCCTGTTGATCTCAGCTCTGATCATTTTCCCGGCACTGTCGGCAATGAGGCTCTATAAACGATTCAGCGCAGTAATTATCTGTTCGGCGATTTTATCCGTGTTGTGTGCATTTTTTGGAATTATTGTTTCCATTCTGGGCGGAACGCCGGTAGGGTCTACCATTGTGGCTGTGGATATTGCGGCGTTTCTGGTGACAAGCCTGATTGGGAAGCTTTTAGAGAGATAGAATATGGTATAGAGTAGTAGAGCGTGTCTGAAAAATCTGACAAGTTAATATGGCAGTTACTTAATATCCGATGTATAGGGCGTTCTTGTAAGTGGTTCAGCTTGCAGGGGACGCCTTTTTAATGTAATAGGAAATTCTGTTGGAATTGCCTATTACATCAAAAGCCTTACTGAGCAGGAACGCACTGCGGCGGAAAGGGTAGCTGTCGCTCGAGGCGACCCGTCGCAGGCGGAGAATCCTGCAAGCTGGATTTTTTTTATATGGACAATGAGAAAAATACTAACCAGAGTATAGTGCTTTTTCCAGGGTAAATTTCTTATAATATAGTTACAGCAGAATGATACAGTTGTAGAAAAAATTTCTGGTTACTGTTTTGTATCTGGCTGCAAAGTTGAAATTATATTTTTCAGAAAAATTATATGATTCAGGGAGGGTGCTTATGAAAAGAAGAATAATTGCTGCAGTATTTACCGGAATGTTAACCGTCGCATTGTTTCCTGCTATTGCCCATGCAGAAATCGAAAATCCGGAGGACTATATGGGCATCTGGTATGCCAATTATGTAATATATTCTGACGAAAGCAGCGAACGCCACAATGTAGCAGAATATTTGAACCAATACTTGGAAATGAGGCTGATGGAAGACGGAAGTGCTTACATGGAAATGTCCTACAATAGTGAGGAGCCAGACTAGGCAGAAATTCTGAAGGTCTCATGGAAACTGGAGGATGGGAAAATACTTGTTTCCCTGGAGGAAGGAGACATTTATCTTGATACAGTGGACGGAGAGTTTGTGGGGAGCTTAGATGAGGATACCCAGGTGATTTTCGGGCGGGAACTGGTGCAGACAGGAGAAGCTCAGAGCCTGGATAATCTGGACGATCTGGAAGATAGTGAAAAGGCTAAGATTCCAAAGGAGAATCCCTACATTTATCATCCGGAAACAGACAATCCGGAGGAAATCATTGCCCGCTATCTTGGGGCTGCGAATTTGGAAAAAGGTTATGAAGTTTCCCTGGATGAGGACAATGGAACCTTTACAGCTCATTGGGCAGGAGATGAATATTATGATCCCAGGGACTATGTTGGAAGCTACAGAATAACGGATGATAACTATATCAACATTTGCTGGAGAGAGGCCACCAGTGAGTATGGCGATAAATGCTATGGTGCAGTTCTGGTAGACCGCTGGAACCAGTTTACGATAAATGAGGATCTTGGAAATCTGGCCGAAGTTATGACTGCCATGGCAAATGACATAAACAGCGGACGTGTTTTCACAGCTTACAGGACAGAAATCACAGAAGGCTCTGAAAACCAGGGTGCTGTGAAATTTATAGATGAGGATTACGAGGTTTCCTATAGCTACCAGATCATTCCAGGTGCAGATCCTATGGTGACACTTACCAGGTATGATTCGGAATATGATTATGAACAGGTGTATACAAATTATCAGCTGAGGGAGATGCTGTAGGAAAATAGAAAAATGTGAGAATGTGAAAAAAATGTGAAATTAGCACTCATCTCTTGACACTGCTAACAATATGTGCTATATTAAAACTAGAACAAAGGAAGGGGATAAAAAGAAAGCAAAAGCGAAAGGCTTTATGAATTCCCTACCACCCGAGTTCCAAGAAACAAGGTAAACAGCATATTAAAAAGGAGAGATGACTTATGTTAATGCCTAGTATTTTTGGAGAGAACTTATTTGATGATTTCTTTAATGATTTTCCATTCTATTATGATGATAAAGCAATGAAAGATACCGAGAAGAAGCTTTATGGCAAGAGAGCCAGCCACGTTATGAAGACTGATATTAAGGAAATGGATAACGGTTATCAGCTGGTAGTCGATCTTCCAGGATTTACCAAAGATGAGATTAAGGCTTCCCTGGAGAATGGCTATCTGACCATCAGCGCTGAGAAAGGTTTGGACAAAGATGAGCAGGAGAAAGAATCCGGTCATTACATCCGCAGGGAGCGTTACGCAGGAGCCTGCAGCAGAAGCTTTTATGTAGGCGAGGATGTTCAGCAGGAGGATATTAAGGCTGAGTTTAAACATGGCATTCTGAAACTGTTTGTTCCGAAGAAAGAAGCGAAACCAGCAGTGGAAGAGAAGAAACACATTGCCATCGAAGGATAACTTTTCCCCTTTCAGAAGCACATTCTGAGAGAATAGCATAATTAAGAAGTAAGATGCCGCAGAATCACGGAAAATGGTGGTTCTGCGGCATTTTTTTTTACATTTGTTCGCTATTTTTCTGTCTTGACAATGCCTGTTGATTTAGCTATAATGGTGAAACTGTGAATATCCTAGTGAATTTGTACCCTTTTGGGTAATGAAATGTCTGCTTTTGCAGGCATTACCAATTATAAAAGTGGACTGTTTGGCGCATGAATATTATCTGTCGTTGGTATATTTCTGCTGCTTTTTGTTCAGGACTTTTATAGTAATGGAATTTTCCGGGAGAAACAGCATATAAGAAATGTATGATACGGGGCGACAAGCCGCCGGAATGAAAGGGAGTAAGGCTAAAATGGAAGAAAAGAAGAACTTACTAACCTATGCAGGACTTAAAAAACTGGAAGAAGAGCTGCATGATTTAAAGGTAGTAAAAAGAAAAGAAGTAGCAGGTAAGATCAAAGAGGCAAGAGAGCAGGGAGACCTGTCCGAGAATGCAGAGTACGATGCAGCTAAAGATGAGCAGAGAGATATCGAAGCGCGTATTGAAGAAATTGAGAAAATCCTGAAGAACGCTGAGGTTGTAGTTGAGGACGAAGTCGATCTTGACAAGATCAGCGTAGGATGTAAAGTAAGAGTACATGACTTCGAGTTTGACGAAGATATAGAACTGAAGCTGGTTGGCTCCACAGAGGCAAACAGCCTGGAAGGCAAGATTTCTAACGAATCTCCTGTAGGAAAGGCTCTTATGGGCGCACACACAGGTGATATTGTAGAAGTAGAGCTGCCATCCGGTATCATGAAGTACAAAGTGCTGGAAATCCAGCGTAATATTTAAGGAGGCACAAAAGTGGCAGAACAGAAGAATCAGGATCTGAATCAGCTTCTGAAAATCCGCCGTGATAAACTGGCAGAGCTTCAGGCGAATGGCAAGGATCCATTTCAGATAACAAAATTTAATCAGACCCATCATTCACTGGAAGTAAAGAACCTTTATGAGGCACATGAAGCAGAGCTGCTGAAGGATCGCACAGAGCCGGATGTAACAGGTCTTGATGAAGAGCAGGCAAAGGAAGTTCAGAAGAACGACTACGAAGAGAGAAGATGTATTATGGATGCCAGCCCGATCCATGTGGCAATCGCTGGACGTATGATGTTCAAGAGAGTCATGGGAAAAGCTTCTTTCTGCAATATCCAGGATTTACAGGGAAATATTCAGGTATATGTTGCAAGAGACGCCATCGGAGCAGATTCTTATGCAGACTTTAAGAAATCCGATATCGGCGACATCTTCGGCCTGGAAGGTTTTGCATTCAGAACCAGAACCGGTGAGATTTCTATTCATGCAGAGAAAATGACTCTTTTATCAAAGAGCCTGCAGATCCTTCCGGAGAAATTCCACGGACTGACAGACACAGATATGCGTTATCGTCAGAGATATGTAGACCTGATCATGAACCAGGACAGCAAGAACGTATTTATCAAGCGTTCTCAGGTCATTAAAGAGATCCGAAACTTCCTTGCTGGCCGTGACTTCATGGAAGTAGAGACTCCAATGCTGGTTTCCAATGCTGGTGGTGCAGCTGCCAGACCATTTGAGACACATTACAATGCACTGAACGAAGATGTTAAGCTTCGTATTTCACTGGAACTTTATCTGAAACGACTGATCGTTGGCGGACTTGAAAGAGTCTACGAGATTGGCCGTGTATTCCGTAATGAGGGTGTTGATACCCGTCACAATCCGGAATTTACACTGATGGAGCTTTACCAGGCATATACAGATTATGAAGGAATGATGGAACTTACCGAATCCATGTTCCGCTATCTGGCAGAGAAGGTCTGCGGATCCACTAAGATTTCTTACAATGGTATCGAGATTGATCTTGGGAAGCCATTTGAGCGTCTGACCATGAATGATGCGATCAAGAAATATGCAGGAATTGACTTCGACCAGGTAGCAGATGATGAAGCTGCCAAGAAGCTTGCTGCTGAGCATCATATCGAGTATGAGGAGCGTCACAAGAAAGGCGATATTATCAATCTCTTCTTCGAAGAATATTGTGAGAAAGAGCTGATTCAGCCTACATTTATCATGGATCACCCGATCGAGATTTCTCCTCTGACCAAGAAGAAACCTACTGATCCGAGTAAGGTAGAGCGTTTCGAGCTTTTCATCAACACATGGGAGATGTGTAACGCATACTCCGAGCTGAACGACCCGATTGATCAGCGCGAGCGCTTCAAGGCGCAGGATGCACTTGCAGATGCTGGTGATGAAGAAGCAAACCATACAGATGAAGATTTCCTGAATGCACTGGAGATCGGTATGCCGCCAACAGGTGGTATCGGATACGGAATCGACCGTCTGGTTATGCTCCTGACAGACAGCCAGGCAATCAGAGACGTACTTCTGTTCCCGACAATGAAGTCCTTGAATGATGTAAACAAGGGAAATGATGTAAAAAATACAGCTTCTGAAGCACCTGAAAAAAATGTAAAAACTGAGTCTGAAAAGATTG
>ENA-UONV01001208-UONV01001208.1-human-gut-metagenome-genome-assembly--contig:-CS4-NODE-1208-length-23674-cov-17.366146_pt1 | contig 23674 bp, 24 predicted proteins | sample MGYA00242461_ERZ724008 | MGnify/ENA metagenome assembly ERZ724008 | reverse complement strand
CGCATTTTTGCGGCGGGCGGGGCTTAATTTATAACGCTTTTCCGCCTTTAAAGCAGGCATTCGTTTGAGGCAAAGGCTCTGAACGTCAGGCAGGCGAAGCGCGCAGGCATTGACTTGAAAAAAAATAAATGTTACAATGCAGTAGAGAAATTTTTTTACGGTGCGAAATATGAAATTCGATTACGACGCTCAATATTTTAATCCCCGCGACGTGCTGGAGTGCGGACAGGTTTTCCGCTTTTATCCGTACGAAAGAGGTTACAGAGTTTTTTCCGCAGACAAGGAATGTTACATTTATTCCGACGGCGTAAAAACGGTTGCCGACAGCGACGACGGAGATTATTTTTACAACTATTTCGACCTCGCCCGCGACTACGGCAAGATTATAGAAAAAGCCAAAGAGTTCGGCGTGAAAGTGCTTGACGAAGCGTGCGACAAAGCGCGCGGACTGCGACTTTTGAACCAGAACGAAGAGGAAATGATATTTTCCTTTATTATTTCGCAGAATAATAATATACCGAGGATAAAGGGCATTATCTCGCGCATATGTGAGGGTGTAGGGCAAAAAATCAGCAGCCCGAGAGGCGATTTTTACGCCTTCCCGTCCGCCTCTGCGCTCGCGCAGAAAGACGCCGATTACTACAAATCTCTGGGCGCGGGCTACCGCGACGCATTTATTTGCCAGACGGCGCGGCGCATTGCGCAAGAGGGAATAAATCATCTCAAAGACCTCCCGGACGGCGAGCTTAAGCGCGAGCTTTTAAGCTACCGCGGAATAGGTCCGAAAGTCGCCGACTGCATAAGCCTTTTCGGCTTCGGCAGAAGGGCGTGCTTCCCCGTAGACACCTGGATAGAAAAACTCTATCTTGAAGATTTTTGCGGGCAACCCGCCGACAGACAAAAAATCAACGCATACTTCACGCATTTGTTCGGCGAATATTCGGGTTACATACAACAGTATTTATTTTATGCCAAAAGGTCAAACTTGTAATATGCCCGACTATTTCACCCACTCGATCATCGCCGATTACATTTACGAAAAACTGCCTAAAAATTACAGAGAACTCATAACGGATAAAAAACTTTATAATCTCGGCGCGCAGGGCGGAGACGTGTTTTTCTTTTACAGGGCAGATTTTTCGCACGAAAACGAGGGCAAAAAGCTGCACCGCTGCGAGCCGAAAGGACTATTTTTAGCGCTGTGCGGGGCGCAGCCTTCGTATGCCGCAGGCTTTGCCGCGCATTACGCCCTCGACTGCACCCTTCACCCCGCCGTCTACGCCTTTGCGGAAAATAAAAACTCGCCTTTCGCGCACCTGAATTTTGAAAAGGATCTGGGACTTTACGTTTCCCGCAGATTTGCCACTCCGCGCAAGATAATGCCGAGGGAAGACGTTACGGGCGCGACTTTTGCCGTTTACGACGCAATATCTCTGATTAACGAACAGATTACGCTTGCAGGAGCAGAGCGCTGTCTTAAAAGATTTTTTGCCTACTCCCGCGCCGTCTACGCAAAAAAACGACAAAGTTACAAGTACGAATATGACTATTCCTCGCTAAACCCGCTTATTGACAGCGCTGTGGAGCTGGGCATAAAGGCGGTTATCTGCATGCTGGAAAAAGACATACGGGACGAAGTTTTTTCCCTGCCCTTCCTCAACAAGCAAAGCCCGTCAGAGGTAAACTGAGTTTTCCGCCCGCCGAACAAATTTTACATTGCCGAAACAAAATAAAACGGAGTAAAAATACGCCCGCGCACGCTTTTGCGTGCGCGGGCGTATCATGTTAATGCCTGAAATTTCAAATTTTATCCTGACAGCATGCAGGCGCGCATTTTGCCACAAACGCTTGTGCATAGCGGCGAAAAAAAGCGCAGTAAATTATAAGCGCGTTCAGTCGAAGACGCGGTCGTTGTAATTTTTCTGACACATTTTTTCGTAGAGTTCGTCCTGAGTGATTTCCCTGCCGTCCGCGGCGCACTTTATTACAAGGTAGCGCCTGTCGTCGAGATAGCGCAGCGCCCGACGAAAAGTCAGATCCTCGTCCACGAGTACGCACTTTACTTCCACCCCCCTTTTAAGCGAAGATGCGGAAGAAAAATTTATTCTCGCGGCGGGCGGACTTTTCTCGAAAGCCGAACACACCAGAAAGAGAGCAAAAAAGATATAAGTTATGTTGTATCCGCTGACGAAAAAGAGAGCAAAAAGCGCGGCGGCGAGCAAGCCGTTTACAACTTTAAGCGTAATATCTGCCACCCTTTGCGAAAAAAGACGGCTGAGCGCACAGCGCGCAACCCTGCCTCCGTCTAAAGGATAGGCGGGCAGCAAATTTACAATGAGCATGGCGAGCGAAGCCGCCATGACGGTATCCGTATATGCGTAAGTCTGGGGGAAAAACCACCACAGTCCCGCAACAGCCACGCAGATAGCGGCATTGACGGCAGGTCCGGCGAGGGCGAGCGCGATTTCGTCGCGCGCTGTAATTCCTTCTATATCGCACACCGCCGCCGCGCCGTAGGGCATGAGTTTTATCTGATTACACCTGTAACCCATTTTTGCCGCGCAAAAAGCATGACCGCACTCGTGCAGGAGGGCGGTCAGGGCAAATATTATACTTATGAAAAATCCGCCGAAAAACGCGCAGAAAATTATGACGGCGAAGAACAGCGGATGTACGCTTATTTTCACGAATTCCAGACCGGAACGGCGCCCGAAAGCGTGTAACCGCTGAGTAGCGTCTGACCGTCGTACATGCTTACGCGCACTTCGCTCTGTCCGTCCGAATAAGCAAAGGGAATGTTGGCTTTGACGCTGTCACCAACGTGGCAATAGACGGCGCTTAGCCCCGTGAACACGCTTGAAAAAGCAGATGTGTGCTCTATGGTAACGGTATAAAGTCCGTCGGCGGAAGTAACCGAAGCAATTTTACCCTCGCAGACGGGATATACTGCGGTTTGGTCGGTAAAGCAGAGCACGCCGCCGTCCGTTACGGTAACTTCCGCGTCCGAAAGCGCGCTTACTACGGGCGAAAGCGTGAAGTCGTAGTACTCCGCCTCCTCCGCAGTCGTCTGGGTGAAGCCCGAAACGAGGTTGTTCAACGCCGTATTGTCCACGAGCGCATTGGTTACGAATATTCCCCCTGCAAGCAGGCAGGCGGCAACGGCTTCGGCTATGAGAACGGTATTAAGCCCGTCGCGCTTTTTTGTAACCTTTATCTGCGGCTCGTTGAGGTTTTCAGTCTGTATGAAATCGGCTCTGGGCGAAAATTCCTGTTCGTCTTCCAGCCTGCTGTTAACGTTTTCCAAAACGTCTTCTTTAAGGTCTTCTTTTTGCTGTCCTTTGCGCCTGAAAAGGCTCTTTTTTTTGACCACGTTTACGGTATTTACGGGTATTTCGAGCATTTCGGCGTATTCCAGATTATCCATATCTGCCTCCATCTTTGAGCTATACTCCATTATACGTTCAGGACAAGCCGAATAGAACAATAAAAAAACGGTGCGACTTTTTGTTGCTAAATATTGAATTTTCCGCCTTTTTCCGCATGCGCTGCAGGGCGTTGACTCATATAAGGCTATGCAACCAAACAATAAACCGCCGCCCCGCTTTTTTTTAAAGCGGGGCGGCTTGAAATTGCTTAAACATTATACCTTATTAATAATTATTCTGCCGCAAGCGCAGAATTGATAATTATCCTATCAATAGTTGCCCTACCCAAGGCGCGGTCTGGCAATGAAATTAATGGCAATGATGGCGGCAAAAAATAGTTTTTTGCGTAGGAGCTTATTTAATAATCTTTGCTATCGCGACGGAAAGGACGGCGAACTGTTCGGGCGAAAGCTTTTCGCCGCGCGTCATGGCGTCGATGTTGCAGGCGGAAAATACATCCCTGACCTGCTCGCGGGAAAGGGAAAATTCCTTGCAAAGGTTGTTTTCGAGCGTCTTTCTGCGCGAAGAAAAAGCCGCGCGCACGGTGCGCTTATACATATCCTCGTCCGCTACGGAAAGTCTGCCGCGCTCGAAATCTATGCGCACGACGGCGCTGTCCACGTTGGGGCTGGGGAAAAATTTTTCCCTGCCGACGCGCATGACCTTGCGGCAGGTTGCGCACAGCGCGACGGAAGCGGTGATTGCGCCGTATTCGGGCGTACCCGCAGTAGCGCACAGCCTGTCGGCAACCTCCTCCTGCACCATAACCGTCATGGAAAGGCACTTTTTGGAATGTTCGGCAATCATCATAATGAGCGGCGTAGTGATGTAGTAAGGAAGATTGGCAACCACCCTGTAAGGCGGCAAATCCTTTTCTATTTCGTCCAGGCGGAGCTTTAAAAAGTCGGCAAATATTACTTCGGCGTTTTCCACGCCCGCCAGCGTGCGCGAAAGCACGGGGCGCAGGCTTTTATCAATTTCATAGCCTCGAACAAACTGCGCTCTGCGAGCGAGCGCGCGCGTGAGCGTACCCGCCCCGCAACCAATTTCCACTACGAAGCTGCCCTCCGCGCCCGAGCCTTCGACAATGCTGTCGAGCAGGGCGTCGTCGGTTATGAAGTTCTGTCCGAACTGCTTTTTGAATGAAAAACCACACTCTGAAAGCACGCTTTTAACATTTTTATCTTCCATAATTTACCTTGCGCGCGCCGACATAACTTTTTATATCGTTGCGGATAATATTAACGTGAACGCGGGGCAACCCCCGCCTTCGCCTCACAAAAGATTAAAGGGGCGGCAGACGCGAAGTCTGCCGCCCCCGCATTTTACATGTTATTGAGTTTAGGGAACAACTTTAAGGCGTTTGACCTTATTATTTTGCACATTTGGGCAATTTCAAGCCCCTTTATCTGAGCCATGGAAGCCGTTATTTCGGGGATACTTGCGGGTGTATTGGGGAATTGACCGTACATGGACGACGGCGGAAGATAGGGGCTGTCCGTTTCGGTAAGCAGCCTTTCCGCAGGCAGAGCCTGCACCGCGCGCCTGGGTTTTTTGCTCCTTTTATAGGTCGAAGTGCCGCCGAAAGAAAAATACAAGCCGAGTTTTTCAAATTCCTCCGCCATTTCGGGCGAATGCGAATAGCAATGCAGCAACGCTCCGCTCTTTAAAAGCTGAACGCGGGAAGTAAGTAAAGTCAGCATATCCGCCGCGCAATCGCGCGAATGTATCTGCACGGGCATGCCCAGCTGCGCCGCGAGAGCAATCTGCTCTTCAAAAAAGAGCATCTGCTTCTCTTTGTCCGTGTCGGGATAATGATAGTCAAGTCCTGTTTCGCCGAGGGCGACGCACTTGGGATGAGCGCACAGCTCCTCCACCCTTTTAAGATCGCGGAGCGCGTACCCTTTAAGTTCCGTGGGGTGAAGTCCCGCCGTGAAAAACACATTTTTATATTTTTCGGCTATACGCATGCCCTCTTCCGAGGAGGGTATGTCGAACCCTGCGGTTATTATGAGGTCAACGCCCGATGAAAGGCAGTTTTCTATAAGCGCGTCCAGTCCGCCGTAATCTTTAAAATTCAAGTGGCAATGTACGTCCGTGTACATATCACGATAGAATGCTGCCGTCGGGCAGGTTCTTTTCGGGGCAGACGAGCGAGAGCGTGCCGTCGGGCGCTTCCGCGCAGATTATCATGCCTTCGCTTATGAAACCTTTCATCTGTCTGGGGGGAAGGTTTGTTACGACTATAACCCTCTTGCCCACCATCTCTTCCGCGGTGTAATGTCCCGCTATGCCCGAAAGAACGGAAATGGTCTTATCGCCTATGTTTACCGTTTCGTGCAGGAGTTTGCTCTTTTTGACCGCCTCGCACGCCACCACCGTGCCGACCTGCATTCTTACCTTTGCAAAATCGTCTATTGTTATGGGCGCGACTTCCTTTTGTTCCTTTGCGGGAGCGGCCTGAGCCTTCTGTTTTTGTTCTATCTGCTTTATTATGGGCGCGATGTCCTCGTTCTTGAGTCTTGCAAACAGCTGTTCGGGCGCGTTCGTTACGGCATATTCCGCGGTCAATCCGAATTTATCGAGGTCCTTATACTCCCTGCGCGCACCTCCCGTCTCTGAAAGAATTTTATCCGAAGTTGAGGGCATGAAGGGCTTTAAAAGGTTTGCGCCCACGGTTATTGCCTCGAGGAGGTTGTAAAGCACCCTCTCCAGACGGGCTTTCTTATCTTCCTGCTTTGCAAGCACCCAGGGGGTTGTTTCGTCGATATATTTGTTTGCCCTTCGGAAGAGCTGCCACAGCTCGTCGAGGGCGTCGGCAACCTTGTATTCGTCCATCTTTGCGGCAACTTTGTCGCGTATGCCGCAGACGAGAGAAGAAAGGTCGTCGTCGACGGCTTCGCAAGCGTCGGTCTTTGTTACCTTACCGCCGAAATACTGGTTTGCCATGGAGACGGTGCGCTTGACGAGGTTGCCCAGAGTATTTGCAAGATCCGAATTGTGTCTGTCGGTCATGAGTTCCCAAGTTATTATGCCGTCGTTGAGGAAAGGCATTTCATGCAGAACGAAGTACCTCACGCTGTCCACGCCGTAGACGGAGGCGAGGTCGTCGGCATACATTACATTGCCCTTGGACTTGGACATCTTGTCGCCGCCCTGCAAAAGCCAGGGATGCCCGAACACCTTTTCGGGAAGTTTCAACCCCAGAGCCATGAGGAATATAGGCCAATATATGGTGTGGAAGCGGATTATGTCCTTGCCGATAACATGTACGTCGGCAGGCCAGTATTTTTTGAATCTTTCCTGAGGATTTTCGCCGTCGAAGCCTATGCCCGTAATATAGTTGGTGAGCGCGTCCAGCCAGACGTACACGACATGTTTAGGGTCGAAATCGACGGGTATTCCCCACTTGAACGAGGTGCGCGACACGCACAGATCCTGCAATTTTGTCTTGAGAGTGCCGTTTTCGACGGCGGAAAGAATTTCTTCGTCGCTTTTTCCTATAAATTCGTCGGCGAGCAAGAAGTTATTCATCATCTCGTTCTTTCTCGCAACGGGCTGAATGAACTGCGGATGAGTTACTATGTGCTTAACAAGCCTGTCGGCATACTTGCCCATTTTGAAGAAATACGCCTCCTCCTCGGCGGGCTTGACCTCCCTGCCGCAGTCGGGGCATTTGCCGTTTACGAGCTGACTTTCCGTCCAGAAACTTTCGCAGGGCGTGCAGTAAAGCCCCTTGTAAGACCCCTTGTATATGTCGCCGTTTTCGTAAAACTTTTTAAAAATCTTCTGAACCTGGGCGCAGTGATAGTCGTCCGTGGTGCGTATGAATTTATCGTAGGACGTATCCATGAGGTCCCATATGCGCCTTATTTCCGCAGCTACGCCGTCGACGAACTGCTTGGGCGTTACGCCTTTTTCTGCAGCTTTAAGTTCGACTTTCTGACCGTGTTCGTCTGTGCCTGTCATAAAAAATACGTCGTAGCCCTGCATTCTCTTCATGCGGGCGATTGCGTCGGACAAAATTATTTCGTAGGTGTTGCCTATGTGAGGCTTACCCGATGTGTAAGTTATAGCCGTGGTAATGTAAAATTTCTGCGCCATAGAGCGTACTCCTTGAATGTGCGGCGAAACGCCGCTTGTTTACCATTAAAATATACCATATTTTAACTTAAAAGTAAATTGATTAAAGGCATATTAAGTCGCGCAGAAAAATAATAATAACCGATGAATGCAATTTTTACGGCAATAATGCTTGCTTCGGCGATAATTTTGTGCTTTACCGCGCCCGATAAGTTTTTGCCAACTCTGCTCGACGGCGGCAGACAGGCGACGACGGCGTTTGTTACTCTTTTTTGCATTTACGCCGTGTGGACGGGGCTTTCACGCCTTTCGGAGGACGCGGGAATAAACAGGGCGATAGCAAAAAAACTGCAACCCGCATGCACTAAATTTTTTAAGACAAAAAGTCAGACGGGCGGGCAGTATATCGCCATGAACCTGACATGCAATCTGCTCGGTCTTGGCGGAGCTGCGACGCCTTACGGCGTTAAAGCCATGGAAGAACTCGATAAAGAGGGTAACAAATCCGGCAAAAATCTGCTCTTTATCGTTAACGCCACTTCCATACAGATAGTTCCCTCCACCGTTATTGCGCTCAGGGCTTCGTATGCGAGCCAGGCTGCGGCGGACATATTTGTGCCCTCGCTCATTTCAACCGCAGTCTGCACGGCGACGGCTATTATACTTTACATTCTGGCGGAAAAGATATGGCGCTGATAATTCCTGTAATCTTTGTAATAATTTTCATCGTTGCCGCGGCAAAAAAGGTAAATGTGTTTTCATCCTTTTGCGGCGGAGCGGAGGAGGGAATGAAGTTTGCCCTATCCCTTCTGCCCCTTCTCGCGTGCGTTTTCATGATGTGCAGTCTGTTTGAAGTTTCTGGCATATCCGAAGCGCTTACGCGCGCCCTACGCCCTGCAACCGCCGCGCTCGGCGTGCCCGAAGAGCTGACAAAATTAATGCTGATAAAGCCCTTTTCGGGAAGCGGTTCTTTGACCCTTCTTACCGAAGTGCTGGAAAAATACGGCGCGGACAGCTATATATCGCGCTGCGCATGCACGATTTACGCCTCGAGCGAGACGGTCTTTTACGTCTTTGCCGTCTATTTTTCAAAATGCAGGCAGCGCCCGCCCGTTCTGCCCCTTGCAATAGTGCTTATTTCGGCTTTTTTAAGCACCGTGCTTTCCTGCCTGCTTTGCAGATTTATGTAAAATGCCTCAGGCAAACAATAAAACGCACATCCGAAAAATATTCTTTATTGTCGAAAAATAATATGTTTTACGGCGAAAAAGACAAATTTGCGGCAAAATTCGCCCTCTGTTCGGCAAAAAAGCAAATCCGCGGCGCTCAGATAAATTGTTATACGTTTTCAAAATTTGAATAATATTAAAAAATATTGCCCTGAATTATTTTTTTCGACAAAATATTTTACTTTATCAAAAATTTCTATATAATTATTAGTGTAATCGGTTGCGGGAGCTTACCCGAATTGATTTAATTCTTGCTCATCATTTTCCCCCTTATCATATAGAAATGGCACAAGCTACGGCTTGTGTCATTTCTTTTATTTTAAAAATTGTTGTACTCAAAAGCAAATGTCGGCAGCGCGCCGACAACATAATGAGCGCCGACAACATAATGAGCGCCGACAGTATGAGCCGCGACGCAGCATGAACTTATATCAAAAACTAATCCCACCGCCGCAACGAATACATAATCCCTTAATCCCTCCGCTCATATAAACTTATCTCGTCCGATGCACCAAAAAAAACGAACCCATTGCGAAAAAAGTCAAACTAAAAGTCATTGCGACCTCAATTTTTGCTGTCGGCGGGCAAATTTTCATCGTTTCAATGTCTGTACAACTGCACAGCTGTACATATTTACAATTTTTAATGCGATTTATTGTATTAATTGTATTGACAAATGGCAACTATTGGTATATAGTTAATACAATAAATACAGTTAATACATAAGGACAAAGACATGAAAGAACAGAAAATGAGCTTATACCTGGTCATAGCCGAAAACATAAGGCGCAAGATAGCTGCGGGCGTGCTTGCAGACGGCGACAAACTGCCCAGCTGCCGCGATTATGCCGCAGAACTCGGCGTAAACCCCAACACCGTTCAGCGCGCATACACCCTTTTAGAAGACAACGGCGTAGTGTTCACGATTGCGAAAAAGGGCGTTTTTGTATCGAGCGGCAAAAAAATGCCCGATCGCAGCCAACTCGCCATGGCGAGAATTTCCGAACTCAAAAGCGCAGGTTTTTCCAGACAGGAAATTATAAATGCCGTAGATATGATTTTTGCGCAGGAATAATTTTTTTACCTCTCCCTTTAAAATAAAAACTCCCGCACGGATTTTCCGTGCGGGAGTTTTTTATTGCAAAACAAAAGACAGCCTCTATATCCGAAGGAATTAAATTTATGCCGCCCCTATGCCGCTCCGCACAATTGCCCGAGCCTGAAAGCCGCCTTTAAAAATTTAAAGCATATACATGACGGCACGGACATTCAAAAACCTGCCGCCCGCGCGCAGGCTACTTATAAATTCGATCACGCTGTTTCAAGCAGACACCATGAAAGCTCCTTGCTCGCGCACGCAGACGGCGGAAACCTTTAGTCGGGCTTTTAAGTCAATAATTCAGCCGTCTGCGCAGACGGCTGAAAACTTCCATAAAAAATTTCAAATCATAAGTGCGTTACGATTATCAGCGCGTTACGACACGCGGTTAAATTCATGCCACTCTGCAAAAGCAATTTTTCGTCCGCCGACCGAATGCCGGAACTGTTATAGCTGTATATAGCGCAAAAAATTGACCGACGGTGCAATTTAATTCGCCCGTCGGTCAGACATTTAACGTAAATTATTCGTAAAATATTTTTAATTTAAAAATTTAAAGGTGCATTTTTAAAGGGATTTTTATTTTGAGCGTATGGACGAAACCACTCCAGAAAGAATTTGCGCGGCGATCTGAGCCTCGCTCAGAGTGTTATCCTTGCCGAAAGAAAATCTTACGCCGCCCGAAACGCGCTCCGCGCTCAATCCCATTGCGGTTAAAACGTGGGACGGCGTAGTCGCGCCGGACGAGCAAGCCGCACCTGTGGAAGCCGCCACGCCCTTCATATCCAGCAGCATGACGATATTCTGACCTTCGCAGCCCGATATGCTCAGATCGCTGTGCGATGGCAGTCTCTGCGCGTTTTTGCCGTTGATATGCACGCCGTCGATAAGCGCGACAACGCGCTTTTCGAACTCGTTGCGAAGCGAAGATACATACGCGTTGACCTCGTCGCAGTTTTTCTGCGCCTTGCAGAGCGCTTCCGCGCAGCCGACGATTGACGGTGTGTTAATAGTGCCTCCGCGCAGACCGCGTTCCTGGTGTCCGCCGCACATCTGGGGCAAAAAGCGCACGCCCGACTTAATTCTGGCGACGCCGACGCCCTTAGGACCGTTGAATTTATGTGCGGAAATCGCCCAGCCGTCCGCGGGAAAGAGCGAAAAAGGCAACGCGCCCGCCGACTGAACGCAGTCGCACCAAAGGTACGCGCCCGCGGCATGCACTCGCTCATAAATTTCTTTTATGGGCTGAATTACGCCCGTTTCGTTGTTCGCAGACATTACGGCTACAAGCACGGTGTCGGGGCGCAGGGCTTTTTCTATGCTTTCTGGGCGGATAACGCCGTCGCCGTCGGGGTTTACTTCGGTTATTTCGTAGCCAAACTGCCTTAAGCTGTAAGCGCTTTCAAGTACGGCGGGATGCTCGATTGCCGAAACCACGATGTGCTTGCCCTTTTCCGCGTTTGCAAGACTTATGCCCTTTATGCCGAGGTTGTCCGCCTCGGTTCCGCCGCAGGTGAAGTAAATTTCCTTTGAAGGAACGCCGATGGCGCGCGCGACGTCGTCGCGCGCGCAAGTAAGCGCGTTTGCCGCCTCGCGACCGAAAGAGTGCTGCGAGGAAGCATTGCCGAAAACGCCCTTGAAAAAGGGCGTCATTTTTTTAAATATATCCTCGTCGAGCGGCGTGGTCGCGGCGTGATCGAGGTAAATTTTTTCATTCTGATAAGCAGTCATAAATCTCCTGCAAAGCATCAAGTCTGCCGCTGATGGCAAGGTATTTTCTGCCTATTTCCGTGCGCGAATTATCGCGGTTGAGGCGCACCCTGCGCGCGGCAATGTTGAGAAAACGCGACATAAACGCCAGTATTATAAAGGAAATGAACGCAAGCCCGCCGAATACCGCGGTGAGGACAATAAATCTGCCCGTCATGTCGGCAAAGAGCATTGTGGAAAACACGCACGCGAGAACGAGGAACGCCACAAACGGAACGGCGGCGCAGATAAATCTGACGAGCGCCTTTTTTCTGTCTGCGAGAAAGATTTCCGCGCGCTCGGCTTTTTTCTGCTCGTTTACGGCGAAAACTTCCTGCGCCTGCTCCTTCAGCTGCGCAATCATCGCCCTGAGCTTGCCGCCCGCACGGGAGAACATATCCTTTTTTGCCTGCGCCGAAGAATATTTTTTTACATCCCTAGCAGCGTCGGCTGCGTCCGAGAGAATTCTGTCGGGATATTCTGTAAATCTGCAGGTGTACGCCTCCAGTCGGAGCGCGCAAAGTTCGCCGTCTTCGGGAAGAATTGCGCGCGCGGTCTCTATGCTTTCGAGCGCGGTGGAATACCTGCCCTCCTCGACGTCTGCCCTGGCGCTGTCCAAAAGAGCGCTAAGCTTTTCGCGCTGGGCGGCGGTAATCTCTTCACCCTCCGTCCCGTCGTCGGAAAACTGATATTCCGAAGCGGCTTCGTCGAAGGATATTTCCGCCTCTTCCGCGGGTGCGTCCTCATTTTCGCCGTCGTCTATTATCAGCTCTTCTTCGCCTTTTTCGTTTATGCGGAAGCGATATTTTTTGTCTTTATCGTCGTCGATAAGTCTTTCTTCTGCCATATTCAACTCCTCTTGGGAATATAAGTTTTAACCTGCATGGCGCGGCAATCGCCTTTGTATCTGCTGAGCGCGTAGGACGAAAAGCTGTCGTTTTCGAACAGAGCGTAAACGCAGCTGCCCGAACCCGACATATTTACGCCCAAAGGCGCAAACCGAGAAAGCTCCTCCGCCGCCCGCGCAACCTGCGGATTGAGCCTTGCCGCCGCGGGGAAAAGTCCGTTTGAAAGAGCCGCGCCCAGAGCGCGCCTGTCACCCGAGCCGAGAGCGCGTTCCACGCCGTCGCTCGTCCGCGGAAGAGAGGGCAATTCATCGCTCAACGCATAGCACTTGCCCGTGGACACGCCCTCCTTGGGAAGCAGCAAAATTAAGTCGAGCCTAAGCCTGCAATCGAGAGGCTGAACAACCTGCCCCCTGTCGGTAATTCGGGCATATCCGCCGCTCAACATATAACCCGTGTCGCTGCCGGTGGCGTCGGCTAAGGACTTTACGCCCTCGAAATCGTCTATGCCGTGCATAGCCGAAAGCGCGTTCAATACGCCCGCGGCGTCCGCGGAAGAACCGCCCAGCCCCGCGCCTATGGGAATGTTTTTATCTATATATATATCCGCGCCGCAAACGCCGTATTTTTGGACGAACATTTCCGCCGCGATTGCGGCGTTGTTGCTTTCGGCGGGAATAAGCTCGCTGCCCATGCCGCGCATGAAGACGTTTACGAGTTTGTCCTTCTTGCGCTTGCATACCCTGACTACGTCGAACACGTCGATATTGGTAACCACACTGTCGATGGCGTGATAGCCGTCCTTAACGCCGAGAATATCCAGGCTTAAATTGATTTTTGCGTACGACTTTACGCGGATACTGTCCATAGAGCAATTATAACACGATCGGAAAGCGTTTTCAATTATTTGAATAAAAAATTTGCCTGAGCGCGACAATTTGAAGTCCGTCAAAGGGAAGAAGCCGCGGCGCGCACAACAATGCGCGCCGCGGCATAAATTTTTTCCATATGTTTTTCGGGTTATCCGCCCGTCTGTTGCCTTATTCCTGCCGACTTGTCGTGTCGGCAATTATGAAGCGCATAAAAACCTTTTTCGCTTTTCTAACGTTCTGCATTTTGCAGTCCTGCCCGCAGACCGTCATGCTCATTTTAAGCGATAAATCAAAAGGCGTTCCTTGCCCGAAAGGGGATATTTGAGGTCGGGATTGGCGGCGGCAAGCTCTTCGGGCGGGCAGTTGAGTTTTTTAGCCGCGTCCCACAAGCCGTCGCCCTGCGAGGGCAAAAGCACGCTGATTGCACTGTCCGAAGGAAGAATTTCTTCGCCCTCTTCGACCGAAACGAGGTACTCCGCGCGAGCCTCTTTCATGTAGCAGACGGAAATTTTTAAGAGCGCTTCGCCCTCGAGCTGACCCTCGACGGGCTGTTTTACGCTGACGCCGCACACAGCCACATTTACTTTTATATCGCCGCAATCGGGCGCGCCTACGCGCACCGCGAAGGGAATTTTTACTTCCGAAGACCTTATTTCGCCGCCCTGGTCATAGATTAAAACGGCGTTTGCGCTGCCCTCCGCCGCACCGCTCGAAATGCAGTATTCGTATTCCGCCGAAGGCAGAGCGACTGCCAGAAAGCGGCAGGTGAAATCAAGTTTTGCGCTCGTCGCGGCGGCTGAAGATATGCGTTCGGAAAGCAGCTTTCTTTCGCCTGCGAACACAAATTTTTCGCTCTCCGTGCGCGTTGAAAGTTTATTTGCGCAACTGAACGCGTCGCAAGGCAGGGCAATCTCGTTTTTAAGCACGAAGTTGCCGCTCACGGCAAGCGTACAGGAAAATTCCACCCTGCATTTGCCCCTTTCGCTGTCGACGGTTGCGTTGACCGTCATGTCGCGCACCTCGGCGTTGACGAGGGGAAGCGCGCCCGCGGGGCTGTCTTCGCAGGGTACTGTGCAGGAGAATGGAATTACCCTCTCCATGCTGGCGGGCGAGGAGCGGCGCATGGCGAGCATGGAAAGATTGATGTCGCCCGACACGTTAATTTCGCCCGTGCCGCACTCTGCGGAAGTAACTATGGCTGTCGCGGCGGGAAGGAGAATGTCTTCCACTCCGTCGGCGTCGAAATCATCCTCCACTTCGCATTCGCCCGAAAAAGTTATGCACGAGCACAGCTCGCACGGCTTTGTTTTGAGATATGCGCCGTCGCAGGCGGAAATATAGGTGCGTTCCGCGGGGGCGAAGACGTCTATATGCGCAGAAATTACGGCGCTTACGATAAAGGACGAACCTTCGCGACGGACGGACACCTTATCGCAGGAAAGCGCGCAGATTGTCGTCTGGGCGGGGGCGAGGTTTTCGTCGTCGCAGAAGTGGGAAAATTCCGCGCCCTTCTGTATGCGGCACATTTTGCCCTCCTCATCCGCATAGACGACGGTTATTATGAGTTTTCCGCTGTAATTTACCCTGCCGGAAGCCGCTTCGCAGGACAAAAGGCTGACCTGAGGGCATACCGCCAGAACTTCGCCCGCGAATTCGGACGCGGTGAATTTTGTTTCCGCCACAGACTGCGGTGCGAGAGCGGCGACCTGCCTCGTATATGCGAGAGAACTTGTTTGGGGGTTTATCATATTTTGCACTCCTTGTTTTGTTACAAGGTATAATATGCCCCGCGAAAGACAATTATTACTTATTGCCCCTTTAATCGCGCTTTACATTTTTTGCTTTTACACATTGCAATCGCGCTTTACATTTTTTGCTTGCCGCGCACAGCCGCGCTTTATTTTCAGTCCTTGGTTATACGCACTCTTCCGCAGAGAATTTCCGAATATGAAAAGGACGTTTTGCCTATAAAATTGGCGTCCTCGGGCTGAACGGTGAAAATGGAAGGGTACACGCCCGAAAGTGTTGCGGGATAAGTTACATATTTGTTTCTGCCGAGATTGAGTTTTACTATTATGCGGTTATTGCTCAGTTCGCGCACGCACTGCTTTATTGAACTTATAGTATTATCTGCCTTAATCATAATATAATTATTGACAGAAAAAGGAAAAAAATGCGCCGTGCGCGAAAAGCGCACGGCGCAAAAATTAAGATTAATCAGAATAAGTCGTCGTCATCGTCGTCATCATCGTCATCGTCGTCGAACTCTTCGTCTTCGAGGTCGGAAAGCGAATCGACATCTTCGTCGAAGAAGTCGTCGGAGTTTTCTTCGCTCTCTTCCTCTTCTTCGTCCTCTCCGTCGAGGTCTTTTTTAAGCTCCTCTTCGAGGTCTTCGTCGTCAATGGTCAGATCGTCCATTTCGTCGTCGAGATAGCTCTTCCATTCCTCGTCCTTCTCGGGGTCGATTTCCTCTTCCTCGTCGTATTCGGACTTGCGACGGCAAGCTTCGCACATCTTCTCGCCGTAGCGCATGCGGTTTACGCCGCACACGGGGCAAAGCTCGGTGTTTTCTGCTTCAAGCTCTTCTTCCAGCTCCTCGTCCTCGAGGTCGGCAAACTGAAGCTTGTTGCCCTTCATTTCGGCAATGCACACGTCGCAGTATTCCTGCTTGTCGGCGTCGATATAGTTGAGTTCGCACCTCGGACATTTGATATATCTTACCATACGATTTTCTCCCGTTCACATACTAAATAATCAGCACTTCTGCCAAGTGCTAACATTATATTAATATTTATTGCGTTTGTAAACTGTTTTATAAGAATAATTGCACGGTTTTTAAAAATTTATTCGCTGTCTTCGCGGGATGCGCTGCCGGGGAATATCATTCGTATTCGCCAGTGTCGCGCCTGTCGTCGCCTCCGTCGCGCGCAAAGGGCGGCGGACAACAGTTCCTTTCGCGGCGGGGCGGACATTTTTCGTGCTTTTCCTCGCGCCTTACCAGAATTACATCCTCGCCTATTTTCGTTACGGAGGTTATGGGAATAAACTCCTCCTGACGCGCAAACCTGAAGCCTTTTCCTCCTGTAACGAAGAAGCCCTTTACGCGGTTTTCGGGATAAAGAAATACCAGATCGCACACCCTGCCGAGGTTTTTGCCGTCGTTGAGGCAGACGACGTCCAGCTTTTTAATGACATTATACGAAAGTTCCATAGTATAATGTTATGCGGCGGGCAACCGATAGTTGCCCGCCGCACGCAAAGTAATATTACATTTTAATTTCACGCAAGCGAAAAATAATGAACCATGCTGCGCAGAGGGTTATTTTCGTACAGCCAGTCAAGTTTGAGTACGCTGCCGTTGAAGGCGTCGGAAACCCGCTGGGCGCTCTCGCCGCCTACCCAATAGATAATCTGGAAGGCTATAAGTCCCACCATGAAAGCCACGGCAACCATTAAAACCATGCCGAGCAATTTGTTTATTACCTTTAAAGCGGGGTTGTTTATTTCGAGAATGCCTGCGACAATTTTTACGATTATTATGCGCAAAATCTGCACCATAACGAACATTATTATGCAGAGCAGAACGGCTTCAAAATGAATATTAACGAGGAAATCGGTGAAAGCGTTACCGCCCGAAGCCACGCTGCCCGACAGCTTTACGAGCAGGTCGTTGACGAAAGCCCAGTCGGAAACGACGCCGTAAAGGAAATAGCATACTATTATCGAAATGATTATGCCGAATATACCGCCGGTGAAAAACTTCAGACCGCCGGCGAAACCCGCTATAAGCCCTAATAGAAGCGCAACCGCGAGAACTGCGACGGCTATCCAATCGGCCAGAAGCATTAGCACTACCTCCCTATCTGTTTATGCGCTTTATATTATATCACGCCCAAAGGCAAATTGTAAATAATTATTACAAAAAAATTTTTTATTACATAAATTTTCCGTTTTTCGCCGCCGAAAACGGCTTATCCGATAGCGCGTAACGGTAAATTTATTGACAAAACCGCGCTTTTAATACAGTCCGAGGGTAAATTTGCGCGCTTTGAAGCTCATTGTTCCGAACCATCGCCCCCGAGAAAATACTGCTGACTGTCGAGCGGAGGTTCTCCCTCGACGGGGCGGTATTTGCCGTCCGAGCACAATTTTCTCGCCCTGACGTTGTCTTTATACATCGTTTCGAGCATGTTTATTATTTTTTCCTCTATGCCCTTGTCGAGTACGGGCGCGGCAATTTCCACGCGCTTGTCGACGTTGCGCGTCATCAGGTCGGCGGAGGAGATGTAAGTTATTCTGTCCCTTCCCCTGCCGAAGGAATACACCCTCGAATGTTCGAGGAACCTGCCGACTATGCTTATTACGGTTATGTTTTCCGTCTTGCCCGCAACCTCGGGAAGAATGCAGCATATTCCGCGCACGATTAGGCGTATGCGCACGCCCGCCTTGCTCGCTTCGCACAGTTTATCGATTATCGCCTTATCCGTAAGACTGTTCATCTTTGCGAGGATAAACCCGCCCTTGCCCGCCTTCGCGCGTTCGGTTTCGCGGTCTATGCAGGCTATTATGCCCGTCTTGAGCGTTTCGGGCGCGACGAGCAGTTTTTTATATCTGAAGTCGGTGTTGCAGATGGATATGTTGCGGAAGAACGCCGCCGCATCCTCGCCGATTTCCCTGTCGGCAGTAATAATGTTGAGGTCGGTATACTGCTTGCTCGTGGCTTCGTTGTAGTTGCCCGTGCCGAGATGAGTTATGTAGCTTATGCCATCTTCGCCCTGCATGACGATAGAAATTATCTTGGAATGAACCTTGAAATTTTCCATTCCGTAAATAATAGTACAGCCCGCCTCCTGCAGTTTGCGCGCGAAGTACATGTTGTTTTCCTCGTCGAAGCGAGCGCAAAGCTCGATGACTACAGTAACGAGCTTGCCGTTTTCGCTGGCGCGGCACAGAATGTCAGCTATGCGCGAGTGGTGCGCCAGGCGGTAAATGGTTATGGCTATAGAGCTGACGCGCTTGTCGCGCGAGCATTCTTCAAGCAGGTCCTCAAGCGGCGTCATCGCGTCGTAGGGGTAGGAAAGGAAAATATCGCGCGAGCGCACTTCGTCGATAAGCGACGGACAGGATAAAAGTTTTTCGTCCACGCCGCCTTTGAACGGCTTATACTTTAGCTGAGCCGCAAGCTCTTCCGGAAGAAATTTTTCGAGCGAAAAGAGGAATTTATAGTCGAAAACCCTCTTGTCGCAGAAGCAGAAATCGGGCGAAATTTTAATTAGTTTGAGCGCAAATTCTTTAAGTCGGCTGTCTTCCTTGTCGGTTTCGAGGCGCACGATGTTCATTCTCGCGCGGGAGGCGACTTTGCTTTTCATAATCTGCGAAAAGTCGTGTTCCACGTCGCCGTCGTCTATAAAAGTATCGAAATCGGCGTTGCGCGTAACGCGCATGAGCATGCTGTCCTTTACCTCGTAGCCCGTGAACGCCGTGTGTCCGAAAGCGCGCACAAGCTCTTCGAGAGTAACGAGTTTTATGTTTTCGCCCGAACCTATGCGGTAAATCTTGGGAAGATTGTCGTTGAGCGCCATCACGCCCACCATTCTCCTGTCCCCCTTTACGAGGTCGTAGAGCATGTAGTTGCGCTTATTTTCGAACTGCATCATGGGGTGTTTGGCGTCCAGCACCATCATAGACAGCATGGGCAGAACGTTGTTTTTAAACAGCGCTTCGCACTCCTTTGCGCGCTTGGGCGAAAGGCGGGCGACTTTGACTATGCGAACGCCCTTTTCGGCGAGGGCTTTGTTGAGCGCGACGTAGCACGCCGAACGCGCAGAATAATATTCCCTTACCACTTTGCTTATTCCGTCGAGCTGTTTCTGCGCGGTAAGTCCCGTCTTGTTTTCGCGCTCCTGCGGGGAAGACGCGAGTTCGTTATACAGGCTGCCCACTCTGACCATAAAAAATTCGTCGAGGTTGGAAGCTGAAATTGCGAGGAATTTCGCCCTCTCCAGCAGCGGATTGACCTCGTCCGAAGCCTGGTCGAGAACGCGGTTGTTGAACAGCAGCCAGCTGTATTCCCTGTTGACGTATATGCCTTTTATGAAAGATTTTTTAACTTTGCCTTTATCGCCGGACATAGCATTCTCCTCTTCGTCCGCTCTTTTTTGTCGAGCGCAACTTAATAGACCGTCTTTGATATTGTTCCCTTTGTTGCGGGCAAACGACTTTATTGTTTTGTAAGGTTATGCTCAGCCGAGAAAAATTCCCAGCTCCTCCGCGCACCTGACCATCCTGTCGCCGCGGGTGACGTATTTATATTTGCCTGCAATATCTTCAAGTTTGTTTACGGCGAGGGAATTGCCCTTAACCGCGATCGTTACGCCGAACTTGCCCTCGGCGGCGAGATATGCCGCCTGCTCTCCGAGGCGGGTGCAGAGCAATCTGTCGTAAGCGCAGGGCGCGCCGCCCCTCTGGACATAGCCCAAGACTGAAGTGCGCGCGGCGTAACCAGTATGCTGTTCGATGTATTCCGCCAGATGGTTGGTTATCGTCTTTTCGCCAAGCTCTGCGCGGGCAAATGAGCGCTGTTTGCGCTTAAGCCCAGCCTCTGCGCGTATATGCGCGCCCTCGGCAACGGCTATGAGCACGCTGCGTGCACCCTTCTTTTTCTTATCGCTTATAAATTTGCACAATTCGTCCTCAAAAAATGGCATTTCAGGTATGAGAATGGCGTCCGCGCCAGCGGCAATGCCAGAATGAAGAGCGAGCCAGCCCGCCTTGTTGCCCATAATTTCGACGAGCATAACCCTCGCATGACTGTCGGCGGTGGTGCGTATTCTGTCCATGCAGGAACATGCTACCTCTACCGCCGTCTGGAAACCGAAAGTTACGTCCGTACCCCATATGTCGTTATCTATCGTCTTGGGAACGCCGATGACGTTGCAGCCCTCGCGCATGAGCAGGGCGGCATTTTTATGCGTACCCGCACCTCCTATCGCTATGAGGCAATCAAGTCCCATTTTTTTATAGTTGGAAACCATTTTGTCGAGTTTGGTTTTTCCGTCGTCGCCCTTTACCTGCATCTGCTTGAAAGGCTGACGGGAAGAGCCGAGAATAGTTCCGCCCTCGGAAAGAATGCCGCATATGTCGCTTTCGCGCAGTTTTACGCTTTCGCCGCTTATAAGTCCGCCGTAGCCTTCGGGTATGCCGATAAGTTCCGCGCCCTTTATGTTGCGGAAAACGGAAATTCCCGCCGCCCTTATGACGGCGTTCAACCCTGCGCAGTCGCCGCCGCTTGTCAAAATACCGATTTTCATGTCTTCACCGTATACAGATTATTTTACGCTGAATATTATACCACAAATGCCGCCGCAAAAAAAGTGCGTAGCGGCAAAAAATTTGTAAAATGTGCATAATGCGCCGCAATGCGCTATAAAACGCCGCTGCGGGCGCTTTTTAAAGCTGCTCTAATATAGTTTTTGCCACACTTGAGGCTTTATCTTTATCGTTGCAGAATTTATGCTCAAAGCAAGCTTTATTATACCTAAAAAAGTTGCACGGGCGATTGTTCGGCATTGCCGAAAACATATTTTAAAAAATGTATAAAATACTTTTTTCTAATAATTACATTAAAATAGTTGATTTTTGTAAAATACCATGATAATATTAAATTGTAAATAATACAGGAGGGCATATTCAATGGAATACAGTCAGGTAATATTGGAAATGCTGGAACGAATTAAAGTGCTGGAAAACAAGGTAAAAGCTTTGGAGCAAAAAGAGGAAAACAAAGAGAAAGCTACTGCGCAGACTGTCATATCGCTTGACAAGGTCAGCGCAAAGTACAGATGTCTGGCGGAATATTTATTATCGTCAAACGCAACGAGGGTTACTCTTTCTTACTCTCAGATAGAAGAAATATTGGGGTTCAGCTTACCCGATACCGCAAGAAAGTACAAACAATCATATTGGGCAAACACGGAAACCCACTCCTACGCTTCGAGTTGGCTGGCTGTCGGCTATAAAACGCGCGTAGATATTGACAGCGATACCGTAACTTTTGTAAAAAATACACTTTAACGAGGTCAATTATGAAAATCGGGTATGCTGATTTTGTAAAAACTATGCTTGACAAGTTAGAACGCGACGGCGGCAGCTCGCAAACCAAGATGCTTAAAGGAAAATTTATGAACCTTTGGCTGGCGGAAACTGGAGACGGAATTAAAAATGATCATTTTTATCTGAATTGCGAATTTAAAATTTTGTACGCAATTTACGAAAAAGCCCTTTCGCTCGGCGGCAAAATGTATCTCGGGAGCTCTGCCGCACATAGCGGCAGGCAGATAGGCTGCGAGGAGTTCCCAGTCGACACGATTGACGGCTTTATTTCGCTAAAATTTTACGGTAAGAAAATCGGAGGCACAACACTACGCCGCTCCACCTACTACGCCGCCATTCTTGCCTGGGCTGGCTTTGTAACAAATAATTGGGGCGGATATATTACCATTAAAAAAGCATATATGGACGAGAATTAATTATGAAAGCACCTAACAGTTGCCCCATGTGCGGCGAAACAGACGGTTGGAAACTGATTGACACATCAAATAAAGGCTTTAACGCCAAACATGCCGTTATCGGCGGCGTTCTGCTGGGCGGCGTCGGTTTAGCAGCGGGCTTTTCCGGCAAGAAAAAGTCAGCATATCAATGTACAAAATGCGGATTTTACCACGAGTATGACGGCGACGTCGCGGATAAAGACAAATATGCGCAGGGCTTCCCGCCAAAAGGATATAAGAATTCAGGGTTGAATTCTGTGTATATCGATATATTGCGAAAAGCTACCCCATGCTGCGTTTTTTGCGGTAAACCGCAAGAATTATACGTTAAGCAGGACGGATCTGCGTATCGCTTCTTATGCCCGCATTGTCATTCCGAATTCAGGTGTGAATTTACCTTTGGAGGTAAGATTAAAGCGAAATCGGTGCAGATATTAAACTGCGGAGAAATAAACAAAGACAATTTGAGTACAGGTACATGCGACCCGCACTTACTTATTCTTGACGAAACAATAATAAAACAGTAACCTATTGTTGAAGCCGAATGCGCCGCAATGCGCCATAGAGCGCATTGCAGCGCGTTGTATGTTCACTAAAAAATAGTTTTTGCCGCTCTCGCGAGCGGCAATTATTATGCGGCAATTATTATGCGCGAAAAATTATGATTAAAACATAATCTCACTGCAGAGTTATTCTTTCCTCCCTTTCGAGGGGGAAACGCATGAGTGCGGACGAAGCGAGGTCGCGCGAGCGCATGTCTACGCCCGTTATGGCGTGATTTTCGTACAAAGTGTAGTAATAAACGCCCGCCGAAGCGTCGCAACAAGAGGTGTAAAGCGTGGTTTCATAGCCGTCTTCGAGCGCGTTGCATCCGCGCACCTGCCGCACGCTGCCGAGAATGTTGAAAAGGGCGTTGACGCCGCCGTACTTTTCCCCGCCGCAAACACAATTATTTCTTACGAACGCCGCACGCACGAAGCGCGAACGCGAAGAAAGGTCGCCCGGCAACCCGATTGCGCCCATGCCCAGGCTGTAACGCTGCAAATCTGCCGACGGACAGAGCGAGTTACGCGGCTGCGCTGCGGAAAGGTGCATGTAATCGCTGAGGTTGAGCATCTGTTCGGCAAAGGGCGGATTGTTGGCTAGAACGCCCGCGCGGTTATCGTAAATATTCATACCCCCGCGCGTACTTTCCACCACAATATCCCTCTCCTTATCCGCAATCATCCAGTGCAGCTCGGCGCAGGGCAGGCTGTCGCTGAAAGGGCGGTTTGTAAGTTTTATCTTTTTAATTTCTTCCTCCGCCTCGTCGACATTAGTGCAGCGCAAAAGAATATACGGGATAAACTGATATTGCGCCACTTCGTTTTTGTCGCCCGAAGGCTGACTGTAATGCGCGTTGCCCACAAAATTAAGCCCCGCCATGCACAGACCTTTTTCGTTCATGGCGTCGTAAAAAAGCGGATAGCCTTCGGCGACGAGCGCCATTCCGACGACGGCGAACTTCCCGCCGAAACCAAAGTCGAACCCGCGCGGCGCAATTACCACCTCCTCTCCGTAAGATAAATTATGATCGAGCGTTCTGCCGAAATACAGTCCGCCCTTTCTGAAACTTGCCGCTGTGCACATAAAAATTCCTCCGCGCATATTTTGTGCAATTATTCGCCCATGCTTGCGCCAATACGCATTTATTTAATAAGATTTATGAAAAAAACCGCATTCGCCCGCATATATGTGCGGGCGAATGCGATTTTTTACCTGTTTACGCTCCGAAACTGCGCACGATGTTTATTATAAACCGAGCGCCGTCCCGCCGCTAAAGC
>ENA-UONV01001204-UONV01001204.1-human-gut-metagenome-genome-assembly--contig:-CS4-NODE-1204-length-23708-cov-19.449541_pt1 | contig 23708 bp, 27 predicted proteins | sample MGYA00242461_ERZ724008 | MGnify/ENA metagenome assembly ERZ724008 | reverse complement strand
GACGTGCTTGCACGTCGGCGCGCTTTCATTTTTATAAAATGCTCCGTATTTTGCGCATTTAAAACAAAATGCGGTTGCGGAAAAGGGACAGCTCTGTTCATTTGCCGCAATTTTGTCAAAAATGCGGTGCAGCCCTCATAGATTAGAGTATGGAATTTTTAAATGAGATTTTAAAGGAAGCGGGGGCTGATACGCTCGCCGCGTTTACGGTTGTGCCGTCGTTCGGCGCATATTTCAAGAGCGTAAAGGGCGTGGGCGAGTACACCGCGCAGAGGATAGTCATAATAGTCGGCAAAAAGACGGTCACACTCTCGGGCGAAAATCTTAATATAAGTCAGTTCGGCGGAGGAGATCTGTTTGTCCGCGGCGACGTGAGAGGGGTGGAGATATCTTGAAGGGCTTTAACGACCTCACTCAGGTGCGCGTAACTGCATCGGCGGAAACGGTCATAAAAAAACTTGCAAAGGGGCAGATTGTCGCCTTCGATCTGACTAAAAAAGGGGCATATACCAGCTTTTTTATCGCGCACAATTACGTTAAAAAAGTTTTTGCAATTTTTTCACACCCGTGTTATAATATAACCGTAATTAAATTAAGTCCCTTTCGTTCGCTTGCTCTCCGCCTCAGATGGCGCGTAGGCGTGCTCGCAGGCATGCTCTTGTTTTTAATCGCCGTAACTGCTTCGCAGGCGTGCGTATTCAAAATAGAGGTTACGGGCAGCGGGTATTATCTCGCGCCCCAGGTGGAAGCCGCTTTAAGTTCGTGCGGCATAAAAGTCGGCTCGTTTTTCTTCGGCAACGATTTTTCTGCAGCGAGGGCGCAGGTAATGTCTTTGCCCGCGGTTACGTTCTGTTCTTTCGAAAAACGCGGGTTCGTCGTCGTGGCGGACATTGAATGTAACGCCGAAGACGACCGCGCGGCGAGCTATTCGCCCTTAATTGCGGACTGTTCTGGCAAAATACAAAAAATTGTGGCGGTGTGCGGCACGCCCCTGTATGCCGTCGGCGACGAGGTGTCGCGTGGCGACGAGCTTATCGGCGCTTATTACCTCAAAGAGGACGGGCAGAGCGCGCCCTGTCTGTGCGTAGGTTACGCGCAGATTGAAGTAAGCGCGAGCATAAGCAGCGCGTTCGGCGAGCGCGGCGACGAAAACCTGAAAAAAGCGCTCGCGGCGGCAAAGCTATATGCCGAAAACGCCGTCGTTACGGGTTATGCGGTGCGGGATACGTCCGATGGCGTAATTTATACCGTCGACTTGACTTTTTTACATACGGTCAGCGTAAATATGCAATAATAATTGCGGAGAACTGATGGATATATTCAAAAGAGTAAGTTTAAACAGCCTTACCAAACTTTCGAAAGTGCTGGGAACTTTCGATGAAAACTTAAATACACTAATGCACGAAGTGGGCGTTACCCTGCGCGTGGACGGAACGGACGTGATAATTTACGGCTCGGAAGAAAACGCCCGCATTGCCGCCGACGTGCTGGAAAATTTATCTCTTCTCGCCGACGGCGACGAAAAGATAGACAAGGGCAGAGTGGTCTATTGCATAGAGCTTGCAAGGGAAGGCAAGGCTGCGGACATAACCAAACTTTCCTCGGGAACGCTCACCATAACTTCCCGAGGCAAGCCGATAAAGTGCAAGACGATAGGTCAGCGCATATATACGGACGCAATCAAAAACAACACCGTCGTCTTCGGCGTAGGTCCAGCGGGTACGGGCAAAACCTACCTTGCCGTGTGCCTTGCGGTGCAGGCAATGAAGCAGAAGCAGGCGGACAAGATTATTTTAACCCGCCCGGCAGTCGAAGCGGGCGAAAAACTCGGCTTTCTCCCCGGCGATTTGCAGACAAAGGTCGACCCCTATTTAAGACCGCTTTACGACGCCCTGCAGGAAATGCTGGGGCTTGAAACATATACAAAATTAATGGAGCGCGGCTCTATAGAGATAGCTCCGCTGGCATATATGCGCGGACGAACGCTGTCAAACGCATTCATCATACTCGACGAAGCGCAGAACACCACGCGCGAGCAGATGAAGATGTTTTTAACCCGCCTCGGCGACGGAAGCAAGATGGTCATAACGGGTGACATTACCCAGACCGACCTTCCCGAAGGCAAAAAGAGCGGGCTTACGCAGGCGATAAAAATTCTGCACGGCATAAAGGGGATAGAGGTGGTTTACCTCACTGCCAAGGACGTCGTGCGCAATCCACTCGTAATGAATATCGTGCGCGCTTACGACAACGCGGACGAAGACGGAAAAAAAGATGAAAACAAGACTGAGTAAAAAATCTATATCTCTGAGCGCTCTGATGTTCGTTCTGAACGTTGTCCTTCTGTTCGCGCTGATATTTCTTATGCTCGAAATAAAAGAAGGACTTAACGTCATTCACTACATCGAAAACAACACGAACAGCATACTGTTCGTAGCGGCTACGGTAATCATTCTTACAATGCTTACCTACGCCTATTTTTACTTTGAATGCACGGAAATTTTAAACGAGCTTTCGCGCATAATCGAGTGCTTTATTCTTCTCGACGTAGCGCTGCTCGTGTCCTATGTTTTAGGTCAGCTATTAAATGTAAATTCCCGTCCTTTCGCCTTTCTCGCGCTCATGGCGGCAACCTTGCTCGGCAGAAGGGAGGGGGTTTTCCTCAACATAATATACGCTCTCATACTCTTTGTTATAGACATCAACTTCACCGAAGGCGAAATGTGGCAGAGCTGCGCCTGCCTTCTCATATCATTCTGCGCCGGAATGACGGTTATCTTTGTTACACCCGCAATAAAGTCGAGGATACAGGCAGTTTTAATCGTATTCCTTCTGCTCGTACCCGTAGAACTTATTATAGGCGTAATGGAAGTGTGGTTCGTCGTCGATAAGGCGGGCAACGCAATCCTCCTTGCATACGGCGCGCTCGGATGTTTCTTCAGCGTTCTGCTGTATCTTTTGATGCTCCCCGTATTTGAAGTGCTCTTCTCCGAACTTACCGTGTTCAGACTGCGCGAACTTACGAGCGACGACGCAAAGCTCATCAAAAAGCTCAAGAGCGAAGCGCCCGGCACATACAATCACTCTGTAGTTGTCGCACAGCTTGCCGAAGTCTGCGCTACAGCGATAGGCGAAAACGGCGAACTCGCGCGCGCGGCGGCGTTCTATCACGACATGGGCAAGCTCAAGAACCCCGAAATGTTCACCGAGAATCAGTCGGATTACAACATGCACAACGAGCTTTCGCCCGAACTTTCTGCCGACATAATCCGTTCCCACGCCCGCGACGGCGCTACGCTCATAAGAAAAAACCGTCTGCCCGAATTTTTCGCAGACTGCGCCGTTCAGCACCACGGCACGATGCCCATAAAATATTTCTACGCCAAAGCGCTCAAGATGAGCGACGGCGAAATCAACATAGCAAACTATTCCTATCCCGGTCCTACGCCGAGGAGCAAGATAGCGGCAATTCTGATGATAGCCGACGCTTCGGAGGCGGCTTCGCGCTCGCTCAAAGACAGGTCGCCACAGGCGGTGGAAGAACTTGTAACCTCGCTCGTGGAAGAGCGCCTCGACATGGACCAGTTCGACGATTGCGACATAACTATGCGCGAGCTGACCATAATAACGCATACCATAGCGGCTTCGCTGTCGGGCGTATACCACAAGAGAATTTCTTACCCCAAACTTAAAATTTCCCAGAAAAGAGTGTAAATATGAAAGGTTTTAAAATTAGTTGCGAAGAGCGCGATTTTTCGCTTCTCGCGCAGGCGTTTGAAGGCGAAGTTGATTGCGACTGCACGCTGTGCGCCGAAATTATATTTGTCGACGAGGAAGAAATAAAGCAGTTGAACGCGCGCACGCGCAAGGTGGACGCGGTTACCGACGTTTTGTCCTATCCCATGCTCGACTGCGTTCCCGGTCAGAAAATCAGCGCGGACGACTATCCTTTCGACACCGACGAAGAGGGCAATCTGTTCATCGGTTCGGTGGCAATATGTTTAAAGCGCGCGGAGGAGCAGGCAGCGGAATACGGTCATTCTGTAGAGAGGGAAGTAAACTACCTCGCCGCGCACGGACTTTGTCATCTTTTAGGTTACGACCACATGACGGATGAAGACAAGCCCGCAATGCGCGCCGCCGAAGAGCGCGTGCTTGCCAAGCTCAATCTTTCGAGGTGAAACAATGAAAAGCGGATACGTAGGAGTTATAGGCAGGGCAAACGCGGGAAAATCCACGCTCGTAAACGTGCTTGTAGGCGAAAAGGTTGCAATAGTTTCGCCCAAGCCGCAGACGACGCGCGACGCTATATTGGGCATTCTCACAAAGCCCGATTACCAGATAGTTTTCGTCGATACGCCGGGCATTTATAAAGCGGGCAACGCCCTTTCTGACGTAATGATGAAGACGACGAGGACGACTGCGCGCGACGTCGATTTAATACTTTTCGTAATGGACGGACACGAAGGTCTGAACGATGAGGATATAGCTCTTGCAAAGAGGTACGCATCTTCTCAGACGCCCGTTATAATAGCGTACACCAAGATAGACATAATGCCCAAGGAGCGTATTCCCGACGACGTAAAAAAGCTTTACGAAAACGGCGTCGATTGCGACGTTTTTCCCGTTTCTGCGCGCAAGGGAACAAATATAGCCAAGCTGGAAAAAGCCATCGCGGAAAGACTTCCCGATGGCGAAAAAGTAATCGATGAGGACATAATTTCGGACAAGAGCGAAAAGTTCATGGTCGGCGAAATCATGCGCGAAAAGATACTTTTGAAGTACGACAAGGAAATTCCCCACGGCGTGGCAATAGTCATAAACACGTTCGAGCGCAAGGAAAACGGCGTGTACGATATCAACCTCGATATAATCTGCGAAAAGCCCAATCACAAGGCGATAATAATAGGCAAACAGGGCGGCGCGCTCAAGGAAGTCTGCTCGTTCGCTCGCAAAGATATGGAAAAATTCCTCGGCTCAAAGGTCTTCCTTACGGCATATGTCAAGGTAAAGGAAGACTGGCGCGACAGACCTGCGCTTTTGCGCGATTACGGCTACGGCAAAAAAGAGGACTAATTTCAATATAACTGCACAACCTGTAGTAAAGGGGGTGCGGTATGAAAAGAGTGGACGGCGACGCCGCCGAACTTGCCTGGAAGATGTTCGAAAAGACGGGTTCGGTCAGCTATTACATGCTGTACAAACAGCTTAAAGGAAGAAAGTAAGTGGAAGGCATAAAGGTCAACGCGCTCATGCTTCGCGCGGTTGACTACGGCGAAAACGATAAAATACTGACGCTCCTGACGGCGGAAGCGGGAAAAATTTCCGCAGGCATAAAGGGAGTGAAAAAGGCGGGGGCAAAGTTAAAGTTTGCCGCCCAGCCTTTTTGTTTCGCCGAATATATCCTTGCAAGGCGAGGAGAGAGATATACCGTAACGCAGGCTTCGGAAAATGAAAGTTTTTACGAGCTTCGCACCGACATAAATAAATTTTACGCCGCCTGCGCCGTGTGCGAGGGCGCAAACGCCCTTACCTTTGAAGGCGACGACTGTTCCGCCGTGTTTGCCGCCGCGGTTAAAGCGCTTTCGCAGATATGCGACGGCGACGAGAGCGAAGCGCTCATAAAATTTTTTCTTTCAGCGCTCGCGTCTTCGGGCTATTCAATATCGGCGGAAAACTGTACCGAATGCGGAAATCCGCTCTGCGGCGAGGAAAAACTTCGCTTCGACATGAAGACGGGTACGTTCACCTGTTACGACTGCGGCGACGGCGTCGGCACGAGCGGGGTTACCTACAATGTATTAAGGATGTGTTCGGGCAAGAAATATCTGGCACAGTTAATCACGCCCGACGGCAAAAAACGCGCCCTGCGCCTCATCCGAGAATATTTAGCCTACAAGACCGAAGCCAAATGCGCAAGTCTTTCAGAATATTTAAGGCTGTGCCTTTGATTTTGCGATTATTCATAACAAACCGCATAATAACAAGCCGCGCTGCGCGGCTTATAACAATAAAAAAATTGCGCCCCGAGGCTTTCGCCTCGGGGCGCGTTTCATAACCGATGGGAATGTTACAAAACTTTCCTTAATACTGCGGTCAGCGGCAAAAACAGCGCGCTCACCGTTATTATGGCGCATATTGTCTGCGGCAGCATTGCCGTGAACGACACGAAAAAGTAGGTCAGCGCCGTTTTCTGCGACATGCCCATGAAAAAAGGTGTGATAACGTCGTCCATAAGAGTGAATAAAATCGTAAAAATCGCCGCAACGCCCGTCATGCATATAACTTTCAGAGCTTGGGTCAGTTTTTTGCCCTTAAATGCAACCGCGGCAACGTCGCAAACGGCTGCGAGGGCGAAAAAAGCCGCCGCAAGCACGTAAAAAGCAGTGTTTATGGCAATGTCCGCCGCGGGGGATACGTGGATTATTCCAGTCGCCGCGCAGGCAACTGCCGTAGCCGCCGCAAAAAGGCATATAACATTTTCGCCGACAATGAATACAGCTTTTCTGCTTTCGTAAAAATCGTCTTTTATCTTGCCCAAAGCGCCGCAAACGAGCGCGAAGAGGGGATAATAAACGATGTAAAGCACCATTGCCGAAGGGTAAAAGCCGAATATGAAACAGCGCAACAAACTGAACGCGAGTGCTGTAAAAACTCCGCACCACATGCCGAAAACATAGGAAAAACAGAGCAACAGAACGGTTACGATTTCTATGCCCTGCACGGCGGAAAGCGCAATCTGCGCCGCGATTAAAAGCGCGGCGGCAGCGGCGCTGTAAGTAATTTTTTCAGAAGGCTTCAGCCTCTCGCGTTTTTTGAACATCGTCAGTATGTCGAAAGGATGAGTGCGTAAGTTTCCCCTTCAACGCAGGGCAAAGCGCCGAAACCCAAAGTCGCGCTGCCGAGCGTGTCGCCCTCATACTCGTAAGTGCCCCATTCGGCGTTGCTGTAATCATCGAGAGAGGTGTAAATAAACCAATACTCGTTCTGCTGCGAGGGGGAACAGCCGTTTACGGATACTATCATGCCGTTTTCGGCTGTGTAGGTTATGCCTCCGTTGGTCTGCATAGCCTGCATGTACTGTTCGAGGGTGGTCGTTGCGGTTATTTCCATAACGTCCTGCGAAGCCACGAAAACGAAGCCGTTTTCTACGGCGACAACGTTGCCCGTCCCGCCGTTGTTTGCGGGTTGTTGAGCGCATGAAGCAAATACGGGCGCGATGGCGATGAGACAGAAACAAATTGCGGCAGTTATGCAGTTGCGTAAAGTTTTCATAATACTCCTAATAAAAAAAGTCTTTTCCTCGGGGAAAAGACAACGCAAACCGCACCGCGGCAATAGCCGTGGCGGAAAATCGCGCGTCTGCGTCCCCTCAGAATGCGAATAGCCGACCAAAAAGTCGTCCCGTTCCGTCGGTAGGTCTTCCGACTTAAATTGGCGTGCGCTAAAAGCTTCAGTCCTTCCCGCATGAGCAGTGAACTAAAGCGCGCAACGCAACGGCAGCGGGGGCTGTGGAGCTATTGGCTCGCTTCCCATTTAAAACCTTTTTCAAGGCTGCCGACGAAACGCAGTGTTTTTATTATTTTAATACAGATGTCGGATTTTGTCAACTTACTTTAAAAGATGTATTTGCTATACCGTGTTATAGGTAAAATCTATATCAGGCTTTTATGTTTGACAGTACGGGGGTAAAACGATATAATTTACAGCATGAAAAATTTATACCCCGACAAAAAACGCAAGCGCACGCTGTCTGCGTCTGCTATAGCAAAATGCGCTCTGTTCACTTCGCTTATGATAGTCGGCGCATTCGTAAAAATACCTTTTCCGTTTGTACCGCTCACTTTCCAGACGGCTTTCGCCGTTCTTTCGGGATTTGTGCTGGGCGCAAAAAAGGGCGCGTTCGCGGTCGGGTGTTATATGATTATGGGTTTGATCGGTATACCCGTGTTCACTTCGGGCGGAGGAATAGGTTATGTCATGATGCCGTCGTTCGGCTATGTCATAGGCTTCGTCGCGGCTGCGGCTGTTTCGGGGCTTGCCGTAAAAATCTGCAATCGTCCAGCGGCATATCTGCTCGTCGCTCTGCTCGCCGTCGCGGTAAATTATATTGTCGGCATAGCTTATTTTATTCTCATCTGGCAGATAAGCGGGTACGAAAATCTTCTTTCCGCGCTCATAACATATAATTTGATATATATTCCCAAGGATGTCGTCCTCGCCGCGATAGCCGCCGCGGCGGGCAGAAAGTTCTATAAAATCAAAGCGTACGACGACTGATTGACGGAAATACAATTAAAAAAACGCCGCATGCGGCGTTTTTTTATATATTTAATTGCAAAAGCCCGGCGTGTGTGTTAAAATAAATGCTGTATAACCTTTTTATGTTTCGCAGGCATATTATGTCAGTATGCAGAAAACAATTTCTCTTATAGACCTGTCCGCGATAAGGCGCAACGCTCTGCACATGAAGAGCCTTGCATGCGGCGCAAAGTTTTATGCCGTTGTCAAGGCTGACGCATACGGACACGGCGCTATAGAAGTGGCAAAGGAACTTTCTGGCGTGTGCGACGGTTTTTGCGTCGCCATAGCCGACGAGGGCGTCGAACTCCGCGCTGCGGGCATTTCTTCGCCCGTACTCGTCTTTACTCCGCCCCTTGACGAAGGGGACGCGGCGAGAATGTCGGCTTACGACCTTACGGCGACCGTTGCGGACGAGCGCAGCGCCGAACTTTGCGAAAACCTCAGCTTTCACCTCAAGATAAATACAGGCATGAACCGCTACGGCTGTCCGCCGCGCGATTTGCCTCGCCTCATAAAAAAACTCGATAAAGACAGATTGCTCGGCGTATATACCCACATGTACGCCCCGCGCGATGAGGCGCGCTCGCGACGGCAGCTCGAACTTTTCAAAGAAAGCGTCGCAACGGTAAAAAAATTCGCGCCGCAGGCTGTCGCGCACATGGCTTCTACAGCGGGCGTTCTGTCGGGCAAAGAATACCTCTTTGACGGCGTTCGCTGCGGCATATCCCTGTACGGATACTGTCCCGAAGGTTTTTCGGACAGCTCGCTTTTGCCCGCGCTCAGGGTTTATGCGCTGCGCGTGCAGACATTTTCTCCGCCCGTTGGCGACGGGGCGGGATACGGCGTTGCGGACAAAAAATATGCCTCTTTGTCCTCGTACAGGGCGGGATACGGCGACGGTTTTTCGCGCACGGTGCCGCTCGGCGAAGGCAACCTTTGCATGGACGCGTTCGTAAGAGAGGGTGAAGAGGAAAATCTTCTCATTTTCGGCGACGCGGACGATTATGCCGCCCGCGCGGGCACTATAAGTTACGAGGCGCTGTGCGCCGTTACTAAAAGGAGCGTCAGGGTGTATGAAAGACGACCTGAGGTATAAATACAAAATTAAGCGCAAATATTTCCAGCATTCGCGCCGCGCCGTCGCAGACGGCGCGGTTGCGGACAATCTTCTGAATTATTTTTCGGACGCCCGCAGTTTTTTCATATATTACAGCTTCAGTTCGGAGACGGATACGCACGGCATAATAGAGCGCCTGCTCGCCGCTGACAGGGAGGTTTATCTTCCCCGCGTTGAGGGCAAAAACATGGTTGCGGTGCGCTACAGGCAGGGGGACGAGCTTAAAAAGAGCAGTCTCGGCGTGAGCGAACCCGTCGGCGAGGCGTATGATGGAAAAATCGAAGTTGCCGTCGTGCCGCTGCTTGCCGTCAACGATAATGGTTACCGCCTCGGCTACGGCGGAGGATTTTACGACAGATACCTCAAAAACTCGCCCTGCGTGCGCGTGGGCATAGGCTACGATTTTCAACTTACCGACGAATTCATTGCGGACGAATGGGACGAGCCGCTTGATATATTCATAAGCGAAAGGGGGATTTACCGTTTTGGAAAAAGTACTCACACCTGCTGAAAAAAGACAAAAAATTCTTTGGGAGATACGCGACCTTTTAATAGGCGCGGCTTTTCCGTTCGTGATAATGTGCATATTCAGCAGCACCATAATAATGTTCGGCGATACGGACGACATCCTCGTGAGCGTGCTTGCAATTCTGGGCGGCGACGCCCTTCTCATAGCGGCGTATGTCATATTCGGCAGACAGAACGGCGCCGTTTCCTATCGCAGGTATTACCTCAACGAAACCAAGCGCAGGCTCGATTCCTCGGACAAGCGCGCCATATACAAAACGGGCGAATACGCTCTTTGGAAGGGCATAGTCATTCCCCTCATAACCTGCATTCCTTTTATAATTTTCCAGATAATAAACATAGCCGTTCCCAATACTTTCTGCATATTCGCGCTCAAATATCTCTGCGGTTGGGCATATCTTCCCTTCACCAAAGCGGGCGTGCACGAGGCGGCTAACTTCGTGTTCATAATCATACCCGTCGCGGCGCACCTCGCGGGCTATATTCTGGGCATGCTCAAGGAGCAGAAACTGCAGGCGCAGCTCGCCGAAGAAAAAGCAAAATCCAAAAAGCACAAGAAGTCGGGTAAATGAGAGTAATAAGCGGCAAATACAGAGGGCTTAAACTTACGCCTTTCGACGGCGAGGAAATCCGCCCCACGGCGGACAGGGTGAAGGAAAGCGTTTTCAATATTCTCTACGGAGAAATAGCGGGGGCGACCGTCCTCGACTTGTTCTGCGGCAGCGGAAGCCTTGGCATAGAGTGCCTTTCGCGCGGGGCGCAGAGGGTGGACTTCAACGACATTTCGCCACGCTCGGCGCAGATAGCGCGCGGCAATATAGCAAAGCTCAGGGGTGCGGAGGGCTATTCTGTTACCGTGGGGGATTATTCTTCCTTTTTGGTAAAGAGCAAAATTGCTTACGACATAATTTTTATCGACCCGCCTTACGCCAGCGAAAGCGGCAGGGGGGCGCTGGAGCTTATCGCCTCGTGCGGAGCGCTCAGAAATGGCGGCATAGCCGTGTACGAGCGCGACCGCGCTTTCGAAGGGGAGATAAAGGGACTAAAAAAGATTGACGAGCGCAAATACGGCAAAACTTTTGTTACTTTTTTTGCGCCCGACGAGGAGACGGTATGAAAAAGTGCGTTTTTGCGGGAACGTTCGACCCGCCCACCGTGGGGCACGAAGACGTCGTGAACGCCTGCGCGAGAATGTTCGATAAAGTTTACGTCGCCGTGCTTGACAATCCGCAGAAGAGTACGCTTCTTTCGGCGGAGCAGCGCGCGCAGCTTTTAAAAAAGCTGTTCGGCGGAAACCCGAGCGTGGAGGTTCTTACCTTCACGGGCGCGGCTGTAGACCTTCTGAACAGACTGGACACGCCTTTCTATGTTCGCGGAGTGCGCGACGCGATAGACTTCGAATACGAAAACCGCAATCATTACGCCAGCAAGCGGTTAAAGCCCGACCTGGTTACGATTTATATACCGTCCGAACAGCGCAATCTGCACGTCAGCTCTACGCTGGTAAGAAATTCTCTTAAATTCAGAAAAGATTACGATGACCTCATTCCGTCCGCCATACTCGCGGACGTAAAGGCGATGTTGGAGGCTAAAGATGTTTGAAAAACAGATTAAAATTCCCGAACCCGAGGAAATAAAGCAGGCAATGCCCCTGCCCGAAAACCTTGCGGCAATCAAAAAGGAACGCGACAGACTGATTTCCGAAGTTATAGAGGGCAAGAGCGACAAGATGATAATAATCGTCGGTCCCTGCTCCGCCCATGCCGAAAAGCCCGTGTTGGACTATGTCGAAAGGTTGGGCAACATCAACGAAAAAGTCAAGGACAAAATCGTTCTCGTACCCCGCATTTACACCAACAAACCGCGCACCAAGGGCGTGGGATACAAGGGCATGTTCTCTCAGCCCGACCCCTCCAAGGGCGAGGACATCTTAAAGGGCATATATTCCATCCGCGACCTCAACATCCGCGCGATAGACTGCTCTCACCTCGCCGCGGCGGACGAAATGCTCTATCCCGCAAACTATAACTACGTCGACGACCTGCTTTCCTACGTCGCAGTCGGCGCGAGAAGCTCCGAAAACCAGCTTCACAGGCTCGTTTCGAGCGGCATAGACGTACCGGTCGGCATCAAAAACCCCATGAGCGGCAGCGTAATGGTAATGCTCAATTCCATCTACGCGGCGCAGTCGGGACAGGTATTCAAGCTCAACGGCTGGCAGGTAAAGACGGAGGGCAACCCCCTCGCGCACGCCATACTGCGCGGCGCGGTGGACGGTTACGGCAACGACATTCCCAATTTCCATTACGAAACGGTAATGCAGGTTATCGACGGCTATGCAAAGTCGGGACTTAAAAATCCCGCCATAATAATCGACGCAAACCATTCCAACAGCGGCAAAAAGTTCAAACAGCAGATAAGAATTTGCGAAGAAGTAATGCAAAACCGCCTTTACGACAAGGATTTCAAAGCCAACGTCAAGGGCTTCATGATAGAAAGTTTCATCGAAGAGGGCAACCAGAAGGAAGATACCGTCTACGGCAAGTCGATAACCGACCCCTGCCTCGGCTGGGCGGATACCGAAAGGTTAATTCTCGACATCGCCTCGAAGGTGTAACATGAGTTCTGTTACAGGTTACCTCGGACCGGAGGGAAGTTATTCCCACATAGCCGCAAAAAAACTTGCAGAGGGCGAAATTGCGCCCTTCCCGTCCTTTTTCCTTTTGGTAAAAGCGCTTAAGGAAGGCGCGGTAGACGCCATAGTTCTGCCCGTCGAAAATTCGCTCAACGGCGGAGTTACTCAAAACCTCGACCTTCTGCAGGAAACGGACGGCATATGCGCCGTGGCGGAAACGCTGGTAAAAATCGAACACAGACTTGTTACCTTAAAGGGCGCAGACCTCAGCAAAATAACCACTATTTATTCCCACCAGCAGGCGCTCGGGCAGTGCGCGAAATATCTCTGCAGCCACTTCCCCGAAGCCGCGCTCAGGCAGACGTCCTCTACGTCGGGTTGCCTCGAGATGATAAAATCTCCCTCCGACGCGGGCATAGTAGGCTGTCATTGCGTTGCGGAAGGGCTGGAGATGTCAAAGGAGTGCATTTCGGACGAGCCTTTGAACTTCACGCAGTTCCTGCTCGTAAAGAGGGGCAGTGCGGAAGATTGCAAAAAGAGCGCGAAAATCTATTTTTCCGTAACATGTTTGCATCGTCCCGGCGCGCTCGTCAGCGCGCTTTCGGTGCTTGCGCGCCGCGGCATAAACATGACTAAAATCGAAAGCCGCCCCATCAAGGACAAGGTGGGCGAATACCGCTTTTTTATCGAAACGGAGGCGGACTGCGGCGCGGAGAACACGCGAGCCGCAATGAAAGAGCTGCGCGAAAATTGCAGTTCTGTCAAAATTTTAGGTTGCTACTGATTTTCATGCAATAAAAGCCCAAGGCAGAAGGAACAAAAAGCACAAAAGCGCCTGTGCGGCTTTTATCAGGGCAAATTTGCCCGCGCTCACGCCGAGCGGCTGAAGATAGCACAGCTGCTGGGCGAGTATGGAAGCTCCGCCGAAAGTTATCAAAAATCCCGCCAGCGGCAGGGCAAGAGGGCTTGAACACGCCGCAAGCGCGCGGCATCCGCCCGTCGCCTCGATAAGTCCGCGGCATAAAGCGGACGCGGCGTCGCTCCCCAGAACGAGCGACAGCGGCGCTTCGACAAAGTACAAAAGGCGCATATTTTCGGCGACTGCGGAGAGGGTATAAAAAAAGCAAATAAAACCTCCCGCAACCATAACCGAAATTACCGCGGAATAAAAACAGTCGTACAGAAGGTTGCTCCCGTCCGTGCGCGCGGGCGGCGCACTTAAATCTTTGTGCGGATTTTTGAACATTATCACCGCCGAAACCGCCGCCACCGAAAGGAGGTGCGCGGCAAGAATGTAAAATCCCGCAAGTTTATCGGCAAACATGTTCTGTCCCACGCTGCCGATTATAAAAAGCGGACCGGAAGTCGAGCAAAGCGGCGCAAGCAGCGCGGCGGTATCTCTGCTTTTGGTATTTATGCAGTATTCGCTTAAAATTCTGCTTCCTGCGGGATAGCCCGAAAAAGCGCTCATAACGAACAGTGCAGGCGCGGCAGTCGGCACTTTCAGTCTGGCGGCAAGTCCTTTAAGGGGCGAACAAGCGCCCTCTATCGCGCCCGTTTTGATCATGATAAGCGTTATAACCATAAAGGGAAAGAGCGCGGGCAGAACGCATTGAGCCCACAGTATTATGGCTTCAAGACAAACGGGTACATAAATTTCCGGCGAGATTGCAAGCACGACGGCAAAAAGCGCGAGAAAGGCAAACATTATGGCGTAAGCAGCTTTAAAAACACGTTTTTTTATCATGGTACATAATTATTTATACGAGGGATAGATTATGAGTAAAAAATTGGGACTGGCGCTGGGAAGCGGCGGCGCGCGCGGCGCCGCGCACGTAGCTTTTTTAAAGGCGCTCGAAGAGGAGGGGATAAAACCCTACTGCATATCGGGCTGCTCTATGGGCGCGGTCGTTGGCGCGGGCTATGCCGCTGGAATGACGTGCGAACAACTCAAGGATAAAATTGCTGATCTCAAGGCGTTCGATATAATCGACCCCGCAATAGCTCCGCTCACCAAGCTGGGACTTTTAAAGGGCAACAAGATGCGCAAACTGCTCTTGTCCAATTTGGGCGACCTTACTTTCGAACAGCTCAAAATGCCTTTCGGCTGCGTCGCTACGGACATTCTCAGCGGGCGTTCGGTAGAGCTTACGCAGGGCAACCTCGTCGATGCGGTGAGGGGTTCTTCGGCAATTCCCACCGTGTTCAGACCCGTAAAGCTGGGCGATAAACTGCTTGTGGACGGCGGCGTGCTGTGCCGCGTTCCCGTAAAACTTTGCAAAAGTCTGGGTGCGGACATCGTGGTTGCGTTTGACGTGCTCGCCAATACGGGCGACAGCGTAGATAAAATAACCAACCTCGTCAACAAAGTACTGCGCGTCTTCGACATAATGGACTACAACCAGAACGAAAACGCAAAAATTTTAATGAAAGATTACTACGATTTATGGCTGATGCCACCCATGGAAGGATTGAGCCAGTATAACGTAAAGGACGCCGAAAAGGCTTACGAACTCGGCTACGAGTTTGCCAAAGAGCATGTCGGCGAAATAAAAGAGCTGCTCGGGTGATATATGGATTTATTCGATTTCAACGGCAACGCGGATGCGGCAAAGCCGCTCGCTGAGCGCATGCGCGCAAATAACCTCAACGACTTCATCGGTCAGCGGCACATCGTCGCGGAGGGCAGCCTTTTGCGGCGAGCAATTTCTCTCGACAGGTTGGGCAGCTGCATATTCTACGGTCCTCCCGGCACGGGCAAAACCACGCTCGCAAACATAATCGCCCAGACCACGCACGGCGAGTTCATAAAACTCAACGCAGTTCAGGCGGGCGTTGCGGACGTAAAAAAGGCGGTGCAGGAGGCGGAAAACAACTTAAAGATGTTCGGCAAGCGCACATACCTCATGCTCGACGAATGTCATCGCTTCAATAAAACGCAGTCCGATTCTCTCCTGCCCGCGATAGAGCAGGGAACGATAATTTTTATAGGTTCTACCACCGAAAATCCCTATGCTTCCATGACGCCCGCAATCGTTTCCAGGTGCAGAGTTTTCGAATTCAGAAGACTTTCGACCGAGGATATATGCGGGGCAATGAAAAAAGCCCTGAAGGATACCCGCAAGGGTCTGGGCATGTATAAGACAAACGTGGACGAGGATGCGATAGATCACATCGCCCGCACGGCGGGCGGCGATCTGCGCTCGGCTTACAACGCGCTCGAGCTTGCCGTCCTCACCACCCAGCCCGAAGAGGACGGCACAATTCACGTCCGCCTTTCGGACGCGGAACAGTCCATACAGAAAAAAGCGCTCTCGTACAACGAGGACGATTATTACGACTATCTTTCGGCATTCTGCAAATCGCTTCGCGGCAGCGACGCGGACGCCGCTTTATACTATGCCATGAGGCTGATAGACGGCGGCTGCGATCCCATGCTCGTTGCGAGAAGGCTGGTAATTCACTCGGCGGAGGACGTCGGCATGAGCGACCCCCGCGCGCTCCAGATTGCGTCGTCGGCAATGTACGTGCTCGAAAAAACGGGCGTGCCCGAGGGCTTAATTCCCCTTTCGGAGGCGATAATTTACGTCTGCGAAGCGCCCAAGAGCAACTCTGTCGTGTGCGCGCTGCACGCAGTGCAGGCGGATGTGGAGAACGTGCGCGACGACGACGGCGTTCCCTCGTACCTTCGCGACCATTCCTACGACGGAAGAGAGGGCAAGGCGCAGGCAAAGGCGTACAAGTACCCCCACAACTACCCCAACGGGTGGGTGGAGCAGCAGTACCTGCCCGACGCGCTCAAGGGCAAGGTTTACTATCAGCCCAAGGGCATAGGCTACGAAAAAACCGTGGAGGAGCTGCGCCGCTTCAAGGGCAAAACTAAGTGATTAAATTAATTGACAAGCGTTCATAATTATAATATAATTTGACTGAACTAAAAAAGGCAATGACGAAGAGAAGTAACGCGCATTATCGCTCACAGAGAGCGGACGAGGGTGAAAGTTCCGCAGAATGAATACGCGCCAAAAACACTTCCGAGCCGCCGCCCGAAAGAGATTTTTTCAAGTAGGGTGCGCCGTAAACCTGCGTTAAAGGTAAAAGTTTTTGTGTCCTTACGGGCAAAAGAACTTTATGAGCGACCGCATTTATGCGGTAACTTGGGTGGCACCGCGAACGACGTTCGTCCCAAAGAAAATGACAGCATTTTCGGGGACGGCGTTTTTTTTATTGTCCCCGAGGTAAAAAAAGGAGAAAAAATGGCGACAGAATTCCGCACAAAAATCACAAGCGAAATAGGTGAAAATGCCGTCGGCAGCGAGGTGCGCCTCGCCGGCTGGATAGAAAACATCCGCGACCACGGCGGCGTATCGTTCATCGACCTGCGCGACTATTACGGCGTGGTGCAGGTGGTAATGCGCGATACCGACCTTCTTGACGGACTTGTAAAGGAAGACTGCATTTCGGTCTTCGGCACGATAGAAAAGAGGGACGAGGAAACTTACAACCCCAAAATTCCCACGGGTACGGTAGAACTCAACTGCAAAGAGGTAAAAGTTTTGGGCAGAGTGCGCGAACAGCTTCCCTTCGAGGTTATGACCTCCAAGGAAACGCGCGAAGACATCCGTCTTAAGTACCGCTTCCTCGACCTCAGAAACAGAAAGGTAAAGGACAACATAATTTTCCGCACGCAGGTCATATCATTCCTCAGAAAGAAGATGGAGGACATGGGCTTTTTGGAGGTTCAGACGCCCATTCTCTGCGCGTCCTCGCCCGAGGGCGCAAGGGACTATATCGTTCCCTCCAGAAGATACAAGGGCAAGTTCTACGCCCTTCCCCAGGCACCCCAGCAGTACAAGCAGCTTTTAATGGTTTCGGGCATAGACAAATACTTCCAGATAGCTCCCTGCTTCCGCGACGAGGACGCAAGGGCAGACCGTTCCCCCGGCGAATTCTATCAGCTCGACTTTGAAATGGCTTTCGCCTCGCAGGAGGACGTGTTCAGAGTGGGCGAAGAGGTGCTTTCCGAAACGTTCGCAAAGTTCGCTCCCGAAGGTTACGAAGTTACCAAAGCTCCCTTCCCCGTCATTCCCTACAAGCAGGCAATGCTCGAGTTCGGTTCGGACAAACCCGACCTCCGCAATCCCTTAAGGATAATCGATTTGTCCGATTTCTTCAACAAATGCACTTTCAAACCCTTCCAGAACAAGTGCGTAAGGGCGGTAAAGGTGCATGCCGAAATGAGCAAGGGCTTCCACGAAAAACTGCTCGCATACGCCCTTTCTATCGGCATGGGCGGTCTCGGCTACCTCGAAGTGGGCGAAGATTTGAAGTTCAAAGGTCCCATAGATAAATTCATTCCCGCAGAGTTAAAGGGCGAAATGCTCTCTCTCGCGTCGCTTGAAGCGGGCGATACGATATTCTTCATCGCCGACACCGCCGAAAGAGCACCCCTCCTTGCAGGACAGATAAGAAACGAGCTGGGCGAAAGGCTCAATCTCACCGAAAAGAAAGCCTATCGCTTCTGCTTCGTCAACGACTTCCCCATGTACGAAATCGACGGCGAAACGGGCAACATCGGCTTCACGCACAATCCTTTCTCCATGCCTCAGGGCGGACTTGAAGCTTTAAACACCAAAGACCCTCTCGACATACTCGCATATCAGTACGATATAGTGTGCAACGGCGTGGAACTTTCCTCGGGCGCGGTCAGAAACCACGACCTCGACATAATGGTAAAGGCGTTCGAAATCGCAGGCTACGGCGAGGAAGAACTCAAAGTCAAGTTCGGCGCGCTGTATAACGCTTTCAAGTTCGGCGCACCTCCTCACGCAGGCATGGCGCCCGGCGTCGACAGAATGATAATGCTGCTTAAAAACGAGGATAATATAAGGGAGGTAATTGCCTTCCCCATGAGTTCTTCCGCGCAGGATCTTCTGTGCGGCGCGCCTTCGGAAGTTACCGAAAAGCAGCTGCGCGAGGTTCACATCAAAGTCAGACAGTGAGGTAAAAAATGTCAGTTACAAGACAGCAGATAAAGACGCTCGCGCGCCTTGCGCGCCTCGACTTCGACGATAAAAAGTGCGAAGAATTCGCGCCCCAGTTCGAAGAAATAATCGCCTTTGCGGATACTATCAACAATTCCGTCGAGGGCGATACGGATACTATCCGCGAGGTAATAGACCGCACGGCGGAGTGGAAGGAGCTGCGCGAAGACGTCGTTGACGAGAGCCTGCCTCAGGGCAAAATTCTCTCCAACGTAGAAAGCGAAAACGGGTATTTTCCCGTAAAGAGGGTGGTTAAATGAAAAAAGTAATTTCCGCCCTTTCCAAGGGGCTTAAAAACAAGCAGTTTTCCGCCACCGAACTTACAAAAAAATATATTTCCGAGATTGAAAAAGTCAATCCCGCAATAAACGCATACGTCCACACAACGTTCGAAACGGCGCTCGAAAACGCCTCTTATGCCGATAAACTCATTGCAGAGGGCAAGGCGGACGCGCTTACGGGCATACCAATGACGCTCAAGGACAACATCGCGACCGACGGACTTTTAACAACTTGCTGTTCAAAGATACTCGAAGGTTTCCGTCCCTACTATAACGCCACCGTGTGGGAAAGATTGAAAGCGCGCGGCGCGGTGCTTCTCGGCAAGACCAACATGGACGAATTCGCCATGGGCTCGACGAGCGAAACTTCGGTCTACGGCGCGCCTTTGAACCCCCGCAACCTTTCGGCTGTAACGGGCGGTTCGTCCGGCGGCGTCGCCGCGGCTGTGTGCGCGGACATAGCTGCATACGGTCTCGGTTCGGATACGGGCGGCTCTATCCGTCAGCCCGCTTCGTTCTGCGGCATAGTCGGCTTCAAACCCACCTACGGCGCGGTTTCCAGATACGGTCTTATCGCATACGGCTCGTCCCTCGACCAGATAGGTCCTATGACGCACTCCGTAACGGACGCGGCTATAGTGTACGACGCAATCAAGGGCGCAGACAGGCACGACCAGACTTCGGTTGAAATTTCTTCCCGTCCCACCGTGCTCAATCCCGACGTAAAGGGACTTAAAATAGGCGTGGCGGAAGAGTTCTTCGACGGTATAGACGACGGCATCAAGAGCGCGATTGACGGGGCAATATCCGCCTACGAACGCGCAGGCGCAGAGATTGTAAGGGTAAAACTTCCCGCACTTAAACAGGCGCTTCCCGTATATTATATCATCGCCTGCGCGGAGGCTTCTTCCAACCTCGGCAGGTACGACGGCATACGCTACGGCTTCCGCGCAAAGGAATACGACAGCGTGGACGACATGATAACCAAAACGCGCACGCAGGGCTTCGGCAAAGAGGTGCAAAAGCGCATAATGCTCGGCACTTACGTCCTTTCGAGCGGCTACTTCGACGCGTATTACAAAAAGGCGTGCGTACTCCGCCGCAAGATAGTTTCGCAGTTCGACGAAATGTTCGAAAATTGCGACCTTCTGTTCGCGCCCACCGCGCCCAATACGGCATTCCCCCTGGGATATGCGGGCGGCAACGCGATAGAAACATACCTTTCGGACGTCTGCACCGTCCCCGTGAACATTGCGGGACTGCCCGCAATTTCGCTGCCCTGCGGCACGGACAAAAAGGGACTTCCCATAGGCATGCAGATAATCGGCAACAAGTTCATGGACGAAAAAGTTCTTTCTGCCGCGTACTTTGCCGAAGTCAATCCTCTCTGCTCGCTCGGCGACGTCGAAGGAGGCGTAAAGATATGAAATACGATTTAGTGGCGGGACTTGAAACTCACGTAGAGCTTGCAACCGCAACAAAAATCTTCTGCGGCTGCACGACGGCGTTCGGCGGCGAACCCAATACGCACTGCTGTCCCGTCTGCACGGGTCAGCCGGGAGCGCTGCCCATTCTCAATAAAAGGGTGGTGGAATACGCCATACGCGCGGGACTTGCAACCCATTGCACAATAAACACAACCACCCACCTCGACCGCAAGAATTATTGTTATCCCGACCTTCCCAAGGCGTACCAGATTTCGCAGTTCGACAAACCCCTCTGCGAGCACGGCTATGTTGAGCTTGACAGCGGCAAAAAGATAGGCATAACGCGCATTCACATCGAAGAGGACGCGGGCAAACTCGTTCACGAGCGCGGTTTCACTTTCGTTGACTATAACCGCGGCGGCGTACCCTTAATTGAGATAGTTTCCGAACCCGACATTTCTTCTCCCGCGGAGGCGAAGGAATACATCGAAAAACTTCAGCTCATCATGCGCTACATCGGCGTTTCCGACTGCAAAATGCAGGAAGGCAGCATGAGGTGCGACGTAAACATTTCCTTAAAGCCTGCGGGCAGCCCCGTGTTCGGCACGAGGACGGAAATCAAAAACATGAACTCTCTAAGCCACATCGAAAAGGCTATGGAGTACGAGTATTCCCGTCAGGCTGAAGTTCTCGACGGCGGCGGAGAGATCGTTCAAGCAACCCTTCGCTTCGACGAAACGACGGGCGAAACTTCGGTAATGCGCACCAAAGAGGACGCGCAGGACTACCGCTATTTCCCCGAACCCGACATTTTAACCGTCGTCATTCCCGAAGACAAGGTAAAGGAAATAGGGGACAGCCTTCCCGAACTTCCCACCGAAAAATTCAGAAGATATACGGGCGAACTCAAAATAAATGCAGCTTCGGCTTCGCAGATAGTAAGGTATAAAGCCGCCTGCGACTTTATCGAAAAGGCGATTTCCCTCGGCGCTTCGGCAAAGCACTGCATAAACTTCACGCTCGGCATAATCTTTTCCACTCTCGCCACGGAAGAGGACAAGGAAAACTTCAAAATCAAAGTTTCGGCGGAAAATTTTGCACAGCTCATCAAACTCATCGACGAGGGCAAAATCAATGTTACCGCCGCACAGATTACGCTCGGAAAGATGCTCGAAGAGGGCAAGGGCGTAAAAGATTATATAAAGGAAGAGGATCTCGCGGGCGTAGCCGACGACGAGCTTGAAAAAATCTGCCGTCAGGTAATTGCCGAAAACCCCAAAATCGTAGAAGATTTCAAGGGCGGCAAGGACAAGGCTATCTGCGGTCTTTACGGCTTTATAAAGCGCGCAACGGGAGGCAAAGCGGATATTCGCAAAGCCGACGCGCTGCTCAGAAAAATTATTTCCGAAAGCTGATAACCTGCCTTTAAGCGAAAAAATTAAATGATAAACTCACGCCGCCGCGCATTTTTAAATGCGCGGCGGCTTTTTCATGTCTTATTTGCTTGGCTTAATTATGTTATTGGCTTTTTCATGCCTTATTTACTCGGCTAATTATGCTTTTTTTATGCCTTATTTTTCATCTTTTCTTCGCCTTCGATAAAATTTTATTACTATGCCTTAAAAATTTTTTGTTTATGCCCGCGCCGCGGGCATAAACTTTTGCACCGCAAAATAGATTATTAAAGAAAAAGGGACGTTGAGCGCGTGCGGCTTTGTTGTATTGAAAGGTTCAGGCGTTTTCGTCAAAAATACATAAAATTCGGCAAATGCGCGGTAAATTTTACAGACTGCGCTTTGCTAATATTGGTGAGCACATTGGCATACGTCATAAAAATGCGCGCGGTTATCTTATGTTTTTGCGCCGCTGTTTTAATCACCGCGCTGTCGCTTTCGGCGTACTATTCGGGCGCATACGCCGTCTACTTCGGTTCGTCTTCGCGCAGAATTCCCATCTACAGCGTAGGCAGGGAGGATAAAGTAATTTCCATCTCCTTCGACTGCGCATGGGGTACGGACCACACAGACGCAATTTTATCCGCTCTCGAAAAGAACGACGTCCGCGCCACCTGGTTCATGGTCGAGTTCTGGACGGAAAAATATCCCGATTATGTTAAAAAGATTGACGAGGCGGGACACGAAATAGGCACGCATTCGTCAACCCATTCGTATATGTCCAAACTGGGGAAAGCCGAAATCGAAAGCGAGCTTTCGTCTTCGTCGGCGGCGATAACGCAGATAACGGGAAAAAGTGTCGAACTTTTCCGTCCGCCTTACGGCGATTACGACGACGAGCTTATAAATACCGCCGAACAGAGCGGCTATTTCGTCATTCAGTGGGATGTAGACAGCCTCGATTGGAAGGACCTTTCCGCGAGCGATATAGCCATGCGCATAATCAACAGGGTGCAGCCGGGCAGCATAATACTCATGCACAACAACGGACTGCACACGGCGGAAGCGTTGCCAATGATTTTTTCCACGCTTAAAAACAGCGGCTACACTTTCGTGCCGATAGGCGAACTCATTTACCGCGACAATTACACTGTGGACGTCAACGGACGCCAGCAGCCATTGTAAGATAAATTTTAAAAGAGGTACAGCAATGAATATCAGTTGCGAAAAAAACAACAAAGTTTACATCTGCGGCACTATAGTGTCGCCCGCCGTATTTTCACACGAGGTGTTCGGCGAAGGTTTTTACGAATTTTTCGTCGAAGTTAAAAGGCTTTCGGGTCAGGCGGATACCCTGCCCGTAACCATATCCGAAAGGCTTATGGGCGAGGGCATGAAGGAGGGCGACACGCTGTGCGCGCTCGGGCAGTTCCGCTCGTACAACAAGCTCGAAAACGGCAAATCCCGCCTCATGCTCACCGTGTTCGTGCGCGAAGTTCTCTCATTCCAGCCGTCCAAAAATCCCAATTCGATAGTGCTTTCGGGCTACATATGCAAGCCGCCCGTCTACCGCACGACGCCGTTCAACAGGGAAATCGCCGACCTTCTCATCGCCGTCAACCGCTCGTACAACAAGAGCGATTACATTCCCGCGATAGCGTGGGGGAGGAACGCGCGCTTTGTCAGCAATCTCGAAGTGGGCGACAAAGTCGCGCTGTCTGGCAGAATTCAGTCGCGCGAGTATCAGAAAAAGCAGCCCGACGACAGCTTTGTAACCATGACGGCTTACGAGGTGTCCGTTTCCAAACTTGCGGCGTTCGACGAATATTCCGATTTCGATATAGACGAAGAATTCGACCTGTATTCTCTTTCTTCCCGCAGGGAGGAACACGAAGATAAGTTATGATTGCCTAAGGCTTTGAAAATAGCACACAACTTTTTTAAAGTATAAAAAAAATTAAAAAATAATAATTTTTAT
>ENA-UONV01001202-UONV01001202.1-human-gut-metagenome-genome-assembly--contig:-CS4-NODE-1202-length-23726-cov-24.442440_pt1 | contig 23726 bp, 20 predicted proteins | sample MGYA00242461_ERZ724008 | MGnify/ENA metagenome assembly ERZ724008 | reverse complement strand
AAAATAATTATAATTCCGAAAACCCGCGCCGATATCAAATTGATCGCGGCGCGGCTGTTATTTTATGTATAATAGCAAAATCATTGTTTTTTCGCCTTTTTAATCATCAAGTTTCAGTCATATTAAATGCTTTATCCGAATGGGCGCATGAAATTGCCTGTTCATGATTAATTTGTAATTTTTTGCATAAAAAGTGCTGTTTATTTTCTGTTTACAGCCTTTTAACGCCTCAATTCAAGGCAAATAAGGAATTCCTTACAATACAGGATTATTTTTCGCGTCCGTAAATTTATCAAAATTTCACAAAACCTTTCCGAATGATTGTTGCATAACTTAATGCGATATGGTAAAATTATTTTGTTATGAAAAAGATTTTGGGCTTTGTCTGCGCGGCTACGGTTGCGTTGTGCTGCGCGTTTTCGTTCGCGGGCTGCGGCTCGGCGCAGGTCGAATATAAAATAAGCGAAGACGGAACGTATTACATTTTAAGCGGAGTTTCGGGAAACCAGATGGCTTTGAAGGAGTGCGTCATCGCCTCCGAATACGACGATGGTGAGCATGGCTCGCTTCCCGTTACGCGTATCGGCTCGGACGCTTTTGTCGGCTGCACATCGCTTTCTTCGGTCAATATCCCTTCAAGCATAACCCATATTGGCGCTCGCGCGTTTGCTTATACTAAGATAAGCAGTATCGAAATCCCGGATAGCGTAACATATATAGCAGATTCTGCATTCGGCGCATGCAAAGTGTTGAAATCTGTGGTAATTCCCTCGTCGGTTACTTATATCGGACCTTTTGCGTTTGCTTATTGCTCTTCGCTTGAAAGCGTAACCGTAAATGCTCAGGTAAGTGAAATTTACACTTCGACTTTCAGGGGTAAATATACCTTTACTGAATCCGACGTTTATTCGGACGCCGTCCTTTCAAGCGTAACTTTGCCCGTAACGCTCGAAAAAATAGATATAGCGGCGCTCAGTTATAATCCCATAACGGACATTTATTACGGCGGAACTGCGGCGCAGTGGAAGGAAGTCAAGTTCTGTTACTATCAGTCGCAGGCTTCTGAAGATAATCCCGATGAGCAGGAGATAGTCGAGGTCGATCTTACGGACGACGAAATTGCTTCCTATATGAACCAATCTTATAATGCGCGCCTGAGCTTTTATCTGCTCTCTTCCGTCGTTACAGTGCATTGTTCGGACGGTACGGTGGTTTATTCCGAGGGCAAGGCTACTACGCATTTATCCTGAAATTAATAAAAAAACGGCGGAAAAAACCGCCGTTTTTTTAATTTTTAAATAAATTCTTATTAATTTCAGCTTGCCTCTGCATTGGCTTAAAAATCAACTTTGCGCCGTCTCGCAAGTATGGGCAAATTTACTTTAGGCCTTTAATTTTTACTTGAATTAGAGGGAAAATAAGTTTTTTGATTGCGCCACGGTAGGGGGAGCATACGAAAAAAACGCCCGCACCGATTAAATCAGCACGAGCGCTTTCAGCTTAATTGAAATAACGACGAAAAACGCCGAAAAAATTATGCTCTTTCGACGGTCTTCAAGCAACGGGTGCAAACGTAATCGTTTACTACCTTGCCTTCCTTATTTACGTAAGAAACTTTCTGAACGTTGGCTTTGAAAGTTCTTCTCGTTCTTCTCTTGGAATGGCTTACGTTGTTACCGGAAGTCTGACCCTTTCCGCATACGCTGCATACTCTCGACATAATATATTACCTCCGTAAATGGACTTTATACTTAAAAAAGTGCGTGAAACCAAAGCCGTCTTTTCAGAACAGCTATATTAATATAACACGGCTTTTAAAAAAAATCAAACAAAAAAACGCTTGTAAAACAATTTTTTTGAATAATTTTGCCTCTTTAAGTCCTGTACGGAGCGTCAAATTACATAATTATTAAATAAACACTTGCAAAATTCAAAAAAGTAGGTTACAATTATCGTATAAGACCGCGCCGTCGGCGCGGAATTGAAGGAAGATTTCATGTCAGTCAATACAAGTAACGTTTATGGTAAAATATCCATATCCGACCTCGCGATAGCAAAGGTTGCCTCCAACGCCGCTTTAGAATGTTACGGAATAGTGGAGATGGTTTCGCGCCGTTTCACGGATTCTTTGTCTGAACTTTTAAAAAAGCAGCCCGGCGGAAAGGGCGTGAAAGTGGTAACCAACGGCGACAGAATTTTTATCGACGTCTACGTCATAATCAAGTACGGCGTTTCCATAAACGCAGTTGCCGAAAGTCTTAAAGAGGGAATTAAATATAAGGTTGAAAAGTTTACCGGCATGATTGTTGATACGGTAAACGTCAACATCATAGGGGTTAAACTGTAATTTTTTGCTGTTTAATCCTTTTTTGCGGCAATTTTTTGGAGTGAGCGTAGCCGCATTTTTATTGTAAGTTAAGGAGAAAAAATGCAGAAAACATTGACAAGCACCGATTTCAGGAAAATGATAGCCTCCGGTGCGAGAATGCTTGAAATAAACAGGGCAAAAGTCGACGCCCTCAACGTGTTCCCCGTCCCCGACGGCGACACGGGTACAAACATGTCGCTGACTTTGCAGTCGGCGGTAAAGGAGATGAACGCCTGCTCGTCCAACCGTTTCCAGGAAATATGCGACGCGGTTTCCAAGGGCGCGCTTCGCGGCGCGAGGGGTAACTCGGGCGTAATTTCTTCGCAGATTATCCGCGGCATCTGCTCGGTTTTAAGAGATTGCCAGCAGGATTTCGACACAAAAACTTTTGCAAAAGCCATGGAAGCCGGCACTAAAGTTGCATATTCCGCCGTTTCCATTCCCAAGGAAGGTACAATTTTAACCGTCGTCCGCCTCATGAGCGAGTCTGCGGCAAAACTTGCTTCCAAGAATAAAGATTTCACCGAATTTTTCAAAGCGTTAATCGCAGTGGGCGACGAAGCGCTCGCGCAGACGCCCGAACTTCTTCCCGTACTCAAAAAGGCGGGCGTCGTTGACTCGGGCGGCGTAGGTCTGATGACTATAATGCGTGGCTTCCTCGCAGCCGTAACGGGCGAAGAGGTGGAAGGCGACATCCCTACCGAAGCTGCCGAAACCAAAAAAGAACCCGAATTCGGCGACAACTCGGATATTATCAATCTCGACCTCGGCGAAATTCAGTACGCGTACTGCACCGAATTTTTCATAATCAACTTAAAACAGATGACCACGCTTGCCGATATAGATAAGCTCAAGGAAAAGCTCATGACGCTGGGCGATTCCGTAATCTGCATAGGCGATCTGGAACTCGTAAAAATTCACGTCCACACCAACACGCCCGGCAAGGCGCTCACATACGCTCTCGAACTGGGCGAACTCGACAGAATTAAAATCGAGAACATGCTCGAAGAGAACCGCGAACTCAAAAAGAAGCTCGAAGCCGAGAAGAAGGAGATGGGCATGCTCGCAATCTGCGCGGGCGAGGGACTTGCAGAAATTTTCAAGGACCTCACCGTGGACAGAGTTATAGAGGGCGGTCAGACTATGAACCCTTCGGCTCAGGACATAGCCGACGCCGTCCAGAAGATAAACGCTTCCAACGTTTTCGTCTTCCCCAACAACTCGAATATAATTCTCGCTGCCGAACAGGCAAAGGGACTTGTAAACAACCGCACCATACACGTCATTCCCACAAAGAACGTGCCTCAGGGCTTTGCGGCGGCTCTCGTCTTCAACCCCGACGACAGCGTGTCCGAAAATAAGACCAACATGATACACGCAATCGACGGCGTGGCGTCAGGTCAGGTCACTTACGCCGTGAGAAACACCACGATGAACGGCTTCAAGCTCAAGGAAGGCGACATCATAGGTCTCGACGCGAAGAAAATTCTCGCAAAGGGCGACAATATAGAAGAAACCACGCTTCAGCTCATAAAGAAGATGAAGCGCGACGAACACGAGATGATAACCCTCTACTACGGCGAAGGCGTCGAAGAGGAACAGTGCGAGGAACTTGTAAAGAAAGTTTCCGCAGAATTTCCCGACTGCGACGTCGACTACCATTACGGCGGTCAGCCCGTGTACTATTACATGGTATCTCTCGAATAATAACATAAAAAATTTACAAAAGGCGAGGCATTCTCGCCTTTTTGTGTTATAATAGAAATATGAAACTGACGGCACTCAAGTACGTTTCGGACAAGCGCGAAAAGGACTTCAACAAACTTAATATTTTCTCGCAGGAAGATTTGGTCAGGCACTTTCCGCGCGACTACCTCGACCTCACCCGCACGGACACAGTGGCGGGCGCTTACCATAACGACGTAATTTTAACGATGTGCGAGGTTCTTAACGTAGAAAACAACCGCTTCGCCCGCAAACCTTACGTCAAGGCGCTCTGCCGTCAGGGCAATTACATATTCAGCGCAATCTGGTTCAATCAGCCATACGTCGCTTCCAAACTCGACAACGGCGAATACCTCTTTTACGGCAGGGTGCAGAACAGGTACGGCATGGGCGCTTCCATGGTCAACCCGTCTTTCGAGAGGGCGGACGCAAACATACGCCTGCGCGGTTACATACCCGTATATCCCCTCGCGGGCGGGCTTACTCAGGGCGCGGTGCGCTCGGCAGTCAAACAGGCGCTCGCAAACGTAAAGATAACCAGCGCCGTACCCGTCGCGCTGCAGCGCAAATTCGCCCTGCCCGACTTGTACGAAAGTTATTGCAAACTGCACAATCCCGCCAACCCCGACGAGGTAAAAATCGCCGCCGAGCGGGTGGCGATTGAGGAATATTTCCTGCTCGTTTCGGCGTTCCGTCTCATAAAGGGCGACAGGCAGACGGCGCGCGTCAACAGATATACTGCCACGGCGGAGGACGTAAAAAACTTTGCCTCGCGCTTTCCGTTCGAGTTCACGCAGGGGCAAAAGGATGCGGTGAACGATATTTTCCGCGACCTGCGCTCGCCTTCGCCCATGAACAGACTTCTGCAGGGCGACGTGGGCAGCGGCAAGACGGCTGTTGCGCTCGCGGCGATATATATGGCGGTCAAATCGGGTTATCAGGCGGCAATGCTCGCCCCCACCGAGGTGCTTGCAAGGCAGAACTGCGAACTTATAAAAAAATATTTCCCCGAATACAGGGTTGAATTTTTGTCAGGCTCTACGACGGCGGCGGAAAAGCGCGCAATCAAAAAGAGCGTTGCGGAAGGCACTGTCGACATAGTCTGCGGCACTCACGCCATCATTCAGGGCGACGTGGATTTTGCCCGTCTGTCTTTGGTTGTGTGCGACGAACAGCACCGCTTCGGCGTCGCGCAGCGCGCCTCGCTTACGGGCAAGGGCGAAGGGTGCGACACGCTGGTAATGTCGGCAACACCCATTCCGCGCACGCTGTCGCTCATTTTTTACGGCGACCTGGACGTTACTACAATCAAGGATAAACCGCGTTCGCGGCAGGATATATCCACTTCAATCATTCCCCGTTCACGCTACGACGACATGCTGGATTACATACGCCGCAGCGTAAAAGAAGAGGGCGTGCAGGTCTATTTCGTCTGCCCGAAAATCGAGGGCGACGACGAAGGTTCGGTTATGTCCGTTACCGAACTTTACGAAGATTTGCAGTCAAAACTTCCCTCGCTCAAATTCGGGCTCATGCACGGCAAGCTGAAGGATAAGCAGAAGGACGATGTAATGCAGTCGTTCAAAAACCGCCTTTACGACTGTCTGGTTACTACCACCGTCATAGAGGTGGGCGTAGACGTGCCTAACGCCACGATAATGGTCATTTACAATGCCGAACGCTTCGGACTTTCGCAGCTCCACCAGCTGAGGGGCAGAGTGGGCAGAGGGGACAAAAAGAGCTATTGTTTCCTGCTTTCGGGCGACGAGAGCGAAAATTCGAGAAAGCGCCTTTCCGTCATCAAGAACAATTCGGACGGCTTCGCCATAGCCGAAAGCGACCTGCAGCTTAGAGGCGGGGGCGACTTTATGGGTACGCGACAGAGCGGACACGCCATATCCGATCTGAAAAATCTGCGTTTCCCCGTGTCGGCGATATTCACCGCCAAGGCGCTTTCGGACGAGGCGTTCTCGGGCGCGTTCGATACGGCGCAATTAAGGCGCGCCGCGCTCGAAAAATACAATAATTTAAAGGATGTAATATTAAACTGATGCAGAAAAAATTGCCAAACACAACGGTATATGTCGTGGGCGACAGCACTTTAAGCGCCTTTTCGGACGATTATTACATGCCGCGCTACGGCTACGGCACGCAGCTTTCAAGCTACCTTTCGCCCGAGGCGGAAGTTGTAAATCTCGCGCTGTCGGGGCGCAGTTCGAAGAGCTTTCTGACCGAGGAAAATTATAAAATTCTGCTCTCTTCGCTTTCCTCGGGCGACTACCTCGTGATAGGTTTCGGGCATAACGACGAAAAGGGCGAGGACGAGCGCTACACCAATCCCAACCTCGGCTATCTCGACGAAGATTGCGCGCGCGGCGTGTCTTTCCGCAACAATTTATTTAAAAATTATATTGTACCCGCGCGCGAGCGCGGGGCAATTCCCATACTCTGCACGCCCATAATCCGCCTTTCGGAAGATGACGACTACAGCGGTTCGTGCGGACATATCACTTTGTCTTCGGGCAAATACGAGGGCGGCGATTATCCCGCCGCAATCCGTTCGCTGGGCGAAAGCGCGGGCGTTACTGTAATCGACCTCACGCGCTCTTCCATGCAAAGGTATAAAGAGGTCGGGCATGAAAAAGCCGCTCTCTTTCACGCATGGGCGGCGACGAGCGGAGGCAGAAAGACGGGGCTTGACTTTACTCACCTCAATAAATACGGCGCGGCATGGACGGCTTTCGAGTGGGCTAAATTGCTCGCCGCGACGGACAATCCGCTCAAAAATTACCTCGTTCATCGCATTTGCCCGCCCGCGGAAGAACTGCTCGCGCATGCGGTAAACGGCGATTACACAGAGCCGAGCTATAAACCGTTCTCTCCGGAAGATGCAAAAAAGGCGCGTTTCGGCGCGCTGCCGCCCTGGTACGTCGCCGTCATGGGCGATTTCGGCGGAAGCGAACACGTAAAGGAATTTATCGCCGAAAGAGAGGGGGACGGCTGGAAACTCGGCAACGGCAGCACTGTCGCCCGCGGCAAAATAAGCGGCTCGTCGGACGGCTTCGTTGCAGTTTTCGCGCAGCTCGGGGCAGACAAAAATTTCGAGTTTTCCGCGCGCGCGACCTTGCTTTCCCTCGCGCCCTGCGCGGACGGACAGACGGCTTTCGGCATTATGGTTCGCGACGACATATATGTGGACGAATACGTTCCCTCGCTGTCTTCCAACTATGTGGCGGCGGGCGTTCTTGGCGGAGGCAAGGGCGTCTTTGTGCGCGAGGGCGGCAAACTTAGTACATATCTCAAGGAAGGTTCGGCGCAGGATAATTGCGGAAAGAGTTTTACTCTCCGCATAAAAAAGGTCAACCAGCAGACGGTCGTTTGTTGCGACGGCGACGAGCGCGCCTTTTTCGATTTCGATTTCGTGTCTGTAGACAATAATTTCTGCTATGTCTGTCTGTTTGCCAACAGGGGCGCGGTGGTAAAATTCGATAATATCTGTCTGACCGTTACTGGCGACGCCGTCCGCGCCTGAACGCCGCGCCGACATGCTTTCCGTGGTTGCGTAAAAATTCACTCGTTGCAGAAAACGGTTGGCGTAAAGATGATTTGTCTTATAAAATTTCCCCCGACCCGTTTCGCAGGCGCGAAACGGGTCGGGGGAAATCAGTTTTTCAAGCGCGCGGCGCGCCGCTGAAACGGCGCGCCGTGCGCGTTCGTCTGCGGAATGCGTGTGCAAATTAAGCGAGACGGCATGCTCACAGTCTGCAAGCACATTATTGTTTAATCGCGTCAATATGCCCGCGAGGTCAAATTTGCTCCGAGGGGTTGACAGCCCGGCGCGTTTTGTGATAAAATTACGCATATTACACTTTGTGAGGACAACCAATGAATAAAGATGTCGGAAATCTTCAGTCGTTCAGAAAGAGCATAAAGCTCGTCGACGCCACATTGCGCGACGGCGGCATAGTCAATTCTTTCTATTTCCCCGAAGGATTTGCAAAGGCGCTCTATAACGCCAATCTCGAGGCGGGCGTTGACATTATGGAGTTCGGCTACAAGGTATCCAAAAAGCTGTTCGACGTAAACAAATTCGGAGAGTGGAAATTCTGCGACGAGGAAAACATCCGCGCGGTCGTCGGCGATAACGCCACGGACATGAAAATCGCTGTAATGAGCGACGTCGGAAGGGTGGATTTAAAGACGGAAGTCATCCCCAAAAAGGATTCGGTTATAGATGTTTACCGCATAGCGGCATATTGTCATCAGGTTCCCGCCGCAATCGAGATGGTAGAATTCTGCCACAAGATGGGCTACTTTACGACCTGCAATATAATGGCTATTTCCAAAAATCAGGAAAGCGATTTAATCCGCGCGCTCGAAATACTCGCGCAGTCGCCCGTAGACGTAATCTACATAGTCGACAGTTTCGGTTCGCTCTATCCCGAAGAAATACGCCGCATATGCGACATGTACGGCGAGGTTGCGTATAAATATAACAAGCAGCTCGGCATACACGCGCACAACAATCAGCAGCTGGCTTTCGCCAACACGATAGAGGCCTGCGCCAAGGGCGTAGACTATCTCGACGCGACCGTAAGCGGCATGGGCAGAGGCGCGGGCAACTGCTACCTCGAAGCCATGCTCGGTTTTCTCAAAAATCCCAAATACAAAATGGAACCCGTGTTGAAATTCGTCCGCGAGCACATGACGCCTTTAAAGCAGAGCGGCGTCGTCTGGGGCTACGACGTACCCTATCTCCTGACGGGGCTCAACAACGTTCATCCCTACAACGCAATAGATTTCATCAAGGCGGGCAGGGACGATTACGAAAATTTCATTCAGGAAATTCTCGCCGTCGATTAAAATAAAAAATCTGTCAATTTTGTTGACATTTCAATTTGATTTTGTTAAAATAGCATTTGCTGTAATGATTAGCATGGGTTGTTATGCTGAAAAGTACGGCAAAGCTATTTTTTTATGCCTCTGAAATTTGCATTTAAGGGTATGCAGATTGAAGATATATTCCGCAGGTCATTGCGACCGAGTAACACAAGGAGGAACACAAATGCCTACAATTAACCAGCTCATCAAACACGGAAGAGAAAAGCAGGTTTTCAAGAGCAAGTCGCCCATTCTGGACAACTGCCCTCAGAAGCGCGGCGTATGCCTTTCGGTTACGACCACCACGCCCAAGAAGCCTAACTCGGCTATCCGTAAGATTGCAAGGGTAAGACTTACCAACAAGCAGGAAGGTACGGTTTACATTCCCGGCGAAGGACACAACCTTCAGGAACACTCGTCCGTGCTTATCCGCGGCGGAAGAGTTAAGGACCTGCCCGGCGTTCGTTACCACATCGTGCGCGGCGCGCTCGATACGGCGGGCGTTTCCAAGAGAAAGCAGTCCCGTTCGCTCTACGGCGCAAAGAAACCCAAGGCTTAATCGCCTTTTTGCAATCGTTTAAATTTCAACAATAACCATATAATTATTAATGTTTATTCTTGTTGGGAATATATCTACCCTTAACCGACAAAGAATAGGCAGTATTCGCAAGAGATTGCGGAGAAGATTTGCTACCGCGCAGCGGCAAGCAATAGCTTATTTAAGGTTAAACCCTTAATACAAATTTAAAAAGGAGGATTTAATTATGCCCAGAAGAGGAAACGTTCCCAAGAGGGACGTATTACCCGATCCCGTGTACAATTCCAAGGTTGTAACAAAGCTCATCAACCAGATTATGTACGACGGCAAGAGAGGTACGGCACAGAACATCGTTTACGATGCTTTTAAAATAGCGAGCGAAAAGCTCGGACAAGACCCCATGGATATTTTCAATCAGGCAATGAACAACATCATGCCCGTATTGGAAGTAAAGGCGAGGAGAGTAGGCGGCGCGAACTATCAGGTTCCCATCGAAATCCGCCCCGAAAGAAGACAGACCCTTGCAATCCGCTGGCTGGTTAACAATACCAGAAAGCGTTCCGAAAGGGAAATGTGCAACAAACTCGCTGCAGAACTCATGGATGCGTTCAACAACACCGGCGGTTCCGTAAAGAAGAAGGAAGATACGCACAGAATGGCAGAAGCCAACAAGGCATTTGCTCATTTCAGATTCTGATCGGAGTTTAAACTATGGCAAGAGAATACGACTTATTGCATACCAGAAACATCGGTATTATGGCGCACATAGACGCGGGCAAGACCACGACTACGGAGCGTATCCTTTACTATACCGGTATCAATCATAAAATAGGTGAAACCCACGACGGTACCGCAACCATGGACTGGATGGTTCAGGAACAGGAGCGCGGCATAACCATCACATCCGCCGCAACTACCTGCCATTGGACGAGATCCGGCAAAACCAAGGCTGACGAATGCAGAATTAACATCATCGATACCCCGGGACACGTTGACTTTACCGTAGAAGTTGAACGTTCGCTCCGCGTACTTGACGGCGCAGTAGCAACTTTCTGTGCAAAGGGCGGCGTTGAACCTCAGTCCGAAACCGTATGGCGTCAGGCTGACAAGTACAAGGTTCCCCGCATCGCATACGTCAACAAGATGGACATCAACGGCGCCAACTTTGAAAGAGCCGTAAAGATGATGAAGGAAAGGCTCAACGCCAATCCCGTTCCCATCGAGCTTCCCATCGGCAAGGAAGATACTTTCAAAGGCATCGTTGACCTTATCGAAATGAACGCCGAAATCTACGATTCCGACGACGGCAAGCAGTATCACAAGGCAGAAATTCCCGAAGACATGCGCGACGCTGCGGAAGCGGCTCACCTCGCAATCATGGAAGCTGCCGCAGAAGGCGACGACGAACTCATGGAAAAGTTCCTTGAAACCATGGAACTTACCCCCGACGAAATCCGTATCGGTCTGAGAAAAGCTACCATAGCTATGAAATGTACCCCCGTTCTCTGCGGTTCTTCCTACAAGAACAAGGGCGTTCAGATGCTTCTCGACGCCGTCGTTGACTTCCTTCCTTCCCCCGTCGACATCGACCACGTAAAGGGTATCAACCCCAACACCGAAAAGGAAGAAGAGAGAAAAACTTCCGACGACGAACCTTTCTCCGGACTTGCATTCAAGATTGCAACCGACCCCTTCGTAGGTCGTCTTGCTTACTTCAGAGCATACTCCGGCGTTCTCGAGTCGGGTTCCTATGTATATAACTCCACAAAGGGCAAGAGAGAAAGAGTAGGACGTCTCGTTCAGATGCACGCAAATACCCGTATGGAAATTTCCAAGATTTACTCGGGCGACATCTGCGCTATAGTAGGTCTTAAAGAAACGACTACGGGCGACACGCTCTGCGACGAAGCTCATCCCATCGTTCTCGAACAGATGACTTTCTCCGACCCCGTTATCCAGCTTTCCATCGAGCCCAAGACCAAGGCAGGTCAGGAAAAGATGACCATGGCTCTCATAAAGCTCGCAGAAGAAGACCCCACGTTCAAGACTTATACCGATCAGGAAACCGGTCAGACGATAATCGCGGGCATGGGCGAACTTCACCTCGACATCATCGTCGACAGACTTCTCCGCGAATTCAAGGTAGAAGCAAACGTCGGCGCTCCCCAGGTTGCTTACCGCGAAACTTTCCGTCAGGCATGCGACGCAGAAGGTCTTTACAAGCGTCAGTCCGGCGGTAAAGGTCAGTACGGTCATTGCAAAATTCACCTCATTCCCGGCGAACCCGGTTCGGGCTATACCTTCGAAGACCTCACCGTCGGCGGTTCTATTCCCAAGGAATATATCCCCGCAATCGACAAGGGTATTCAGGGCGCGGCAAAGAACGGTTACCTTGCAGGCTACGAAATGGTTGACTTCAAGGTTCAGGTTTACGACGGAAGCTATCACGAGGTCGACTCCTCCGAAATGGCGTTCCAGATCGCAGGTTCCATGGCTTTCAAGGACGGTATGTCCAAGGCTAAACCCGTTCTTCTCGAACCCATCATGAAGGTAGAGGTTATCACTCCCGACGATTACTTCGGCGACATTATGGGTAACGTAACGGCACGCCGCGGTACTATAGTATCGACGGACGACCGCGCAGGCGCAAAAGTCGTCGACGCAGAAGTTCCCCTTTCGGAAATGTTCGGTTATGCAACCGACCTCCGTTCGCGCACCCAGGGTCGCGGTCAGTTCACCATGCAGTTCGACCACTACGCAGAAGTTCCCAAGTCGGTTGCCGAAAAGGTTATCGGCGAAAGAGCGAAGAGAAACGAAAATTAACACGGGCGTCGCATAGCGTCGATGCCGAATAAAAATTACCGCCGCAGCGCGCCGAAGCAATTTTTTGCAAAAAGCACGGAAAAATATTTGTGTTTTTTGTAAATGTAAGATATAATATACTTGACGCGCAAGGCGAAATAAATTTGCAGCAATAAGATAATGATAGATAGCTGCGACGCCAAAAGGCGTAAGTTATCATTTAAAATAAATTTTTATAGGAGAAACTAAAAATGGCAAAGGCTAAGTATGACAACAGCAAACCTCACGTTAACATCGGCACCATCGGCCACGTTGACCACGGTAAGACCACTTTGACCGCAGCTATCACCATGGTTATGGCATGCAAGGGTCAGGCACAGAAGATGAAATACGACGAAATCGATAAGGCTCCCGAAGAGAAGGCTCGTGGTATCACAATAAACACCGCACACGTTGAATATGAAACGGCTAAGCGTCACTATGCACACGTTGACTGCCCGGGACATGCTGACTATGTCAAGAACATGATCACTGGCGCTGCTCAGATGGACGGCGCAATCCTCGTTGTTGCAGCAACCGACGGTCCCATGCCCCAGACCAAGGAGCACATCCTCCTTGCTCGTCAGGTAGGCGTTCCTTACATCGTTGTATTCCTCAACAAGTGCGACCAGATGGACGACCCCGAACTTCTCGAACTCGTTGAAATGGAAATCAGAGATACTCTTAACTCCTACGACTTCCCCGGCGACGATACGCCCATCATCCGCGGTTCCGCACTCAAGGCTCTCGAAAAGGCAACCTCCGGCTGTTCCGACGCAGAAATTCTTGCTGCTCCCGAATGCCAGTGCATCCTTCAGCTTATGGACACCATCGACGAGTACATCCCTACTCCCGTACGTGACACCGATAAGCCTTTCCTTCTTCCCGTCGAAGACGTATTCACCATTTCCGGTCGTGGCACCGTTGCTACCGGCCGTGTAGAAAGAGGTGTAGCTCACGTCGGCGATCCCGCAGAAATCGTTGGTCTTATCGACAAGCCCGTTGGCACGACCATCACCGGTCTCGAAATGTTCCACAAGTCGGTTGACGAAGCTATCGCAGGCTTCAACATCGGCGCACTCCTTCGCGGTATCGACAGAAAGGGTATCGAAAAAGGTCAGGTTCTTGCTAAGCCCGGCACTGTCAAGACGGCTACCAAGTTCGAAGCTCAGGTTTACGTCCTCAAGGCAGAAGAAGGCGGACGTCACACTCCTTTCTTCAACCACTATCGTCCTCAGTTCTTCATCAGAACTACCGACGTTACCGGTTCCATCGAGCTTCCCGCAGGCACCGAAATGGTTATGCCCGGCGACCACGTAACCATCACTGTAGAGCTTATCAAGCCCGTTGCAGTTGAAGAAAAGCTTAAGTTCGCTATCCGTGAAGGCGGCAGAACGGTTGGTTCCGGCGTCGTTGCTAAGCTTCTTAAGTAATTAATTAAAATAATCAAAAGACCTTGCCTCGCGCAAGGTCTTTTTTTTGTTAAAATTGCGGCGCGGCACAAAAATGTGCCGCGCCGCAATCGTTACGGCTTAATATGTGTCAGTCGGCATGCACAAAAAATCTACGGCAATCAAAATGCGGCATGCGCAATCGATATGCCCAACCTGTATGCAGCGACGGTTATACTGAAAAAGCGGTTAGGTCTGAGCCAATAGATATGCGCAAAAAAGCCCGCGGAAATTTAAAAATTTCCGCGGGCTTATGGTTAAAGGGGGTAGGTTATAGCAGGTATAACAGGCTTCTCCGCCGTTTTGAATTTCTACGCTTTTTTTTAAATTATATGGTCGTATCGGGCTGAACGGCGGTGCGAACTGTGTGTCGCCTTTATGCGCGAGGGGCGTTTGCGTATTGAGCATTCCATGCTCAGCGGTCAGAGAGTTAGTTTGCACGTCACCGCGAGTATCTTTTTGTGTTGTCGCCGCGCGCCGAGGCAAAGTAGGGGCAGAGGGGGTTGAGAGTGCAGTTTATGCAGTCAGGTTTCTGCGAATGGCAGACTTGTCTGCCGTGGTATATAAGCCAGTGGTGCGCCTTGCTCCAGTCTGCCTGCGGTATAGCCTCCCTCAGCTGCAGTTCGGTTTTTTGCGGCGTGTCTGCATGAGCAAGCCCCAGCCTGTTCGATACTCTGAAAACGTGAGTATCCACGGCTATCGCGTCTCCTCCGAAAGCCACGGCATAAACAACGTTGGCGGTTTTCTGCCCTACGCCCGCAAGACTTTTAAGCTGCTTATGTTCGCTCGGAACCTGACCTGCAAACTTTTCTACAATGTCGCGCGAGGCAGAAAGTATATGAGCCGCCTTGCTGCGGTAAAGTCCGCAACTGAATATGTATTTTTCCAGTTGCTGCTGCGTTAATTCAAGCATAGTTTCGGGGGTATTGTGTTCTTTGAACAGTTCCGCCGTTACCTTATTAACCCTTTCGTCCGTGCATTGCGCCGAAAGTATGACGGCAACGAGCAGTTCGTACGGCGTGGAATATTTCAGCGCGGGGCGCGCGTCGGGATAAAGTCTTTCAAGTTCTTTAAGTATTTCTTTTTCGTGCATGTCAATATTTTATCACTTGCCGCGCTTTGGTGCAAGCATATTGCGCCATCAGCATAAAGCGCCGCCCGCAAACTGCGTTTGCGGGCGGCGCTCGGCGTTATCGCAAATATAAAATTTTTCCTCTATGCGCTGTCGCGGTGCCGTTTAGTCTTCGGCACCGTCGGCGTGGCAGGCTGTTGCGTCGCCGTCGCGGTCGTTGTTCTGTCCTCATAGTTATCGCAAATATAATTTTGCCGCAATGAACTGTCTTCTCGCGAATATCTCATGGCGAACGCCAAAACATTCTCGGCGCGAAGCCGACTGCCTGAGGCGCTTTAGCAGTTTGATGCCGCGTCATCTCATTGTCGAAATATAAGTCTGACCGCCCGCATTCGTCATGCGCATAAAGCCGTAAAAGTTTGCGTATCTTGCCGCAGCTATTAGTTTTTTGGCTCTTTCTGCCTGTTGCATATCAACTTTAATGCTCAGACCGCAGCCGATATGCGCCTCTTTCGGCGTGTTGACGAGCGCGCACCTTATGCCCGCGCACGCAAGTTTGCGGTTGCAGTCTATCGCCTGGGAACGCGACCTGAATACCGCCAGCATATATGTCATATAATTAAACCTCTGTAAGTATATTTATTATGTAATTAAGCATGCGGCTGACGGAAGAAAGTCAGTCGGGAAAAGGGGGACAAGTAATGATATATTTCGATAACGCCGCCACGGGCGGCTTCAAACCGGATGAGGTTCTGTGCGCGGTCAACGCCGCGCTGAAAGCGGGTGCAAATCCCGGAAGGAGCGGACATGCCCTGTCGCTTGCCTGCGCAGAGCGCCTGTTCACCGCGCGCACGCTGCTGTGCAGCTTTTTTGGCGGAAGCTCGCCCGACAGAGTTGTATTCACAAAAAATTGTACTGAAGCGCTCAATATCGCCATACTCGGCACTCTCGGGGCGGGAGATAAAATAGTTACGACCGTCGCAGAGCATAATTCCGTTCTGCGCCCGCTCAGGGTACTCGAAGATAAAGGCGCAACGGTGAAATACGCTCCGCTCGACAGTCGAGGCTACTTCGACGTTCCCGCGCTCATATCCCTTATCGATGAGGACACAAAGGCGGTTATAATCACGCTTGCATCCAATGTGACGGGCATATCCCCCGATATATGCGCCGTCAGAGCAGCAATGCCGCCCTCGGCATATCTAATCTGCGACGGCGCGCAGGCGTGCGGACACGAAAAAATCGACATAACTTCATCGGGCATTGACGCGCTCGCCGTGGCAGGGCATAAGGGAATGCTCGCCGCCCAGGGCAGTGGCGCGCTCATTTTTTCTGAACGCTTCAATCCCCGCCCCGTCATGTACGGCGGCACGGGCAGCGACAGCGCCAACGCGGACATGCCGGACTTTTACCCCGACAGGCTGGAAGCAGGCACGCTCAACTATCCCGCGGCAATATCGCTGGGAGAGGGCGCGCTGTACCTTACCGGCAGAATGTACGAAAACCGCGACAAGACGATTTACCTCACCGACATGCTCATTAACGGTCTGCACCGTATAAGGGGAGTAAAGGTGTTTTCCCATTCCAACCCGTACGGCATAGCCTCGTTTTCGCTGGAGGGCATGCAGTCGGAGGAAGTCGCTTCGCGCCTGTCGGAAGAATACGGCATATGCGTGCGCGGCGGGTTGCACTGCGCGCCGCTCATGCACGCCGCTCTCGGCTCGGACGGACTTGTCAGGGCGTCCTTAAGTTCCTTCAACACGGCGGGAGAGGTAAATTATTTTCTCTCGGCAGTAAGCGCGCTCTCGGCGTCCTGCGGCAACTGACGCGCATTTTTTGCAAAACGCGGCGCATCAAATGGCTTTCAGCTGTTTTATAATCTGCTGAAGTTTGCGCTTTTTGAAACCGTCAAGGAGGGGCGCGAGAGTGGAATAAAAATTATCCAGATCGGCGTTAGTCAGCGTGCCGTCCCTCTTTCCCTGTTCCGCCTGCGCGATGATCGTCTGCAAAACCTGACCTTCGCTCTTGCCCGCAAACGCTTTTGCTAAAGTTGCGGCAAGGTTTACGGTGTTTTCCACGCTGCCGCCGTCTGCAGGCGGAACGTTCTGTCCTTTGGTGTAATTTTTAAAATCGCTCATCATTCACCTCGCATATAATGATAATACAGTTTATGTTGCGGGGTGTAATTATGCAACTGGCATTGCTATTGATTTTGCTTCTGGCAGGCGGCTCTAAAGGAATGGAAGAGTTCCGCCCCTTAATTGAAGAACTTGCAGGCGACGGCGCAGCAGAGATGATGAAGGAGGCGGAGCAGCTCTCTTCGGTCGTGTCTGCTTTCGGACGTTCGGTCTGCGGGAATGAAGCGGAAAGTATTAAGGTCGGGGATAGCGGCGGAGTTTTTCCCCTCGCGCCCGTGGCGGAAATCGCCGACGAGGGCATAACTTGCTGTCTTTCCAGGTACATAGCCTCGGGCAGGTAGCCTTTTTTGCCGTTCGTATTGCAATCTCGGCTCGGTTGTGATATAATCGATGTATGCAGACAGGTATCTCTACGGCGTCTTTGTTCCCCCGCCTCAGCACGGAGGACGCGCTTGAAAAAATCAAATCGCTGGGCGCGGATTGCGCCGAAATATTTTTTTCGACGTTCTACGAGTATCGTCCCGAATTTGCCAAATCGCTGGCGGAGAGGGCGCAGGGGCTGAAAATTAATTCCGTTCACGCCAATTCCTGCAACTTCGAGCCTAACTTTTTCAATCCCTCGCACAGGGTAAAGGGCGACGGATATTACTGGCTCGACCAGATAGGTCGCTCGGCACGCCTGCTCGGGTGCGGAAATTATACTTTCCACGGTTTCAACCGCATAAACGGCAGGTCGCGCGACGATTTCGACGCGTTTGCCGCGGGACTGAACGAAATCTGCGATTTCGCGTCCGATTATTCGCTCAAAATCTGCCTCGAAAACGTCCGCTGGTCGCTCTACGACCGCCCCGGAGTTTTTTCACAGCTCAAATCGCGCACTCCCGCGCTGGGAGGCGTTTTCGATATAAAGCAGGCGCGCATGTCGGGTTATCCCTATCAGGCATATATAAAGGATATGTCGGGCGCAATACAATACGCACACCTCTCCGACGTCGACGAAATGGGCAGAACCTGCCTCCCCGGCACAGGCATTTACGATTTCACCGATATAATTTCGCGGCTGGTCGGCGAAGGCTTCGACGGCGCTCTTTTAATAGAAGTTTACGCCGATAACTATTCGGATTTCGGCGACATAGCCCGCTCCGTCGAGTTTATAAAAGAGGTTGCCTACAAACTAAAGTAAATAAAAAAGCAAATCGTTGCGGCGCGCGGATTTTATCCGCGCGCCGCTCGGCTTTTATCTGCAACCGACGGCAATGCGCGCTGCGGCTATTTTGTGTGGGCAAAAATGTTAAAATACAACATATAATGAAAGATAATAAAATCTATAAAAAATTGAGAAAAATCGATAATTTTTTTTAAAATTTGCTTGACTTATAGGTATTCATTTGGTATGATATAAAAGCTGTCGATTTGGACGGCAGGTTCTTTATGAACCGACCCCCGGCTTTAGTCGGGCAAACGAAGACTGACAACTGCATAGAAGAGAAATAATATTAAAGTACAAAAGGCAATTTAGATTAATTGGTTAATACGAAAAAAGCGAATTGCAATTTTGCAAAAGTCTTGAACTGTAAAGATTGAATTAGTCGAGTTAAAGTTGTAGAATTTTTTTGTAGGATAGTAAAAAACTCAGAAAGATAGCTAAAATTATGCTATAAGAGAGAAAGATCAAGCTACAAAGAGCATACGGAGGATGCCTTGGTACATGGCGCCGAAGAAGGACGTGACAAGCTGCGAAAAGCTGCGCGGAGGAGCAAATATCCTGAGAAACGCAGATATCCGAATGAGGGAACTCAGCGCAAGTAACATTGCGTTATCTGCAGGTAAATCCATAGCTTGCAGAGGGGAACCCGGGGAACTGAAACATCTTAGTACCCGGAGGAAAAGAAAGTAAAAACGATTCCGTAAGTAGTGGCGAGCGAAAGCGGAGGAGCCCGAAGGAGTTGTAGTAATACGACTCTGGTATCGCAATCGAAATAAATCTTAGCCGAAGTCGGTTGGAAAGCCGCACGACAGAGAGTGAAAGTCTCGTAGGCGAAAAGATTTATAAGAGGATACAACGAGTACGTCGGAACACGAGGAATTCTGACGGAATATGTGGGGACCATCCCATAAGGCTAAATACGACCATGTGACCGATAGCGAATAGTACCGTGAGGGAAAGGTGAAAAGAACCCCGGGAGGGGAGTGAAAAAGAACCTGAAACCGTGTGCTTACAAGCAGACAGAGGACTACGGATTTATCCAGTCTGATGTCGTACTTTTTGTAGAACGGGCCGGCGAGTTACGTTGAGATGCAAGGTTAAGAGATAAAGTCTCGGAGCCGAAGCGAAAGCGAGTCTGAAGAGGGCGTTAAGTATCTTGACGTAGACCCGAAACCTGATGACCTAACCATGAACAGGCTGAAGCAATGGTAAAACGTTGTGGAGGGCCGAACACACGCCTGTTGAAATAGTCGGTGATGATTTGTGGTTAGCGGAGAAATTCCAAACGAATCAGGATATAGCTGGTTCTCCTCGAAATAGCTTTAGGGCTAGCCTTGTTTTAGATTACCGAAGGTAGAGCACTAAATGGCCTAGGGGGCTTCACAGCTTACCGAAGCTTATTAAACTCCGAATGACGGATAATTGATGAACAGGAGTCAGACGGCGACAGATAAGTGCCGTCGTCAAAAGGGAAACAGCCCAGATCCACAGCTAAGGTCCCAAAGTATACGTTAAGTGGAAAAGGATGTGTCATTGTATAGACAACCAGGATGTTGGCTCAGAAGCAGCCATCCATTAAAAGAGTGCGTAATAGCTCACTGGTCGAGTGATGGTGCGCCGAAGATTAACGGGGCTCAAACGTAACACCGAAGCATGGGGATACATGAATGTGTATCGGTAGAGGAGCAATGCATGCGGGCAGAAGCCGTATCGGAAGAGGCGGTGGACTGCATGGAAGAGAGAATGCCGGCATAAGTAGCGAGAGCGGAGCGAGAAACTCCGCCGTCGAAAGTCTGAGGTTTCCTGGGGAAGGTTCGTCCGCCCAGGGTAAGTCGGGGCCTAAGTCAAGGCCGAACGGCGTAGATGATGGACAACAGGTTGAAATTCCTGTACTACCGAACAAGTTAATGATGCAGTGACACGGAGAGATAGTGTGAGCGCGCGGATGGAAAAGCGCGTCCAAGCAGTGAGGCTGGCTTGTAGTGAAGTACGCAAGTCGTAAGGCTGAGCTGTAACGGGGAACGGAATAGAGAAGTGAAGCACATGAATCTGCACCGGCGAGAAAAGCTGCTAAATTTTGTGAGGTACCCGTACCGCAAACCGACACAGGTAGACGAGAAGAAAATTCTAAGACGAACGGGAGAACTCTTGTTAAGGAACTCGGCAAAATGACCCCGTAACTTCGGGAGAAGGGGAGCCAACGTGAGTTGGCCGCAGTGAAGAGGCCCAAGCGACTGTTTATCAAAAACACAGGTTTCTGCTAAAGCGTAAGCTGAAGTATAGGAGCTGACTCCTGCCCAGTGCTGGAAGGTTAAGGGGATTTGTTAGCGCAAGCGAAGCAATGAACTTAAGCCCCAGTGAACGGCGGCCGTAACTATAACGGTCCTAAGGTAGCGAAATTCCTTGTCGGGTAAGTTCCGACCCGCACGAATGGCGTAACGATTTGGGCGCTGTCTCAACAGGGGGCCCGGCGAAATTGAAGAATGCGTGAAGATGCGTATTAACCCGCGACTGGACGGAAAGACCCCGTAGAGCTTTACTGTAGCTTGATATTGAATCTCGGCAATTGATGCACAGGATAGGTGGGACGCTAAGAAGTCACTCTTTCGGGGGTGATGGAGCGGCCGTTGGGATACCACTCTTCAATTGCTGCGATTCTAACCGAATGCCGTAAACCGGGTTCGGGACATTGTCAGGTGGGCAGTTTGACTGGGGCGGTCGCCTCCTAAAGAGTAACGGAGGCGCCCAAAGGTTCCCTCAGGATGGTTGGAAATCATCCTACGAGTGTAAAGGCATAAGGGAGCTTAACTGTGAGACTGACAAGTCGAACAGATGCGAAAGCAGGGCTTAGTGATCAGGCGGTAGAGAATGGAATTGCCGTCGCTTAACGGATAAAAGTTACCTCGGGGATAACAGGCTGATCTCCCCCAAGAGTTCACATCGACGGGGAGGTTTGGCACCTCGATGTCGGCTCGTCACATCCTGGGGCTGTAGTAGGTCCCAAGGGTTCGGCTGTTCGCCGATTAAAGTGGCACGCGAGCTGGGTTCAGAACGTCGTGAGACAGTTCGGTCCCTATCCATCGTGGGCGTAGGATATTTGAGAGGCTTTGTCCTTAGTACGAGAGGACCGGGATGAACGCACCTATTGTGCACCTGTTGTCGCGCCAGCGGCATAGCAGGGTAGCGAAGTGCGGATGAGATAAACGCTGAAAGCATCTAAGTGTGAAACTCACCTCAAGATAAGATATCCCATAACATAAGTTAGTAAGACCCCTTGCAGACTACAAGGTTGATAGGTCGGAGGTGTAAATGCAGCAATGTATTAGCTGACCGATACTAATAGGTCGAGGGCTTGATCTCAACAAAAGTTGAGAAAACAGATTGAATTTTACGAATCCTAAACAAAAAGAGATACAGCTACAATTTTAACGAGCGTACAAACCTTTTTCTTTAGTTTATTTCAAGGCTATGCAGTTGTCAGTCTTCGCAGGAAAAAGTGAAGATTGAAAATGCTTTAAAGGCGAAGGAAATTTTGTCTTGTAAGCAAAAATCAAGTTTATATCGGCTTTGAGCCGTTATAATATCATTCCGGTGATGATGGCGATGAGGATCCACCTGTTCCCATTCCGAACACAGAAGTTAAGCTCATCTACGGCGAAAGTAGTTTACCATCCAAGGTACGCAAGGATAGCAAGTTGCCGGATTTCAGATTAAAGTGCCAACCAAACGGCTGGCACTTTTTTTATGTATGTATAATTGCTATCCTTGCGTACCCGCGAGGACGAGCGAGGTGTTCCATAGGACAGCGGACACCCGCTGTCCGTGCCGAGCGAGATGAGCAAACGCATAGGTCAGGCGTTTGCGGTGCCCGAGCCGCCATGAAAACCGCGATGGCGGCGAGAAGGCAAGTTGCCGGATTTCAGAAAAACGCAATCACGACTATTGTTGTGGTTGCGTCTTTTTTTTACTTATTTCGTTCGAGTGCGGATATGGAAAGTTTGTTTATAAGATAAATCGAAAAAAGCAATAGGTTTATGAAACTTATTAAGCCTGCAATTATTCTGAAATAACGCTGAAAGATAAAATTTTGTATTTTTTTAACTTGAGCCATAATATGAATTATTAAATTTTGTCTGAAAATGTAAATTTTGTACCGAAGGAAATAATATGTTCATATTTTAATGCATGCAAATATATTTTAATTTGAAATCGAGTATTGACACGATCTGCTTATTATGATACAATCTCAATAAGAAACGCAAAAATAAATTTTGCGTTCAAGGGGGATAAGTTATGAAATACGTGTGCCGTATATGCGGGTACATATACGACGAAGAGAAGATGGGCAAAAAGTTTTCCGAATTGCCCGACGACTGGGAGTGCCCGATATGCGGCGCGCCAAAGTCGCAGTTCGAAAAAATTGAACCACAGGAAGAAAAGGAAGCCAGCTTTTCAGCCGCAACAAAGACACCGACAACAAAAAGCAGAGAGGAAAATTTTAATTCGGCAAAGAATGCGACGGCAAAATCGGAAAAAAATAGCGATGAAGTAAATCTGTCCGTAGGTCAGCTTGCCGCGCTGTGTTCCAACCTTGCAAGGGGTTGCGAAAAGCAGTATAAGGACGAGGCGGCGCAGCTCTTTACCAGACTTGCCGAGTATTTTACTTCCGTAGCGCCCGCGGTAAATGACGCGAGCGTGGAAAAACTATCCGTCATGCTTGAAAGCGACGCGGAAAATTATGCTCATGTGCGCAGCGTTGCAGACGAGAATTCGGACAGAGGCGCGGCGAGAGTTTGCGTCTGGGGCGAAAAAGTGACGAGAATGCTTTCAACGCTTGTCGGAAGGTACTTGAAAGAGGATGAAAAAATGCTTGCCGACACACAAATCTGGGTTTGCAGCGTGTGCGGGTTCACCTACATAGGCGACAATCCGCCCGAACTTTGCCCTGTATGCAAAGTTCCGTCGTGGAAATTCGATAAAATCGAGGGGAGGGCGAAAAAATGAGAAAAATTGCCGTAAGAAATCTTCGTTTATGCACAAAAGACTGCCTTTGTCTTTATGTCTGCCCGACGGGCGCGACCGACACAGAGAACAGCATAATAGATGTTACTAAATGTATAGGTTGCGGCGACTGTGCCGACGCCTGCCCGAGCAAAGCTATAAGCATGGTGCCGCAGGAGTATCCTCCCCAGCAAAAGAAGGATAAAAAAGTTATCGCTTCTCTCAACCGAATGGTTCAGAGCAAAGCCGACGGTGAAAATATGGCTCGTGCGCTTGCAGAAAGCGCTCAACAAGACGGACTTTACCGCCTTATGCGCGCTGTGGAAAAAGCTGAAAGGCTGATTGCCGAAGATTTGATGCGCGAAGCCGGATATATGTTGCCTCAAAGCCAGAATGCGCGGGACGTTGTAAAAAATTTTATCGATAACCCGTCGGAGGGTATGCCCGAAGGCGTTGCGGATAAACTTTATAACCTGATTTTAAGATAATTTAAGCGGCGGCGCG
>ENA-UONV01001200-UONV01001200.1-human-gut-metagenome-genome-assembly--contig:-CS4-NODE-1200-length-23758-cov-46.983589_pt1 | contig 23758 bp, 20 predicted proteins | sample MGYA00242461_ERZ724008 | MGnify/ENA metagenome assembly ERZ724008 | reverse complement strand
TAGCGAACCCGAGAAGTGCTATCCGACAAACAGAACTATCGGTAGCCTGCTATCATTGTTAATTATTAAAGCAATATAATATGAGTAAACTATACAAAAAGTGAGCCGAGCGCACTATCTTTGCGCTTCGACTCACTTTTCTTTTTTCGGGTTGTGACACAACCCCATTGTGTTTTATCTTTCACTGGTCAAGTCTGAAATGTACAGGTATGCCGTTCAAAAAATCTATCTTCGGTTCGCCCTGTATCAGCGGCAGGAAGTAATTGAGCGCATCTATAGTAACATTGTTTCCCTCCGGGGTTATCCACTCTTTCGGAAAATACTTCGCCTTGTTCGCACATTCCCTTACGTCAAGCGGAGTGATACCCACGCGGTAGGGGTTGTTGCTGATACGCTTAAAGCCCATCATTACGCCGCTCCCGCCGTATTTGAGCGCTTCGTTCACAGCCGCCGCGCCTATTCTCCATGCCTCGTCAAGGTCGGTGAGCGACGCTATATGCGACCCGCACCTCTGCATTACGTTAAGCTCGATCGAACGCACCTTACAGCCCATATTACTGCGTGTAAGCTCCTCAAGATACTTACCGACACCCGACAGGTACTTGTGACCGAATGCGTCTGTAAGCTCCGACCGACCTGCAAGGCAGTCTATTCCCTCCGACACCGCCACTATGACTGCCTTGTATCTCTTTGACGCGTTTTTAACATCTTCAAGATAGCGCTCCTCCGAGAAATCGCTCTCGGGAAGATATATAAGGTGCGGTGCCGGCTCGCCGTTTGCACGCAGTACGCAGGACGATGCGGTGAGCCAGCCTGCGTCACGTCCCATTATCTCAACTATCGTGACGGACGGAATTGAGTATACGCGGCTGTCACGGATTATTTCCTGCAAAGAAGTCGCAACGTATTTTGCCGCCGAGCCAAAGCCCGGTGTATGGTCGGTGAGCGGTAAGTCGTTGTCTATCGTTTTCGGCACGCCGACAACCTTTACATCAATGTGGTTTTCTCTGAAATAAGCGTCAAGCTTCATTACGGTATCCATAGAGTCGTTACCGCCGATATAGAAAAATGCGGTTATACCGTACTTTTTGAACACTTCTGTTATGCGCTTGTAGTCGCTGTCGTCATCACTGCTGTTTTTCAGCTTGAAACGGCATGAACCAAGGACTGTTGACGGTGTGCGCTTGAGTAGCTGTTTGTCGTTTTCTGTGATAAGCACTTCCTTAAGGTCGATAAGGTTATCGTTCAGTATGCCCTCTATACCATTCAGCGAGCCGTATATTCTGTCGATCTCGTTATACTTTTCCGCTTCGTCAAACACTCCGCAGAGTGAAGAGTTTATCGCCGCCGTAGGTCCGCCCGACTGTGCAATAGCTATGTTCATTGTTTTTCTCCGTTCCGTCATTTTTGCTTTACTGCGTGATTATTGTACCATTATAATGACGATTTTACAACAAAAAAAGTATAAGTGCATTTATTTTTGTAGCAATAGCTAAAGCAAGCGGCGATGATAACCATTACATAGACCTAAACATAAGCCGGTGTGTAACTTTGTTACATATTGTTAAGGTAAAGCGCGGGGATATTTACTTAATTGCTTCCCGAAAGACCGAAGCTTACCGACAGTGCACTGTCTACCTTGTTCATAGCGCCCTCATCAAGCTCGCCCATACGCTCCTTGAGCCGCTGCTTGTCGAGCGTCCTTACCTGCTCGAGCAGTACGATAGAATCCTTTGCAAGACCGCAACGGTCGGCATTTATCGAAATGTGGGTCGGAAGCCGTGATTTGTCCTTCTGGCTTGTTATGGCGGCGGCAATGACGGTCGGACTGTGGCGGTTGCCGATATCGTTCTGGACAATAAGTACGGGGCGCATACCGCCCTGTTCGCTTCCGACCACCGGGCTAAGATCGGCGTAGTATATCTCTCCTCTTTTTACAAGCATGGTTTTCTTCCTTTCTGTTCGTATGCGATGCTTTAAACGTATCTGATGTACACGGTTATTTTTAACCGTCTGTACGGAATTATGCAACAACTGACCGTTTGTAAGGCGGTCGGTTTATATAGTATATTATTGCAGTCGGATTTTAGTGAAATTGCTCGTTTTGTGAAAAGCTGTTGCTTATCGGTCGGGATTATTGTATAATAGTATAAACATATTTTTTCTGACGGAGGATAAAATGAACGCTAAGATAAAAATCATTGTCGGAGCGCTGGTATGTGCATCGTTACTTACAGGCTGTGCCGGAGGCAATACCGGTACAAGCAGTGGTACGAACAGCGGTACAGAGTCATCAGATTCAGCTTCTGCCGCGTCATCGGATAATTCAACCGGTGCATCTTCTGAAACCGGCAACAGCTCCGACACTTCATCGGAGGTAAGCAGCATAGATGAAAGCAACCTTACCGAGGAGCAGATCTACGACAATATGGTCGAAAGGTCGCTTATGGATCTCGGCAACCTTGAAAGAATGTCGAAATTTATCGAAAAGCTTGAAAACAAGCAGGAGGTAACTATAGCATTCATCGGCGGAAGCATAACCGAGGGACTTACGGCAGGACCCGAAAAGTGCTGGGCGAAGCTGACGTATGACCGCCTTTGCGAAAAGTACCCCGACACAAAGATAAACTATGTAAACGCAGGGCTCAGCGGTACGCCGAGCGTACTCGGAAATATCCGTCTTCAGCGCGATGTGCTGGATCATGCCCCCGATATGGTATTTGTAGAGTTTGCCGTAAATGACGGAAACGATCAGATATACAAGGACAGCTATGACGCTATGGTGAGAAAGATCCTTTCGCAGGAAAAGCAGCCTGCCGTTGCGCTGTACTTTACGGTCATAAAGAGCGGTCACACCTGCGAGGAATATATGTCGCAGGTCGGCAAGGCTTACGGTCTGCCTATGGTGTCGCTCAACAACGTACTTTCCCACGAGTTTGAAACAGGCAGAATGAAGTGGGAGGACTATTCCGATGACGAATCGCATCCTAACGAGTGGGGACACAAGATGACCGCCGACCTTATTATGAATATGTTTGACAAGGCGACCGAAAAGATAAAGACAATGGGCGATGTAACTATCACTCCTCTGCCCGATACATGGGTATATTCCGACAGATTTGCGGATATGACATTTATCGACAGGACGCATTCCTCCGATAAGCTGAAAATATCTTCAACAGGCACATTTGATACCGAAAGGGAAACTCTCACAAGCTTCCCGGATGGCTGGAGCTACAAGGGCAAGCCCTCGGGCTGTGAGCCTATGGAGCTTGAGTTCACCGGCAAAAATCTTATGCTTGTCTATAAATGCAATAACAGCGCCGTATTCGGCTCATTGCAGTTTACGGTAGACGGAGAGGTCTACACAACTATTGCGACAAGTGCGACCGACGGCTGGAGCAATCCCGTTGCAACTCTTGCATATTCCGGTGCGGAGGGAACGCACAAGGTCAGCATAAAGCCTGTTACGCAGAGCGGTGACGATAAGACAACATATGTAGAAATTCTCGGCTTCGGTGTTGCGTAAGAGTGCGGCAAGATGGAATGGTTTAATCTCACAGGGCTGATATTTGTCGTTGTCCTGTTGATACCTAATATGATCTATGCTGTGACAAACAAGGACGGCTTTGCGGGTGAATTTCACAACAAGCTTGTCGAAACAGGTGAGCAGATAGGTCGCTTCGGCTGTTTTATATTGATGTTCATACAGCTCCCGTTTGTAACGCTCGGGTACATATATGACGGCGCGCAGACACTGTATCTTATATTCGGTGTGACTTTGCCGGTGCTTTATTGCGGCGGCTGGATAGTATTCCGCAAGGGAAACAGCATTGCAAAGGCGCTGACACTGTCAATCCTGCCGTCTGTGCTTTTCCTTGAAAGCGGCATATTGACGCTGAATATCCCGCTTATTGTCCTGTCGGTCGTGTTTGCAATATGTCATATAACTATAAGTTGCAAGAATACAGTCGACAACAAACAATAACACTTATACGGTCAGCGTCCGGCGACTGATTTGGTTTGAAATAAGACACTTCTGTTACAAAAAACAGCAAACTATGGTTTTTTCAGGGGAAATTTGCAGGTGCAGTGAAAACATTTTTGAGAAAAGACGGTATATTTCCTGAAAAAAAGGTAGCAAAGTGATCTTTTTTATGTTATAATAACCTCAGACACAAAATCCGCCGATAGCGGATCTTGCCGTGCAAAAGCACGGTCGGCGGCGCACCGCCGGTCTGAGAACATTTTAACATAAAAGCTTTTGCCGAAAGGCAAAAGACGGCGTACCGCCGTGTCGGCTTACGCCAACTTGTTTTTATGTTATAATAACCTCAGACACAAAATCCGCCGATAGCGGATCTTGCCGTGCCCCGCACGGCTTGCGGAGAACCGCAGACTTGATATTATTATATATATGAAAGGATGCATTTTTACAGTGAAAAGATCAATGAGGATCGGAACAAAAATAACGATTATCTCGTGTTTTGCCGCCGTTATGGCCGCAATATCCATGGCGCTGGTCACTATAATCGTGTTTATGTCATTTGTCAAAACCATACAGGAGGACGAAACGGCAACAGGTATAAACGTACTTGCCGCTGAGGTCGAGGGCGACATAGACGAAATGGGCGATGCGGCAGAGATGATCGTTGCAAGCTCTGACGGTCAGGCGAATAATATAGATTATGACAGTCTTTGGAACGCCAACAAACCGAACGACAACAGCTATGCGGCTTATATAAAAGGCGGAGCTGCGGCGTGGAGCAGTGAGGGCTTTCCGCTTGGTGAAAGCGCTGTGGAACGCATTACGGACGGTGAAATAAAGGGCATTATGGCTGACGGCGATAAGCTGTATACTGTATACGGCCTTAAGATGGAGAATGGTGCACTGGTTATCTGTATTGACCTGAACGGCTCGGATTATGTCGATTCTGTCAAGGCAAAGACAGGTGCGGAGCTTACGCTGTTCCGCGGCGATACACGTTACAACACAACGCTGATGAACTCTTCGGGCGAACGCAACATCGGAACTCAGATGGACGGCGGTATCTGGCAACAGGTACAGAACAATAATACATATATCGGAAAAACGGTCATCGGCGATACGAACTATTATGTCAACTACACACCTATGGTGGATTACAGCGGCGAGGTCGTAGGCGCTTATTTTGCCGGCTATACAACCACTATGGCAGATGGGGAGCTGATGAAGTCTATCCTGCTCTCACTGGGAGTACTTGTTGTTGTATGCGGTGCTATAGCGGCGGTGCTGTTCAGAGTAATGAGGAAGCTTGTACGCAAGCCGGTAACGGAGGTCGTAAATATCTGCGGTCAGCTCAGATCCGGTGAACTTAATGCGCCCGATTCCAAATTCAAATTCAGCCATGACGAAATGGGCAACATAGCCGAAAAACTGACTGAAGCAAAGCACACGCTGAACAGCTATGTTGATGATATTTCACGAGTGCTGTCACAGATGGGAACAGGCGACTTTTCGGCACAGCCTTCGATGGGATACATCGGCAGCTTTGAGGAGATAAACCGCTCATTCCGCAGCATAAAGGAAACGTTGAGCGGCGTTATTCTCAGTATGAATTCTTCCGCAAACAATGTTACGGCAGGCTCGCAACAGATGGCTGACGGTTCGCAGGTTCTCGCAGACGGAACTACACGTCAGGCGACAGCAGTCGACCAGCTTTCTTCCACTATATCGGATATATCCGACAACATCAATAAGACTGCAGAGAACTCAGGCAAGGCGAGCGGGCTTTCAGACAACTGTGCACAGCAGATGATACGCCAAAGCGAAGAGATGGAGCATCTTCTTGAAGCGATGGATAAGATACAGCAACAGTCCGAAGCGATCTCGCAGGTCATCAAGTCCATCGAGGATATTGCATTCCAGACCAACATACTCGCACTCAATGCGGCTATTGAGGCCGCCAGAGCAGGAGAAGCGGGCAAGGGCTTTGCGGTAGTTGCGGACGAGGTACGAAATCTTGCGTCTAAGTCGGCAGAATTTGCAAACAACACCCGCGATCTTATAGCATCAACTATCGAGGCGGTACATAACGGCTCTGATATAGCAAATCAGACTGCCGATACACTTCGTCAGGTAACAGCACTTTCTCAGGAAAGCGCAAAACTTGTTGCGGATATTTCAGCCGCGGCGGTGGAGCAGGCAGATGCAGTCCGTCAGGTGACAGTAGGAGTGGATCAGATATCCCGCGTTATTGCGACCAACTCTGCGACCGCCGAAGAGTCTGCCGCTTCTTGTGAGGAGCTTTCTGCGCAGGCAAGGCTGCTTAAGGAGCAGGTTGATAAACTGCATATCTGATTTGTTTCTTAGATATTTGCCGTCAAAAGTTTTATTATACTGTCGTATATGACTGCTGATATCGGTGCGGTACAGCGCATTTGTCAAAAGCTATATCAGATGGGTTTATACAGATCGTACGGTCACCTTCGGGTGACCGTATTTTTTGTCCCATAAACAGTACACTCATCTGTGAAAGCGTTGACCCTGCAGAAAAAATTATCTATAATAGTAGTATAAATTTTAAAAGGAGTAAGGAATATGGAAATACTGCTTATAATAACCCTTGCCGTCAGTCTGATATCGGTGATAATATCGGTAATAACGCTTCTTACGCAGAAAAGGCTTGCCGAAAATATCGGCGTGAGCAAGATAACGGACGAGCAGACTGCAAAACAGCTTGATGTGCTTGCGGAGCGTACAGCGCAGCTTTCGGCAAAATTTGATACTGTGCAGGCAAGTCGTGCAAGCGGCGAAACGGCGCTTAGAACCGAGCTTGTAAGCCTTGTGACAAACCTCGGAGGTACGCTCACCGACACGCAGAAGCAGAATGCGGAGGGAACTGCAAGGCTGCTGTCACAGTTCGAGCAACGGCTTCAGAGCATTGAGCAGAGAAATGCCGCCGATATGCAGAATATGCGTAACGAAATGGCGGTTCAGCTCGGAAACATAAATGCAAATACGAAAAATCAGCTTGAAGAAATGCGCGGAATGGTCGGAGAAAAGTTGCAGACTACGCTTGACGACAAGATAAGCCGTTCGTTTGCAACGGTCAGCGAACAGCTGAGCAAGGTATACAGCGGACTGGGCGAAATGCAGAGTCTTGCCGCAGGGGTGGGCGATCTGAAAAAAGTCCTGTCCAACGTAAAGAACAGAGGTATACTAGGCGAAATGCAGCTCGGCGCGATCCTTTCCGACATTCTGGCTCCCGAGCAGTATGATACCGAGGTCGCGGTCGTCCCCGACAGCCGTAACCATGTTGAGTTTGCGGTAAAGCTCCCGGGCAAGAATGACGATACAGTGTATCTGCCGATCGACTCAAAATTCCCCGGCGATACCTACACCGCTCTTTGCAGTGCCTACGACAGCGGCGATAAGGTAATGATCGAAGAAGCATCGAAGGCGCTTGTTGTGGCAATAAAGAAATGCGCGAAGGATATTCACGATAAGTACATCTGTCCGCCGTACACGACCAACTTTGCGGTAATGTTCCTGCCGTTTGAGGGATTGTATGCCGAGGTCGTAAAGCTCGGACTGGTGGAGGAGCTGCAGCGTAACTACGGGGTGAGCATTGCAGGCCCGTCCACAATGTCCGCATTGCTGAACTCATTGTATATGGGCTTCCGCACCCTTGCCGTGCAGAAACGAAGCAGTGAGGTATGGAAGATACTCAGCGGTGTCAAGAAAGAATTTGAGAACTTTGAAAGTGTGCTGACAAAGACAAAAAATCATTTACAGCAGGTCGACAGCGACCTTGAAGCGCTTGTCGGAGTGAGGACAAGGGCGATAAACAAACAGCTTATGAGTGTGGGTGAGGATAATGCGGAACAAATAGAAAATTGAGAAAAAGAAACACCGTCGCAGAAAATATTAAATTCTGTGACGGTGCAATATTTTGTAATATGTGACAAAAACACAAAGAAAAGTTGTGAAATCATACAAATAATCAAAAATGCTATTGAAAAGCATATCGGTATTTGATAATATATAGTCAAAGCTATTGCAATAATTTTAACAAAATCATTACTAAAAAAGGAGCATTATCATGAAGAAAATCAAAAAAGCATTAAGCATTGCAGTGACATCAATTACGAACGGCAATACGGTCACAGCTAACGGCAGTGCGGTCACAAAAACAAAACTATAATATAAAAAGGAGATACAGTATATGAAACGCTTTTTAACAATAATACTTGCAACATTCATGCTTTGCGCCTGCACAGGCTGCAGTGGCGGCGGTATCAACAGCAATATCGAAAGTGCAAGCAACAGCACCGACAATACTGACGGTGATATTCCGGAAGCATTGAAACGTAAAAACGAAATAAGCTATTATACGAGTGACGAGGTAAAGAAGATAATTAAAGAAAACACGAAATTCGATATATCCGAGGATTTCGAGAGCTTTGTTCCGAAGAGCGTTTCATATCTCAGCTATTTTGACTATGCACCTGTCAACAGACCGAATATCTCCGATTTTTATACCGACTTCAAGGAAATGTTCGCATATCTTTTCCCGGACGAAAAATTTAACGATGACTACTTTTTCTATTACTACATCAGAACAGATGAGGAAACAGAAAATGCGAAAGAGGACGAATACCCTATAAAAAACGTCAAAAAGTATTTTGACGAAGCGGCAGACGGCAAGAGAAAAATATCATTTTATTTCTATTCTCCTTATTCTCATTTTGCTGAAAAGGAAGGCACGGATTATGCTCATCGGGTCGAAAAGGATAGTTCGGATATTAACGATCGCAATATTTTCCTTGAATTCGGTCCGCCTATAGGCAACTACCTGTCAAATGTCAACAAGGGTGTACTTGCGGAATATTACAGCAAGGAGAAAGGTGAAAAGAACGATTATTGGCTTGAGGTCACAGGAACCGTTATCTGAGAAGAATACGAAACCGTCAGATCATGCACTCCCGATTGCACAGATAAGTACAGATTGCTTGACGGCAAAGAGATAAGTGTTGCCGATGCGGTGACATTCTTTGAAAACTATATGAATGATCTGCCGTGCCCGAAAGATCCGGTATACGATACCAAGGTAACAGGTGTTAATGTGAAGAAGCTCGGCGAGGATAAATATTTCTTCATGTTTCAGATAACGCCTACCTATGCGGGAGTTCCGCTTGACTGGGGACGTTTCCGTCTTGCTTCCGAAAGCGAACTGCGCACGACAACGGGTTTTTACGGTACAATGGCTGTGACCGATGATATTGACAGCTTTGTAGGCTATGTCAGAGCGGCGTCGATCACCGATGAAAAGGTAACGGAAAAGCTCCTGCCGTTTGATAAGGCTATAAGCAAAATAGAACAGTCGCTGACCGAACAGGTATCGTTTGAGGTACTGAGCGCCGACCTTGTGTATGAACAGATGACATATTACGGAGCGTATGACATTCCGCTTGAGGAGCAGAAACGGGAAACCTCGCCTGCGTGGAAGGTCGTTATTCAGAACAAGAACAATGATCTCGTGTACACCTGTTATATAGACGCCGACACGGGAGATAATTTCAGTTATAGCAAGGCGGCGTTCTATACGGAAACGGAAGAGGCAGAGGACTGATATGTTTACGGCAACACTTTCTTACCTTAAACGCATACCGGGAGATACGGATTTACAATGTCTTTATTTTCCCTTACTCAGCAGTGTCAAGAAAGAATTTGAAACTTTTGAAGATGTACTGACAAAGACAAAAAATCATTTACAGCAGGTCGACAGCGATCTTGAAGCACTTGTCGGAGTAAGGACAAGGGCGATAAACAAACAGCTTATGAGTGTTGGCGATGATAATGCGGGACAAATAGAAAATTGAGAAAAAGAAACACCGTCGCAGAAAATATTAAATTCTGCGACGGTGCAATATTTTGTAATATGTGACAAAAACACAAAGAAAAGTTGTGAAATCATACAAATAATCAAAAATGCTATTGAAAAGCATATCGGTATTTGATAATATATAGTCAAAGCTATTGCAATAATTTTAACAAAATCATTACTAAAAAAGGAGCATTATCATGAAGAAAATCAAAAAAGCATTAAGCATTGCAGTGACATCAATAGTAGCAGTTGCAGGTATCTTATCTGTTCCGGCATCTGCCGCTGACGGCGTATATCCCAAAAGGTTGGCATGGAAAGCTGCCGGTTATTGTGCCCCGGGCGGCTCGCCGAGCAACACCTATACTCCCGCTACGCCTAAAATACAGTACTCAACATATGGTCATTATATATATGTAAACGGGATTGTTAATTCATCAGACGGCGCAAAATATGAAATTTTGATTTCGTGTGATAGCGGAACAATGACGGAGATATCCACAAAAAGTAACGGCAGATATTTTTGTGATCCTACTATGCATGGTTCTTTCGAATGTGTGACCTTCAGGATCAAAGCACTTTCATATACGAACGGCAATACGGTCACAGCTAACGGCAGTGCGGTCACAAAAACAAAACTATAATATAAAAAGGAGATACAGTATATGAAACGCTTTTTAACAATAATACTTGCAACATTCATGCTTTGCGCCTGCACAGGTTGCAGCGGCGGCGGTATCAACAGCAATGTCGAAGGTACAAGTAGTAGCTCTGACAATACCGGCAGCGATATCAGCAGCAATATCGAAAGTGCAAGCAACAGCACCGACAATACTGACGGTGATATGCCGGAAGCTTTAAAACGTCAGAATGAAATTAACTATTATACCGTCGACGAAGTAAAGAAGATGATCCGGGAGAATACAAGGTTCAATATATCCGAGGATTTTGTGAGCCTTGTGCCAAAGAGCGTTTCATATATCTGTTCTTTTGACAAGGCGGCAGTAAACAGACAAGCTCCGACAGAATATTATGATGACTTCAAAGAGATGTTCGCATATCTTTTCCCAAATGAAAAATTCAATGACGACTATTTCTTCTACTACTATATTCCCGATGAAGAAAGCAATAGGCAAGAAGGCGAATATCCGATAAAAAATTTCAAGAAGTATTATGATGATGCGGTTTCCGAAAAAAACGTAATATCATATTATTTTTATTCTCCGTATTCCGGTTTTGTTGAAAAGGTTGGCTCGGATTATGCTATTTTGGATAATAGGGATAGCTCGGAGGTTACCGATCGCAATATTTTCCTTGAGTTCGGTCCGCCTATCGGAAACTATCTGTCCAATGTCTGCAAGGGTGTTCTGGTTGAGCAATACTGCAAAGATAGCGGCGAAAAGAACAATCATTTCCTTGAAAATTGGGACGCTGAGATCAAAGGGCATTATAAAGTGATCGGGAGGTACGACCGTGACAGCACCGAGAAGTTCAGATTGCTGGACGGTAAAGAGATAAGCGTTGCCGATGCGGTAACTTTTTTTGAAAACTATCTTAAAAATGCTCCATGCCCGAAGTCACCCGTATATGATATGAGGATTATGTCTGTCATTGTACAGCAGTACGATCAGGATAAATATTTCTATTCTTTTACCACAACTCCGACATACGGGGGAATACCTTTTGACTGGGATCGTTTCTATCTCAGCAGTGACAGTATGTATGAAACCACTCTGTGCAACGGCAGTATGGTTACGACCGATGACATTGACAGCTTTTACGGCTACAGAAGGACCGGTTCGATCACCGATGAAAAGGTAACGGATAAGCTTCTGCCGTTCGATAAAGCGATAAGCAAAATAGAACAGTCGCTGACAGAGCAGGTATCGTTTGAAGTACTCAGTGCCGACCTGGTATACACACCGCTCAAATATTACGGATCGTATGATATTCCGCTTGAGGAGCAGAAGAGTAAAACGACCCCCGCATGGAAGGTCGTTATTCAGAACAAGAACAATGATCTCGTGTACACCTGCTATATAGATGCCGATACCGGAGAGAATTTCCGTTATAATAAGGCGGCGTTCTATACAGCAGAGGAAGAGGCAGAGGGCTGATATGTTCAGAGCAACGCTTTCTTACCTTAAACGCATACTCGGAGATAAGTCGTTTTATATATGCCTGTTGCTGATATTTGCAATATGCTTTACGGCTTCTGCCGACTATGACTTCGACAAAAATCAGTCCTTGTCGGTCTGGGATCTGATTATCGACACACAGCGGATATATACCGGCAATATCAGCTTCAGCGCCTGTGTGGTGTCCGGGCTTAAGGGCGGCAGCTGGCTGAATATGTTTCTGCCGTTGCTTTTGCCTCTGTGCTTTGTAAATGCGCTGTGCGATGACAAAAGCTCAGGCTTTACCCGCTATGAAGTTATACGCACAGGCTATCGCAGACTTAAAAGTGCAAAGTATGTTTCGGCTGTGCTCGCAAGCGGCATATGCTGTCTTATCGGGTATTGCCTTTATGTGCTTGTTGTGCTGATAAGGTTTCCGCATATAGAAGCTTATGATGCCGAAAGACTTTCTTACGTACTGACCGGTATTCAGATGAGCCTTTTTGACAGCGTGGGGATAGCAGGAGTATATCTTGTCAATATGCTCGATATGCTTATCTACGGGATAGTAATGTCACTATTCTCGTTGATAGTGACGGCGTATACTGAAAACAAGTATCTTATATGCTGTATCCCGTTTATGGTCGCTTATTGCCTGACACAGCTCGGCTCATGGCTTACAGGACTTGCCATGCAGGATCCCTGTAACACAGACGAAGTGCTCCTGACAATAGGCAATACAGCTTCTCCGCTTGCGGCGAACGGTATAGTTTCGGGCGCAAGCGGCGTTACACTTGTCTGCTATTACGGAGTGCTTATACTGATTTCGTTTGCGGTATATGTATTTTTCGGAAAGGGCGGTGCGGATAAAGGTGCATAAACAGATCAGCCTTTCAAAGATGTGGTCGGTCGCAAGGTGCGAATACATAAAGTGGATAACCAATCCCAGAAATATAGTTGTAATAGTACTGCTTATATTTATAAAGACGCTTTTCATCGATACGCTTGCACAGCGCGCAGACAGGTACGGCAGTCCGATGAATGTGCTTGAGCCGTTTATAGCGGTCGGCAACTCGTGGGTAGCGGTGCTTTTACTGCCGTCGGTGTTCCTTGTGCTTATGAGCGATTTCCCGAAGTTTGACGGCAACTCGCTTTTCGTTATCTGCAGGAGCGGAAAGCTGAACTGGTTGTACGGTCAGATGTTATTTGCTGTTATGGCGGTAATAAGCTATATAGCTGTTGTATTTCTTGCAGTTGTGGGAATGTCTGTCGGGAACACGGTGCTCGGTTCATCGTGGAGTGAAGCTGCAAGATTTTATGCGGCAAAGTTTCCCGATGAAATGAATACTTTCGCTACTCTGCTGTTGCCTGAAAATCTGTATAATCAGCTTGACCCCATATGTACTATTGTACACACGTTGGTACTCATCATATTATACCTTTTTCTTTTGTCGCTTGTGCTCCTTATTTGCAGGATATCATCAGGTAAAATGACAGGTATGTTCATATGTACCGCGGTCATAGCCCTCGGAGTGGCTACCTGCGCACTGCGCAGTGATCTGATGTGGCTGTTTCCTATGGGCAATTCCATAATATGGATGCACTACACGGAGATAATCCGTGAACCGATAAAGCCGATATGGTATTCCTACGTTTATTTCGCCGTTATGGCTCTGTTGCTTATATTTATGAGCACATTGAGAGCAAGACGATTGAGCGTATCACTTCTTCCGGAGGAAAGCTGATGATCAATACAGAAAATCTTTCACTGACGATAAACAAAACGGAGATACTCCGTGATATAACAATATCTTTTGATAAAGGGAAAATACACGGGCTTATAGGGCGCAACGGAAGCGGCAAGACTATGCTGATGAAATGTATATGCGGATTTGTTCGTGCAACCTCAGGCAAGGTAACGGTAGCGGGCAAGGAGATAGGCAAGGACTGTGATTTTCCCGAAAGTACGGGAGTTATAATAGAAACGCCCGGCTTTATCCCGTATTATTCAGGGTATAAGAATCTGAAGATTCTTGCCGACCTCGGCGCAAAAGCAGACAAAGAGGATATATGCAATGCTATGCGCACGGTGGGTCTTTCCCCCGAGCTTAAACGCCATGTGAAAAAATATTCGCTCGGTATGCGTCAGAGGCTAGGACTTGCACAGGCTATAATGGAAGACCCAGACCTGCTTATCCTTGACGAGCCGATGAATGGGCTTGACAAGGACGGCGTTGCGGATATGCGCCGCTATCTGCTTGATCTCAAGGCAAGGGGCAAGACTATAATCATTGCCTCGCACAGTGCGGAAGATATTGAGGTGCTGTGCGACACCGTATGTGAAATGGATAAGGGCAGGTTGAGCGTGATAAGATAATAACCGTCCGAACAGGATAACCGCCGCAGATTTTTAAAACCTGCGGCGGTTTTTTGCGTTGTATTGAAAATTTAGGGCAAAAGTTGCAAAAAAATTAGGTAGGAGATATAAAATCGTCCTTGCTTTTACTTATATCGTAAATTGAATAAAAGACACCGCCGTGGAGCAGTAACTCTGCGGCGGTATCTTTATTTGATCATATCTATAACAGAACTGAGTGTATCTTTTACAGCCTGCTTTTCATTATCGGAAAGCTGTGTTATTTTGTCCGAAAGTATCCCGATAGGCGAAAGGGAGCTGTCAGATGTCAGAGGGTGACGGCTTGAGGAAATTCCTGCGATGTAATCAAGGCTGACATTATAATACTTAGCAAGCAGGACTGCGCGCTCAAGCGGTATTTCCGCTTTACCCGATTCGTATTTTCCGTAGTGCTGTGCAGATGTGCCGAGATAGTCGGCTATCTCCTGCTGTGTCTTGTCCGCGTCCTCGCGCAGATCGCGTAATCTTTGATAATGTGCCATACTCACCCCTCCTGTACAGATTTTATCATATCAGATTGAAAATTGTTGACAAAAGTGTCTGAAAAGATTATAATATAATTATAATCAGTCTGATTAGACACATTTATGTGTCGGAATGAGTTAAATAGGAGGTTTTTATGAAAATCAAAACAATGTTTAAAGCGGTATTGTCGCTTGCGGTCTGCCTAATGGCAATGTTGGTAATTTCAGTTGCGGTAAGCGCAGACGAATATGAAGAAATAGAAATGGATGTTTCTGTATCTAGTTCTGCAAAATACAATAAGTATCAAATCGACATTCCGTATGATGGACATATAATATTGCAATTTGACATTGCTTGTGAATATAACTATCAAACAGTTATAGGATTCTTTGATTCTAATGGTGAAACAATTGGCGGTGATCCATATCAAGAAACAGGAGAGGGTTATTATTGGATGGGAAAATACGAAACGTATGTTAATAAAGTAACAGAAAAATCTGTAGGTGAAATCAGATATTATGATTTATCTAAGGGAAAATATTACATACAGTTAGATTTATATGCCAGTGGTAGTTCAGAGATACCCGCAAGCGAAACGATTAAAATATCTCATGAGCATTCGTATTACGGTACAGTAACAAGTGAATCTACCTGTACCGAGAAAGGCTCAATAAAATACACCTGCGATTGCGGTGATTCTTATACGGAAGAAATACCGCTTAAATCCCATAACGAAGTAACAGATCACGGAAAAGCGGCGACCTGTACCGAAACAGGTCTTACCGACGGTTCGCATTGTTCCGTCTGCCAAAAAGTACTTGTTGCGCAGTCCGAAATACCTAAAACAAATCACGAATACAACGAATCATATAAGGTGGTAAAAGACGCTACCTGTACCGAGAAGGGCACAATAAGATATTACTGTGTCTGCGGAAAAGCAAAAGATGAAGAAATACCGTTGACCGAGCATGAAGCGGTCATAGATGAGGCTGTTGCCGCAACCTGTACTAAAGAGGGAAAAACACAGGGTTCGCATTGCGGTGTTTGTAATACAGTAATCATACCACAGGAAAGTGTTCCGAAAGCGGATCATATCCCCGTCACAGATAAGGCAGTCGCCGCAACCTGTATAAAAGAAGGAAAAACAGAAGGCTCTCATTGTGAAATTTGTGACACGGTGATCAAACCGCAGGAGACTGTTCCCAAAGCCGATCATACTCCTGTTGCGGATAAAGCGATTGCTCCCACTTGTATTAAATCCGGTAAAACAGAAGGCAGCCACTGCTCTGTATGCAAAAAAGTACTTAAAGAGCAGGAAACGGTAGCAGCAACCGGCAAGCATACTCTTAAACATATTGCAGAGAAAAAAGCAACAGAAAGTTCTTCTGCCGTGCAGGAGCATTGGAAATGTTCTGTTTGCGGACAATTATTCGCCGATGAAAAAGGCTTGACAGCTTTAAGCCGGACACCGGTCAAAGACGAAAGCCCGCTTATGATGATAATAGGAATATCCGTAGGCGCATTGTTGCTGATAGGCGGAACTGTTACGGCGATTATAATATCGAAAAAGAGATCCGGTAAAAATACAGATATCACAGGCACAGAATAATATGAAAACACTGCCTTGACAGGACGTTCACGGCGGTGTTTTCATATCATTTCCACTCCGCCCGAATGCAGTCGCCCATTTCGTGACATACTGATATATAGTCAGCCTTTATCGCAAAAATAAAATCTCTCGTAATGAAATCCGAAATCTGTCGGGTTGAAAATCAGAAATCACTCGTAATGAAAACACGAAATCTCTCGGGTTGAAAGGCCGAAATCTATCGTAATGATATTGCAAAATCTATCGTAATGTGTTATATTATTTATACAGCTTACGAAAGGAGCGGAATATGCGTAACGATAAATACAGACCCAGACTGATAGATAAGAAAATAGACGAATACCTTAAGGCGTTCGGAGCGGTGTGCGTTGAGGGTGCTAAGTGGTGCGGCAAGACGTGGACATCGGCGTTTCACGCTGAAAGTCAGATATTGATAGGCAACCCCGAAAATAACTTTCAGAACAGAAAGCTTGCCGAAATGTCGCCCGAACTCATACTCGGCGGTGAAACTCCCCGACTTATAGACGAATGGCAGGAAGTACCGCCGATATGGGACGCTGTGCGTTATGAGGTTGATAAACGTGCCGAAAAGGGACAATTTATATTAACAGGCTCGGCAACGCCTAATCATAAGGGTATTATGCACAGCGGTGCGGGCAGGATAGCAAAAATAAGAATGCGCCCGATGTCACTGTATGAATCGGGCGATTCGTCGGGTAAAATATCTCTTAAAAGTATAGCGGACGGCACAATGCAGGCTGAAATGACCGGAGAAGTGGAGCTTATGGAGCTTTTCCGCCTTATAGTCAGAGGCGGCTGGCCGGGTAATATAAGCATTCCGCTGAAACAAGCAATGCTAATTCCCGATGAATATCTGAATGCGGTTATAGATGATGATGCGTTCCGCATAGACGGCGTGAAGCGGAATACTCAGAAAATGCGACTTTTGCTTAAATCGCTTGCGAGAAATGAAAGCACGACCGCAACGAATAAAAAGCTGAAAAACGATATATCTCAGACGGATAACGAGGATATCAGCGTTGACACGGTAGCCGAATATCTTGATATATTCGAGCGGCTTTTCATTACCGATAATCAGTTGCCGTTTTCGTCAAATATACGCTCATCGGTTCGGGTAAAACAGGCGGTAAAGCGGCATTTTGTGGATCCGTCGCTTGCGTGTGCATTGCTTGGCGCTACTCCCGAAAGATTGCTTGGCGATCTTGAATGCGCCGGCTTTATGTTTGAGGCGCTGTGTGAGCGTGACCTGAGGATATATGCCGATGTAAACGATGGTGTGCTGTATCACTATCAGGACTATTCGGGCAAGGAAATTGATGCCGTTATAGAATATCCGGACGGTGAGTGGCTCGCAATAGAAATCAAGCTCGGCGCAAATCAGATAGATGCCGCCGCCGAAAATCTTATATCAATAAGCAATGCCATAAAAAGTGAAAATGGCAGAGCACCGAAAGCGTTATGCGTCGTATGCGGCCTGTCAAACGCCGCCTACAAGCGCCCTGACGGCGTATACGTCGTCCCAATCACCGCCCTGAAAGACTAAAATACCGACCAAATAAGAAACACCGCCGGAATATCACTCCCGGCGGTATTTTCATATATCAAGTTTTATGAAGGACAATAGTATTATATGCTCAGTCAACCTTAGGCATACGGTCCATGCTGACCTTAAGCTCCTCGTCTGTGGGAATGTAGTCGCTCATTTCGTGGTCGTTGAACTTCTGGTATGCGACCATATCAAAGTAGCCTGTGCCTGTAAGACCGAAGAGGATAGTCTTTTCTTCGCCTGTTTCCTTGCACTTCATAGCCTCGTCTATTGCAACTCTGATTGCGTGGCTGCTCTCGGGAGCGGGGAGGATACCCTCTGTCCTTGCGAACTGTTCGGCGGCGGAGAATACGCTTGTCTGCTCAACTGAGCGTGCTGTGATATATCTGTCGTGGTAGAGCTGTGAAAGAACACTGCTCATGCCGTGGTAGCGCAGACCGCCTGCGTGGTTTGCGGAGGGAATGAACGTACTGCCGAGCGTGTACATCTTAGCGAGCGGGCAAACTGCGCCTGTGTCGCAGAAGTCGTAAGCATAAACGCCTCTTGTGAGCGAGGGGCAGGACGCAGGCTCAACGGCGATGAATTCATAGTCGGCTTCGCCACGGAGCTTTTCGCCCATAAAGGGAGAGATAAGACCGCCGAGGTTAGATCCGCCGCCTGCACAGCCGATGATCATGTCGGGCTTTATGCCGTACTTTTCGCAGGCTGTCTTTGTTTCAAGACCGATGACCGTCTGGTGCAGAAGTACCTGCGACAGCACCGAGCCGAGAACATATCTGTAGCCCTCGTGTGTTGTTGCACATTCAACTGCTTCGGAAATCGCACAGCCGAGCGAGCCTGTCGTGCCGGGAAATTCTGCGTTTATCTTCTTTCCTACCTCTGTTTCCATTGAGGGAGAGGGAGTAACGTTTGCGCCGTAGGTTCTCATAACCTCACGTCTGAAGGGCTTCTGCTCGTATGAGCATTTAACCATAAATACCTTGCAGTCAAGTCCGAGATATGCACAAGCCATTGAAAGCGCTGTGCCCCACTGACCTGCACCTGTTTCTGTTGTAACACCCTTCAGGCCCTGCTTCTTAGCGTAATAAGCCTGAGCTATCGCACTGTTCAGCTTGTGTGAACCGCTTGTGTTGTTGCCCTCGAATTTGTAGTAGATCTTTGCGGGTGTACCGAGTGCCTTTTCAAGACAATATGCTCTTACTAAGGGAGCAGGTCTGTACATCTTGTAGAAGTCGATTATCTCCTGGGGAATGTCGATGTAGGGAGTTGTATCGTCAAGCTCCTGCTTTGCAAGCTCTGTACAGAATACGTGGCTCAGCTCCTCGAGCGTACAGGGCTGATGCGTTGCAGGGTTTAACAGCGGAGCAGGCTTGTTCTTCATATCCGCTCTTACGTTGTACCACTGACGGGGAAGCTCGTTTTCTTCAAGATAAATTTTGTACGGGATCTCTCTGTTTGCCATAATAATTTTCCTTTCTACGCGGCGGGCGGCTGTGAGCCGCTCCAAATTCCGCCTTTTACCGACTTTGTTTTAAGGGAATTGTTAGCGTGACGGCGGGGTTAAACATTTTGCGCTCTGAACGTTATGCTTTGCCGTGTCGCCTTGTTTTCCCAAAAGCCTTTTTGGCGGAGTGCTTAAGTTTTCGCGGAACAGTCCGCGCCCGACAGCCTGTATCTTATTCAGCAACGCATTATGTCGGCTATGCCCTGCTGTCACGCCATATGCCATGATGATAGTTTCAACGTAGAATGAGTATCCGGGAAAACAAAAAACTCCCGTCCCAGTTGGGACAGGAGTATAATTTACCTGCGGTACCACCCAAATTACCGTATAATAAAACACGGTCACTCGCTACACATACTATCATATGTGCGACCTGTAACGGAGGTGTCCGTCGCCCCTAAAATATCATAAACTGATACTCTCGGTTTGCCCTCGTGAGTCCATTCACAAGCGTATGTATCATTGCCTTTACACCGACCGGCAACTCTCTGTCATACAGTGACGGGTGCTACTACTCTCACTCATAGGTTTAACATATTCTGTGTTCATTATATCCGCTGCAAAACCGTTTGTCAAGTGTTTTTTTGAAATTTCCGTAATTTTTTCAAATCCTCCGATATTACTATGTTGAATAGCCCGTTATGAAATAAAGCAATACAGCGTTGCACAATAGACTAAACCGCCTTGATAACCTTAAATACCTTGTGCATTTTACCGATTGAAACAGGACGGGCAATATAGTATAATTGCTTAGCAATCGGCTGATATTGAAAAGCCGTTAATACCGTAGAAAAAGTTGTTTTCTATAAAGATAGCACAAATTCTCTATCCCTTTAAGAACGCTTTGTGGGCTTTGCGTCTTTGCAAAGCCTTTGGGCGTACTATATCGGTGTCCTTGCCGAAACCCCAAACCACATTTTTTATTAACGATAGAGATTTTTCGATAGATTGATTACGTTTATAGCACACTATCTTTTATTCCCGTCGTTACGCTAACAGTCCCATTAGCAGAAAGTAAATCAAAGGCGGAATATGAAGCGGCACATTGCCGCCCGCCGTTACGCAAACAATCTCGTTAATACAAAGTCGGTAAAAGGCGGAACTTGAAGCGGCACACTGCCGCCCGCCCGCAGAAAAGGAGGAAAATATGTCAGCAGTAAAAGACCTTACAAAAGGCTCACCTATGAAGCTCATACTCGGATTTATGCTCCCTATGCTGTTAGGACTTCTCTTTCAGCAGTTCTACAATATGGTCGATACGATAGTCGTCGGACAGTTCCTCGGCGTAAACGCACTCGCAGGTGTCGGCTCGACAGGCTCGGTGAACTTCCTTGTTCTCGGTTTCTGTATGGGCGTGTGCGCGGGTTTTGCAATACCCGTTGCGCAGAAATTCGGCGAAAAGGATTTTGACGGACTGCGTAAGTTTGTCGGCAATACGATATGGCTCGGTATCGGCTTCGCCGCAGTGATGACAACCGCTACCTGCCTTCTTTGCGGAAATATCCTCCATTGGATGAATACGCCTGATACGGTTTTTAAAGAAGCGTATGACTATATTTTCGTGATTTTCTTAGGTATCCCGGTAACGTTCCTCTATAACATTTTATCGGGCTTTATCCGCTCGCTCGGCGATTCAAAGTCACCTGTTGTCATTCTGATAATTTCAAGTGTTCTGAATGTCGGACTAGACCTGCTGTTCATTCTGGTGTTTGATATGGGCGTTGCCGGTGCAGGCTGGGCTACCGTCCTTGCACAGCTTATATCCGGTATCGCCTGCCTTGTCTACATGATAAAGCGCTTTGATATTCTGCACTTATCGAGGAAAGATTTAAAACCCGACGCTTATTCAATGAGCAGACTTTGCGCTATGGGTGTGCCTATGGGACTTCAGTATTCCATTACCGCCATCGGAAGTATACTTTTACAGTCGGCGGTAAATTCGCTCGGTGAAACCTATATGGCGGCGGTAACTGCGGGAAGCAAGGTGACGCAGTTCCTGTGCTGTCCGTTTGACGCAATGGGCTCTACAATGGCTACCTACTGCGGTCAGAACGTAGGCGCGGGAAGAGTCGACCGTATCGAAAGCGGCGTTAAGAAATGCTCGATACTCGGCATAGCCTATGCGATAATCGCTCTTATCGTGATAATACCGTTCGGCGGCGAATTTTCAAAGCTGTTTATAGACGGAACGCAGACAGAAATACTGGATCTTGCAAAGCAGTTTTTGTGGCTCAACGTGGTGTTCTATATCCCGCTCGCATTCGTAAATATTATACGCTTTTCGATACAGGGACTGGGCAACAGTCAGCTAGCCGTATTTGCGGGTGTATTTGAAATGATAGCAAGGGGCGGCGTGGCATTGGGACTTGTGCCCGCTTTCGGCTATGTAGCCGTATGCCTTGCAAGCCCGGCGGCGTGGGTGCTTGCCGATCTGTTCCTCTTCCCCGCGTTCTTCCATTCGGTGAAGATACTCAAAAGACGGTTTCCTGTTAAAAATACGACTGTAAGTGATAATGAGGATTGAACGACACCCGCCGCTGATCGGCGGGTGTTTTAGCATACGCTACCCACTCCCCTCAATCTGTCTGTAAAAACTCTAAAAACACCCTCGCAAAGTATAAAAATTCAGTTGACATTGCATAAAAAATATGGTAAAATTATCTTGAGTTATAGTCCACGGCTTTAAGGGGAGGTCAGGCAGATGCGTAGATTGATACGTCTTCATAATAAAAAAGGTTTTACGCTCGTTGAGCTTATCGTTGTTCTTGCCATGATAGGTGTTCTGACGGCTATAATATTACCGCTTTCGCTGAATGCGGGAAAGCCTCAGGCGGCTGTCGCAAAGGCTAAGGAGTTCTATTTCGGCTCACAGAGGATACTTATACAGTACAGAGCCGATGCGCCCGAAAAGCAGACAGGCTATCTGTCTTACGAAAACGGGGGAATGACTTATACCGTAGGCTCGGGCGACTATCTTTATATGTGCGCCAAGGCAGAGAAATATAAGGGCTTCACAGAGCTTAAGCTTGCAAAGCTTGACGCACCCTCCGATGACAGCCCTGCCAATACGGCACAGGGATATTTGCAGTTTCAGTATGCGGTAACGATAGATTCCGCAAGTCCGGATCACGAGCTGCTTGATAAGCTGAACACATTTTCAACAGACGAGGACGAGGGGTATTATTTTGCCCTGGTCGATGATAAGTGCAAGGTAGTAATGACATATTGGTGTGAAACCGTTATTGAAGATATAAGCCGAGTGACGGATACATCAAGTGATTTTTCAAAGACAACGATCGAGCCCACCGACAATTATTATGTAGACGGCTATCTTTTAGGTGCTTATCCGGAAAGATATTCCATGCTCGGTTACACTATGTTCAATCAGGTTGATCTGCCCCCGGACGAAACAACTCCGGCAAGCTCTACTCCCGCCCCCGCAGGTCCGTAATGAACGGATATCGCACACCCGCCTTTTGTGACGATATCGGTTGACGAACATAGAAAAACGGCGGATATAAACGGCAGTGAGAATTTTATAAATCAATTACGGCAGGTACGCGAAAACGTATCTGCCGTTTCGCGTGTTAAAAGGTTTGTTTGTAAAGAAGTATCACGATGCAGCTCCTTGTGTAAAGGTGAGCTAAAATCAGTGCGGTACAGCATTTTCAGTAATTCTTCAAATTTCAGGTTAATGATGTGCAGAATAGAACCATTTTTTTCGGCACTGTGACTGAGGGATTGTTAGCGGAGGTGTTAGCAAAAGCAGAAAGATTGGTAGCAAGCGATCCCTCAGTCTTGACGGCAGATAAGATTTGCAAGATTTGGGCGTTGCAGGTATCGCGAAGAATTGCAGTATTTGAAACAAGCAAGCCTTGCCGCAAGCCAGCTCCCTTTGGCAAGGGAGCCACGAATTAGTGCTTGGCGGAGCATGTTGTTCTTTGTCTAATTGTTAGAGCATATTTAAAAATGCGGCAGTACCATAAAATATATCGCTAGCACCGCTGATAACAATTTCCTTACGGATAAGGTGTTAATAATTTCGTGAGTGTATCGGTGCAATTGCACTGTCACCGAAACTTCCAAAAAACGCACTATCCTGAGATATCTGTACAGTCCCCCGGGTCGAACAGAGCGGAGCGTCCCGCTTACGGCGGCTTTTTAAACGCAATCGTTTGTGTGTCTTATCGCCAACACCGCTGAAAACAGCTTCC
>ENA-UONV01001191-UONV01001191.1-human-gut-metagenome-genome-assembly--contig:-CS4-NODE-1191-length-23985-cov-5.036064_pt1 | contig 23985 bp, 21 predicted proteins | sample MGYA00242461_ERZ724008 | MGnify/ENA metagenome assembly ERZ724008 | reverse complement strand
CCCCGACGAGGGTCTCCCCACGTAAAAACAGTCCACTGGACTGTTTTTACTCCCCGTCCTGCGTTTCGCTGACGCAAGGGATTTCGCGCTCTGCGGAGCGCGCCGAGGGCTCTGCCCCTCGACCCTGCCGCCCTTTCGAGAAAGGGTGGGCGGAAAGCTTCTAATTTTGCACGATTGAAGTTTAGCTTTATCATCAAACCGAGCATAATTATTAATTTTGCGGTTTTAGTTAAAAATTTTGTAGACAAACCGCGGATTTTATAATATAATATATATCCGCAGGCGTTGATTCAGCGCGTCCCTCAATTTGAGAAAGGATTACCCATGGCAAAAAATCTCCCCGCATACAGCGGCACACTCAGAAGCCACATACTCAACGTCCCTGAAAGCGTATACAAATGCGGAGGGATTCTTATTTTCGGAAGGAGGATAAAATCACTTGTATTCTCTACCGACGTTGCCATCATCAAAAACATCAATGCAGACGGGGTTATTGCGGTATATCCCTTTACACCTCAGCCGATAATATCTCAGGCAATAATAACCGTTTCGGATGCTCCGGTGTTCGTGGGCGTTGGCGGAGGGCTTACCGGCGGCGAACGCGCGGTGAGGCTTGCCGAAAACGCCGAGAATCAGGGCGCATACGGCGTGGTAGTAAACGCGCCTATAGACCCATCCATTATAACCATGATAAAGCAGCGGGTGGAGCTTCCGGTTATAGCAACCATCGTTTCGGACAGGCAGGATATCGGCGCACGCATTGCCGCGGGTGCGGATATATTAAACGTTGCGGCGTCGGTAAAAACGCCTGAGCTTGTCCGGCTTATCCGCGATAAATACCCTGATATACCCATAATCGCAACCGGCGGTCCGACCGACGAAACCATCGCCCGAACCATCGAGGCAGGAGCAAATGCAATAACCTACACTCCGCCCTCCAACGGCGATATATTTGCGCAGAAGATGGAAACATACCGCAAGCGGTACACCGACAACGATTAAAAAACAGCGAAGTAGTCTTTTACGAAAGGCGTGAAATATAAAATATGAGAGTAATAACAGGCACTTTGCGGGGCAAGCGGCTTATAACCCTTGATGGCGAAAGCGTCCGCCCCACCACCGACAAAACAAAGGAAGCTATTTTTTCAATAATTCAGTTCGACCTTCCCCAAGCCGAGGTTTTAGATCTCTTTGCGGGAAGCGGTCAGCTTGGAATAGAGGCTTTAAGCAGGGGCGCAAAGCACTGCGTATTCGTGGATAAATCCAAAGAGTCGATAGGCGTTATCAAGCAGAATATTGAAAGCTGCAAGCTTGGCGACTGTTCGAGGATTCTTAATTACGCCGCTGAGGATTATCTTAAAATGGCGCGCCACAGCTTTGATATCGCGATTTTAGACCCGCCATACGGCATGGGGCTGATACAAAAGACCCTTGCGGGAGTCGATACCATTATGAACCCCGGCGGAACCGTTGTGTGCGAGCATGAAGCGGGGCTTGAGCTTCCCGAAAGGATAGGCGGCTTAACGCTTCGCAGGCGATACAGCTACGGCAAATTAGTTGCGCTGACTGTTTACGACAAGGACAGCGAAAACGCTGTAGATTGACAATATAGTTAAGGACGGTAAACAAAAAATGAACCAAAGAATAGCAGTCTGCCCCGGCAGCTTCGACCCGGTAACGCTCGGACATCTCGACATTATGAACAGGGCTTCGCAGCTTTTTGACAAGGTGATAGTGCTGGTTTCGGTCAATCCCAAAAAAGTCCCCAGCTTTACGCCGGAGGAACGGGTGGAAATGATAAAAAAGGTAACCGGACATCTTACAAACATCGAGGTTGAAACGTCGGACGGTCTTCTGGCTGATTTCGTCCGTCAGAAAGGGGCGACGGCTATAGTAAAGGGTCTTAGAGCCGTCACCGACTTTGAATATGAATTTCAGATGGCGCTGGCAAACAAAAAGCTCTGCCCCGAGGCTGAAACCGTGTTTTTAGTCACCCGCTCGGAAAATATGTATTTAAGCTCGAGCGTGGTAAAGCAGATAGCCTCATTTGGCGGAAACATAAGCGATTTTGTGCCGCCGGAAATCAGGGACTTTATTGCGAAAAGACTGCTTGAAGGATAACAAGCCAATCGATACAGATATTATCAATTAATATAATAATATAAGGAGCTAACTAAAATGACTATTGATGAAATCCTGGAAATGATGGACGAGCTTTTGGACAAGGCTACAAGCGTTCCCTTTACAAACAAGAAAAGCCTTGTAGACGTTGAGCAGCTGCGCGAGTATATCGACAACATCCGCTACAACCTTCCCACCGAAATAAGAAAGGCAAAGGAAATGGTTGCCGACCGCTCTAATATTATTGAGGACGCAAACGCCGAAGCGGAAGAAATCATCAAAAAGGCGGAAGAGCGCGCAAAGGTGCTTGTCTCTAAAGAGGAGATAACAAAGCAGGCTCAGGCGGCGGCAAATGAGATATCCCAGCAGGCGAGAATGATGGACGCAAACATCAAGAAAGCAATGATAGAGCGCTTGGACAGCATTCTTTCCGAATCCGAGAGAGCTGTTACAAAATCTCTCAGCGAAATCAAGCATATGCGCGATACCATCAAGGAAGCTGCCAAGAAAACCGAGGGCGACAATAAATAGCATTTTGTTCTTCTATGAAGAACGAGCGTTTTTCACAAGAATACACGCGCCTTTTTGACTAAATTCGTCTTATAAGCCGATTGACGACCGGCGGGTAAGATAATATAATGTAATGTAAAGTGCTGAAATGTCCGTGCGGGGCAATGCCGAAAAGCGGCTGAGTCCGGCGCGGAGGATGCACATTAAATACATAATGGATTGAGGAGATTTTTTGTGTCTACAAAAGTCGTTAAGTTCGGCGGAAGCTCTTTAGCCGACGCCAATCAGTTTATAAAGGTTGCAAATATCATCAAGTCTGACCCCGACAGAAAGTATGTAATCCCTTCCGCCCCCGGAAAGCGCAATTCCAAGGACACCAAGGTGACCGACATGCTTTACTCCTGCTACGATCTGGCGGTGAGCGGCGGGGATTTTCTTACGATGTTTGAGCAGATAAAGAAAAGATACGTTGATATAATAAGCGATTTAAAGCTCGACCTTTCGCTTGACAGCGAATTTGAAACCATCAAGCACAGCTTTATGTCAAGAGCAGGACGCGACTATGCCGCTTCGAGGGGCGAGTATCTCAACGGCAAAATACTTGCAAAATATTTAAACTTTGCCTTTGTCGACGCCGCCGAGGTTATATTCTTCAACGACGATTCAAAGCTTAATTTAGATGAGACCTGCCGTGCGGTAAAAACGCGCCTTGAAAAGGTTGGAAACGCCGTAATCCCTGGATTTTACGGCTCGATGCCAAACGACACCGTTAAAACCTTCTCACGCGGGGGTTCGGACATAACCGGCTCGATAGTAGCTGCGGCGGTCAACGCGGATATCTACGAAAACTGGACTGATGTTTCGGGATTTCTGGTATGCGACCCCAGAATAGTCCCCGACCCCAAGCCGATTCAGACGATTACCTATCACGAGCTGCGAGAGCTTGCATACATGGGAGCAACCGTTTTGCACGAGGACGCTATATTCCCGGTGCGCAAAGCGGGAATCCCGATAAATATAAAGAACACCAACAAGCCGGACGAACCTGGCACCATGATAGTGGAAACAGCCGGCAACGACAGCTGCATTTATACCATAACCGGAATAGCGGGTCACCGCGGATTTGTCACCGTAACAATCGAAAAGGACATGATGAATGCCGAGCTTGGCTTTGGAAGAAAGGTGCTTGAAGTCTTTGAGAACTACAACATATCCTTTGAGCATATGCCCTCAGGTATCGACACCATGAGCATAGTTGTGCACAAGGATGAGTTTGAGGAAAAGGAAGCCCTTATCGTCCACTCGCTGCGCACAGCGGTAAATCCGGATAAAATCGAGATAGACAGAGACATTGCACTCATTGCCGTAGTGGGCAGAGGCATGAAGTCGCAGCGCGGAACGGCGGCAAGAATTTTCGCCGCGCTTGCCCATGCAAAGGTAAACGTTAAGATGATAGACCAGGGTTCGAGCGAGCTCAACGTTATAGTTGGCATCTCGAATGACGATTTTGAGACTTCAATTAAAGCTATCTACGATATTTTCGTAACGCAGAGATTATAATTTTTTCACGCCGGAGCGAAAGCTTGCCAATGCTTTCGCTCCTTTGTCTCACAGGATAAGGAAGGAGAACAGTATGCTTGATAAAAAGGGCTTTGATTTGTGGGCGGACGGCTACGACCGCGCCGTTGGCATATCCGACGAGGACGGCACCTATCCGTTTGCCGGCTACAAGCAGCTTTTAAACGAAATCTACAACAGAGTGCTTGACAGCAAGGCTTGTTCGGTGCTTGATATAGGCTTCGGCACCGGCACGCTTTCATATAAGCTTTCTCAGCACGGCATAAAAATTTACGGTCAGGACTTTTCGGAGCGGATGATTGAGATTACAAAGTCGAAAATTCCGACAGCCGAGCTTTATCAGGGCAATTTTGCCGATGGACTTGCGGAGGAATTAAAGCACAATAAGTACGACGCTATCATCGCGACCTATTCTTTGCACCACCTGCCGGACGACAAGAAGGTTAGCCTGATTAGTGAGCTTCTCACCCTCTTAAACGACGGCGGAGCGGTGTATATCGGGGACGTTGCGTTTGAAACCGCCGAGGCAAGGGCAGAAGCAAGGCTCCGCGTTGGCGAGGAATGGGACGACGACGAGTTTTACTTTGCGGCGAGCGATATGCAAAAAGCCTTTCCGGATATAACGTTTGAAAGGTTTTCGTTCTGCGCAGGATTGCTCTGCTTAAAAAAGCTTTGATACTTATATTTGCATAATAATCAGCCGCAAAATCGCTGTATCTCAGGATTTTGCGGCTGATTTTAATGTATCAACGGTTATTGGCTTTGCGGCTTGCTTCTCTTTGTAAGCAGCAAGCCGCTTGTTATCGCCGTCAACGGTGCGACGGTTACAAGACCGAACGAGCCCACGATTGTATGAACGATCTCCGCCGCAACATACTTGTAGTTAAGAATAAATTCAATAGGAGTACCCTGAGCCATGAAAACCATCAGCAAGGCGATATAGCTTCCCGAATAGGCAAGAAGGAGGGTTGTTGTGGTCGAGCCGCAGGCTGCCCTTCCTACTGCAAAGCCTGAAAGCACAGCTTCCTTCGCGCTGATATCCGGCTTTTTGCAGACAACCTCATGCACAGCCGAGCAGATATCCACAGACAAATCCATAACCGCTCCCGACGAGCCCAAGAAAATCGATGCCATGAATATCCGCGTTAAGTCGAGCGTCTGGTAGCCTGCATATAAAAGGCTCTCGCTCGATTCCATAACCGCACCGTGTATCTTAAAAAGATCGGTAAAGGCAACGCCGAGAATAGCGGTTACTCCTATTGCCAGAGCCGCCCCCGAAACAGCCGCCAGACATCTGCGGTCGAAGCCGTAGATAAGGCTGAGGACAAGCACGGTTAAAGCCATCACTATTCCAAGCGAAACCCAGACAGGGTTCCAGCCGCGCAGTAAACATGGCACAAGCACCTTCCACATCAGCAAAATAGTATCCACAAAGGATAAAATAGCGCGGATTCCGGTTTTTCCCGCGAAAAGCACTAAAAAGATAAGGAACGCTCCGGCAAGCAGGGCTTCCTTATCCAAACGGTAATGGTCGGTCATCGTAACCCATGATATCTCATCCCCGCTGTGACTTACCGCCACGAATGCGACATCCCCCACCGCAAAAAGCTTGTCCTGAGCAAGCGAGCCGCTTAGTCGGTTTATCGCCTGAACGGTTCTTCCCTCAAAGCTGCCGCCGAGCAGCAAAACCTCGCACCGCTGCTCGCCGGTGCGGATAAGTCCGGTATCCACAATGTCGCTTTCGTCGGTGGAAATAACCTCCGCACGAACGCGCTGAGCGCCCTGATATGTAAGACTTCCCTCAAAGCCTGTCGGGATTATAAGCAATACCGCTAAAAGCACTAAAGCCGCAAGCATCGGCATTATGCTCTTGTCTGTAATTTTTCTGATGTGAATTTTCATTTGAACCTCTTATAAGCAGACAGAAAGCGGTTTGTACCTGTTTCAGTCTGCGCTTTTCAGACCGAAATCAGTACTCCGCTCCCCGCCCCAAAAATTTATCGGATGAATTGTTATGAAAGCTGTATTATTTTACTTTCAGCATGGACGCCAGCTTAAAGTAAATCTGAGTGTTGTCGTAATATCCGGTGAATGCTTCCTCACCGATACCCTCTGCGAATACCGCAACCGGCAGACCGGTGTGGGAGTAGCTTGTAAAATCGATTCCCGACTTGTTGTTGAGAATGTGGGTGATGGTTACCGAGAAGGGATTGTAGGTTCCGTAGAGTACATACTGCTCCTGAGTGAACTCGCCTGAATCGTATTCGCTCATTGCGACGGCGTAGGCATCCTTAAGCCTTTGAGTCTCGTATTCCGTTAGTACAAGCTTATCGCCCTCTTCGCCCTTTAGCTTCAGACCGAACAGCTTTTCAACATCCTTCATAGCATCCTCAAAGGAGGTGTTGTTCTGCTTGTAAGCTTCAACATACTGCTCGTCGAACTGTGCAAAGGATATCTTCTGACTTGTAAGGTTGGTCAGGTAGGTGTCGTAGTCGGTTCCTGCATAGCCGATTGTCAGACCGCCGGTTTCGTGGTCGCCGGTTACTAAAATCAGCGTATCATCGGGATGCTCCTTTGCAAAATCGATTGCAACCTGAACGGCATCCGCCAGCGCGATGGTATCGGCAACCGTCGAGCCTGCGTCGTTGGCGTGGCACGCCCAGTCGATCTTTCCACCCTCGCACATCATAAAGAAGCCTGTTGAGTTATCGAGTACCTCAATGCCCTTTTTAACATAGTCCTTAAGCGCCCATTCGCCCCTGACGCGGTCAAGCTCGTAATCCATTGCGTCGGAATCCGCTAAATGCTCGTCTATAATAATTACCTTGCGGTTCTGCGGAATTACCTTTGCGGCGTCTTCCTGAGTGGTTACAACCTTGTAGCCCGCTTCCTTTGCCAGATCATACAGGTTGGTTTTGTCCTTGTCGTTGCCGGTAGGCTTTTTAAGTCCTCCTCCGGCAAAGTACTCAAAGCCCGATTCAATCATTTCAACGCCTATTTCATAGTAGTTATTTCTGCTTGCCTGATGAGCATAGAAGGCGGCGGGAGTGGCATGGTTGAGGTTTACCGAGGAGATGATTCCAACCTTCCAGCCCTTTTGCTCATGAAGCTTTTCGGCAATGGTTTCGTATTTGATTGTTCCGGTTTCATCGGTATTGATCATGCCCGAATAGGTCTTGTAGCCGGTTGCAATGGATGTTGCAGTAGAAGCCGAATCGGGAGCGAAGCTGCAGGAATCATATGTAACAGCCGAACCCGCAACATCAAATTTCATAAAGTTAAGCTCCTTGGGACCGTCCAGCTTGGCACCGTTTCGCTCTTTTACGCTTGGCTCAGCCTGCATATAGTCGGGATCGTTTACAGCTCCTAAGTAGTCGGCAGCCGCCTGAAACTGCGGATAGCTCATTCCGTCGCCTATAAACAGAAAAACATACTTGGGCGAGTGACCTGCCCACGGCTGATTCTGCTGTGCCGATGTGCTTGCAAGGGCAGAGTAGATGTTTGAGCCGGAATTATTGTTTCCGACAGTCTCGATTGCCGGCTCAGCCCTCATTCCGCAGGAGACAAGTCCCAAAGCCATAATCAAAGCTAAAAGACCGGCTAAAATTTTCTTCATCATAATTTTTTACCTCTCTTATTATTTTTTGGAGTTCTCACCTTTTGAGCTTGTCTCAAATCGGCAAAACCCTTTTACAGCTATTATGATACCTCAGCCAAGCCGCTCTTTCTACCAAGCTTTCGCAAAAAGTTTGTAAATTCTAATAGCAGTCTTCCGCTGCAAATTTCAAAATCCTGCATATGCTTATTGCATTATCATCGATTTTGTGGTATAATTATAATGTATTATTATGTTTAATACTGGTTTCAGTCAAAAGCGCTGCGATAAATTCTGCTGACAGTCAGCTGCTTGTCAGACTAAAATAAAATCATGAGCCGGAGGTGTGCGTGTATGAAAAGAATTGTTCTGCTTTTTATGGCAGTAATTATATTCATAATCGCCTTGGCATCCTGCGAACCTGAAAAAATCCCCGATCAGACCGAAATCCAGACCACCTATGAGCCTGTAAGCAGCATGCCATCCGGATTCTTTGATGTATCCACCGGCGAGGAAAGCTTTATTGCATATCTTACCACCTATCATTCATCGAAATACACCGAGGAGCTGCCATACCTTGTAAAGTTCAGCTCCTATTCCGAGGTTGAGGAGTACTTTTACAGCCACGAAAGAGATTTCTTCTTCGGCGCAAGATTCACGGTAGCCTGCGCTTCGTTTACGGACGAATATCTCGCCCAAAACGACGTTATGATGCTTGTTATAGACGAACCAAGTACCTACGCCAGCTTTGAATGTAAAAACGTCGCCGTTGATAACGGTAAAACCGTTTTTGATATAGAGCGCCATATCCCGCAGAATGCCCCGCAGGGCGAAAGCATAGCTTACCATCTTGTTTTCTGCGCTCCCAAGGGAAGCTATGATTATGTTGACCCGAATAATTTCAGCGTAAACATAACCGAGATTACCGACGACGAAATCACCGAGGTTTTCGACGCCGAGCGCTTCCGCTATATCTATCCCGAGTTCTGGCCCTCCTCCCACAAGGCGGACGCTTTAACCGAAGTGTCTCCGGTAATAATATCCATCCACTCCTATGATGAACTTTTGGGATTCTATGAAACCCATAAATCGGATTTCGACCTTGATTCTGAGTTCCTGCCGCAAATAGGCTTTCCCTACACCGAGGAGCTTTTTAACGACTATGTTTTGCTGATGGCTTTAATGCCGTTTGATTCGAGATACTCTCCGCCGACAATTCAGAACCTGTTTGTTTACAACATGAAAATATGGATATCGATAAACGGCTACACCGAACAGATTCCGGAGGAGCATACCGTGTGGTATCTTGTAACCGCCGCTGTTGCAAAAAGGGATCTGGAGGGAGTTGATCTCAACCAATTCAATATCGGCGGAGCGATTGCAAATTAATTTTTCGGAATACAGAAACGCAAAAAAATATTCTGCCGAGGCTGCAAAATCTCAAAAAATTTCAAAAAGCCCTTGCAATTTGAGCAATGGTATGATATAATATTTTCACGCGGCTGTAAAGCCTTAAGTGTGATAAATCCATAGTACTACTGTCTGAACTGAGGATGATGGGCTACTATTCGGATATAAACGCAATAAAACACATTATCAGTTCAAAGGAGGTTAATAGATATGGCAAAGGAAGGAATCCATCCTAAGTATGAGGAAACCACAATCACCTGCGCTTGCGGAAATGTTATTCATACCAGATCCACAAAGCAGAACATCAAGGTTGAAATCTGCTCAAAGTGCCATCCGTTCTTCACCGGTAAGCAGAAGTTAGTTGACACCGGCGGACGTGTTGATCGCTTCAACAAGCGCTACGGCATGAACAAAAAGTAAGAATCATAGAGGGATCCGCTAAAACACGGGTTCCTCTGATTTTTTATGGGGTGATTATTTGTACAAGACCGTTAGAGAAGAGGCACGCGACAGCTTTGTCGTTGAAAAATCCGAGTTTATCGGGCGGATTATGCCTGTAAAAACCGAGGATGAGGCAATTGCTTTTATAGATAAAGTGCGCGCCGAAAACCGCAAAGCCCGCCACAACTGCTATGCCTATGTTTTAACCGAAGGCAACATCACCCGGTATTCAGACGATTCCGAGCCGCAGGGAACTGCCGGTCCGCCGATTTTAGACGTTATCCTAAAGAACGGTCTGAGCGATGTATGCATAGTTGTAACCCGCTACTTTGGCGGAATACTTTTGGGCAAGGGCGGTCTTACCCGCGCATACTCAAACGGTGCTTCGATTGCGGTTTCTGCCGCAAAGGTAATGGAGATGTACCCCGCTTACGAAGTTACAGCCGTCTGCGACTATTCGTTTTACGACAGGATAAGCTATGCCCTGCCGGATTTTGAGGTTAAAATCACCGGGACCGACTATTCCGACAAGGTAAGTCTTTACTTTGCCATAAAAAAAGAGCTGTTCCCTGCCATTGAGCGCAAGCTGATGGATTTAACAAACGGCGGAGTATCTATTGAAAAATCCGACGAAATATTGTTCGATTTTGCTTAGCAAATTGTGCATATATACAAATCTCCTGATTTTTTTAGTAAAAAAAGAGGGGATTTGTTTTTTATTTCGTATAATTAATCAGAACATAAAGTTAAAGGGGGTTATGCTGTGAGCAGTCTTCCAAGAAAGTATACCGAGGAATTGGAGCATAAAATGCTTTCGCCCTTTGCATGCTTTGCAGACACAACCAAGGGGCGGCAGCGTGAAGAGGAAAAGTGTCCTTTGAGAACGGAGTTTCAGCGCGACAGGGACAGAATTATCCACTGCAATGCGTTTTCCCGCCTGAAGCAGAAGACTCAGGTGTTCTTAAATCCCACCGGAGACCATTACAGAACCCGCCTTACCCACACCCTTGAAGTCAGCCAGATAGCGCGCACAATATCACGCGCACTGCGCCTGAACGAAGACCTTACCGAAGCCATCGCGCTAGGCCACGATTTGGGGCATACCCCTTTTGGGCACGCCGGCGAATCGGTGCTTAACGAGATATCCCCAAACGGCTTTAAGCACTACCGGCAGAGCGTGAGAGTGGTGGATTACATAGAGAAGGATGGCAGGGGCTTAAACCTTACTCATGAGGTTCGAGACGGCATACTTAAGCATACCGACGAGATTGCCGAAACCAGAGAGGGCTTTATTGTCCGCTGTGCTGACGTTATCGCTTTCATTAATCACGATATTGAGGACGCCATACGCGCAGGTATCATCAAGTCTGAAGACCTTCCTAAAAATGCTGTTAATGTTCTCGGCGCAACAAAATCGCAAAGGATTACCACGCTGGTGACGTCTTTAGTCAAAAACGGCGCGGAGGACATCCATTACGACCCCGAAGTTGGAGCCGCAAAGGAAGAACTTAAGGAGTTCATGTTTTTAAACGTCTACAAAAACCCGAAATGCAAGTCGGAGGAAGCAAAGGCGAAAATAATGATAGAAAAGCTCTATCGGCATTTTCTTGAAAATCCCGAAAAGCTCCCTGCCGATTACCTTGCCTTGGCGGACAGATTCGACAAGCCCACTGCAGTTTGCGACTATGTTGCCGGCATGACCGACAAATACTGCACCGATTTGTTTATTAACCTATACGTTCCAAAGGGATGGAGCATATATTAACGCGCAGAACAGTGATTCCCTGAGGGGGTGAAAAAATGCGGCTGTCTGCTGATTTTATTGACAGAATAAAGGATTCAAACCGCATCGAAGATATAATGCGGCAGTATGTTACCCTTAAGCGGAGTGGGCATGGATATAAATGCCTGTGTCCGTTTCATTCCGAGCGCACTCCTTCCTGCACCGTTTATCCCGACAACGGCAGCTTTTATTGCTTCGGCTGCGGTGCCGGAGGGGACGTTATAACCTTCACCATGAAGATAGAAAACCTTGATTACATGGAGGCGGTTAAGTATCTGGCGGAAAAAGCCGGCATTGCAATGCCGGAGAACGGCTTTGAAGACCGCGCCGTGCAAACCAAAAAGCGGATTTTGGAGATGAACCGCGAGGCTGCAAAGTTCTTCTATCAGAACCTGAAAACTCCCGACGGCAGAGAGGGGCTAAACTATCTTATAAACACCCGCCGTCTGCGACCCGAAACCATTAAAAGCTTCGGCTTGGGGGTTGCGCCGAACCGCTGGACAAGCCTTACAAACCATATGCTTTCCTTGGGCTACACCCAGCAGGAGCTGATAGCCGCCTCGTTGATAACCGAAAAGAACGGCAGATGCTTTGATTTCTTTGTAAACCGTGTGATTTTCCCGATATTCGATCTTCGCGGAAACGTAGTCGCGTTTTCGGGGCGAACCCTGGATAAGGATTTTAAAGGAATGAAATACCTCAACTCCCGCGGGACGCCGGTATACGAAAAATCGCGAACCCTGTTTGCCTTGAATTTTGCAAAAAACACCTCGGTAAAATCCAAAAGACTTATACTCTGTGAGGGAAATTTAGATGTTATATCCCTTCATCAGGCGGGATTCACCGAAGCCGTTGCCACCTGCGGAACGGCTATCACGCCGGAACACGCAAGGCTGATGTCTCAGTACTGCGACGAGGTTTACATCTGCTACGACGCCGACGCGGCAGGTCAGAAAGCCACCGCAAACGCAATAAACATCCTTTCCGCCGCCGGTCTTAAATCAAGCGTTGTAAGAATTTCCGGAAACGGAATCAAGGATGTTGACGATTACATAAACAAGCTTGGTCCGGAGCACTTCAAAGTGCTTTTAGACGGCTCCGAGGGCGCAATCCCATACGAGCTTGCCAAGTGCCGCGAGGGGCTGGACATTGAAAACGACGTCGGCAAGGTGGAATATCTCAAGCGGGCGGTCGTGGTGCTTGCAAAAATCGAAAGCCGCCTTGAGCGCGAAGTGTATATCTCCCGCGTGGCGCAGGACGTTGCAATCACCAAAGATATAGTCGCGGCGGAGGTTGCGGCGTATCTCAAAAAGGAGAGCCGAGCGGCAAAAAATAAGGAATGGAAGCGGATAGAATCGGGGCGCACCGAGCGGGACGATATAAATCCCGAAGCCGCAAAATTCCCGAAGCTTGCCAAGGCTGAGGAGGGCATAATAGCCTATATTCTTGACCATCCCGACAGCGCAAACGCGATATTTTCAAAGCTGCCGGCGGAACGATTTGCAACTTCTTTTCACAAAAAAGTGTACGAAATACTTAAAAATAACGCAGATTTCGAGTCCGGAAGCGGATTAAGTGTATTCAGTGGTGAATTATCCCCCGAAGAAATGGGCAGAATATCAGGTATTCTTGTAAAATCACGCGAAATCACAGTTGATGCGGCAACTCTTGACGATTATGTGGATTTGCTGCTGAAAACTTCAACGGACAAGCAGCCCGCTGCCGAAATGTCGGACGATGATTTTTTAAGATACACCCAAAATCTCAAGTGGGAAAAAAGATAATCGGTATTACAAGCTAATCAATCAGACTTTATTAGTACTTTACATAATTTTTGGAGGATAACTATGAGCGAGAAAAAGAACACAATCGACAGCCTTATCGAAGTGGGCAAGCAGACCGGCAAGCTTACAACAAAGGCGATTACCGACGCTTTGGAGGACACCGATTACGATGTTGAGCAGATAGACCGCTTTTACGAGCAGTGCTCTGCAAACGGCATCGAGATAATCGACAACATAGTGCCGGACACCGACTCGTTTGACGATTTGGAGGATCTTTCCGAAGCCGCTATCGACGGCATGGGAGACGTTGAGGACGATTACGACTCCTCGCTTTCCGACAGCATTGCCATCGACGATCCGGTTAAAATCTATCTCAAAGAGATAGGCAGAGTTCCCCTGCTCTCCCCTGATGAGGAAATTGAGCTTGCACAGCGTATGCAAAAGGGCGATTCCGCTGCCAAAAAGCGTTTGGCAGAGGCAAATCTGAGGCTTGTAGTTTCCATTGCAAAGCGCTACGGCGGCAGGGGCATGAGCTTTTTGGATCTGATTCAGGAGGGCAACTTAGGACTTATAAAGGCGGTCGAAAAGTTCGACTACACCAAGGGCTTCAAGTTTTCGACCTACGCCACATGGTGGATTCGCCAGTCGATAACAAGGGCTATTGCAGATCAGGCAAGAACCATAAGAATCCCCGTTCACATGGTTGAAACGATAACAAAGGTAAAGAAAATATCAAGCCAGCTGCTTCACCAGAACGGACGCGACCCCTCGGCAGACGAAATTGCGGAAGCTTTGGATATGCCTGTTGAGCGCGTCAGGGAGATCATGCGCATAGCGCAGGATCCTGTTTCGCTTGAAACGCCTATCGGCGAGGAGGAAGACAGCCACTTGGGCGACTTCCTTCCCGACGAAAACGCCCCCGAGCCTACCGAGGCGGCTTCGCAGGTGCTGTTAAAGGAACAGCTTAATCAGGTGCTGGGTACTCTTACCGAGCGCGAGGAGAAAGTTTTGCGCCTGCGCTTTGGTCTTGAGGATGGCAGAAGCCGCACTCTTGAAGAGGTCGGTCAGATGTTTAACGTCACTCGAGAAAGAATCAGACAGATAGAAGCCAAGGCTTTAAGAAAGCTAAGACATCCCAACAGATCCAACAAGGTCAAGGATTTTATTGATTAAAAATACGTCCGCCCACGGAAGTTCAGCTCCGAGGGCGGACTTTATTATTCGGGAGATTTACTTGTTGGCTTTTTTCTTGACATCGGCAGTCAGAAAGCTTACAAGCTCGCTGTCGCCGTTCATGGGGACGCATCCCTCTTTTACAAAGCTCATGCCGGCGTGATTATCGTCGGTGTAGGCTTCCCAGCAGGGCATTGGAGTGCCGTCGGCGTCGGGACCGTTGGGGTCGCCGGTTTTAATGAAGTTGCACCAGTAGTTGCACATCCGGCGCGCCAGATCATAATGATGACCGGTGTACGCGCGCGAGCATTTTGCAAGGGTTTCAAAGGTAAACCAAAGCTCGCAGGAATGGAAGCTTCCTGGGTTGTCGTCGCCGGGGATGTCGGGGTTGAAGGAGTAATAGTAGCAGTTGTTTTCGGGATTGATCTCGCGCAGTCTCGAGAACAACGCCTTGCAGCTTACCTCGATTCCGCTGACGGATGCATAGTGTCCCCTGCCGTCGCTGTCCTTCGCCCCAGGAAGACTTAAGAACTTATCGGCTTCATCGCCGTATATCTCCTTGGCTCTTGCGGCAAGCTCGGCTTCGTCCTTGGCTGGAATAAAGCTGCGGAACTCGTCGACAGTGTTTCCTGCCATCATCTGGATGTTGCAGCTCTTGCCCTCGTTGCAAAGGGTAAAGGGGTCGCCGACCGAGAATTTGCCGTCCTGATTTGTAAAGAACCTCGGATTCTTTTGAGCAAATTCGCCGTATTTGTCGCGGATGAAGAAAGCGTCGAGCGCTCTTGCCTCTTCAAGGGTCTTAACTCCCAGATATTCCTCGAAGAACTTGGCTCCGTTTGCCTCGACTTGCTCCATTCCGCCCGGTCTTCCAAAGCCATCCGGCATATAGGGTGAACGGATAAGTCCGCTCTGAACGATGGCGCGCTTTATAAGACCCTTGTTTGCAGGGCAGGTTATCTGCGACATAACGCTTCCGCCGCCGGCTGACTGACCCGCAATCGTGATATTGTCAGGGTCGCCGCCGAACGCCGCGATGTTTCTTCTTACCCACATCAAGCCCGCCTGCTGGTCTAAGCTTCCGAAGTTTGTAGGAGCGTCGGGCTGCTCCTTTGTAAGCTGGGGATGAGCCAAAAATCCGAACACGCCCAAGCGGTAGTTTACCGATACGACTATAATTCCGCGCCTTGCCATGCGCTCGCCGTCGAACTCCATTTCAGAGGGATAGCCCCACTGAAGTCCGCCGCCGAAGTACCATATAAGCACAGGCAGCTTTTCATCCGCGCTCTTTGCCGGAGTCCAGACGTTTAAGTAAAGGCAGTCCTCACCCATCGGGATCTCGGGGTCTACATGCCATTCGCGGCAGTAGATGTCGGTTCCCAAGCCTGGGGTATCCTGCATGGAGATATTCTTGAACCTTGCACAGTCTAAAACGCCCTCCCAATTTTCGGCGGGCTGCGGTGCGCGCCAGCGGTTTGCGCCCACAGGCGGTGCGGCAAACGGTATACCCTTAAATGCGGTTATTCGGGGGTCGGCAGCCTCGATTCCGCGAACCGTGCCGTTTTCGGTATTAACTATTCTAAGCATATGTAAAACTCTCCTTTCGATATTTTCCATCTATTATTATACATTAATTAGCTGACTAATTAATGATTTATTCTAATCAGTTATTGATGTATTGTAATCAGATTATTGTGCAATTCGCATAAAAATTATTGGTGATTATAACAGTACAACAGTATATCTCACCAAGAAACTATCTTTACGGCAAACATACATAAAAACAGCGCCCCGATATGGAGCGCTGTAATTATTATTTGTCAGCAGAGCTAATCAGCTATCTAATTAAGCCTTTTTCTTCTTGCCGAGAACTGCAACTACTGCAATGATAGCAACAACTACAACGGCAATGATTATGCCAACGATAAGACCGGTGTTAGAACCGCCCTCGCTGTCAGTAGCAGCGGGCTTGTTCTCATCTTCAGCGGGAGCAGCATCTTCTGCGGGCTTGTTAGCCTCAGCAGCAGCGGCATCCTCAGCAGCCTTAGCTTCTGCAGCATGAGCAACCAGTTCCTCAGCAGCAGTTACGAGCTCCTGAGCCATAGCGGTAGCGTTCGGGTAGCCTTCAACTTCCTTGAGGGCTCTGTTAGCAGCCTTCTTAGCGTCGTCAGCAGCGTCCTGCTTAGCAGCAGCGTCAGCAGTGGTGTCAGCCAAAACGGTCTTAGCAGCTTCTACTCTGTCGATGTATTCCTGAATTTCAGCAATCTTAGCTTCGTCCTCAGCGGCGAAGGTTACAGCGTACTCATCAAGAACGGTCTTGTCAACGAGGTTGAGTGAATCGAAGGAAAGGGAGAACTTAACGCTGGTCATAGCGTTCATGAACTTGCAGGTATCCTCAACGGAGAGACCGGCATTCTTCAAAGCAGCAGCGAGGTCAATGGTGGTGCCATTACCTGAGGGGGCGCCCCAAGAAGCCATGGAAATTTCCCAAGTCTGAGAAATGGTTGCACTGGGGATAACAACGTCTGCAAAGCCATCAGCGGTGATGGTGATATCAGAATATGTGATAACATACTTAGCCTTGTTGCCCTTCGTGCCAGCTTCTGCGTTTTCGGGAAGCTTGAGGTAGCCGCCATCGTTGATATCGATGGAGAACTGAGGAGCTACGGTGTATTCCTTGGTGGTAGCGGTGTCAGTGGTGAAGTCGTACTTAGCAAAATCTGTCCACTCAACGTCAACGGTCTGGGTAAGAGGAACGTTTACGTCGGTAGCTATCCAGTCTGCCCAACGAGAGCACTCAAAGTTATCGTTAGAGTGAATAGAAAGGTTCAAGGAAGCGTTCTTAACTTCTTCGTAGTTCTTAGCGGTAAGCTCCATGGGCTTCTCTTCGGGGTCTACTCTGGAATCAGCGTGATCGCCGGCGAGAGCAAGAGTCCACCAAACGTCGTATTCGGTCTGACGGTTGGATCTCTGATAAGCGTTATCAGCAGCAGCGTTGCCCTCTATGTAGATGGTGCAATCTCTCTTACCGTCGGTGCAGGCATTGATCTGCAAGCACATTTCGATCTGATTAGCCTTAACGTCGGTGATGGGGAGTCTGAGCTCTACAGCGTAGCCGTTGTCGGTGGTAACAGCCTTGTAGTCGGTACCGTCAACAGGGGCAGTACCAGAGTCAGCGTCTACAACGCCGTCGTAGTGGTAACGAATCTGGGTCTTGGAGTTGTCAACCATCCAGAAGGCCTCGATAGAGTCCTGCTCGTAGTTGTTAGCGCTGGTGTTATCGAGAGCAGAATCGTAAACTTCAAAGTAAACGTAAACCCACTCTGCGTCGTTAATGATGTATGCGGTGCCCTGGGGAGCGTCGAAGACCTCGCCGCCGCCGTTGGATTCGCCCTTCTGAATGAAGGGAAGAGTCAGAGCGTTGGCATAAGCGTCGTCCTTCGTGCCATCAATTACAGCTGTTCCTTCAACTGACTGGTGAACGATGTCGGCTGTAGCTGCAAATGAAACTGCTGTCATGCACAAGCACATTGCTATGCAAACAGCTAAAATACCTATAAGCTTTTTCATTATAGTGACCTCCAATAAATATTTGGTGATATTATTATAACATTAATATCAACTCTTTTCTATTAGCACAATAGACAAAACTTAGTCCCCTTTTTGTACATATCCGCCTTTAAATTTGTTGAGTATAAAGTATGAAATGGGCATAATGCACAAATAATGGCGCGTTAATTTGTCAATATATTACAAGTAAATCGCCGCTTTAGCACATTTTCTACCATTAATTATAAAAATCGAGCGCCGACTCGGCAAAAAGTCAGCGCTCGATAAATCAATTAATCAATATTTATTTATCAATACATTCCGCCCATACCGGCGCCTGCTCCTGCTCCGGGTGCGGGAGGATTATCCTCCTTCTTGTTGCCGACAAGGCTTTCGGTGGTGAGAACCATTGCAGCACAAGAAGCGGCGTTCATAAGTGCGGAGCGTGTTACCTTGGTAGGATCAACGATTCCGGCGGAAATCATGTCGACATACTCCTCCTTGTAAGCGTCGAAGCCGTAGCCGACCTTTCTTGCACGTCTGATCTTGTCGATGATAACGCTTCCGTCGAGACCTGCGTTTGCAGCGATCTGTCTTACAGGCTCCTCTAAAGCTTTAAGAACTATCTTTGCGCCGGTCTTTTCGTCGCCGTCAAGAGTGGGAATAAGCTTTTCTACAGCGGGGATAGCATTGATAAGAGCTGTTCCGCCGCCGGCTACTATGCCTTCTTCAACCGCTGCCTTGGTTGCGGAGAGAGCGTCTTCAACTCTGAGCTTCTTTTCCTTCATTTCAGCCTCGGTAGCTGCGCCGACCTTGAGGACAGCAACACCGCCCGCAAGCTTTGCAAGTCTTTCCTGAAGCTTTTCTCTGTCGTAATCGGAGGTGGTGTTTTCGATTTCGGTTCTGATCTGCTGAACGCGCGCCTTGATGTCGGCAGGGTCGCCCGCACCGTCTACTATAATAGTGTTCTCCTTGGTTACAACAACCTGTCTTGCTCTGCCGAGGTCGGCAACGGTGGTGTCCTTAAGCTCAAAGCCAAGCTCTTCGCTGATAACGTCGGTACCGGTGAGGGTTGCGATATCGCGGAGCATTTCCTTTCTTCTGTCGCCGAAGCCGGGAGCCTTAACAGCAACGCAGGTAAAGGTTCCGCGAAGCTTGTTGATAAGGATGGTGGAAAGAGCCTCGCCCTCTAAATCCTCGGCAATGATAAGAAGCTTCTTGCCGGACTTTACTATATCCTCGAGCAGAGGAAGTATTTCCTGAATGTTGGATATCTTCTTGTCGGTTACAAGGATGTAAGCGTCGTCTAAAACAGCCTCCATCTTGTCGGTATCGGTTACCATATAGGGGGTGATGTAGCCGCGGTCGAACTGCATGCCTTCGACAACCTCAGAGTAGGTCTCGGCGGTCTTGGATTCCTCGATGGTTATAACACCGTCGGAGGTTACCTTTTCCATAGCCTCGGCAATAAGCTTGCCGACGTTTTCGTCTCCCGAAGATACGGTGGCGACTCTCTCGATATCAGCGCTGCCCGAAACAGCCTTGGAATTCGCCAGAACTGCGGCGGAAGCAGCGTCAACAGCCTTTTTAATACCCTTTTTAAGAACCATGGGGTTGGCACCGGCTGCGATATTCTTCATGCCCTCGCGAACGAAAGCCTGAGCCAGCAGAGTTGCGGTGGTGGTACCGTCACCGGCAGCGTCGTTGGTCTTGGTTGCAACCTCTCTTATAAGCTGAGCGCCCATATTTTCAAAGACGTCCTCAAGCTCAATTTCCTTTGCGATGGTAACGCCGTCGTTGGTGATGAGCGGAATACCATAGGTTCTGTCTAAAACAACGTTTCTGCCCTTGGGTCCAAGGGTTATTTTAACAGTGTTGGCGAGCTTGTCGATGCCGGCTTGAAGAGCCTTTCTTGCTTCCTCGCCGTAAAGAATTTCCTTTGCCATAATAAATCTCTCCTTATCTTGACCTTATTCGGCGACAGCCAGAATGTCGCCCATGCTGACGATGATATACTCTTCTCCGTCAACCTTAACTTCGGTTCCGGAATACTTTGACATAAGCACCTTGTCGCCGGGCTTAACCTTCATTGCAGTTGTCTTGCCGTCGCGCGGGCTGCCGTCTCCAACGGCTATAACCTCAGCAAGCTGGGGCTTTTCCTTTGCAGAACCGGTCAGTATAATACCGCCCTTGGTGGTTTCCTCGGCTTCTGTCATCTTCAACACTACACGGTCAAATAACGGTTTGAGTGTCATAAAAGTTCCTCCTTTTATAAAAGATAAATTATAAACTGATTTTTAGCACTCTTACTCTTCAAGTGCTAAATACATTGTAGCATGATTTATAAAAAAATCAAGCAATAATTGTCACTATTACGAATTTTCGTCGAACTGCACAATTTATTTATGCAAAGCGATTGTTTTTCCGCCGTTTTTTAAAAGTTCTATTTCAGAATAGTGAACATTTCCAAATCGTTTAACATTTTATTAACCCTTTTGCAAAAAAAGCGAAATAATGCTTGCAAAATCGACGCGAATAGTCTATAATAATATTAAGTATTTATCTTTTGAGAGGAGAACAGGACAGTGAACGGAAAGGTTCTGATTATCGACAGCGACAGAAATATCTGCGAGCTTCTGCGAATGTGTCTGGAGAAGGACGGGTATAATGTTATCATATCCAACGACGGCGAGGAGGGTCTGGTTAAATTTTCCGCCCTTAAGCCGGACATAGTGCTTTTAGACGTTCTGCTTCCGGGAATAGACGGCTGGCAGATATGTCGGGAGATAAGAAAAAAATCCGACACTCCGCTTATATATATAACCTCAAAGTCGGAGGTATTCGACAAGGTTTTAGGGCTTGAACTCGGAGCGGACGATTATATTGTAAAGCCGTTCGACGTTAAAGAGGTCATCGCCAGAATAAAAGCCGTTTTGCGCAGAACCAGCCTTTCTAATCCGGACGCTGATTCCAAAGAAGTCCATTACGACGGCTTGGACATCAACATGACAAGGTATGAGCTTACGGTAAAAGGCAAGGTTGTGGACGCTCCGCCAAAGGAGCTGGAGCTTTTATATCACCTTGCTTCTCACCCCAACACCGTATTCAACCGCGACCAGCTTTTAGACGAGGTATGGGGCTTTGAGTACTACGGCGGCTCGAGGACTATAGACGTTCACATAAAGCGTCTGCGCGAAAAGCTTGACGGCGTTTCAGACCAGTGGTGCTTAAGAACGGTCTGGAGCGTGGGCTATAAATTTGAAGTAAACACCGACGGTTTGAAGTAATAATAAAGGAGAACGCTTTATGTTAGATTTCTTTGACGAAGACTTCCCCCTTACCAAAAAGCAGGAAGAAATGAAAAAAGCCATGGAAGCGGCAGAAAAAGCCGCTCTTTCCGATGCGCCCAAACCGGCAGAAAACGATTCCACATCGGTGAATACACCGCCGGTCTCCGCCAGTGAGCCTGTCGCCGTGGAGCAGACCGCCGAGACTGTTATACAAGCCGTCCCCGAGGCTGTTGCCGAAGTCACCGTTGAACCTGCTGTTGAACCTCTCCCGAAGACTGTTGCCGAAACCGTCCCTGAGCCTGTGGCGGAAGCAACTCCCATAGTTGCCGCTGAGACTGTAACGGAAACGGCTCAGAAAATCGCCGCAGAGCCTATCACAGAAGCTGTTTCTGAAACTGTCGCAGAAACCACTTCAGAAGTTGCTGCTGAACCTGTCGTAGAAACCGCTTCAGAAGTTGTTGCTGAGACTATAGCGGACAGCTTCCCCGAAGCTACCGCCGAGACGGCTGCGGAATCAGCGGCTATTGCCGAGCCTGTAGAAGAAGTCGCAGAGCCTGTTTTTGAAACTGAATCTGCCGCCCAAGTCCTTCCCGAAGCCGCTCGGGACACTGCGCCAAGTGCTGCTGCCGAGCAGACGGTCGAGGCTGCTACGGAATACGTCTCCGAGCCGGTTTATGAGACTATCTCCGAGCCGGTGCAGGAGGAAGTCTCCCCGACTATTTCCGAGCCGGAGGCTGTACCGTCTGACAAGGACGACGAGGATGCCGCCATCAAGCGGATATTCCAGCCGATACACGAAGAAAACGCTTTGCCGGAATCGGACAATCAGGCATTTTCATATGAATATGACGGCAGATATTTTGCCGAGGAAGAAACTCCCGCATACAGATACGGCGCAAGTGCTTCTCCAAGAAGGCGCACACGTCCCGCAAGGTCGTCGGAAGCCAAAGACGGCAGCATAACCGTAAGTACGAAAACTCTCCTTAAGGTCGGCGCGGTGGTCGCGGCGACTGCTGCGGCTGTAAAGCTGCTCAGCAAAAAGGACTGACCCCCATATATTATAGAATCTATAGAAAGTGGATCCCGATATGACAGACGATATATTCCCCACACCGGCGGCAGATACGCCTCAAGCCCCGGAAAATCAATCACAGGAAAGCGCGGACAATGCCGTTTTTGGGCAGAGTGCGCCCAAGCCGGACGAAGCTTCGGCAAAGCTGAATCTTGAATGGCGCAGGCAGGAGCTTGAACGCCGCCGTCAGGAGATAATTGAGGAGCTTCGCGAGCTTGCCTATAACGAAGCCGAGCCGCTTGAATATCTCCCGAAACGGATAGGTAAAACGCGCCGCCACTCGCTTTCAGCCGGAAAGCTTGCTTTGATGTTCGCGATTTTGTTCATAGTTTTGTTTATGTCCACCGCGCGGCTTGTTTTCGGCAAGGGCTGGATCAAAAATATGTTCAGCGGAGAGGACAATCTTAAAAGCTTTACCATACCCATAGCCACCCACGAGGAGCTTGAAGACAGCTACTACCAGCCGGACGGCAGATACACCGTTGAAGGCATATCCAAGGTTTGCTCCCCCTCGATAGTGACCATTGAGGCTTTTCTCGACGACAATATCTACTCCGCATACGGTCAGGGTTCGGGCATAATCATGACCTCAGACGGATATATAATAACCAACGCGCACGTAATTGCAGATGCTAAGTTTGCGATAATCGTCCGCCTTTCCGACGGCACCGAGTACAACGCAAAGGTCGTAGGCTCAGACGCTAAAACCGACCTTGCAATAGTCAAGATAACCGCCACCGGCTTAACTCCCGCGCAGTTCGGAGACGCATCTCAGCTGAAAATCGGAGAGCAGGTGGTTGCCATCGGCTCGCCTGCGGGCTTTGAACATTCCTGCACCACCGGCGTTATCTCCGGACTTAACCGAACCATAAAGGTAAATTCAACAAACATCGGCATGGACTGCATACAGATAGACGCTGCCATAAATCCCGGAAACTCGGGCGGCGCGCTTTTGAATATGTGGGGTCAGGTTGTAGGAATAACCTCCTCAAAGCTTGAAGCCAACGAATACGACAATATCGGCTTTGCAATATCCATAGATGCCGCAAAGCCCATATTGGAGGAGCTTATAGAAAACGGAGGAATTCTGGGCAGACCCAAGATAGGCATTAGCTTTTATGAAGTCTCCGATTCGCTTGCCAAGCTTTACGATATGCCTGCGGGGCTGCATATCGCCGAGATATCCCCCGACTGTGACATCGCCAACACTCCCCTTGCGGTGGACGATGTTATTGTTGAGATGAACGGCGTTACCGTCCGCTCGGCTGACGATGTTTATGAGATAATCCTTAAGCTTCACCCCAGAGACGAGGTTACCGCAAAGGTTGTAAGAGTCCTTGAAAACGGCAAGACAAAGGAGTTTGAAATAACCTTCAAGCTGATGGAAGACACCTCCGCTTCGATTCAGGAGGAGGGCGCCGAGGATGATATCCTTCCGATGCCTGATGAAGACCCGCAGCCCGAGCCGGAAGACGATTCGGAGCTGATATCGAAGCCGACCCCGAAACCGAGCCTGAGACCGAAACCGAAACCGGCGCAAATCAATAAAACAACCGATATAAGCTTTTACCGGCTTGACGATATCTTATGTCAAGCCGGTATTTTATACAATTCGAAAGCTAAAAATAGTATAAAATAAATAAAATTTAAAAATTCATATTTTTTTGAACCGAAACTAAATT
>ENA-UONV01001186-UONV01001186.1-human-gut-metagenome-genome-assembly--contig:-CS4-NODE-1186-length-24085-cov-5.707407_pt1 | contig 24085 bp, 33 predicted proteins | sample MGYA00242461_ERZ724008 | MGnify/ENA metagenome assembly ERZ724008 | reverse complement strand
TACGAATACACCATTCACGAAACCCCCGCTGCGTCACCATCGTCGGGTTTTCCGACGATGGAAAACCCGACGACGGAAAATCCGACGCTACGAAATACTGAAAGACTAAGTACTAACATACCCCCTGTAGTCCCCCAAAGCGACGCCGACGGCGGAAACCCCTCCGTCAGCCTTGCGGCTGACACCACCCCGGTCAGGGGGGGCAAGGAGGGAGTAAAGGGCGAGGCAGGAGAGGGCGGGGACGTGTCCGAATCGGACACGCCGCCGAAGCGGAAGCGCAGAGCCACGAAGAGCGCGCCTGACTATAGACCGGACACGTTTGCCCGGTTCTGGGCGGCTTATCCCCGAGGCGAGGATAAGCAAGGCGCGATCGCCGCGTGGGACGAGCTCAAGCCCGACGACGCGACGCTTCAGGCCATGAGCCGCGCGCTTGTCCGACAGAAGGCGAGCGAGGAATGGCAGCGCGGCATCGGCATTCCCTACGCCGTGCGGTGGCTGCGCCGCCGCCGGTGGGAGGACGAGATCAAAGCACCGGCGCCGCCGCCGGAGAGAGCCGGAGGTGACCTTCCGGTATGGAATTGACCGCTTACTACGACGCGCAGCGCGCGCTCATCGGCGCGGCGCTGCTTGAGCCGAAAATCACCGGCGAGCTGGTGCAGGCCGTCCGCGAGGAGGACTTCAACGTTCCGGAGCTGCGAACGCTCTATTCGGCGCTGCGCGCTCTCTTCCTCTCCGGGCGGCCGGTGGATCCGGTGCTGCTGGTGGCGGAGACGTCGCCGGGCTATGAAACAACGGTGCGCGAGATTTTGCGCGACACGCCGACCGCCGCCAACTGGCGGGCATACGCCAAGGTGCTGCGCGAGAGCGCGGCGCTGCGGGCGATGCAGGACATCGGCGCGCAGCTTGCCGAGGCGGCGGACGCCGCCGACGCGCGGCGGATCCTCGCCTCCGCGGAGCCGCTGATGCTCGACCGTCCGGGCATCAAGACGCAGCAGATCGGCGAGCTGCTCGCGGACTTCCTCCGGCGCATGGAGGACAAAACGCCGCCGAATTATCTCCGCTGGGGCATCCGACAACTGGACGAGGTTCTCACCGCCGAGCCGGGGGACTTCATCGTGCTCGGCGCGGACAGCAGCGTCGGCAAGACGGCGCTCGCGGTGCAGCTTGCCTGGAACATGGCGAGCCGCGGGCGGCGCGTCGGGTTTTTCTCGCTGGAAACGTCCGCGCGGAAGCTCGCCGACCGCGTCGTCGCCCAGAGGGCGCGCGTCGAGCTCTCCAAGATCAAGCACAAGGAGCTGACCGAGCACGATCTCGGCGACGTTGCCGCCGTCGGCGGCGCGACGAACCGCATGTGCTTCGGCATCACCGAGGCCGCGGGCTTCGGCGTTGCCGAGCTCCGGGCCGTGACGCTCGCCAACCGGTACGACGTCATTTTTATCGACTATGTGCAGCTGCTCAAGGCAGAGGGCCGGGAGCGCTGGGAGATCGTGACAAGGATCTCCATGGAGCTCCACACCATGGCGCAGCAGCTCGGCGTGGCGGTGATCGCGCTTTCGCAGCTCACGCCGCCGGACAAGACGAAGGGCGCGCGGCGCGCGCCGAGCCGGGACGATCTGCGCGAGAGCCGGCAGCTCAAGCAGGACGCGGACGTCATTTTGCTCATGTCGCTCGACGATCCGGAGGAGAACGACGGTCTCCGGTGGCTCGCCGTGGCGAAGAACAAGGACGGTCCTCTCGGGCGGATCTGTCTGAAATTTGACGCCGCGCACATGGAGTTCACGGCGACCGACTCCCGCGCTTGGCACCGGCGGGCGGAGCCGAGACCTTATGAGCCGAAGCTCACGCCGGTGGACGACAATGTGCAGGAGGTGTTCCCGCTTTGAAGGTGGGCGATATCGTTTACAAGCGGCCCGAGTTCGGCGCCGCCAAGGGGCAGCAGAGCGTGCCGCCGCAGGAGGCGCGCGTGGTTTACATTCACCCGCAAAGACGGTTTTACTCCGTCAAGTTCACGTTTACCCGCGGCGGCGTTACGCGCTCGTTCCGGCAGTCCTACCCGCTGCGGAATCGGATCACCGCCTCGTCCGGCGACGTGAAGCCCGAGACGCTGAGCGAAAAGCCGAGGCATCCGCGCGGCGCGGTCGATCAGATATCGAAGCCGGCGGAGCAGGGGGCGTATTTTCCGGTGAAGAGGCAGCGGCGAAAAAAGCGCAAGAAATAAAATCCGCGCCTACGACAATCCCTCCGGCGCTGCGCGCCACCTCCCTTTGCACAAGGGAGGCAAGGGGGGAAGCGCAAGAAATAAAATCCGCGCTTACGACAATCCCTCCGGCGCTGCGCGCCACCTCCCTTTGCACAAGGGAGGCTTTGGGAGACGGAGGAAGCGCGAGAAATGAAAACAGGAGGACATCATGAGGACAATCGCAATTATCAACCTGAAGGGCGGCACGGCAAAGACGACCACGACCGTGAACCTTGCCGCCGAGCTGCGGCACCGCGGGAAGAGGGTGCTTTGCATTGACGCCGACCCGCAGCACAATCTGACCGACTTTCTCGGCGCGAGCGCCGACGGCACGACCATCACCGACCTTTTGGCCGGGCGCGTTTGCGAGGCGGACATCGCGGTGCAGCGGCTCGGCGCGGGGTTCGGCATCGTGCCGAGCGACCTCTCCCTCTGCGAGATCGACATTGAGGCCATCCAGAAGGGCATCTCCCTGCGGACGGTGCGCGATCTCTGCGAGGCGGTGGCGGACGATTTTGACGTGTGTCTGATCGACTGCCCGCCGAGCTTCACGGCGGCGAGCATCGCCGCGCTGGTGGCGGCGGACGAGGTGATTCTGCCGGTGACGGTGGACGCCTTCGCCATCGGCGGGGCGCAGGAGATCGTGCAGCAGGTCGAAAATCTCGCGACGGTCAACCCGGCGCTGCGCGTGCGCGGGGTGCTGGTGACCATGTGGCAGCGCACGAGCGTTTGCATGCAGGGCGAGGACGCGGTGCGGCGGCTCGATCTGCCGGTGCTGCACACGGTAATCCGCCGGTCCTGCAAGGTGCAGGAGGCGACGTTCGCCCGGCAGCCGCTGCGTCAGTACGCGCCGCGCGCCGCCGCCGCGCTGGACTATGAGTGCCTCTGCTGCGAGCTTCTCACCGATTGGGGGGAGTGCCGTGGCTAAGAAATTTAACCTTGCCGCGCTCGTGCCGGAGATGGAGGCGGTGTCCGAATCGGACTCGCCGCGCATCTCGATGATCCCCATCACCGAGCTGCGGCCGAACGGCGGCAACTTTTACGACACAAGCAACATTGACGATCTGGTAGACAGCATTGAGCTCAACGGGCTGCTTGAACCGCTGTGCGTGTTTCGGCGCGCACAGGGCACGGGTTCGTATGTAATCTTCTCCGGGCATCGGCGGTATCTGGCGCTGCATTTGCTCTACAAAAAGGACCGGGCGCGCTGGAACGAAGTGCCGTGCATCGTTTATCCCGACCCGCATGACGCCAACCGCGAGACGGTGATGCTCATCCACGCGAACAGCACGGGGCGCATTCTGTCCAACTGGGAGAAGGCCGAGCAGGCGCTGCGGCTCAAGAAGGCGCTCGTCGCCATGCGCGAGGGCGGCGCGGAGCTGCCGGGACGCATCCGCGATCTTGTCGCCGCGGAGATGCAGATGAGCGCGAGCAAGCTCGCAAGGCTGGAGGCGATCGGGAACAATCTCAAGTTCCCCGGCTTCGCCGACGCATGGAGGGACGGCAAGCTCGGCGAGAGCGTTGCCTATGAAATCTCCAAGCTGTCTATGGATAAACAAATGGACGTGTGGGACGGGATGGTCTCGGCGGGAAAGAGCGAGCAGACGCTCTCCATTAAGGACGTGGAGCAGTTCTCCGCCGACGACGCGGGCGCGGCGAGGGTTTCGGATGCTGTGTTCAATTCGGACACAGGCGAGAAAGGCGCCCTCTCCGTCAGCGGCGGAGCCGCTGCCGTCTCTCCCGAGGGGCGCGGCGAGAGCGAGCGCGTGTCCAAATTGGACACATGGCGGCGCTGCTTCGTCGATGAGCCGGAGGAGGGGCAGATCGTGCTACTGCTCGATCCCGACGTCCTTTACATGCCAGACATTGTGCTCTATCGCGATGGGCAGTTCATCGATGAGGGCGGCAATGGCGAGGCGCTGGATGTCAAGAGCTGCCATTGGTGGCTGCCGCTGCCGTCGTTTCCGCTGGAGGTGTGGCAATGAAGAAGGCATATGATCCGTTTCTGCGGGTGCTCGTCAAGCGGCCGGGGCTGCCGCTGCGGGCGGAGGTCGTGGAGAACACGCTCCGGTCGATGCAGGAGCTTGTCGACGGTCCGATCGAATGCGTCACGGTCACGGATGACCTTGCCATCGTGTGCAACGAGGAGGGGCGGCTGCGCGGCCTTTTGCCGAGCGCTTCGATCCTTCGGGTACAGTTCGTCGGGCCGGTCGCGTTCGTCGGCGTGCGCGGCGAGGACTTCATGAGCATCACCCGCAAGGGTGAGCGGCTCGTCCGCCAGATCGTTAAGGAGGCGGAAATTTGAGCAGCAAATCAAAGAACAACACGCGCCGCCAGAGCGCGACGCAGCTCGGCAACCGGCATCTCATCGTGTTTCTCTGGGCGATGTGCTCGGTGCTGCATCCGACGCCGCCGCAGATCAAGGCCGTGCGCGACGAGATCCACAGCGTGCTGGAGAGTCTGCGCGCCGGGCGGCTGCGCGAGAGCGACATCGTCTCCGCACTCGCCGAGGAGGAAAACATCCTCACCGACTGGGCGCGGCGGGATAGAACATAAACATCAGGAGGACAACAGCATGAAAGAAACAAACATCGGAAAATTCGTCATCGTCCGCGGAGACCGCTCCGGCGTGTTTGCGGGAACCCTTTCCGCCCGTGAGGGGCGCGAAGTCCAGCTCACCGACTGCCGCCGCATCTGGTTTTGGGACGGCGCGGCAAGCATCTCACAGCTCGCTATTGACGGTACGAGTCGGCCGGGCGTCTGCAAGTTTCCGGCCGCGGTGGAGGAGATCACGATTCTCGACGCTATTGAGATCATCCCCTGCACGGAGAAGGCCGAAGCGAGCATCAAGGCGGTGCGCGAATGGAAGTGCTGACACGGGAGGCGTTCCTCCAAACGGATTTTGACGGCTCCGGCTACGGCTCCGGCTACGGCTCCGGCGACGGCTCCGGCTACGGCGACGGCGACGGCGACGGCTCCGGCTACGGCTACGGCTCCGGCTCCGGCTACGGCTACGGCTCCGGCTCCGGCTCCGGCGACGGCTCCGGCTTAAAATCCCTTAACGGTCAGACGGTCGATATGATCGACGACGTGCCGACGATCCTCACGCGCATCATCGGCAACGTTGCCAAGGGCTTCATTGTCCGCACCGATCTCTCGCTTGCTCCTACATTCGTCTGCAAGCAGGGAAACTCGTTTGCCCACGGAGAGACACTGCACAAGGCGCGGGAGGCTCTTCTCGAAAAGCTGTTTGACGATATGCCGACGGAAGAGCGCATCGAGGCGTTTTGTGCCGAGTTCAAGCCCGGTGTCAAACGCCCGGCCATGGACTTTTTCTCGTGGCATCACCGCCTGACCGGGAGCTGCGAGCAGGGGCGTCGCGAGTTTGCCCGGCGGTATGGAGTTGACATCGAAAGCGATGAGATGACGCCCGAAGAGTTCTTCGCTCTGACGCGCGAATCCTACGGCGGCAGCATCATCCGACAGACGGAGGAGGTGTTCAAAGCCAATGCCGAAAGCGATTGAGGACTTCATCGACGGCGAGACCTTCCGCGCGATCAAGGGGCTGTCGCTGCCAGCGATGAACAGCTATCTTTACACCATTTACGCGGCGGGGTACGCCGCCGGACTCAGCGACGCCGGGGGCGAGAAGCTGCGCGAGGCCGTGCAGAATATCACCGGCCAGATCGAGGAGCTTCTCAAAAACAGAAAAGAGAAGGACGCGCCGTGAGCGCGTCCTTCCCATACGCGGGGCGGCGAGCCGCGCGTCGGGTTCCTTTCCTTCTGCCGTTTCGCTCACGGCAGATCTCCTCTTGCCCGACTGAAGGCCGTGCAACTCGGCCTCGCCCTGCTCCCTTTTGGAGGTGATTGCTATTTCAAAAACACAACGATTGACGCAGATCCGCGCCGGGCGGATGGTGCGCGCCGTGCTCTACACCCAGCCCATGGCCGCCGATGAACCGACGCAGCGCGCGGCAAAGAGCCGCGTCTCCAGCGCCGCGCGGACAACGCTCAACCAGCGCGCTATGTGGCAGAAGTGCGAGGCAATCATGGCCGCGAATTTTGACCGGCACGACCTATGGGTGACGCTCACTTACCGCGACGCGGATCTCCCGCATTCCCGCGAGCAGGCCGTGCGCTGCCTCGCATTGTTCATCGACGAGCTGCGGCGCGTCCGCCGCGAGGACGGCGAGGAGGTGCGGTACATCAAGAACGTCGAGCACCTCACGGACGAGGGTGAGCCGGGCCGTTGGCATCATCATCTGGTGCTCAATTCGACCGGCGAGGACGTTGAGACGATACGCTCGCTCTGGTCGCGCTTCGGCGACAACGTCGAGATCGTGGGGCTGCTCGACGGCACGGATTACGAAGCCCGCGCGCGCTATCTCTGCAAGGAGCGCCAGCCGGCGGGCAAGCAGGGCTTCGTGCCGAGCCGCGGATTAAAGCGGCCGGAGCGAACAAGCGAGCTTGTCGATGACGCGCTCACGCTCTCCGCGCCGCCGGGCGCGGTCGTGCTTGACGTCGAGCAGAAGGATAACGCATGGGGGCGCTACTGTTATATAAAGTATCTGCTGCCCTATAAGCCGCCGCGGCGAAAGCCGAAGCGACCGACCAAAACCAAACAAGGCCGTTTCTTTTCGGACTTGGGGCAGTGTATATCTTTAGCCAGGAGGGAATAAAAATGCTTGAAAATGCTGGACAAAACGCCGCTCGGCGTGATATACTGCGTGTAGCAGGAGATCGGCTCGTGTGTCCGATCTGCGGCAGACCGACGCAGCAGCGTGTGCTGCCGACGACGCGGCTGACCGCGTTCCCGCTGTTCTGCAAACATTGCCGCCTGACAACGGTGGCCGAATATGCGCCCGAGCCTGAGAGCCAGAGCCATTGATTCCCGAAACGTTTCGGAGATCGTGGTTCTGGCTTTTTTGCATTTCTGCCCATGTTTGATTACTCGAGAGCCAATAAGCGCTGGCGGCATCTCCGCCAGCAGGCGCTGCGGCGCGACGGCTTCCGCTGCCAGGACGCCGCGCGGTACGGCCGCACGGTCGAAGCCGTGACGGTGCATCACATTTGGCCTGCGGAGGATTTCCCCGAATTTGCCTATTGTCTCTGGAATCTCGTGAGCCTTTCCGCCACGGCGCACGACAGCATGCACGACCGCGCTACACGGCGTTTGACGCCGAAGGGCGAGGCGCTCCGCCGAAAAACGATCCCCCCCTCCCGAAATTGAGCCGCCGTGGGCCGCTTACAGCTGGGGGCGGGGCTCTGCGCACACACGGCGGGAAAATTTTCGGAGTGAAAAAAATCGCAAAGGGCAACACCAAAACGCGCCCGCGCGCCCGGCCGGGCCGTGGGCGGGAAACCGCGCGCGATCGCCGCGCGCATTGGAGGCCGACATGAACATGACCACACGGCTGGAACTCCGGCCGATTGAATCTCTCAAGCCTTACGCCAAAAATGCCCGCACGCATTCCCGTGCGCAGATTAAGCAGCTTCGCAAATCGCTCCAGGAATTCGGCTTCGTGTCGCCGGTTCTCATCACCGCCGCCGGTGATGTGATTGCCGGTCACGGCCGCATCGAAGCGGCTCGCGCAGAAGGGATTTTGGAAATTCCGTGCGTGCTTGTCGAGCACCTGACCGACGACCAGCGCCGCGCTTACATTCTCGCGGACAACCGGCTCGCTGAGGCTGCCGGCTGGGATGAGGATCTTGTAAGCTCAGAGCTGCTTGCGCTGCGAGATGCGGGACTGTCCATTGAGCTAACAGGCTTTGACGTGTCGGCTATCAAACTGGACGGCGGAAACTTTTCCGGGATCCTGGAAAGCGAAAAAACAGAAGAGTACGACGCGTTCGTCGAGAAGTTTAAGCCAAAACTGACGACGGACGATTGCTACACCCCGGCCAATGTCTACAACGCGCTTCTGGCGTGGGCGCTTCCGCGTTACCAAATCGAAGCCGCGCCGATCGTCCGGCCGTTTTATCCCGGCGGCGATTATCAAAAATTCACATACCCGGACGGCTGTGTTGTTATCGATAACCCTCCGTTTTCGATCCTGAGCGAGATTTGCAGATGGTACAGCAAACGCGGCATCCGGTTTCTGCTTTTCGCTCCACATTTAACCCTTTTTTCCACGGCATCGGGCGAGATGAACTACCTCCCTCTCGGCATCGGTTTAACATTCGAGAACGGCGCGAACATATCCATCGGTTTTGTGACCAATATGGGCAATCTCCGCATTGAGGCTTCGCCGGAGTTGTATGCCGCGATCAAAGCCGCGGAGGATTCAAACCGCGCAGCGGAGACTGCAGAGCTCCCGAACTACGAATATCCCCCGGAGCTTGTCACGTCTTCGATGTTTTCGCCGCTTCTTCGCAACGGCTTTGGTTTCTCCGTTCCTCGGAACGCGTGCTCCTTCACCCGCGCGCTTGATGCGCAGCGTGAAGCGGGCAAAGCGATCTTCGGTGCTGGGATGCTGATCTCTGAGAAAGCCGCCGCCGAGAAAGCCGCCGCCGAGAAAGCCGCCGCCGGGAAAGCCGCCGCCGGGAAAGCCGACGAGAAATGGCAGCTGTCGGAACGTGAACAAGAAATCGTGCGAGGTCTTGCCAATGCTTAACACTCCAGACTATTTGCCGGACGGTCTTCGCGCCGCCTTCTCTCGATATGTCAATCTTCTCGGTGCGGCAGTCTCGCCGGGAGACGAAGACACCGTCGCCAAGCTCGTGCTTGCTGAAAACGAGTTTCTACGAATCACAAATCACGTCACCCGTTCGATCAATGAAGGCGAAGCCAGTGAGGCAGCGACGTGGATCGGGGCGCAGGACAAGTTGACAAAGCAGATCCTTGTGCTGCGTGACTGCCTTGGGCTAACACCACAGAGCCGCCGATCCCGCGGCCTGCCGGCCCCGAAAGGATGAGGTTTTTTTTGACCCGCGAACAGGTCTACGCCGAGCAGCTCCGGTCTCTCGGCGTTTATCAGCCGGCCTTCGAACCGGAGATCAAAACCCTTGCGGAGCTGGAGCGCGACCTCCAGCGCGCGAAAAAGGCGTGGCGCGCTACCGCACCGGCGGGCGTGCCGCCGTCGCCGCTCGATCCGCACTACGCCATCATCACCAACCTGCGCCGAGAGATCCTCGCGCACCGCGACGCGCTCGGCCTTACGCCGAAAGCGCTGCGCCGCCTCCGCGAGCGCGGAACCGGCGACGCGCCGGACGAGCGAAGCGCGATTGTCGCCCGCCTTGACGCCATTGCCGAGCGCGTCAGCGGCTATGACGCCGCCGAATCAAACATCGAATAAGCGCCAGAGCCTGAGAGCCCGAGCCTTTTCCCTGTCCACCCGACAGGGCGAAGGCTCGGGCTCTTTTGCTTTTCCCGGAAAGGAGCTGAGAGCGTGTCCGAATTGGACACCGTATTTGACCGCCACCCCCGCGCGCCGCGCTCTCCGCACATGGCGGAGGTGCTCGCCTACGCCGAGCAGACCGCCGCGGACGAGGGCATCTGCGATCTGACGCGGCTGACCTGCCGCCGCTTTCTCGACGATCTCGACAGCGGCCGCTGGCTCTTTCGCGCGGCGCTGCCGGAGTTCTGTGTGGAGATCATGACCGGCCTTTTCGCGTTCTCCCAGGGCGAGCGGCTGGACGGCACACCCCTGCGCGGCTCGCCGCTTGAGCTCATGCCCTGGCAGCTGCTCTGCACATTCGCCATCTGTGGCTTTTGCCATCCGGAGACTGGCATCCGCCGGTTCACCGAGGCCGGGGTTTTCGCCCCGCGAAAAACGGTCAAAACCACCTGGGCGGAGGCGCTGCAGTTCGCGCTTGCCCTCTGGCACAGGCGCAGCGGCGCGAAGTGCAAGACCGTTGCCGGCTCGCTCAAGCAGGGCATGGAGGGCTTCGACTGGCTCGTCTACAACCTAAAGCGCCTCGGCCTCGTGGCCGAGAACAACCCGCCGGACAAGCTGCGGCTGATCGACTCTTCGCTCGGCCACAGCGTGGAGGGCGAGATCTGGGGCGGTCACATCGACCTCGAGACCCTCGCTTTTAAGCCGGAGCTCTTCGACTCGTTCAACGCGGCGTTCGTCCACCTTGACGAGCTGGAGCTTTACAAAGACCCCCGCGCCTACACCCGCCTCCGCGACGCCTCGAAGGGCTACACAAACAAGCTCATCCTCACCACGTTCACCGCTGGCGACGACGGCGTCAGCTTTGCGGCCCAGCACCGCGATTATATGGAGAAGATCCTCCGCGGCGTTATCACCGGCCCGGACGCCGACCGTATGTTCTGCTTCATGGCCGAGGCTCCGCGCTCGCCGGACGGCGAGGTGGACTTCACCTCTCCGGCCGTTCACCGAGCGGCAAACCCTTCCTACGGCGTGACCATCCGTCCGGACGACATGCTCGCCGCCGCCTTGCAGGCAGAGCACAATCCGACGCTGCGCAAGGAGTTTCTCACGCGCTCGCTCAACGTGTTCGTGTCGAGCTTCAAGGCATGGTTCGACGTGGAAGAGTTCCGCCGGAGCGACCTCCGGTACGACATCTCCCCAGCCGAGGCCGCGAAGCTCATCAAGGCCGCCTACGGCGGCGCAGACCTCTCCAAGCTCCACGACCTCACCGCCGCGGCGCTCGTCGGCGAGATCCCCGCAAAGCTCCTTGCAACAGAGCAATGGACGCCGCCGGAGGACGTGCTTTGCGTCCTGCCGCACTGCTGGTTTCCCATCACGGCCGCGGCAGAGAAGGCCGACCAGGACAACATCCCCCTGTTCGGCTGGCAAAAGGACGGCTGGCTCGACATGCCGAACGAGCCGAGCATGGACCCGACCGAGCCGGTCAAGCAGTTCCTCGCCTGGAAGGCGGCGGGCTGGAAGATCCGCAAAATCGGGCACGACCGCAAATTCGCCCGTGCCTACTACACCGCCATGAAAAAGGCGGGCTTCTCCGTGGTGGACCAGCCGCAGCTCTATCTCCAGAAGAGCGAGGGCTTCCGTTATATCGAACACAAAGCCAAAATCGGCTGCCTCTGCTATTTCCACGCCGAGCCGTTCGAGTACTGCATCTCGAACGTCCGCGCGCAGGAGAAGGTGGACGACGCCGTGCAGTACGAGAAGATCTCCCCGACCAGCCGCATCGACGTTTTCGACGCCGCCGTGTTCGCAACCATACGGATGCTGATCGACACGGACAAGAGCGCCGCCGCGGCGCGCTGGTTTGGGAGTTCAAAGAAAGGGGCTGATTGAATCGGGCATTTTTTCCCGCCGCAATAAGGCGGCAACGCAGACGCGCAGTGTGGCCATCGGGCTGCTGCCCACGTCGCCGGGCGTGATCTGCCCGGCCGGATACCACGCAATGATCGACGCGCCGGAGGTGGCCGCAGCCATCTGGCGCATTGCCGACATGATCGGCAGCATGACCATCCACCTCATGCAGAACACTGACAAGGGCGACGTCCGCGTCCGCAACGCGCTGGCGCGAAAGGTTGATATCGATCCCTTTTCGCTCACGACGAGGCAGACGTGGATCAACTGGATCGTGCAGCAGATGCTCCTTGAGGGCAACGCTTTTGTCCTGCCGACCACGTCCGGCGGGATCCTCACGGATCTCGTCCCCATGCCGCAGGCAATCGCGCAGCTCCGGCCGGACGGCAACCCTTACGAGATCGTGCAGAACGGCACGGCCTTCCGCCCGGACGAGGTGCTGCACTTCCGGCTGCGGCCGGATGTGCGAAAGCCGTGGCTCGGTTGCTCGCCGCGCGTGCAGCTCTCTGCCGTGGTGGACAGCATCATGGCCGCGCAGACGACCAAGACCGCAATGATGTCCAGCGAGTACAAACCACCGATCATCATTTCGGTCAACGCCGACGCCAACCTCGCCGATGAGGAGCTTCGCACGGAGTTCCTCGAAAAGTTCTGGAAGCGGACGAACTCCGACGAGCCGGTCGTGCTACCGGCGGACGTGATGAGCGTGAACAGTGTCAAGCCTCTCTCGCTCTCCGACCTCGCCATCAAAGACGGCGTCGAGCTCGACCGCCGCAGCGTCGGCGCGATCTTCGGCGTGCCGGGCTTCCTGCTCGGCGTCGGCAGCTTCAACCGCGAGGAATTCAACGTGTTCGTTTCCACGGTGCTGCGCCCGCTGGCACAGGTGATCGAGCAGGAGCTCACGAAAAAGCTGCTCTACGCGAGCGACCTCTATTTCCGCTTCAACAGCCGCAGCCTCTATGCCTACGATCTCAAAGATCTCGCGGACATCGGCGACGCGCAGTACATCCGCGGCTTGATGACCGGAAACGAGGTGCGCGACTGGATCGGCCTCTCCCCACGGGAAGGGCTCGACAAGCTCGTGATGCTGGAGAACTACATCCCCGCCGACCGGATCGGCGATCAAGCAAAACTGACAGGAGGCGATGACAATGCCGACGAAACCTGACCGGCAGGCGCGGCAGATCCGCAGCATTCCGGGCTCGTTCCAGACCCGGACGCTCGAGAGCGGCGAGCCGGTGATCGAGGGCTATTTCGCCGTGTTCAATTCGGACTACTTCCTCTGGCCGGGCGCGACGGAGCGCGTCGCCCCCGGCGCCTTCGCGGACGAGCTTCACGCCGACGTCCGCGCCCTGTGCGACCACGACACGCGCATTGTGCTCGGCCGCACGGCCGCCGGAACGCTCACGCTCACCGAAGACGAGCGCGGGCTCTACGGCGTCATCAAAATCAACACGGCGGACGGCGACGCGATGAATCTCTATGCGCGTGTGCAGCGCGGCGACGTCTCGCAGTGCTCGTTCGGGTTCGACATCCTGGACGAGGAGTACATCATCAACCCCGACGGCTCGGAGCTCTGGCTCATCCGCAAGGTGAAGCTATACGAAGTCTCGGTCGTCACGTTCCCGGCCTACGAGGAGACGAGCGTCTCCGCCCGCAGTGCCGACACCCCCGCCCGGCGCGAGCGCCGTCTCGCCGCCTGGAAAAATAACATGAAGGAGAGACTTGAAAAATGCTCAAAGTGATCATGCTCCGCAAGAAACAGGACCAGCTCGAAAAGCGCGAGGCCGAGCTCCGCTCGAAGCTCGCCGGGTACAAGCAGCGCGAGGACGAGCTCGCGCAGGCCATCGCCGACGCGACCGAGGAGGACACCTCCGACATCGAGGCGGCCGTCGCCGAGCTGGAGACCAACCAGGCCGACACCAAGGCCGAGCTCAAGAAGATCCGCGACGATCTCGACAAGGTCATCGGCGAGATCGAGGACGCAGAGAAGGCGCAGGAGGACGCTCTTGCCGGCGAGACCGGCACCGTTGACGACGGCGAGGCGCGCTCCCGCCGCCGCAGCGCCCAGCGCTTCGACACCCGCGCCGCGGCCGAGTTCCAGCGTACCGGACGCCGCACCATCAAGGACGTCCGCCGTTTCCTCCGTGCCGCGGTGCTGAGCTCTAGCACCGGCGTCATCGGCCCTACCGGCGTCGGCGGCATCAATGACCCCGTTGGCGGCCCCTCCGCTCTCATCGACCTCATCAAGATCACCGACTGTACTGGCATGGCCTCCTACAAGGTGGCCGTTATGACTGCCGACGCGACCGCCTCCCAGATCACCACCGAGGGCACCGCGCCCACCGAGAGCGAGCCGACGTTCGCCGAGGTGTCGTTCACTCCTGCCAACTTTGGCACGCTTGCCTACGTGTCGAAGGAAATCCGCAAGCAGTCCCCGCTGGCCTACGAAGAAAAGGTCAATGAGTCCGCGCGTCGGGCGCTCCGCAAGAAGCTCACGAGCGTCGCTGCGGCTGCCGCAATCGCGAGCGATCTCAACGACTCCTATGCTCTCTCTGCTGCGGCATCTGCAACGACCGGCGCGGCTCTGTTCGATCAGAACCTCCTGTCGAACATCATCCTTGCTTATGGCGGCGACGAGGGCATCGACGGCCAGGCCGTTCTGTTCCTGAACAAGGCCGACCTCAAGGCGTTCGCTGCCGTCCGCGGCACGAACGAATTCCTCCCGGTCTACTCCATCATCCCCGACGCGGCCACGCCCAGCACCGGCGTGATCAAGGACAACAACGGCCTCTCCTGCCGCTACTGTCTCTGCTCCGATGTTACGGCGCTCTCCACTCTGACGCTCGCCACGACCGCAAAGAAAACGATGTTCTACGGCAACCCGCAGAGCATCGAGCTCGGCCTCTGGGGCGGGTTCGATGTGGCCGTCTCCGAGGAGTACAAATTCGCGGAGGGCCTCCTCACCGTCCGCGGTGAGGTTACCGGCGACGTGGAGGTCACCGTAAAGAACGGTGTTGTCGTCGTTACGGCGAAAAAGGCCTCGGCCTGATCTCCCCCTGCTTCTCCCCTGTGTCCAAATTGGACACAGGGGAAACCCCGTTGAAAGGAGGGCTGCCCCGTGTCTGACACCACGACCGCCTACAGCCTGATGGTCGCCGATCTCGGTTACACCGGGACCGACATTCCCGCCGAGACCAAGACGCTGATGGAGGCGAAGCTCGCCGCCGCGCTCGTGCAGCTTGCGGCAAAGGGTATCACGCTCGATCTCGCCGCGCCGACGGACAACGAGCTGCTGAGCGCCTACGCCGCCTGGATGTACCGGCAGCGGGCGAGCGAATCGCCCATGCCGACGTATCTCCGCTACGCGCTCAACAATCGAATCGTGAGCGCGTCCACGGCGGCGCAGGAGGGCACCGCATGAACGTTTACGACAAAGAAGTTAAGATCTACAGCCTCGACGCCGGAACGCCGCTGCAGGCCCGTCTGCGCTTCGTCTCGCGCCATCTCGGGCGCGAGGAGAGCGTGTACGCCGCCAGATTCTGGGACAGCGTGCAGGCCGGCACGCAGATCGACAAAATGGTCGTCGTGCCGTTCGGCCGCATGATCGAGACCGGCATGTTTGCCGCCGTCTCCGGCGGCACGCCGATGCGCGTCGAGCAGGCACAGTATGAGTACGACGCCGACGGCAATCCCGTCACCCGCCTCTCCCTGCGCCGCATGGACGACCGCTTCGAGATCGCCGCGCCGGAGGTGAAGCCATGACGCTCGAAAAGCTCATCGCCCTTTTACAGACCGTCTGCCCGGAGACATACGAGCTGGCCGCGCCGCAGGGCGTGAAGCGCTGCATCGTGGCGCATACGTACACAAATGGCCGCAGCCTTTACGGAGACGATCAGAACCTTTTCGACATTGAAAAGGTGCAGCTCGACATTCTCACGCAGAAGAATTCCGACACGCTGCTGCTTGACGTGTGCGAGCTGCTGCGCGCATGGTGCATCACCTACACGCTTGAGGCCATCCACGAATACGACGATGACTGGAACGCGCTGCGCTCCATCGTGCAGCTGGAGCTGATCTAATGGCGAGCTTCAAATTCAACGGCATGGACGAGCTGACGCTTTCGCTTTCGCAGCTTGCCCAGACGCCGGAGGACGTCCAGTATTCTATGTTGGAGGCCGGAGCCGCCGTCCTCGTCAAGGCGTGGAAAAAGGCGCTCGAGCCGATGAAGCGCACCGGCCAGCTTATTGAAAGCATCAAGGCCAAGCGAAAGAAGGGCGACGCGCCGATCGTCGCCATCACGCCGAACGGCACGCGCCGCAGCGAGTACAGCGGTATCCGCAAAACCAAAGCCATGGGCGGCCGGAAAAAGACAAACGCCGAGGTCGCTTATGTTCTGGAGTATGGCACGCCGCGCATGTCGGCGCGTCACTGGATGGAAACGGCAAACGAGGAAGCGAGCGACGAGGTCGTCGCCGCCGAGGCCGCCGTCTGGGACGATTATCTCAAATCTTTGAATCTGTAAAGGATGTGAAAATCCATGGCAGTCAACACCAAAACCGTAAAGGTGCCGATCGGCATCCGCAAGGCGCTCTGGGCGAAGATCACCGCCGAGCCCGACGCCGCGCACCCGACCTACGACACCACCATTCTCGATCTCGGCGCTGCCGTCAAGGGCACGCTCGCGATCACGACCGCGACGCTCTCCATCTACGGCGACGACACCGAGCAGCTGCGCGACGAGGCCTTTGTCTCCGCGCAGGTCGACGTGGAGACGACCTGCTCCGATCTCGAGCTGAACGCCTCCGTTTACGGCCACACCTATTCCGCGACCGAGGGCGAGGACAGCGGAAAGGACGATCACGCGCCCTATGGCGGATACGGCTATCTCGAGCCAATCCTTCTCAAGGACAAGTCCGTGGTATTCCGCGCCACGTTCCTCCGCCGCGTCTGCGCGATCGCGTCCTCCGAAAAATCGGACACCGCGACCCGCGCCGACAGCATCACCGTGCAGAACAACGCGGTCTCATTCGCCTGCTCTGCCGACGCGACCGGCTCCTGGCGTGCCCGCAAGGAGTTCACCGGCGACGGCGCGGAGACCTCCGCGCTCGCGTGGCTCAATACGCAGTTCGCTCCGACCTGACGCACGGAGGCAGCCGTCGCGGCTGCCTCCGCTTTTCAATTTGACCGAAAGGAGCCGTTTATGCGCTCTGTGAAATATGAATTTCGCGGCAGCGAATACGTCCTCGCCGTCACCGCCGCCGCGCTCTTCTCGATCTATGACGAGTTCGGCACCGGCGACGTGCTGGAGACGACAAAGTGCATGGACCCATCGCTCGACGGCTGGGAGAGCTGCTGCCATCTCGCGGCGCTGCTCTCCGAGCAGGGCGCGGCGCAGCGAGCCTACCTCCACCGCCCGCCCGTGCCGACGCTCGACGCGGAATATCTCATGCGCACGGCCTCGCCGACGGACGCAGTCAATCTGCGCCGCGCGATCCGCGAGGCGTTCCGTCTCGGCTTCGCGCGCGAGATCGCCGAGGACCGCGACGAGGAGATCAACCTCGTGCTCCTTGAGCGGGAGCGGGAGGACGCCGAAAAAAAAGCGAATCCCCCGGCGCGATCCGGGCACAGTGGCTGGCCGTGGCGGCGCGCTGCCTCAATTTGAGCGTGCGCGAGGCGCTGCTTCTCTCGCCGGGGGAGTTTTCCGACATGCTCGCCGCCGTCTCGCCGCCGAAGCGGGACGAGTCCCCCGTCTGGGCGGAAGGAGATGATTGACCGTGGCAACCAGAAAAATCGATACCGAGCTCTCGCTGACCGGCGAAAAGGAATTCAATGACCAGATGAAGGCCGTGAACAACTCTCTCAAGACCACACGGTCGGAAATGGCCGTCGTCACGGCGGAGTTCGGCAAGAACAGCACAAAAATCAAGGCGCTCACCGCCGAGCACAAGATCCTCAAGCAAACGCTCGAAGCCCAGAAGGCAAAAGAGAAGGCGCTTTCCGACCAGCTCAAAGCCGCCGAGCAGGCCTACGGAAAAAACAGCGCTCAGGCGCAGAAATACCGACAGGAGCTCAACCAGGCGCGCGCCGCGGTCATCAACACCGAGAATGCGCTGCAGGCCAACACCAAGGCGATGCTCACGCAGAACGCCGCGGCCAAAGCTCTCGGCAAAACGTTCTCCGCCGTTGCCAAGGGCGCGCTGGCCGTCACAAAGGCCACCGGCAAGCTGATCGTCGGCGGCACGGTCGGCGCTCTGGTGGCAGCCGGCGGCGCTGCCGTCGTTGCCGCCAAGGGCTTCCAGCAGCTCGGCAAGTTCGCCGTCGAGGCGGCGCAGGCCAAGGGCGACGACGGAAAGCCGCTCTATGCTCAGTACGCCCAGCTCGGAGAGAATCTTGAAGGCCTGACGACCGCCTCCGGCGCTGCCAAGGCCGCGCTCGGCTCGCTGCTGCTTCCGGCGCTCGAATCGCTCTCCACCGAGGGCACGCAGTTCCTCAACGACTTCTCCGCCGCCATGGCCGAGACCGGCGGCGATACCGAGAAGATGGGCGCTGTCGTCGGCGATTTTCTCGCCAAGGGCGTGCAGCAGATCTCCGAAAAGCTGCCGCAGTACCTGAAAATGGGCGGCGATATCATCACCGCGCTCGGCGGCGGCATCGCCGCGAATCTCGACACGATCCTCGCCAGCGCCGGAGAGATCCTCCAGACGCTCATAGACGGCCTCATTTCCGCCGCGCCAGACATCGGCGCCGCGGCCGTGGACGTTGTGATGTTTCTCGGCTCATTTCTCATCGAGAACGCGCCGGAGCTTCTCACCGCCGGGCTCGATCTTCTCAACAACGTCATCACCGGCATAACGAACGCCCTGCCGGAGCTCATCCCCGCCGCCGTGCAGATGATCTCGCAGCTTCTCATGGCGCTCGTGCAGAACGCCCCGCAGCTCGTCGCCTCCGGCCTTGAGCTGATTCTCGCTCTGGTGCAGGGCCTCATCGAGGCGCTGCCGGAGCTCATCATCGCCGCCGGGGAGGCCGTCAAGGCACTCGTGCAGGGCTTTGAGGAAAAGGCGGAGGACATCGTGAACATCGGCAAGAACGCTGTGGAGAACATTAAACGGGGCATCTCCAGCGCTTGGGAATCTTTGAAAGCGTGGTTCAAAGGAATCTGGGACAGCCTTTTCGGCAATTTGCATGTGAATGTCGGCGTCAGCGGTTCAGAAGACGACACGACGCACGCCCGCACCGGCCTCTGGCGCGTTCCGTATGACGATTTTCCCGCCATCCTCCACCAGGGCGAGGCCGTGCTCACGGCGCAGCAGGCCGACAAATGGCGCACCTCCCGCGGCAGCGGCGGCGGAGGCGGCGTCGTCGTCAACGTTTACGCGCAGACGCTCTCCGAGGACGAGGTGGACTACCTCATCTCCCGCGTCAACCGCGAGTTTGGGGAGGCGATCTGATGCGGAAATTTTATTTTCTCAACAGCTCCGGCGAGCGCTGGCCGCTGCAGGGCGAGAAGGGCGTCTATCTGACCGACCCGACCGGCCTCGGCGTCACGCTCGCGCAGACCTACGCCGATCTGCAGAACGGCTTCTTCGTCGGCGTCAGCTCGGCAAACGAGCCGCAGAGCGCACCGCACGCGACGCTGCTCTTTGTCCGCCCGGCCTACGCAGCCTACCGCCAGCTCATCAACTGGCTCGCCGCCGCGGGCGATCTTGAGCTCGTCTACTGCCCCTACGGAACGGAGGAATTTCACCGCCGCGTGGACGTGCAGGCGATCAGCAAGGGCGAGCTGGACGAGCACGCCTTTCTCGCGTGCGAGCTCTCCCTGCTCGCGCGCTCGCCGTGGTTCAAAGCCGCGGCCACGCGGCTCGATCTCGCGTCGCAGAGCGCGGACGAGTCCTTGCGCTACGACATCGTCTACACCGACGAGCTTATCTACGGCGAGGACGCCACCGCCTCGCTCTCCGGCACGCTGCACCCGGACGGGCACGTCCCCGCGGCGATCTCCGTCACGTTCTACGGCGGCGCGGCATCGCCGGTCATCTCCCTCACCGGGCAGCTCACCGGCAAGCTCTACGGCGCCTGCCGCATTTCCGACACCATCGCCTCCGGTGAGACGCTGCTCTTCTCCACGGACTATCTCGACAGCTATGTCCGGAAGCTCTCCGCGTCGGGCGCGGAGACGGACCTGCTCTCCAAGATCGATCTCGACGGCGAGCCGTTCTTCCGCCTTCCGCTCACCGAGCCCTGCACGCTCACCATCGCGGCGCAGGCGGCGATCTCCGGCGCGGCGGACGTGAAGGTTTTCTACTACTACAGGAGCGTTTAAAATGCTTTTCATCAAACGATTCTCCGATTTTGAGACCGTGGCAGCGCTCACGCCGCTCTCCAGCTCGCTGTGCGTCGACTCTGCCGAGCAGGAGGGCAGCACCGTCACCGTCGTCGGAAACGGCGTGCAGCGCTCGCTGGCGGGCTCGTGGGCGGTCATCAACGGCATGATCTACACGATTACCACCGTGACGCCGCAGGACGGCCGCACGCTGCTCGCTCTCGCCGCGCCCGGCGAGGCCTTTTCCCGTCTGCTGCCTTACACCGCGCCCTCGAGCGGCAGCGGCGGCGCGTTCGCCGCCGCGGAGCTTACGGCAAATTACATTGCCCAGCCCGACACACAGTACGCGCTGCCCTATCTGAATGTGTCCAATTTGGACACATCCGCCTTTCTCCCGCCGGAGACGGACGGCAACGGCCTTTACGCCATCTCGGACTATCTCCGGCTGCTGCGCCGCATGCGCGGCATCAAGCCGGTGTTCACGTTTGAGGAGGACACGCTCACCCTCACGCTCACGCCTGTATCCAAAACCGCGCAGGCTATCCCGTTCAACGACGGCCATTCGCAGCTCGCCTCCGTGGCCTATTCTGACAGCGGCCTTGCAAAGATCACGACGCGACACAGCGTCGCGCGCATCGAGAGCACGGACCCGGTGACCGGCAAAATCACCTATGTCAAAGACGACGAGGGGAACACCGTTTACGACATCGTGACCGCCGACTTCTATCTCACCGAGAGCGGCGCGGTCGTCACGTCGCCGCCGGCGCGGCGCGTCTCCGGCGCGTGGCTCACGCTGCCGGTCTCGGCAAAAGACGATCCGGCGACGAAGGCCGCCGAGCGTTTCGCCAAGGCTGCAAGCTCTCACAAGATCGAGTTCTGGTCCGACCGGGAGTTTTCCGTGTTTGACCCCTGCACCTTTGCCGTATACGGCGAAATTCTCACGAGCTACATTTCCTACGTCGGCACGCGCTCGACCGACGGGCGCTTCTACTACCGCAGCGGCGAGCTGCTGCTCACCGCAACCGAAAAACTGAAAGGGATGATCAAATGAGCCTCACCGGCATCACCTTTGCCAATCAGAAGATCACGCCGTCCGACGACGGCCGCCTTTACGGCGCTATGCTCGCCGACGGGATCCTCACCGGCTGCGGCATCACCTTCGCCGCCGCCACGCTCTCCGTCGCCGCGGGCAGCCTCCTCATCGGCACGCGCGAGCTGCGCACCTCCGGTGAGACGCTCTCCGTCACGGGCGCGACCTCCGGCTACGCCCGCGTCATTATCGACATCGATCTTACCCGCGCCGCCACAAAGACGAGCTTCGAGCAGGCCCAGTTCCAGATCCAGTACGCCGCCTCGCTTGACGCCTTCGCCGCGCTCGAGCAGCAGGACATCAACACCGCGGGCACGCACTACCAGGCCGTGTTCTGCGTCCTGTCGCTCGGCACGGCCGGCATCACCGGCGTCGTTTCCTCGCTCGCAAGCGCCCGCGTCGGCGTCGCCCAGCTGACAAACGAGGCGCGCTTCGGCACCGAGTTCGCCATCAGCACGCCCGGCTCAACACCCGATCTCGCGTGGGGAAACGCCCTCGTCTGGGTGTGGGGCACGTCCATGACGATCAAGCTGACCGCGGAGGTCTCGGCGCTGCTGCCGCCGAACTGGCAGACGCGGCTTTTCGCAAACGACCCGTTCACCTTTGAGTGGGAGGGCATTGGCACGCCGGTCAACGTCGCCAAGGGGCAGACGGAGAGCGCGACCGGCTCCATCGCCGTCCCGGCAAAAAAATATATCGACCTCAAGAAAATCAGCGACAGCATCTGGATCTTCTCCGGCACCTACGCCAGCCATATGCGCTATGACGGGACGACGGAGCCGTCCGCCGATCTCGGCGTGGACGGCGATGAATACCTTATGTATTCCTAAGGGGTGAACAAAATGGCATGGAGTACCACACCGCCGGAGCTCCCAAGCGGCAGTGCGTGGGAGCAGGAAAAGAGCATTTCGGGTGTAGCAAACCATTGGAGCTTTTCCGGAAAACTGTACATCGCCCGGCTGAACGGCAGGCAGTTTGCTGTTAAAGCCGAGCTGACGAGCGGCAACGGCAGCTACGGCACTTATTACCCGCCGGAGAAATGGAGGCTCCGGTGTGACATCGGCGGCGTTACCGGAACGGAGGACACGTCCTTTGGCGTATCCAAGGGAACGACAACATTCTACTTCGTCGGTGAAGCCGGCGAGGGCGTCACAATCACCGCGAAGGTCGGAGGCGTGGACGCCCCGGTCGCCGTTCAAACTGCAATATTTACTGCCCCCGCGCTGCTCGGCTTGACAGTTTTTTTGAAGGTCGGCGGCGTATGGAAGCCCGCGCAGGTCAAGGTCAAGGTCGGCGGCGTCTGGAAAGACGCCGTGGCAAAAATCAAGGTCGGAGGGACATGGAAATGAACGGTATAGACATTTCCCAGTGGCAGGGCGACATGGACCTGACGCCCTATAAAGACGGCTTCGTCATCATCCGCGGCGGTTTCTGGACGAGCACGGACCCGTGGGCGGAGCGGAACATCGCAAAGTGCGAGAAGCTCGGCATTCCGTGGGGGCTTTACTGGTACAGCTATGCGCTCAACGAGGCGCAGGCACGGCAGGAGGCGGAGGCCTGTCTCAAGTTTCTTGCCGGACGAAAGCCCCGTCTCGGCGTGTGGTTTGATATGGAGGACGCCGACGGGTACAAGCAGACGAACGGCTTCCCGTCTAACGAGACGATCACCGCGATGTGCAAGACCTTCTGCGCAGCCATGGAAGCGGCCGGGAACAGGACCGGCGTGTACGCAAATCTCGACTGGTTTGAGAACAGAATCGGGGACACGGGGTACGACCGCTGGATCGCGGCGTGGGGCGCGAACGACGGCGTGCATTATCCCGACCTTTCCGGGCAGTGCGTCATGCAGCAGTACCGGGGCAGCCCGCTGGATCTGAATGTCCTTTATGTGCCGCTCAGTTACTTTGACAGCGCAGAAGCTCCAGCCCCGGCGCAGCCGGAGGACGTCATGGTCAATGCGACCGAAATGGCGTGGGAGGTCATCGCCGCCCGGTGGGGCAACGGCGAGGAAAGAAAGCAGAGGCTCGGCGCATGGTTCTACGATCTCGTGCAGGGCGAAGTAAACAGAATCATGGGGGTTTGATATGGAAGAAATGGAAATGGTGCGCACACTCGCGGAACTCATTGCGCTCGGAACCGCTATTGTTGTGCCAATGCTGAAACTCAACTCGAACATCGTCAAACTTACGGACGCGGTGAACGGGCTGAAAGAAGCAAACGGCAAATTGGAGAAATCCAACACGGAAGAGCACAAGCAGCTCCACGAACGCATCAACCACCGCAAAAAAGAAACTGAGGAGCTGGACGACCGCCTGACCGATCACGAAAATCGTATCAGCATTCTCGAAAGAAAATAATTTTTAGGAGGAACAGAAAAATGGAGAACATCTTCGGACTGACTACTTGCGTGGCGATCGTCGTGATCGCCTACCTCGTCGGCATCGTCATCAAGAACACCGACGCGATCGACGACAAGTGGATCCCCGCGATCTGCGGCATCGTCGGCGCGCCTCTCGGCGTGCTGGCGCTGCACATCGTGCCGGACTTCCCGGCCACGGACTATCTGACGGCGGTCGCCGTCGGCATCGTGTCCGGCCTCGCCGCAACCGGCGTGAACCAGGTCTTCAAGCAGCTCCGCGATAACTGAAAACTGCGTGTCCAAATTGGACACGCAAGCAAAAGAAAACGCCGCGCAAGTCCGAACGGCCGCGATCCTCGCAGCCTTTTGATGTAGGACTTGCCCGGCGTTTTTTATTTTTTCTGTAAATATTTTCTTGACAAATCACCAATTTGGTGGTAATATAATACACGTAAAGAGGAATTACAGAGGGGCATCGCCCCGGAAAGGAACAAAAAAATGAAATTTGAAATCATCGACAACCGCGAGCTCGACCTCACCGGCAAAGGTTACAAATGGACGAACGACCCGATGCAGTTCGACCGCGAAGTGCTCGACGACATCCGCCGCACCCGCGGCGAGAATTACGCCGACGGCCTGAGCGACGATCTCTTCGACGGCTTCTCCCCGATCTGCCGCGGTGACGACGGCGAGCTCTATTCCGTCCTCTTCGACTTCGGCGGCGACGCTCCGCGCCCGGTGTTCTGGTGCAAAGTGGAGGCCGTCAATGAGTGAGATCAAGGCGCTGCGTGAGTCAACCGGACTCACGCAGCGCGCCTTCGCCGAGCTG
>ENA-UONV01001169-UONV01001169.1-human-gut-metagenome-genome-assembly--contig:-CS4-NODE-1169-length-24452-cov-6.196623_pt1 | contig 24452 bp, 46 predicted proteins | sample MGYA00242461_ERZ724008 | MGnify/ENA metagenome assembly ERZ724008 | reverse complement strand
AATAAAATGCCGTTTCCTTATCCTCATATTCACCGAAGTGTTCGTTCTCAATAGTACCTCTCAACTCATCAGCGTCAATCAGCCGCATCGCCGTCACCCCTGTCCATCTTCGCCCCGCATCGCCAGCAATATCCGCCTATAATTGCCGTATGCGGGTTTTCGTGTGCACCGCATTTTGAGCACTCAAAATATTTGCCCACAGGTACCGTTTTCTCAATCCACCGCCCATGTCTCACCGGGGCCACATCAGCAACGGGTGCGTTTTTAATTCGCTGGATTGCGTCTTCTGTTCTATCTCTTTGATATGGATATTCGACAGATTTCAGCCATTCAAATTCTGCAAGCAGCGCTTCCCGATCTATATATTCAGGCATTATATTCATCTCCATCCATTTTTGCGCCACAATTAGGGCAGTATGGCGACCTTACTTTATTTTTTCTATTACACCAAGCATAATCTTCCTTGTATACTTTTTTCTGACAAATTGAACAATATACCCCCGCATTCGAGCAATCGGTTAACGATATCCAATGTCCATGTCGTACCGGAGCAACGTCAGTTATAAATGAATTCATACAAGAATAGCAAACCTGTATACCTTCTGGAATAATTTCTCCGCAGCATACGCAACGATTCTCCATATTTAAGCACCTCCTATAATTTTGTATTGTTATTAAAATATTTTTCCCAAGTAGAAGTAGGGCAGTCTAGATAATTTAGATCAATGTCGTCATCCCATTCAACTTGTGGGCCAGTCTGTTCATCTGCAAAGTGGCAAACACAATTTACAGTAACACCATCTAAAGCATCTTGTTTAATTAGAGTTTTAATTTCGTCCAGAGATAGGTTGTCTTCTAGGTCGCAGACATATAACGTCATTTTATAAAGTTGTGCCATTTTCTGTACCTCCATTAATTTTGTACTGTTATTATAACACATTTTTCCAATTTGTCAATGGGTTATAGCTCATCAAAATTATCTTCCTGTAGCGCTCTTTGTACAGTTCTTAGACTACAGCCAAGAGCATTTGCGATTTCTTGATTATCCATGCCCTGTTCATTTAGTTCTTTAATTTTGTCACTTGAGTATTTTGGCTGCCTTCCTTTTGCTTTAATGGCAGAATTATATCTTTCCTTTGCTTTATTCATACTGCACTCAATAGCTCCTTTAATAATTGCTTGAATCATTGGATCGCCTGTAGTAATTTCTCCAGATGTACCAAAAGACATAATTTGCCATAAAATTTCTTTTGCAGTAGTTTCATCAAAACCCTCTATCAATGTTCTCCATTTGCCATAGAATACAAAATTTTCATATTCCATTTTTCACACCTCCTCATTAATTTTGTTTTGTTGAGTGGATTATATCATAGGATGTAAAATTTGTCAAGACATAAATGACAAAAACTTTTGTCGTTGTCGCGACATAAATGACAAAATAGCGACACGACAGCGACGACACGACGACAGACAACGACGACACGACATAAAGTTAATATAAATAATAATAATAATATAAATATTAATAAAAATAACAATATCAATAAGAATAATACGGATTTACTACGTAAATCCTTTTTTACATTTTGTCGTTATATTTTTTGCTAGGTATGGTTTGCATTGATATATACATTTGGACAGTTAAAAGTAGCCCCGTATATGGTATGTTTGTTTTATAATATGTGTATGTATATTATATCAACCCTCTAGCGAGTTTTTGTTGACTCGTTTCACTTCGTCTACAAAAACCGTCCCACTCATGGGACTCTCGCTTTGTCTGGCTTGCTAAAGCAAACCATCCAAAATAATGTTTTGAGACGGATTTGGACAATGGTTGGTTGATGTGTAAATGTTTGTACAAAATAGAGGATGATGTTTTAGGTTGTATTTGGTGATTTTATTTTGAATTGGAAACAGATTGTTTATTAAATTGTAGATTTAGATAGTTATGTGGTTAAATAATGGGGGATTATTTTTTGAGCAAAAGTTTGTTTTATGATTAATTATATATTTGTGCTTGACGATATGTGATATTGAATTTTTCGAACAAATGATTTATTTATGGTTTTAAAAATGAGAGTGATTTAAGAAGGTTTATTAGGTATTTTATAGGGATGATATATTTTTTTGATTTTAAGGTCAGAGAAGGTTCAATTTTTAGTAAGTGTATATGATAATCACCTTATGAAAATGTGGCAAAAAGTAAACATTTTGCTAGTTTTATGTACCCCTATCAGCAAATATCTATTTGTTTGCGTTCATTTGTAGATATGGTACAATGTGAGTGTAAAGAAAACAGCGCAACACACAAGGCGCAAACTTCTTTACAGTGTACCTTGTAAATTGAATATCGGTTGACATAGTTTCTTTTCAGAAATTCTATTTTCAAGGAAACACAAAAATAAATTTTATAGGGCAAATGCCCGGAAAGTAGGTAAAATTATGGAAAAAACTATGTCTATCTATGCAGAGGCTCTTGTCTCTAATCGTGAATTCAAGTCCGCGCGTATCAATGGGGAAAGCGTCGGCGTAACTGCCGCGCGTGTATGGATTGCCGCCGTTAAAGCTATGCTGATCCCGGCGTATACTGTTTATAAGTATCGCTATGATCATATGGGCGACGCGGAAAAAGCTGCAACTGTTAATCAGTCCGCACTTTATGACGCTTTGCACGTCGTTTTGAATTTTGTCGGCGACGTGAACGGCGCAAAACTCAATGCGGCAAACATTGCCGAAAATGTCATTGCCTGCGCTGTCCGTTTCCGCGTTATTGATACGTCGGAAGAAATGGCGCATGCCCATTGCGAAAAGCGCCTTGCATTCAAGGCATTGAATGATGACGAAACGCCGGAACATCAGTCCAACTATGACAAATGGGTGGATGAGTGCAAGCGCCTTGAATCCTTGCCCGGCAACTGCAAGCGTATCGTTGAGATTCAGTCTGACGCGACATTTGTCCGCAACGTCGAACTCATGTTAGGTGACGCTATTCTCAAGCAGTCTTTACGCCCTGTTGAAGATATCCTTGCCGAAAAAGCCGCGCTCAAGGCTGCGCGTGACGCTAAGCGCCGCGCTAACAAGAACAATAAGAAGTAACTCTATGCTATGTCAACCGATATTCTGCCCTGCTATTGCGGGGCGCTTAATGTAGCCGTTGGCGGTCACAAGCCCGCATGAAAAATACAGAGTGAGCACAACTATATACCATTCTGCAAGTATAGCTTTTGGGCGACAACTCGCTATGTGTGTACGCTTTACTTGTATTGGCGACAACTCGCTATTTTTAGGTATTGTGTTGTGTTTTGGCGACAACTCGCTTTATCCCATGTTCCTTGACAACTGAACGAAAAAATAGGGCACTGCTCTAGTAGTATGGAGTGGTATATCCGCGTATCGTCACAAGATGGTACAACTATGCCCTCAGGGATGGGGGATGTTGCGCTCTGACAGGTGTAACGACCACATAGGCGGTGAGGAATCTATATGAACGGGTATCTCTAGGCGTGGGGGAGCATTACCCCTGAAAATCAGTGCGACACGCCCGTATCATGCCGGTGCATCTTTGCGCCCATAGTATATCTATGTCCATGTCATGATCCATGCAAGTGCTGTGGCTGACAACTCGGCGCAGTGCAAAAAATGGTCTGCATCCTGCTTATATGCCTGTATACTATTCGCGGGGATTTTATGCCCTAATGGTCTGCTCGCAGATAAACCCGAGAGGTCTGCCACCAGGGGAACAGTGGGCGCATTGCGTCCGCTATTGAAAACGGTACAAGTGTGTACCTGCCATTAGAATAGTGATGCCGCATTTATTGCGGTTCAATACGTGTCAAGGCTAGACATAGGACTAGACATATAGCGTGCGGGGAAAAATTACAACACCATAGGATAGCCGTTAATAATAATAGGGGCTTACTAGGACTATATTGCTTACAGGATAGGTGGGAGACTATGAAGTGCGGACGTCAGTTCACATGGAGTCATCAGTGAGATACCACCAGCACTATAACTCTGAACAGTCACTAAGGGCGGTAGGGTTTGGGTTGACGGTGAAGGCTGTGGTTGTTGTGACACTTTTGGTAGTTATGTGTATAAAGTGGGCGTAGGAATTAAGCCACGCCCTAAAACTACCATTTAAGTTCATAACAGTGCCAACAGGTGCGTTTGTATCTGTTGGTATTATTATGTACTTAACAGTACAAAATTATTAGGAGGTGAACCAACATGAAGAAGATCATTGTGCGCCTTCTTGCTATTGCTACAGTGTGTGCTTTATTCATTGCATATGGTAAGTATGTGCGCCACAATACAATCACATCTGCCGAACTCATAGAGGACAACGGCTCTAAATACATCATCTCTTTTGATGGTGAAGATCATATTTATGAAAGATAGGAGGGTATTTCTATGACAAAATTTGAACAAAGAGGCATTCAATTCCAGTATGACGCCTCAACCAAAGAACAGGCACAGAAGTCGTTCTCTTATAGTTGCGACTGCTGTTGCAACAAGGGTATGCGCATTGATTGCGATCATTGCGCAATCAATTACACCCATCAGATGATCGTAGCATACTTTGAGGACAGCAAGCATTAACAACATGTAGATTCATGGTATAATTGTAATATAGATTGGAGGTGATATCATGACTCTGCAACCATGTCCCGGCGATTGGACAGATATCTGTGAGATGCTGCAAAAATGCCAGCAGCCAACAAGCATGGTAATTCCACGAGAGCCATGGAAGGATTCATATCTACTCGTAGAAGGAAGCAATGGAACAATCGTGTTCCGGTTCAGCGGATACGACATTAAGAGCATGGATGTGTCCACGAAATCTCGCGCTGAACTCGAAGAAGAGCTCAACAAAACTATTGTGTAAGGGATGGAACAACATGAAGAAAGTTTTTAATTTCGCAATCTGCGCAATTTCTTTCGCAACTCCAATTTGGGCGACCTTCCTCGTAGAAGGGAAAACTGCGCGTAATATCATTGTGGTGATGGGCGTGCTTCTGCTCGCTTATTCCACAACAATGCTGGTCATGATCGAAAAAAAGGAGGAACAAAATGGCAGGAAGCAGAAGAGAAATCATCAAAGCAAAGCAGCGCGTTTTTGAAGATTGGGGCATTAAATGGGATGCCGCCATCGAACAGCAACTCCAAAGCGAAATGGCTGCGCGTCCTCGTGCAGATCCTGAAGTGATCCTTGACCGCATCACCCATGACATCATCCTGCATAGAATTGAATCTCTATAAGCGAAACGTAATCTGGCAAGGCAAAGAGGCACGTATTAAGTCGTGATTTTTCCGATGCGCCACGCTAGAAGGTAAATTGAATAGCGGTTTCTAAGGGATTTCCGCCGAACAAAAAGTCCCATTCCAAACTCGTGAAAACGGGTTTATTTTATTTTAGAAAGGAAAATAACAATGAATAAGGCAAATGTGATGAAGGCTCTGGAAACGTGCATGGATTTTTCCAACTGTGAGGAGTGCCCCTACTATAATGTGGAGGTGGGCTGTAGGGAACATATGAACAGAGATGCTCTGGCTCTGCTCAAGGCAAACGAAAAGCCTACCTATGGCATGGCAATCATCTTCACCAAGCGGGACAACCTGAGCAAGTGGTTTGATATCAATGGGTACAAGTATGCACAAGGTGCAAACATGGAGTACTCTGATAGGTATCAGAAAATGAGAGCTGTGTATGCGAAGGAAAGGGAAATCCAGCTCATTCTCCTCGTCCGCTTCAATGCAAAAGGCAAACCCATCTGCCGCATCAAGTGCCCGATCAATCCGCTTCCCATCAAGGGAGAATTCGAAGCTCCTACTGTCGGCGCTGTGTCTCACACGCTTGAAATCATGGGGTGGACTTACAAAGAGAAACTGCCTCTTGGTCTGTTCAGATAAAATCTATATCAAGCCCATCAACGGAAATGTTGGTGGGCTTTATTATATATTTTATCAAAGGAGGAATGGAAATGAAACTTAAAAGTGAACTCTCTTACATAAGGGAAAGATTCTCGCTAATCCCCAACTTGCCCGAGTATGCCGAAAGACTCAAGGCAAATTGGAACTACAAGGACTTCGGCACTCGTCTTGCTTGGGATTGCATTCACGCAACCATCCCAAGCGAAATTGTTTGCGGCTGGTATGACAAGTACAATTGCCATGACGACCATATCACAACTGCGGCAAAAGCTGCATTAAGAGGAATGGGGGTGATTTAATGAAGGCAAATGAATATATGAGTCAGCTTAAAGCCGCGTTCCCAAAGGCAGATGCAATTTATGAGGACACAATCATTGACATCTGTGGCAGGGAAGGACTTCTTTCTTTAAGGGAAAGCCGCCTGATTGAACTGTGCGGTGTCCTCGAAGGCAGACGACTTTATGCCATTTAAGGCAAATAGAAAGGAGAATGTAAAATGACTGAATATCAAGCTCAAGCGAAACAGTTTCTTGCGGACAGTAACGCCACAATGGAAATCAGCTTCATCGGAAAGGAGATCCCTTCTCACTGGTTGGGCGAAACCAAGCCGCACAACAAGTATCAGTTCACCATTACAACTCCCAAAGGCAAATACACAAGCTACTTCTGGGACAGCCTGCACAACACAGAGGTGAGTGAAGTTTCCGAGAGAACCTATGCTCAACAGAAGTATAAAGCAAGTTATGATTGTCTGAGGTCTCATGAAAAGGCAAAGGCAAGGGCAGAACTTGCAAAACTCAAGGCAAACGCAATTCCCACCGAGTATGACATCCTTGCTTGCGTAGAGAAATACAGCTACGACAGCTTCAGCGACTTCTGTGCCGAGTTCGGCTACAGTACCGACAGTATCTCTGCAAGGGAAACTTTCCTTGCTTGTGGTGAGGAATATGCAGGGCTTCGCCGTATCTTTACGGAGGAGCAAATGGAAAAGATGAGGGAAATTTATTAAGGAGGTAAGGCAAATGAAACTGCGTGACTTTGTAAATCTTTATGACAATTGGAATGGCGTTCTGGTTGTTAATGACGACAATCTCGACCCAATTGTTAAAGGCAAAGTTGAGGTTGCTTTGTCCTATGGAAATGTCAATGAAAAGGAAGTCGTTGCATTCGGCTTCTACGACAACGAACTTTGTGTAAGAGTGAGGTAAGGCAAATGGAGCTCAACATTAACAAAGACGAGGCACAGCTAATCAATTGTGCCTTAGTTTTGGAGAAGCCTTTTACAATGCAAACAAGAACAAGGACACGGAAGTGATAAAGCATTATTATTGCAACTGTGGCGATTCTGATTATTATATGCAAGATGTAACTCCTATTGAAGTTACTGATTGTGAGGAATTTGAGGAGGTGTAAAGCAAATGGAATTTCATTGGCACAAAGGGAACTGTCTCCCTGCCGAAGAATGGAAAACAATTGCTGTTTGTATGCAACAAATTGGCAAGGCGATTTATCAGCCATGTCTTGGTGGCTGCACTGAAAACGGGAGAGATTATTATGCCGTTGACTTTATCTGCACTCCTAACGAAATAAAGGAACTGGCAGAAATCCTAAATGACTTCGTAAAATCAATGCATAAGGAGGTAAGGCAAATGAGTAGATGGTGTGAAAAATGTACCCATGAACCATACATAAGTTGCAGCAAACGTTGTCCAGCGTGTGGCTTGTCGTATGATGAAGCCTTAGCAAAGGTTGTTATGCCTCATAACAACCGTTCCAAGGCAGAACAGTGTCTGATTGACAACGGAATTGAACCAGATGAAGCACCTGTTGTTCTTCAGGCATTGGGTTACATTCTGCTCGATGAAGAACTTTATCCAGAGGAGGAATCAAAATGACCATTCAAGATAATCTCGGCATTATTTATGCTATTTCTGATTGTTCGGGTAGGTCATGCGATAATTGTGCCGCAACGAACGTATGTCGTGGCGGAAAAAGAGCCTTTGTCATTGACCTGATAAACGAAGTTAAAGCTCTTATCAAAGAGCGAGATGAGGCAGTTGCTGAACTTGCCGCCCTCAAAGAAAAACCCGAAAATTAAACAATACAAAATTATTACTGAAAGGAAATAAAACCATGAAAAAGATTCTTGCTATCGTTCTTGCCCTGCTCGTTATCCTGTCCATGACTGCTTGCGCCAACTCTACCATGAAGGCAACTGAGCCTACCGAAAAGGAAAGCGATATCATTGAAGATGCATTCGTAAGCGAAATTGATGCAGAGTTCAAGTTGATTTTCGGAGATGATATGCTCTTCTCCATGTACGAGGACGAATGCTACTCCATCGTAATTAGCTTTGAAGGAATTCAGGATATCTATGATTATTATCACAGAATCCCTGACGAAGTATCTGACTCCATCGCGGAAATGAGCAACGCAACTTGTGAAGCAGGTCTTGACAATATGTTTGTGGTGGTGAGTGACATTGACCAAACAGAGCTACTCATCATCTACAACGGGACTGATGTAACGGAGGAGGTGCTCAATGCAGACTGAAATCAAATGTGAACATGGGCATTACGTTGTCTATGTGAATGGAAAATTCTATTGCAGCGCTGATACATACAGCGAGGCAGAAAGAGAAATTGAGGAGGATTAAATCATGTTCAATGTTGGTGACAAGGTAATTGGTGTTCCTGGTTCTCCATATAGCATCACAGGATGTGGATGGATTGGCGTTGTAATTAAAATCATAGGCGAACACACCATGAAGGTGTTCAATGAAACATCCGGCGAATTTATTGTTGCGAAAAAATATTTCAAACTGTTCAAGGCAGAAGAAAAGGAGGAAAATAAAATGGATGTAAAAGAAATTATCACTGAGGAAGAAAAGGAAATGCTTCTTGAGGACATGAAGCATCTGCTTGATGAGTATGACTACGACTACACCGAGGAAGCGCTCGACAGGATCATTAACACATGGGCAGAAAACAAGGCAGACCTTATCACCGCTTTCAAGAAGCATCCGAACTATCTCAAAGGCAAATTCATGATTGTATTCAGCCACAATTTTGCACGCGAGACAAGCACCAATGCGCTTAGAGACTTTGCCAAATGGCTTCTGGATTTGGACAATGCATTTGCAGTAAGGGAATTCATGCCTGATGACATGAAAGACTATTGCACGTCTTATGGTAAAAAACTTCCTGGAGCTATCTTCAATTTCGTTATCAATCTGTACCAATTCTCTGACCAGTACATTGACGAGGCAACCGCAGGTAAATTTAATGAAATGTTGCCTGACATTCACGCTCACAACGGACAGAAGATGAGCCGCGTTATGAACAAGCTGCTCACATACATTGGCTACAATAAGCTGCCCGACTACAATAGGGAATTTGCAAAGTATGCTGATGCAATCAATCCGCTTCAGATTGTAAGGCATACCGTTCTTTCTGTGAACCCGCTTGATTATCTCACCATGTCGTTTGGTAATTCGTGGGCAAGCTGCCATACCATCGACAAGGAAAACAAGCGTGGTATGCCTAACAGTTATGAAGGAATGTATTCTTCTGGTACTGTAAGCTACATGTTGGATAAGCCTTCCATGGTATTCTATACTGTGGACGCAGCCTACGGAGGGAAAGATTTCTGGCATGAGCCTAAGATTAACCGTCAGATGTTCCATTGGGCAGAAGACAAACTCGTACAGGGCAGACTGTACCCGCAAGACAATGACGGAAACGGTGGTGCATATACTCCTTACAGAGAAATTGTCCAAAAGATTATGTCCGAAATCTTTGAATTTCCGAATCTGTGGACTGTCTCAAAGGGAACTGATGCGGCAAGCAAATATGTGGTATCCGAAGGCACTCACTATAGAGACTATGAGAGCTACAGTAATTGCACACTTTCTCGTCCGAAGGGAAGCGAGAATGAAGAATACTTCACAGTTGGTCATGCACCGATTTGTATCAAGTGCGGCTATGAACATGACAAACAGGGAAATATTTCTTGCTGCGCTAGTAAAGTAACTTGCGCAAATTGCGGTTGTCTCATTGAAAGTGATAGTGAAGAAGTCGTTTGGATTAACGGAGAACCGTATTGCAGCGATTGTGTAAGCTGGTGCGACTGCTGTGAGAGCTACGTTGTTAGCGGTGTAACAGAAGTAGATGGTGGCAATTTTGTGTGTGACGATTGTTTGGAAAATTACTACAGACAGTGTCACGATTGTGGAGAGTACCATAGGGACAGCCGCATGACATATGTAGATTCCATTGAAGATTATGTTTGCCGCGATTGTCTTGAAGAGAATTATTATTTCTGCGATGACTGTGGAGAATACTTCAGAAGCGGAGACTTGACAGAGCATAACGGACGTTGGCTATGTGATAGTTGTCTTGAAGGAGCGGAAGCACAGGAAGAAGACGATGAAGAAGAAAACTCCGAGGCAAACGCCGAAGAACAGGCTATTTAAGGGAGGTAAATGAATATGAATAAAGAGTTTGAAAAAATCTGCCGCATGTCTCAGAAATCACTAAAGAATCATGTGAAACAGAAACTGGTAAAAACACACGGCGAAATTGTCAGCGGGGATGGTTTTGTGTTTGCACAAGGCAAATTCCCCGTGCTCTTGATGGCACATCTTGACACAGTGCACAAAAGCTTGCCGACCATGGTTGAATATGATACAGAACAGAACATTATTTCTTCTCCTAATGGAATTGGAGGAGATGATCGATGTGGTGTATACATGATTTTTAAGATTCTCAAAAAATATAACTGCTCAGTCCTTTTCTGCGAGGATGAGGAGATTGGATGTGTTGGCGCAGGGAAATTCATTAAAACAGAACTTGCAAAGGAACTTGATTTTAATTACATCATTGAGTTCGACCGTGCCAACGCAAACGACGCAGTATTTTATCAGTGCGCAAATGATGAGTTCGAAAAATTCATCACAAAGGAATTCTATAAGACAGCATTCGGTTCGTTCTCTGATATTTGCGAGGTTGCGCCATTCATTGGGTGTGCGGCAGTGAATCTCAGCTGTGGATATTACAGAGCACATACCACAAGCGAATATGTGGTGCTTTCTGAAATGGAAAGGAGTATTCAGGAAGCATGCAAGATTCTTGAAAGGACAACGGAAAACGACAAATTTAATTATGTGGAAAGCTATTGCAGCGCCGCAGCAGATTGGATTGATGAGATGTATGATGACTATTATGGCAGCAAATATTATGTTGTCGAATATGTAGACAAAAATAATATTATGTGCTGGTATGATACGATTGCACATTCTAAGGCAGAAGCAGTCGGCAAATTTGTTATGGAATGTCCCGACATCCCTTTTGAAAATGTAATTGACGTCATGGTTGACAGCAACGTATACAACTATATCTAATAACAAAACAAAATTATTGCCAACTGGCAGAAAGGGAATTGACATTATGAAAAACATCACCATCATCAAGGCCAAGTACATTGTGGAGAGCGACCGTCGTAAGGGTAAAGCAGTCATGAATTTGGACACTGGCGAGGTATTCACCAGTGCAAAGGAATGCGCCGACGTAAAGGGATTCGAGTATTCATATTTCACGCGTTATCTGAATCATGGCAGACCTGCAAAGGATGGACATCTGTATTGCTATGTCGAAGACATGAGCTACTATGCAAACGCTATTCAGTCCAGAATCTATGCAAAGGCAAAGATGGAGTATGATGCGGCGGTGCTCCAGTTGGCAGAGATTGAGCGCAAAAAGACAGTTGCAAAGGCAAAGGTTGATAAGCTGAAAATGATTGTTGAATGAGGAGGTAAAGTAAAATGAAAAAAATTCGCAAATGGTTCTTCAAGTTACTCACGGGCTATGATCTGGTTGAGTATGAAGACGTAATGAAAGAATGGAAAGCAACACTCGACCTTGCAGAAAGAATTGCGAAGACTAATGAACTCCTTGTAAAGCATTCTGGTGAAGTTATAGACCTACTGAATAGTTATCTTAATGAGGAGGTAAAGTAAAGCAAGTTGACACAGCAGTATAATAAGGGTAAAATAATTACGAATAATGTATAGGTCTTGTTAATAAAGGGAGGTAAACAAATGGTTGTTATTTTACTTATTATCATTGCTTGTGTACTACTATTCGGAAAGGACGAAACAAAAGACGGGATTATTGCTTTCATTGGAACTATCGTAGTCTTTGCAATTATTGCAATGATTGCAAATGCATGTGGATTTTTAGACTAAACAAAATAGTTTGTCCTATAATAGGGCAAACTAACACGAAACGAAAATACAATACGAAATTAAAGGGAGGAATAAATATGAACGTATCAAAAGAAATCAAAAAGGCGGAGGCAATTAACCGCATGAAAGAGCTTGGGCTGTTTGCTCCGTGTATCAAGGCATTCAAGAGAGGCGAGGTGCAGCTTTCTGAACAGACTGGAGGTTTGTATGAGTTCAGCAGCGACAAGGAACTTACTGCAAAGGTGCAGGAGTTTGAAAAGGAAAACAATGCGCTTGTGTATCATGTAATTCATACTCCTGTAATGATTGACGGTGAAGTAATGGATATGTACAATTTCTTGTATGTATCGGATTATCAAGAGGAATACGAAATGGACAATGCCGACATTAAGGAGGGGTATGTGCTTGCATATGTGTGGAACAAAACCATTGACTACTTCAGCGAGTTCGGCAGCATTGCAGTCAAGGGACGCTTCGGTGGTTTGGTGCGAATTGGCTAAGAAAATTTGTTGAATATGACATATTGAATTTTGAGAAAGAGGTGATATAATAAAGGCAAAAGGGGCTGATGCGAATGGAAAACAAAGAGTTACAAGAAGTGGTTGATGTAATACTTCAGGCGCTACTTGAAATGGAAGAAAGATTAAATAAGAAGTTCGATGAAATAGACAAGTGGTTCGACAAGTTTGAAGAAAAGTCAAAGTAAGCGAGGGGCATTTGTCCCTTGTCTTACGCAATACAAAATTAACGGAGGCATCTTATGAAACTTTTACTTAGACAGTTTGGAGACGAATGCTACGTATGGAAAAATGCAGAAATGAATGATGAAAAAACATTTATTGTAGATGGGAGAACTGTAAATCAGGGAAACGTCGTATCTATTTATAGAGACAATAGAAATAAATTCGTCAAATGTTCGCATTGTGGCACTATTCTCAAGAACACGGACGCAGAGATAAAAGAGCATAGGCTCATGAGCACAACTTCTACAACATGTTTTAGATGCCCAAACTTAAGAAAATGTGAAGAAATTACAAAGTCGATTAAATATGTGTTACAAGATGACGGTAAGTATATTGCAACGGTCAAAAGTGAAATGCAACTCAAGTGCCGTCAAGGTTGGGGCAGATTGTACGACATCAATTCCGAAGATGCAAGAACTGGTTGTAAATATAGAGGATGTATTGATGCAACGATGAAAAGCATTCAGGATATTTTCACAGAGTGCCCCGGTATTTTTGATGATATTATTACCATTGACTGTCTTCTAGATACAAATTTCGAAGACAGAACTTCACATAGAAACGGCACGACATTATATAAGCTCAAGGGAAGAGACAACATTGTGGCGGTTGTAAACAAAATTGGTATTTTAGATCATTTTAATATCAGTCGTTATTCGCACTGCTGGGATGTTGTATATTCAAAAAAGTATAATGAATTTTATAAAATTTGGAACGGTTTGTATATCAAATGGAATCCAGATGACGATGATATGCCACACGGAACCTTGCAAAGAATCAAAGACAGAATTGCAAAGCTGTATGCTTAAAGGAGGACATAAATTATGGCAAGATACAATGTTGGTGATCGCGTAGTTGTAAGAGAAGGCCTGGGGACTCGTTCCAGTAATTATGCATATGGATATGGCGACGGGATGGAGCAATATAATGGGCGGACTGTTACGATTGCAAGTTCCAGTGGAAATCAATACCGTATTGAAGAAGACAACCGTCGGTATTTTTGGGGTGATTCTGATTTTGTTGGTTTAGCAGATGGCTCTAGTGTTCCAGTAGCTCAGCACGCCACTTTCACAAAGGCAAATCTGAAAGAAGCATGGGGTCAGTATTGTGACACCGACAAACTCGTTGATGATGTGATGACATTGCTCACTAAGTATAATCACAGAAATAGTGAGCACGGCGTTTGCACTATGCTTAATGAATACTTCACCAACAAGAAAGACTTGATTGAGCTGTTACAGAAATCTGAGCATTACATGGGAGATATGCGCATGATGATTGACATTGAACTTGCAAGAGAAAATAATGCAAGGGACATTTGTGATTTCTGTGATAATTTCTATGTCAATGTAGGTGCAAGTAAACTGTTACTAAAGTACGAAGATGAGAACGGAAAGAAACTTGAGGATTATCTTAGAACTGGAGTAAAGTACATTACGGCAAAAGATTTGATGAAGCGCGAAGTAGTTTCCAAGTTGAAGAAAATAACGGATGTACAAAGTAAGTTCGCAGATGATGGGGCAACGATTGCATCTCATGCAAATGAAGATGAATGCTACAATGTGGTACGTAAATTTAGAGGGGTAAGTCTTTCTACTATTAGCAAAGAATTTTCTGATAGCATGGACGAGAAATATAAAGTAAGAGAAGGTATGAAAACCAGCCGCGCCTTTAACCGCGTGTGTGGCTTTTATGGAGTAGATAAATTACCTGAATATAACAAACTCTTTGCTCAGTATGCAGACATGGTGAGCAGTCTTAAGCGAAAGCTAAAGTTCTTCATCAGTGTGAATCCTATTGACTACTTAACTATGAGTTTTGGCGTAAACTGGGCGAGTTGTCATACGATTGATAAAGAGAATCGTAGACATATGGAAAATAGTTATCATGGTATGTACTGCGCAGGTACTGTGAGCTATATGCTTGATGCAACATCGATTATCACATTTGTCCATGACCATGTACCCACTGACTGGGAAGACGGTAAGATTTATCGCTGCATGTTCCATTATGGACAAAACATTCTTGTGCAAGGACGTGTCTATCCACAAGGGAATGATGGTAATACAGATTTGTACAAAGTATTCCGTAATTATGTTCAGAATGAGATTACGCCGCTGATTGGGATTACTGATACTACGTGGACGAAAAAGACAAGTGGAGATGTTGCATGTAATGTTAGCTCTTGCGGGTTGCATTATAAAGATTATGTTCAATTTAGTTATTGTAATGTGTCTTATCCAAGAGAAAGAAGTTTTGCAAAAGACAACGTAATTGCGATTGGTCATGCTGGTATCTGCCCTTATTGCGGAAGGGAATTTAGTGCAGATAAGGGAGCAATTAGCCATGCAAATTGTGTGATTTGAAAGGAGAAAGAATAAACGTCATACAACATGCTGGATATGGAACTTGATTATGAGGATCAGATTAAGTATCTTGAGTCCGAAGTCAAAAGGCTGAAAGCAAAGTGCAACAGACTTATTCGAGAGAATAGAGAATTGAAAGGAGATAACAATGAGAGATCCAAAGAGAATTGACAAGTTTTGTAATATGCTCAAGTCATACTTGTATACGGGTGACGACCGGAGGGCTATGCAGTTAGTGTGTAATCTTCAGGCACAGATTGAAAGTGATGGATTCTATCTGGAAGACGATAAGGCAATGGAACTGATTGGGCAGATGTTAAAAGGAGAATAAAATGCTGATTAATTATAACAATAATGAAACTAATCATGTAAAGTTTGTTTCTTATACTGGGAAATATCCAAATCTTTGCACTGGAGATTTAACACTTGAAATTGATGGAGAGATTGCAACGTTTGGCTATGGCTTTGAGTCTAAAGAGAAACCGAAATACCATCGGTTTTGGAGTAGCGGCGGTGGTCTAAATCCCAATTATGAGGGAGCGTGGCAAGGCGAATGGAAAATTGATATTAATGATATTCCCGAACAGTTCCGTAAATATGCAGCAGAAATTGATGAAGTGTTCAATGATAATGTCCCGTGGGGATGTTGTGGTGGATGCATTTAAAACGATACAAAATTAAAGGAGGATTTCATTATGGGCAACAGGGCTGTAATCACTACGAGGGAGAACTTTAATAACGATGGAGTAGGTGTATACCTGCACTGGAACGGAGGTCGAGATAGTGTACAAGCATTCTTAACCTATTGCAAAATGAAAGGATACAGAGAACCGACAAGTGATAATTATGGGTGGGCAAGACTCTGCCAGGTGATTGGAAACTTCTTTGGCGGGGGACTTTCTATTGGGATTGATACGTGTAGTCATCTTGACTATGATAACTACGATAACGGAACTTATATCATTGATGGGTGGGACATTGTAGACAGAGAATATTTTAATGAAAACGAGCAGTATAATTACGACTTGTATGGAATGCTTTGCGACATTGATGATGCACAGCCAACAAGAGAACAGCTTGGCGCAAATAAAATAAAAGAGATGATTAATAAAGGAGGATTTTAATATGGGACAGAGGCTTGTAGTAACAGTAAAAAGCACAGGAGAAGATTTATGTAAAATGTATTTTCATTGGAGTGCATACACAATCTCAGCTCTAATGGAAGTGAGAGATATGATGGCTGAGTTTCCAATGGAAACAAATAGTAAAGAAGATGCAATTCTTTACTTCATCAGATATTGTGAAGAGTATGGTGGAGGTATTGATGGTGGTATGGACAGCAAGGAATGGAATTATATCACTAATAAGTATCCGAATTATAAGTTCAAAAGCGAAAACATTAATAGAAATAGAGGGTTGATTGCAATTTCTGAAGATGGGATGGATGAAATGCAAAGTTGGAGCGAGGGAGATATTTATATCAATCTTGATGAAATGACTGTGCATAATGAACTTTTCTTGTATTATGACGATATTGATGAATATAATCGAGAGCTGGCAGACCGAGAAGATGAATCTATTACGCTGGACGAAATTCCAGAAGTAGGAGAGATTGGAGATTTTGATCTTGAAGATATCGACGATGTAATTGCAAATCTTGAAGATATCCCTGGTTATGTTTGTCGTAATGGAAATGAAATTTATGAATTGATTGCTTAAGGAGGATTTAAAAATGAGACAAAGTGAATATATGTCAATTATTAACAAACTTTTTAACAAACATATTGAGGGAAATAAACACGTTTTCGATAGTTATTGTTATAACGATCACAGAGCATGTGATTTAATTGTTGGCTTCAAAAAAGACGTTGAGAAACTTGGGTTAAAGTTCTCGAATTGTCATCATGCAAACGGAATTGGAAATAACAATGATTATACAATTTATCTCGAAACACACGATGACGATGGTTTTGTAATCAAGAAGGAAATTGCAAATTTCTATTATTGCTACGGAATTTATGGTGGATGCTATGTGCTTATAAAAGATTTAACAACAGGAAATACAATTAAAGTAAGTCGTGCAAGATAAAAAGAGGAAAAATTAAATGACTCGTAAAAAGTATTACAAACTCGTTAATGAATTTTTTCGCATTAAAAATTGGGAGGAAACTTTGGACAAGTATCCAAAAATGTTTAATGTAATTTGCATTTATTGCTTTAAGCTTCCAAAGAGAGTTCGCAAAGACCTGTTCACAAATCTTGTACAGGGAAATTGGATTCATCTTTGGGAGACGGATGAAGAAAAAGAAATGAACATTGTAGAATTGTGTAATGACCTTAGAACAGAAGTATTTTATTGCAGCGACAGAATGTCTTGGGACAGACTTTGCCGGATTCATTGGTATTGGCAGAGAATCCAAGATAGATTGCGAATGCAGAACAAGGCGTAGAGAAATCTGCGTCTTTTCTATTGACAGAATACAAAATTAATGTATAATTAGAAAGGAAGAAAATTATGGAAAAGAAAACAAGAGAAGAATTAAAGGCATTAAGTTATGCTGAAAAGATTGATTATTATGCGCACATTAACGATTTGATTTCTGTTAACAATGGAAATCACAAAACAGGTATTGGTTGCTTAACAATGTCTATGCCAGTACTTACCTGTAGACCTGACGCTCCATGTCGCAACAACGGAATTTGTTATTGTATGCGTGGACATCAAGCATATCCAAGTGTGTGTGGAGCATATCATAGGAACTGGAGATTGTGGACTGAGAATCCAGATAAATTTGAAGAACAGCTAAATGCAATTTTGACTTTTTCTGGAGTTGGAATGTTTCGATACAATGATGCAGGAGAAATTCCAGATTCAAGATTCCTTGCAATGATGTGTCGTGTTGCAGAAAAACATCCAGAAGTTATTTTTCTTGCATATACGAAGAAATATGAAATGATTAATAGTTTTCTTGATAATGGAAATGAGATTCCAAAGAATTTAACAATTAGATTTTCTGCATGGGATAAAAGCTGGAATGTTCCAAATCCGTATAATCTTCCTATGGCGTATGTCGATTTTAAGAAAAATGAAAATAATCCAGATATTCCAAACAACACATTTATGTGTCCTGGTAATGGAAAAACTACTTGTTCGGCATGTAAAGTATGTTGGCGCAAGAACGTAAAATCAGTAGTATTTAAACAACATTAAACAATACAAAATTAATATAAGGATGTGATATTTATGATTATTTGTAAACAATGTTTTAAAGGAGATGAACCGCGCAAGGAGGCAGAATTTGATTACTGGCAATGGTTTGATTCAACAGAAGATTTTTATGACCCACATGGACACTGTTGTGATATATGTGGAAAAGAGTTTGAAGACGGTGAAACAGTAGTTTTAATTGATGAATAACAGAAAGGAAATGACATAATGACAACTAAGGATTGGACAGGAAATAGCAAGGCAATTTATTCTTGCCATGGTGCAAGCAATCATAGTGAAACTGAACGAGAAGTAAATGATTATTATGCGACCCCTCCAAGTGCAGTAGAAATGCTACTTGAGCTTGAGAAGTTTAGTAAGGTAATTATGGAACCAGCTTGCGGACAAGGCCATATTGCGGAAGTTCTTAAAAGTCATGGGCACACAGTATGTGCAACAGACCTTATTGACAGAGGATATGGTATTGGAAATGTAGATTTTTTTAGTATTAATGATCCGAGAAATATGGACATAATCACAAATCCACCTTATAGTCTTGCGAAAGAATTTGTCGAACACGCAATGGATATTGTGACAGACGGACATAAAGTCGCTATGTTCCTTAAGCTAACGTTCCTTGAGGGGCAAGGCAGAAAAGAATTGTTTAAGAAATATCCACCGAAGATTGTTTACGTTTCTATTTCTCGTATTGGGTGCGCCAAGAATGGAGAGTTTAAAAAGGATAAGAATGGAAATCTAAAAGCGGATTCGGCGGTAGCGTATTGTTGGTATGTCTGGCAAAAGGGGTTTAGTGGAAGTCCGACTATTAAATGGTTTAATTAAGGAGGAAGATGAATGAAAATTGTTAGAAATGGAAACGAATTTGAACTTACAAAAGACGAACTTTATACGGCATATCTAGAACAAGAGCATGAATTTGACAGAGATACTTGTTTATGCTACATTGATGAACATTTTAGCGACGATGAATGGTATGGTGAAAAGAGTTATGATGACATTGTGCAGTTGGCTGATAAAATGGCATATGAGTATCGAAGGTATGCGAATAAGTATCTAAATGAAGATTTTGCGCTATCCAGTGCATGGGATTGTATTAAGGAAACAACACAAAATTAAGGAGGAACGAAAATGAAAATATTTGCAGTATCAGATATTCATTCGTTTTATACGCCTATGAAAGAAGCGCTTGATAAAGCTGGATTTGAGTCTGGGAATGAGCAACAGTTGCTAGTGATTTGTGGAGATTGCTTTGATAGGGGCGATGAAAGTCAACAGGTCTTAGACTATTTAATGAATGTGCCAAATAAGGTACTTGTCAAAGGCAATCACGAGAGCCTTTTCGAAGAGTTTTGTCAGCGCCGCTATCCTATGTCTCATGACTGGTCAAATGGTACGGCAAAAACTATTATGGATTTGGCTCCAGAAGCAAAAAACTGGGATGTCGCTTGCATGGTTGCAATTGAAAAGATGAAGCCGCTGCTAGATCAAATGGTTGATTACTATGAAACAGAAAACTATATATTCGTGCATAGCTTCGTTGCCCTAAAGTGCAATGATAATTATCCTGTATATTATACAAGAAATAGAAAGTTTGAGTATAATCCAGATTGGAGAACTGCTCATGCTTCTGCTTGGGAAACTGCAAGATGGGGAAATCCACTTGATCTTGCAATGAAAGGGCTAAACAAAACAGGGAAAACAATCATAGCGGGCCACTGGCACTGTTCGACTGGCTGGGCAATGGAAGCTGGTATCCCTGAGTTTGGATATGGTTCATGTTTTGAACCGTATTATTACAAGGATGAACTAATTATGATTGATGCTTGTACAGCTTACACGCACAAAGTAAATGTACTTGTGCTTGGAGATAATTTAATTTAAGAGGAGAATGAAAATGATTTTCAAGAAAAAAAGTAACATTGTAGACAATGAACTTATCCAATATGACATTCCAGCAACATATGGAGCAGAGTATGATGAATATGACTATTTTTACACTAATATTCCCAAAAGCTCCCGTGAGTGGAGCACTTGGGGTTATAAATGTAGCGAGTGCGGAAAGTGGCATAAATTAAATGCGGTGTATACGGATTATTTCTATACGCTTGATGGTTATGATAGTTTGTCTACGGAAGTTTGCTGGCTGTGTGAAATGAAGAGTATTATTGGCAAACCGTTTCGTAAGATGCAACGCAAAATGAAGTTACTAAAGAAGGCGGTTAAATTGAAATGCGATCTGAATCATAAAAACTGGAAAGAATGTTATGAGCTTGCAAAGATTTTGCAGAAATAAAGACGAGTGAGAAAACTGAAAATTGTTCGTCTTTGTGTATTTTCTATCTTATGATAGAATGTAATTGAGGTTATGGATCATAATGAATATGAAGAAGTAAAAGCAGATTGGATGGAATTGAAGAGGGCAATTAAGTAATTGAATATTCAGAATATTCTTGACAAAACAAAATTAATGTGGTAAGATTATCATAGAAAGGAAGAGAAATATGGAAACATTGTATGGCGGTTGTTCTGAAAATTGTGCAGGATTTTGCAGAAGGCATAATTGTCATATGACAGTCAAGCAGATTAAGGGCAGAAATTGCCTTGGCAAGCAGTGTTGGTATTTGGTAAAGAATGAAGAGCATGAGTGGTGGGCGCAAAGAGAGCGCGCAAAGCAAAAGAGAAAGAACAGAAAAGAAGAAATTGCAAATATGTGTAAAATGTATGGACTGTAATGGAGGGATTGTTATGAATAAAGCAAGAAGAAAAGAAGTTGTAAAAGCAATTGAACAGATCAGAAAGGTTGTGTCTGATATTTTATCAGATGAAATGGACAGTTATGATAATATGCCAGATGGACTTAAGGAATCTCAAAACGGATATAATTCAGAAGACGCTCAGAGTAACTTAGATAGCGCAATCGATTCGCTGGAAGAAGCAATTCAATATTTGGAGGAGATCGAGTGAACGTAGGAAATTGGTATTCTATTAAAATAAATGGGCAAATTATTGATGCCATGTATACTGGGACTACAAATGATGGAAAGTATATTATGAGATATTCTCAGAACAATAAATTGCATGTTGGTATTTATTCAGAAAGCGAATTAAAAAATATTGTTGTAAGTAATAAAAGAACTTATAATGGAATGGTAAAGCATGTGCCAAAAGATATTGAAATCAATAAATTATTTCTTGGTTGGGTTTGGTACATTTTTCTTATGATTGTGGTAAGTATATTTAAGGGCGGTGTTGTAGGCTGGGGGCTTATCTCGTTCTTTTTCTTTAGTTGGAGAAAAAAGGTTAAAGCGGAAGCAACATATTATACGAAGGAGTGATCTTTTATGCCAAGTGGAAGGCTTGAAAACGAAAATAAAGAATTTAATAAAATTGAAGAACAACTTAAGGATTTACCTAATATTTTTTCAGAATATTATTATGCAATGAGAGCAGAAAAGAAGTCGTACAGAACAATTCAAGAATATCTAAAGACAATTAGAGCATTTATGGAATATACGACAAAAGGTAAAAGGAGTGAAAATTTTTATAAAAATATAAGACCGATTACTATTAACAAATACATGATTACACTTGAAACAAAGACAAAGAATGGAGAAGTAGTGCCTACATCAAGTAATTTTCGTGCAGCAAGTTGGTATGCATTAAATTCATTTTTTGGCTTCTTGGAAGAGAATGGAGATATTGATGTAAACCCTGTTCCAAGAAAAAGCAGACCGAAGATTACGGATGCTCCTGTCACCACATATTTGACAGAAGAGGAAGTAAATAAAATTATATTAAATATTAAAAAGAACGCGAAAAAGCCAGTTGTAAATAGAGATCTATGCATTTTTATGCTTGGAGTGTCTACAGGATTGCGTATTGCTGCAATTACGCAAATTAATATGGAAGACGTTGATTTAACCAACAACAAGATTAGAGTAATCGAAAAGAGAAACAAAACTTTTGATGCAAAATTTAGCCCTCCTGTAAAGAAAATCCTTATTGACTGGATTGCAGACAGAAGGAAGTATTTTAAGGACGTTCCAAGTAATGCATTATTCGTATCTCAAAAAGAAGGCAGAATTAGCTATGACGCAGTAAGAAGATTGCTTCTTAAATATTCTAAGGGAATTACAGATAAGCATGTTACTCCTCATGTTATGAGACATACGTGCGCAACAATTCTTTATGAAAAAACAGGAGATATCTATCTGACAGCGGCACAGCTACATCATAGCAAAATTGAAACGACTGCAAGATATGCGACGATTTCGGATAAAAAGCAAGAAAAGGCAACCGAGCTTTTGGGCGATATTTTCAAATAATCTTGACTAAATTAATATTGTATTGTATAATGTAAACCATAAGGAGTTGAAAAGGAGATGTTTGACAAAGAACAAAAAGAGGCATTTATAAAGGAATATTTAAAAAGTAAGGTAGTTGCAAAGACTAGCCTTTATGCGGTTTTCAGAAAGACGGAACCATTTGAAGAGAAATTAAATAAAGATGTATCACAATTTACAAGAGAAGAAATATTGGATATGTTTGCGCAATTCAGAGCGAAATCTGTAAATTCATTATTAAATTACGCCATCATATTGAAGCATTATTCACGTTTAATGCGTGGAGAAAATGAATATGAATCAATTACAAAGGCAGATGTTGTGGATCTCATTGATAAAAGCGGAAATATATTATTAAGTAGAGAAGAACTTGATGATATTGAAGCGCAACTTTTAAACTGGTCAGATAAAGCCATAGTTGAACTACTTTGGGAGGGTATATCTGGCAAAAATATGATTGATATATATTCGGTTTCAGAAGAATGTATACAAAGTGATATGCTGTGCGTTAATGGAAAAGAATTTTATATGACTAACAGATTAAAAGAATTGTTACCAAAGGCTTTTGCCGAAACAGAGATCATGAGCTATGGCAATACAATGCGAATAGTTGAAGTAGAAGGCAAAGGAAGACTTTACAAGGAAAGAGCAAATACTAGAGGCGTCGATTCTGACGATCAAAAATTCCGTTATTTCTATCGTCGTATTCAAATATTCAGAGAGTATTTAGATATACCAGGACTAACCATGAAGAATCTTAGCGCATCTGGAATGTTTTACTATATTCAACTTGGTATAAAGGAAACAGGTCTAGCGCTTAGAGAGTTTTTAAAAACTTCAAAAGGAAAAGAATTAGCAATTCAATATGGATTTGCAGAAGACTATTATGTTGATACGATAGCACAGAAATACGAGCAATATATTTAATTATGTTGCTCATTATTCAAATGCTTACAGTACAAAATTAATTAGGATATTGCAGGAAATATACGAACTAATGTTTGCATGTTATGGAAAAGTATAGTATAATAGTAGTACAAACTTTAGACGAAAAGGGGAGAAAAAACATGAGACAATTAATCAAAGCATTAAACGAAATAGAGGGGGCAAATGTGGACATCCATACTGAGCATAAGCTCTTTGGTAAACAACATATTCAAATGAAGTTTGTACCTGAAACGGAAGCAGGATGGGGGTTCTGTGTGCGTGGACAGGCAATTTATATTGATAAAGATGATATTGTTTCATATGATATTGACAACGAAAAGGTGGAAATTAACGGAAAAATGATACATATTAAAATTATTCCAAGGGCTTGACAAATTGGAAATATGTGGTATAATAAGGGCACAAGATAGGGGTCTGGTGCCCTTGTAACTAACATATTTGCAGAAAGGGGGGAAGCTGGATGTCGGTTTGGACATGAGCGTAAGTATGAGCGATAAATATTATTGGCAGTGTCAACGATGCGGGGATATACATGAGACACGTTTTGAATATAAAACAGAAAATATGTTTGTAGATTTATATTGTGGGCAATGTGAAACGGAAACCCCGCAATTGTATGTTGGAACGGATTTATTAGAAAAATATTTG